>Ga0335072_10013102_pt1 | contig 11826 bp, 10 predicted proteins | sample Lox_Sample_21_FD_206725 | JGI IMG/M metagenome (GOLD analysis project Ga0335072, IMG submission 206725) | Soil microbial communities from Loxahatchee National Wildlife Refuge, Florida, United States - Lox_Sample_2.1 | ecosystem: Environmental > Terrestrial > Soil > Wetlands | place: USA...
CTCCAGAAACTCCAGCCGATTGCCGTGCGGGTCGCTGGTGTAGAAGCGGCGCATGCCGGGGAAGCCGTCGTCAAAGCTGGCCGGGTAGCCGGCCGCTGCGAGCCGCGAGGCCCAGTCGTCGATGCCGGACACCAGCAGTGCCGGATGTGCCTTCCGGGCCGGCTTGAAGTCGGCCTCGACTCCCAGGTGCAATTCGAACCCGTGGCCGCGGAACCAGCACCCGCCCCTGGGCGCGAGGGCTGGCGGCTTGTCGATCTCATCCAGCCCGAGCACGCCGGAGTAAAAGGCGCGCGAGACGGCTTCGGACCCGGCGGGACAGGCCAGCTGGACGTGGTGAATCACGACTCATTCACCCTTCTGTCATATATCTCCACGTCAAGATACAGTCTAGGGCTTCGAGAGATACTAGGGTGTCGGCTATGGGTGTTATTAACGACATCGCGGAGCGCTACGTAGTCAGGGCGACCGATCTCGACCCGGTCCTTGCCACCGCCGCCGGGATTTCTGGCCATGACGATCAGCTGACTGACCTGAGCATGGCTGGCTTCGCGACAAGGGCGGAGCTGGACCGCGTGACGGTCGCCGAGCTGACCGCGGCCGAGCCGGAATCCGAGCGCGAGCAGACCGCGCGGGCGGCGATGCTGGAGCGGCTCGGCCTTGCTGTCGAGCTTTATGATGCGGGCGAAACCACTTGCGAACTGAACGTGATCGCAAGCTGGATCCAGGGAGTACGTCAGGTCTTCGACCTGATGCCGACTGAGGGCGAGGAAGCGCAGCGCAACATCGCCACCAGGATGGCCGCTATTCCCGCCGCCTACGCCAGCCTCCGGCAGACGTATGCGGAGGCTGCGCGCCAGAACCACATCGCGGCGCGCCGTCAGGTCGTCGAGTGCGCGAAGCAGTGCGCGCAGTGGTCTGCGCCCGGTAGCGGCTTCTACCGCGGCCTGGTTGATCGCACCGGCGCCACCGGCGCGCTGCTCGCGGACCTGACAGCCGCCGCGGGCGCTGCCAGCGCGGCCACCGCTGAACTCGGCAAGTTCCTGGAGACCGAGCTGCTGCCGCTCGCGCCAGAGCGGGATGCTGTTGGCCGCGACCGGTACGCACTGGCGTCACGCAGCTTTCTCGGTGCGGTGGTCGACCTCGACGAGGCTTACGCCTGGGGCTGGGACGAAGTCATGCGGCTTGAGGCTGAGATGGCGCGGGTCGCCGGCCTGATCGTGCCGGGCGGCTCTGTCGAGGAGGCGACGGCGAGACTGGACGCCGATCCGGCACGGCAGATCACCGGTGCGGCGAACCTGAAGGCGTGGATGCAGGAGTTTGCTGACCGCACCATTGCCGAGCTGCACGGGACGCATTTCGACATCCCGGAGCCTGCGCGACGAATCGAGGCCATGATCGGCCCGACGAGCGATGGCGGCATCTATTACACCGGCCCGAGTGAGGACTGGACCAGGCCGGGTCGGATGTGGTGGACCGTGCCCGACGGAGTCGAGCAGTTCGCCACCTGGAAGGAGATCACCACGATCTACCACGAGGGCGTGCCCGGCCATCACTTGCAGGTCAGTCAGGCAGTGTTCGAGAAGGAGTCGCTGAACCGCTGGCAGCGGCTGCTGTGCTGGGTATCCGGGCACGGCGAGGGGTGGGCGCTGTATGCCGAGCGGCTGATGGGGGAGCTCGGTTACCTTTCCGATCCGGGTGCCATGCTCGGCATGCTTGACAGCCAGCTGCTGCGCGCCGCGCGAGTGGTCGTCGACCTTGGCGTGCACCTTGAGCTGCCCATCCCGGCGGGCACCGGCTGGCACGAAGGCGAGACCTGGACCGCGGAGCTGGCCTGGGAGTTCCTGCGCGGCCGGGTGCACATGGACGATGAGATGCTCCGGTTCGAGCTCAACCGGTATCTGGGCTGGCCGGGCCAGGCACCGTCGTACAAGCTCGGCGAGCGGATCTGGCTGCAGGCCAGGGAAGAGGCCCGCGAGCGCAAGGGCGCGAACTTCAGCCTGAGGGACTTCCACAGCCAGGCGCTCGCGCTCGGCGCGCTCGGCCTGGATCCGCTGCGCGCGGCCCTCGCTCGCCTCTGAAGGAAAGGCCGTGCAGAGCCGTCCGTCCGGTTGTGATCGGATGGAGTCATGAAGGTTCGCATCGGCGTCAGCTTGGGCCCGCAGGCTACACCCGACGGGCTGGCAGCCGCGGTCAGCTCGATTGAGTCCGCGGGCATCGACTCGCTGTGGTTCAGTGAGGTCGTCTACGGCGACCTAGTCGAGCCGCTCATCGGCATGACCTACACGCTGGCCAGGACAAGCCGCCTCAAGGTCGGCACGGGGGTCGCGGTGCTGCCGGGCCGGCATCCGGTGCTGGTAGCGAAGGAACTGGCTTCGCTCGCGGCACTCGCTCCTCGTCGCGTGCTGCCCGTCTTCGGCTTGCGCCCGGCACGCCCGCCTGAGGTAGCGGCATTCCCTATCCAGGGCAAGCGCGCTGCGGTGTTCGACGAGTCGCTGGAGTTGCTCAAGCTGCTGCTCACGCAGCAGAACGTGTCCTTCGCCGGCAAGTTCTTCACCGTCACGGACGCGAGTGTCGGACCGGTGCCAGCCAAGCCGCTGGATATCTGGCTAGGTGGCAGCGCGCCGGAGGGGCTGCGCCGGGTCGGCAGATACGGCGATGGCTGGCTCGGCAGTTTCCTCACCCCGGCGGAGGCACGGGCAGCACGCGAGCAGATCCAGGAGGCAGCGGCCGCGAGCGGGCGCGAGATCGAGGCCGATCATTTCGGGGTCAGCCTTGCCGTCGGTGACATCACGCCGGACTTCGCACGTGCGGTCGAGCGCCGGCGTCCCGGTGTCGATCCGGCTACCCTTGCACCCGCTGACTGGGCGCAAGCGCGCGGAATGATCGAGGCCTACGTCGACGCAGGGCTCAGCAAATTCGTGGTCCGGCCGGCGCTGCCAGTCGCGGCCGGCTCCGGCGTCGAGCAGTTCATCGCGGAATTCGCAGCCGAGATGCTGCCGCTGGAGAACTGAGATGCTCTTCTCTGATGGCGGTCCGGCTCACCCGGTACGCTCGCCAGCAGCCGGAACGATTTGTAACGCTGCCGCGGGCCGCAAGGCCTAACGGACTGTCCGGCTGACCCGGTCCGCCCGCCAGCAGCGCGAGCGCATCGCCATCTCCAGCTCTGCGGCCCCGGGGAATTGCTCGGCCAGCGCGGCAGCCGCTCGCGCCCGGCCGATGTTCCTGAGTTCCGCGCTGGCGGTGATCACCCCGCTGTAAGTCCCCAGCATGTCGACGATGTCAGTGACGGGCATGTACCGACTGAACCGGAACAGTTGCGTCTCGATATTCGTGAACAACGTCCGGTCCGGCAGCCGCACGTGACGGCGCTGGCCGCCGGGAATCCGCGCCAAGACGGGCTCGTTGGCCAGGACCTTCTCGGCCGGGATCTCCTCGCCCGGATCCGGGTAGACGAGTCGTCCGGCCGCCTGTTCCTGGCCGGTGGCAGGAGGCTCTGCCAGTGCCTCCGCAAACCAATCATCCGCATGCAGCCACTCGATGTGCGGGCTGCGGCCGGTCCAGATCACCCCGAACCTGCCGCCGTCTCGCAGGACTCTGGCGATCTCCGGCACGGCCCGGTCCGGGTCCATCCAGTGCCACGCTGACGACACGAACACAGCGTCAGCGCTGGCATCCGGCAGCGGGATGGCCTCACCGCGGCCTGCCAGGACCTCGACGTTACCGGACCGCGCCTGCAGCACCGATCGCATCCGCTCGTCCGGTTCGACTGCGATAACGTGGCCGACTTTCCCTGCCAGAGCTCGGGTCAACAGTCCGGTCCCGGCAGCCAGGTCCACGACCACGTCACGGCGCGCCGGCAGCAGCCAGCCAACTGCCTCGGGCGGCGGGCTCGGCCGGAGCCGGTCGTACTCGCCTGCCACAGCTCCGAAGGACATCGAGCGTTCTGCGCGGGTAGCCACGCTGACACGTTAGCTCGCGACTTTGGTTGTTCACGTGGCCGGCGCCTAGAGGTGTCCGCCATCACAGCAAATGGGGCTTACCGGGCAGCCGAGGCGCCCTCGCCAGTCCCAGCGACTACAGTTCCGCCGCGGAAGCTGCGCAGCAGCAGGTCGAGCATCTCGACCTGGCGCTGGACAGTCACCCGGTCCTGATACAGCACACGCTCCGCGGACAGCCCGTCGATGAGCACTACCAGCTGATGGGTCGCGAGGCCCAGGTCGTAGCCGTCGGCCAGTTCGCCGAGGTCCGCTGCTTCCTGCAGGTGGCCGCGCAGCCGGTCGCAGAGCCGGTCGAACTCGGTGTGCTGCAGGTCCCGCATCGCCCCGTTGCCGAGTGCCCTGCCCCAGAAGCTGATCTCGATCTGCGCCTCGAGGTCGCGGCGGTCATCGAGCGGCAGCGCCTCCAGCATGACGGCACGCAGCGCCGCCAGCCCGGTCAGCCCGGCGGCGGCGGACGCCATCCGCGCGCCCACCCGGCGGTGTGAGTGCACCAGCGCTGAGCCGAGGATGTCGGCCTTGTCGTCGAAGTAATGCCCGAGGATCCCGCGCGAGCAGTTCGCCTCCTTGGCGATGGCGCGGATGGTGGCTCCGGCAATCCCGTCTCGGGCAATCACTCGCCAGGTGGCCGAGAGGATTTCATCGCGCCGCTCGTCCCAGTCAACGATCTTGGGCATCGCATTCCCGCTCGAAGGTCCTTGGTCGTCCGGCTTAGTCAAGTCGTCCAGCGTATTCGACTCTGTTTTTTTGTCGGACGTCCGTCTAACATCCGTTCTAATGCATGACAACACGGAACTGCAAACCGCCCGAGAGCAACTGGTGAGCTACTGCGGGCGCATGGTCGCGGACGGGCTGGCCGTCGGCGCCGCCGGCAATATGAGCATGCGCGTGGGCGACGTCGTCGCGATCACGCCGTCCGGGGTGAACTACGCCGAACTTGTCCCGGCCGACATCTGCATCACGACGCTCGCCGGCGAGGAAGTCGACGCGCCCGAGTCGCCCTCCAGCGAACTGCCGATGCACCTCGCCGTCTACGCGGCTACGAGCGCGGCCGCCGTGGTGCACACGCACTCGGCAGAGGTGGTCGCCGTGTCGGTCACATCAGCCGAGCTGCCGGCCGTGCACTACGCGATCAACGGGCTCGGCGGCCCGGTCCGTGTCGCTGCCTACACCAGGTTCGGCTCGGCGGGCCTTGCGGTGGCGGCGGTCGCCGCGCTGGACGGGCGCCGTGCCGCGATCCTGCAGAACCATGGCGCGATCTGCTACGGCCGGACGCTGCCGGAGGCATACGACCGGGCGGTGCTGCTGGAGTGGCTGGCCAGGGTCTACCGGCTGGCGCGCGCCCACGGCGCGCCAAGGATCTTGTCGCAGGCCGAGCTCGACGAAGTGGCGGCCGAGTCCCGGCGGCGTAACTACGGGGAACGGCGGCGGCGGTGACCGCGGCCCTCGGTCCCGGCGCGGTCGAGGGGCGGACCGGGACCGCGCAGCGGGTAGCGGTCATCGGGCCGCACATCCTGGATGTGCTCGGCCGACCCGTTGACTCGATCCCCGCGGGCCAGGGCAGTGCACGGCTGACCGAGATACGGGCTACCGCGGCGGGAACCGCCGCCGGAACCGGGGTGGACCTGGCCAAACTCGGCAGCAGCGTGCGCAGCATCGGAGCGGTCGGCACTGACCTGCTGGCCGACATCCTCATCGCGGCGCTGACGGCTCACGGCGTCGACACTGGCGGCCTCGTCAGAACCACAGCGGCTCAGACCTCGGCGACGATCCTGCCGATCCGGCCGAGTGGCGAACGTCCTGCCCTGCACGTCCCGGGCGCCAGCAGGCTGCTGAGCCTGGCGGACATCGACCTCGCGGGCCTGGCCGGATTCGACGCGGTTCTGCTCGGCGGCCCGGACGCGCTCGCCGGCCTGTCCGGCGCCGACCTGGCAGCTGTCGTGGCGGCAGCGAAATGCGGTGCGACAAAGAGCGGCGGCGCCCTCGTCGCCATCGACGTGCTGCACCCGGGCAACGAACGCGACTTCGCCAGGATCGGTCCCGCGCTCAGCCGCGCGGACTGGTTCTGGCCGAACGCCGATCAGCTTCTCGCCCTCACCGGCCGGACTGACCTGGAGCTCGCTATCGCCGACGTGCTAGCGCTCGGCACTGGCGGCGTCGCGGTGACGCTCGGCAGCGACGGATGCCTGGTCACCTGCGGGGCCAGTGCCGGAAGCGACGACGCGAAGCTGACCCATATCCCCGCGCTAGCGGTCGATGTGGTCGACACGACGGGCTGCGGCGACGGATTCAATGCGGGCATGCTCACCGGGCTGCTGCTTGGCTGTGACCCGGTGGACGCGGCCTGGCTGGGCGTTGCCTGCGGCGCGCTCGTGGCCACAGGCCTCGGCTCGGACGCGGGCCTGGAGAGTCTCGACCAGGTGCTGGCGTTGCTGCGGACCGCGAACGCCGAGGTCGCCGACCGGATTAGCACGGCGCAATCAAACACGAGCGCAATCAGGACAGGGAGCGAACGGCATGACAGATCAGCTAGTCCAGGCGGCTAGCCAGGACAGCCGGCCGCGCAGCGCGGATGAGCAGCTACGGCGCCGGGCCGCAGCGGTGATTCCGGGCGGGATGTACGGGCATCAGTCTGCGGTTGCGTTGCCGCCGGAGTACCCGCAGTTCATGCGGTCGGGCCTCGGCGCGCGCGTCTTCGACGTCGACGGCAACGAGTACGTCGACCTGATGTGCAGCTATGGCCCGGTAGTACTCGGCCACCGGCACCCGGCCGTAGAGGCCGCGGCCGGCGCGCAGGCGGAGCTTGCCGACTGCCAGAACGGGCCGGGCCCCGTCATGGTCGAGCTGGCCGAGCTACTTGTGAACACTGTGCAGCACGCGGACTGGGCGATGTTTGCCAAGAACGGCACCGATGCGACCACGATCTGCTGCACGATTGCCCGCGCCCGCACCGGCCGGTCGAAGATCCTCGTGGCGACGGGCGCCTATCACGGCGCCGCGCCCTGGTGCACCCCGCGGCTCGCGGGCGTAACCACGGAAGACCGCGCGAACCTCGGCTACTACACCTTCAACGACCTGGCGTCGGTCACGGCGGCTGCGGCCGAGGCCGGCCCGGATCTCGCTGCGATCGTCGTCAGCCCCTTCAAGCACGATGCCGGGTTCGACCAGGAACTCGTCGACCCCGCCTTCGCCCGTGGCCTGCGTGAGCTCTGCACGCAGACTGGCGCCGCGCTCATTCTGGACGACGTGCGCTGCGGCTTCCGGCTGCACCTTGGCTCAAGCTGGGAGCCCATCGGCGTCCTGCCAGACCTGTCGGCCTGGAGCAAAGCCATTGCCAACGGCCACCCGCTTGCCGCGGTGCTCGGCTCCGGCGCCTATGCCGACGCGGCCGCGAGCATTTTCGTGACTGGCTCCTTCTGGTTCTCGGCTACTGCGATGGCTGCAGCGATCGCCACCATCGGAGCGCTGCGCGACGAGGGCGCGATCGAGGCAATGGACCGGGTCGGGACCGCGCTGCGCGCCGGGATCCTGGAACAGGCGGCGGCGCACGGCCTCGAGATCAACTACACCGGGCCGGCTGCCATGCCGTACCTGACGTTCGCAGGCGACCGCGGTCACCGGCTAGCCGGCACGTTCGCCGCGGCGGCCATCCGGGCCGGCGCTTACCTGCATCCGCGCCACAACTGGTTTATCTCTGCGGCGATGACCGACGCAGATCTGGCCAAGGCCCTCTCCGCGACCGATGAGGCCTTTGCCGCCGTCCAGGCACGACAACACGAAGGCGGTATCACATGAGCACTGATGAATCGGCCAGGCCAGCCGGCGTAGCCGTGGTGGCGGCCGGCGGCGAGGAGTCCATTCTCGCCAAGGCGGGCTACAAGCCCGAGTTGCGCAGGTCGCTGCGCTTCTTCTCGATGTTCGCCATCGCGTTCTCGATCATCTCGATCACCACCGGGATCTTCCTTAACTACGGCTTCGGACTCTCCTACTGGGGCCCCGCGTCGATCTGGACCTGGCCGATCGTCGGGGTCGGCAACATCATGATCGCGCTCGTGGTCGCCGAGCTGGGCACCCGGATCCCGCTGGCGGGTTACGCCTACCAGTGGAGCGCGCGGCTGGTGAACCCGACCTACGGCTGGTTTGTGGGCTTCGCCGGCCTGCTCTACATGGCGGTGGGCGGCGGCGCGATCATGCTCGGGGTCGCCTCCCCGCTGCTGCTGAGTGAGTTCGGCGTCAATACTCCGAGCGCGCGGCTGGTACTCGCGGTAGCCCTCATCTTGATGGTGCTGCCGGTAATCATCAACATCATCAGCATCCAGGTAGCCGCGCGGGTGAACAACATCGCGGTGTTCACCGAGATCATCGGAACCGTGGTCTTCGGCGTGCTGCTGCTCATCCTGTGGGGGCTGAAGACCAAGCCGGCTCCCTATGGCGCGAGCATCCTCACCAACACCACGTCGGTCCTGCATAACCCGACGATCTACGCGTTCGCGCTGGCTGGCCTGATCGGCGCGTTCACGCTCGTCGGCTTCGAGCTGGCGGCCGACATGTCCGAGGACGCCGTCGACCCGCGCCGGAGTGTGCCCCGAGGTGTCCTCTGGGCAGTCGCCGGGTCGGCAGTACTCGGGATGATCGCGCTGATCGGGTTCACCATCGCGATCCCGAATCTCAAGACTGTCGAGTCCGCGCCGCTGCCGCTGCTCGCCATCGCGGGCTACTGGCTGCCGGGCTGGCTGGTCAAGGTCTTCATCGCGTTCGTGATCTTTTCGATGTTCGCGATCCTCGTGGTCGGTGCCGGGGCCCAGGCGCGCCTGGCCTACTCGATGTCGCGCGACAACATGCTGCCGTTCTCCGGCTGGCTGCGGAAGGTGAACGCCACCACGCAGACGCCGATCGTGGCGCTGCTCGTGTTCGCCGTTGTCGACATCGCCATCACCTGGTACGGCTACCTGCAGGCCAGCGCGTTCGCGACACTGGTGGGCGCGACCGCGATCATCCCGTACATCATTTACTTCCTCATCACGGCCGGGTATGCCTACAAGCGGCGGACGCTGGACTCGATCCCCGGCGCGTTCTCGCTGGGCCGCTGGGCCTGGCCGGTGATCATCTTCGTGCTGGTGTACAGCGCCCTGATCATCTTCGTGCTATCGGTACCCGGACCGTTCCACGCCGCTGACAAGGTCGTGGGTTACGGCGCAGGCCTGGCGCTGCTGTGGTACGTCGCCGCCCTGGTATGGCGCCTGCGGCGTGGTTCCGCAGGGGTGAAACGAGTCGAGGAGCTGGTCGAATAGCCCGGCCGGGCATGGACAGGTCCCGGCCCGCCGCGGCCGTCAGCTGCGGGCCGGGGCCCACCCGCTAACATCTGCTTTGTGCTGAAGAGCGGGCGCCGGTGACGAGTACTGTCCTTGACCATGTCTCGATCGGGACGCGCGTGCTTCCTCATGGCTGGGAACTGTTCGGCGACCTGCTTGGCGGGACGTGGGTGTACGGCGGTGACTCGCCGGGTTTCTGGTGGGGCCAGGTGGAGTTCTGCGCCGGCCCGAAGATCGAGCTGATTACGCCAACCGGGGGACCGGACTCGGCGTTCCTTGAGCGGTTCCTGGCTCGCAACGGGCCCGGTGCGCATCACCTCAACTTCATCGTCAGCGACATCGAGCAGACCTTGCGGCGGATCCGTGCACTCGGGATCGAGCCGGTTCAGGTGAGTCTCGGCAACCCTCGGTGGAAGGAGGCGTTCCTGCGCCCCAGGGACGCGTTCGGCATCGTCATCCAGGTTGCGGAGCAGTCGGGACCGCCGCCGGAACTCGCGGCACCGGCCGGTCTCGGCTCGGCTGGCCCGCCGTCGGCGTTCACCCTGGTCGAGCAGTACGTCGACGACATCGGTACCGCCATTGCGCTCGTCGAGTCGGCGCTGGATGGCGAGCTCCTAAGCAGGGCCGACACTGGCGCCGGATCAGTCGCGGAGCTGACCTGGCCGAACGGGGCACGGCTACGCCTGAGCACTGGCGCCGCAGCGAGTTTGAGGGCCGGTGACAGGCCAGGGCCGGGCAGCGGAGCAGCGGGGCCGTTGCACTTCAGCCGCGACGACGGGCCGTTCAGCCCGGACGAGCGGAGCCGCGCGGCAGATCTCTCCCGCCTGCTCGGCATTAGCATCGAGCTCCGCAGCTGAGTCTGGCGGCTGTCGGCTGAGTCGGTGTAGCGGGCGTTCCCGGTATTGCTACGGGTTCGCTGCGAGGCGTGCTGACGTTTAGTCCCGCACGGGTGATGTGGCAGGGGTTATGGCGCACTAGCGTCAAAGCCCGCACTGGCACTCAGCTGGAGATCACCATGCGGCTGTCCGACAAGTCCCGGCCTGTCATCGAAGCGACGCTGCCGGCCGTCGGGGAGCACATAGCGGAGATCGCCGAAAACTTCTACCGGCACCTCTTCGCGAAGCACCCCGAGCTGCTGGATGGCACTTTCAACCGCGGCAACCAGGCGCAGGGCACCCAGCAGCAAGCGCTGGCGGGATCGGTGGCCGCGTTCGCTGGCGCCCTGGTGAACGCGCCCGATCATCTGCCGGAGAGTCTGTTGATCCGGGTAGCGCACAAGCACGCGTCGCTTACGAAGTGTTCGGCCCGGACCGGTGGCACGCAGACTACAAGTAGGGCGCAGCGGCACGTGCTCTTGCGCGAGCCGAATTCGTTTACTAGGTTTCCTAACGAATTGTAAGGCCACGGCGATGGAGGCCAGAGTGCGTGATCGAGTTCTGCCGTTAGTCGGCGTCGCGGTACTGGCTGCTGTTCCGTTGCTGGTAGCGGTCAGCGGGACCGCGCAGGCCGCGAGTCCGGTTCCGGTGGCGGTCCGGGTCAACCAGGTGGCTTACCCCGCGGAGGGCGCGAAGGTGGCGTACGCGATGCTGCCGGCCAAGGTCGCCAGCGTGGCGTTCACTGTGTCGGGCAGCGGCGGTGTGGTGTTCCGCGGTACGTCGAGCGCTGACCTTGGCGGCTGGAACAGCCGCTACCGCGCGGTCTATGAACTGACTTTCTCGGCTCTGCGGCGGCCAGGCAGCTACCGGATCGAGGTCAGCGCCGGCGGGCAGTCAGCCAAGTCGCCGGAGTTCTCAGTGGGCTCGACGGGTTCGCAGTACAGCAGGCTCGTCACCAACGCGGTGCGCTACTTCACCTCCGAGCGCGATGGCAGCGACGTGGTGCACGCGGTGCTCGACCGCAAGCCCGCCAACCTGACCGACGAGCGTGCCTACGTGTACGCGACGCCGAAGTACGACAGCAACGACAACCTGCTCGGCAAGTTCCGCAGGATCGGCGGGCCGGTGAACGTGTCCGGTGGCTGGTTCGATGCTGGCGGCGGCTACGAGAAGTTCGCCTACACCGCGAGCTACGCCGACGGGCTGCTGGAGATCGCGCAACGGGACTTCCCCGGTCAGTACCCGACCCTCGGCCCGGAAGCGAGCTTCGGTCTGAGCTGGCTGCGCAAGCTCTGGAACCCCAAGAAGAAGGTGCTCTACATCCAAGTCGGCATCGGCAACGGGAACGCGAGCAACACCATCCAGGGCGATTACAACTTCTGGTTCCTGCCGCAGGCCGAGGACAAGATGGACGTCAAGAAGGGCGGGAAGCCGGGTCCGACCGCCTACTACGTCAAGTACCGGCCGGTGTTCGAGGCTGCCGCGCCGGGTAAGAAGTTCAGCCCCGAGTTCGCCGGCCGGTTCGCGGCTGACTTCGGCCTGGCCGCTCAGCTGGACGCCCGTACCAATAGGGCAGAGGCTGAGCAGTTGCTGGCGCTGGCGCGTGGCGTCTATGCCATGGCCAAGACGACGCATGTCGGCAAG
>Ga0335072_10013103_pt1 | contig 11825 bp, 8 predicted proteins | sample Lox_Sample_21_FD_206725 | JGI IMG/M metagenome (GOLD analysis project Ga0335072, IMG submission 206725) | Soil microbial communities from Loxahatchee National Wildlife Refuge, Florida, United States - Lox_Sample_2.1 | ecosystem: Environmental > Terrestrial > Soil > Wetlands | place: USA: Florida...
CACGGCGCGGCATTTCGGCCAGCAGTTTAGAAATCGCTGGATCTGCGCGGTGTCGAACAGGGGTTGCGCTATCGCAGATTGAGAATAGCCCTGAGCTTTCAGTCATCGGCTCTCAGTTTCCGTGATCCAGCTCCGTGTTCCGCGCATTGCTTGAACTGAGAACTGGAAACTGAAAACTGTGAACCTAATTCGGGGTTCCCGTGCTCTCGGTCCCTTCAAATCTGCACTCCGCGCATTGGCAGTGGCGGCGCAGGTAGTCCCATGAATAGATTCCGCCCGAATGCCCGTCGAGCCAATTGAATTGAATGGCATAACGGCCAACTCCATGGGCGCTGGCCGGCTTGGCAGGGGGAGTGTACATCGGCAAAAGGTCGGTCGGCTTCGGCTTCGGTTGCCCAGCTTTGCGTCCCTGGGCTTTGCGTTCATCGATACAGGTTGCGCAGGGGCAGGCATCTCGGAGCCATGCGAAGCCCCAGGCGCTTTTGTGTCCGTCCTGCCAGTCGATCTCGAGGCCGGTACCCTCGGTGATCTTCACCCGCACCTTTTCTGGAGTGACCTCTACCTTCGGCAACGGCCGATTTTGCTTTTCTTCGCGCTCCTGCTCCTCTTTTGAGGCGAAGCGAATGCCCTCGTGACTCATGACTCTATTTTAGTTCGTCGTTCACAGTTCGGAATCACGGCCCGTTACTCCATCTGGAGGAGAGCGGCCATGGTTTCGATGCCGTCCCAGAGGTTCCGGAGTCTCAGGTTTTCGTTTGCAGCGTGCTGGTTGTCGTCGTAGTTGGCGATGGGAACCGTGATGGTGCGGGTCTGCGCGGCGCGCTCCATCGCTACCAGGGGAACGCTTCCGCCCATGGTGGGGAGAAGCACGACGTCACCTCGAGCGCTGGTCACGGCTTGGATTACTTCTTTGGCAATGGGCAGGTCCATCGGCGTGCGCACGGCGTTGTAGCTCGCGCTATCGCAAATGACTTTTGCGACTTTGGGATGCGAAGTCAGTTCGTCTTTCGACGGCTCGTGGTCGACAACAAAATAGCCGCGAGAGCGAACGAAATCGATGACATGCTGTTGTTGTGCCTTCCAGTCGATTCCGACGACCAAGCGAAGATCGAGATCGGCAGTTGCGGTTGACGGAATCACGTTGGCGGCATGAGCTCCGGTCTGAGCGGACGAGAGTCCATTCACGTTCAGGGAAGGCTGATTGATCAGCTCGAGCAGATGCGCTCCGCCGCCTTCAGTACGGCCGAGCCAGAATGCATCCTTCAACATGGCATCGTTTACGGGCGCACGCGCAAGGGCATCTTCCTCTGCTGACGAGAGCGGAGCTATTCCGTCGTAAAAGTGCGGGATGAGCACGTGGCCATTCTCGTCCTTCATGGCGGCCAGCAGATGGGCCAGCATCATTGCAGGGTTGGGCGCCCAGTTGCCGTAGTGCCCGCTGTGAAGGCCATGATGCGGCCCATAGATGGTGATCTCAACGTGAGCGTCACCTCGGGCGCCAAAAACCACAGTCTGCTTGCCACTCTGGTCAACGGGACCATCGCATACCAGCCAAACGTCTCCATGAACCAGGTCGCGATTGGCCATCAGGATCTGCACAAGGTGCGGAGACCCAGCCTCTTCTTCGCCTTCCCACACAAAGCGGATATTGGCGCGCAAGGGAATATGCGCCGAGTTCAGAGCATCAAGCGCGGTGAGTTGCGCAAAGATCGCCGCCTTGTCATCGCCTGCGGAACGCGCGAAGACGCGGGGCTCCCCATCAACGGTGCGAACGGAGGGCTGAAATGGCGGAATAGCCCACTCTGATGGCGTAACTGGCTGGCCATCGTAGTGGGCATAGAAAACGATAGTGTGTGTCGCGCCAGGTACGAGAATCTGGCCGAAGACAACGGGTGGCACGCCGGAGACGGACAGAAGACGCGCATCCACATTGCGACTCTTCAGGGCGGAAAGCAGAAAGTCAGCGTTACGTTGCAATCCTGCCGGATCGGCGGCAACATTCGGAATGGAAAGGAAGTCCGAGAACTGCTGCGTCAGGTCCGATCGATGCGCGGCGGTGTACTGGCGCGCTGCCTGAGGCGCAGAGAACTGCGCGATCAACACGGCATTCGAGCAGAGGAGAACAGCGGATAGGAGAAGAGTGCTTCGCCAGGACGGCATGCGATCAACTCTACACTGCCGCAACTCGCACCCGGTCAGCTTTATCTCCAGAAGAACCAGGCCGACATGCCGAATCCGATGATCACCACGGTTGCGCGAAGCAGCGGCTGCGGAACCTTTCGCGCCAGGCTGGCCGATGTGTATCCGCCGATCGCGCAGGTGACCATAGCTAGCAGGCAATAACGCCAGACGACCTGCCCGTTAATGACGAAGAGCACGAAGGCTATGCCATTCGCCATCGTGGTGGCAACCACCTTCAGGGCATTGATCACGTTCAGATCCTGGTAGCCGAAGAGCGAAAGCAGCGTAATAATCACAAATCCCGCACCTGCACCGAAGTAGCCGATGTAAAAGCACACGAAAACCGTGCCTATGAACACCGCGACCATATTCGGTTTGTGAACTTTCCCTGTCGCGGCCTGGCTTCGGTCAAACTTGCGGTGCTCGAGCCGGCGTGAAACCGTTCCGCTGACCGCAAAGATGACTGCCGCTATCAGGAGCAACCAGGGGACGAGATGCAGGAAGGTCATTTGCGGGGTGTGGAGCAGAACAATGGCGCCAACCGTCCCACCCATCAGGCCGGCGATTGCCATGGGGATCGCCACAGGAAGGTTCCGGCGGACGTCATGCCGGTATGCCGCAACCGAGGTCAATTGTCCGGGCCAGAGGGCAACCGTGTTGGTTGCGTTAGCTTGAACGGGCAGGACCTTCATGCCCAGAATCGCCGGGAACAGGAGAAACGAACCGCCCCCCGCAACGGCATTCAGCAGGCCCCCGAGAAAGGCGGCCACGGTCAGCCAAAGCCAATGCCAATTGACATAGGAAGGGAACCCCGTGAATACGATCATCTGCGTTCAATTCTATTTAGGACGCCGGTGATGGATGGCATCGGCTTCTATCCGATCTCGATTTCCCCAGGAAATGAGTTCGAATTTCAGCAGCGTTACTTGCCGTTCGAGTTCTGATTCCATCACAAGTGAGCCCATCCTATCGCACATATTCAATGCAATTTACTGATTAATCTATATTTATAGATTAATCCTAATTTTAGTGTTGTACGCTCATATTTTATGAATCGTTTATGCTATAGTATTATCAAATCTGTTGACGGGTCAGGGCCAAGTCTCTGCCCGCAATTTCAAATCCAGTTGGAGGACACAAAATCATGGCAATCACTCGTTGGGATCCTTTCCGTGACGTCATCGCTCTTCAAAACCGAATGAACTCTCTTTTCCGGGAATTCAACGAGAGCGACAGCGCCCTGACGACCGCCAGCTTTGTGCCGGCCGTCGACATCTACGAAGATGCGAAGAAGGTCGTTTTGAAGCTCGAGGTTCCAGGGATGGAAGAGAAGGACCTGGACATCCGCGTGGAAAACCACACCCTCACGGTGAAGGGCGAGCGCAAGTTCGAGAAGGATGAGAAGGAAGAGAACTTCCATCGCATTGAGCGCCGCTATGGCACCTTCTATCGTTCGTTCACGCTGCCCTCGACGGTGGACACGGAGAATGTGCAGGCAAGCTACAACGCCGGAATTTTGAAGCTGGACCTGAACAAGAAGCCCGAGGCGCAGCCGAAGCAGATCAAAGTCAATCTCGGCAGCCAGAGCAAGATCGAGGCAAAGAAGGAAGAGCCTGAGCTGGTGGGAACGCGTTAAGGACAGCCGCAGGCGCCAGCTTTCAGCCAGGCAGCAGGAGTTTCGCTTTCAGCTAGTTTGTGCACAAGCTGGCGGCGTAGGATTTAAGCGCCGGGCGCACCGTGGGTGTCCCGGCGCATTTATATGTTCAACGCAGGATTCATAAGTCAAATCATTGCAGACAGGCTTCGCTCGGCAACTCTGCTGAGAGCTGAGGGCTGAAAGCCAGGAGCTAATTCATGGCCATTCGTTGGGAAAAAATGACAGTGAAATCACAGGAGGCGATGCAGCAGGCGCAGGGACGCGCGGCGGAATACGGCAATCCTGAGATTCAGCCCGTCCATTTGCTGCTGGCCCTGATCGAGGACCGCGAAGGTGTCATTCCGGCGGTGCTCGAGAAGATTGGTGTGCCCACCGAGCGGCTGGAAAGCAGTCTGCATCAGGTTGAAGAAAAATTGCCTCGAGTACAGGGTGCCTCCGGCCAACCTGGACCGAGCAATATGCTGACCAAGGCGCTGGAACAGGCGTTTCGCGAGGCCGCGAACTTCAAAGACGACTATATCTCGACGGAGCACCTGCTGCTGGGCATCGCCGGCCTGAAGGGAGACGCCGCTCGCGATGCCCTCACGAGCGTCGGGGCGACACGCGAAGCCATTCTGCAGGCACTGACCGCTGTGCGCGGATCGCAGCGCGTGACCGACCAGAATCCCGAAGGCAAATTTCAGGCACTGGAGAAGTATGCGAAGGACCTGACCGATCTCGCCCGCCGCGGCAAGCTTGATCCGGTAATCGGGCGCGACGAGGAGATTCGGCGTGTTGTCCAGGTGCTGAGCCGGCGCACCAAAAACAATCCGGTTCTGATTGGCGAGCCCGGCGTTGGCAAAACAGCCATTGTTGAAGGGCTCGCGCGCCGCATCGTCTCCGGCGACGTACCGGAGAGCCTGCGCGACAAGCGCGTGATCTCGCTCGACCTCGGATCGATGCTCGCCGGCGCCAAGTATCGTGGCGAATTCGAAGACCGCCTGAAAGCGGTTCTCAAGGAAATCGAAGAGTCGAACGGGCAGATTGTTCTGTTCATCGACGAATTGCACACGCTCGTCGGCGCAGGCGCAGCAGAAGGTGCCATCGACGCCAGTAACATGCTTAAACCGGCACTGGCTCGCGGCGAACTCCGGGCCATCGGCGCAACCACGCTGAACGAATACCGCAAGTACATCGAGAAAGACGCGGCACTGGAGCGGCGTTTTCAGATCGTCTACGTCGGCGAGCCGAACGTCGAAGACACGATCGCAATTCTGCGTGGATTGAAGGACCGCTACGAGTCACACCACAATGTGCGCATCAAGGACTCCGCTATTGTCGCGGCGGCAACCCTTTCGCATCGCTACATCAGCGATCGCTTCCTGCCCGACAAGGCCATCGATCTTGTCGACGAGGCGGCGGCCTCCCTGGCGATCCAGATCGGATCAGTGCCGACGGAGATCGATCAGCTCGATCGGCAGGCGACCTCTCTCGAGATCGAGCGTGCCGCGCTGAAGCGCGAGACCGATACGAACAGTCGCGGACGCCTCGAGGAAGTGGAGCGCGAACTTGCCACGCTGAAGGAACAGGCAACCGCATTGCGCGCACGCTGGACCAGGGAGCGCGATGCCATTACCCATATCAGCGAGTTGAAGAAGAAGATCGAAGCCCTGCGCTTCGAAGCGGAAGAGCAGACTCGCAAGGGACAGCTTGATCGCGCCGCACAGATCCAGTATGGCGAGTTGCCCAAGGCTGAAGCCGAACTGAAGCAGCTGAATGCGGTGCAGGATGGCAATGCAGGCTCGATGCGCATGCTGAAGGAAGAGGTAGACGAAGAGGACATCGCCAAGATCGTCAGTAAGTGGACCGGGATTCCGGTCGCGAAAATGCTCGAGGGTGAGGTGAACAAACTCATCCACATGGAAGAGCGCCTGCGCGAGCGCGTGGTCGGTCAGGATGCGGCGCTGGGTGTTGTCGCCAATGCCATCAGGCGTTCCCGTGCGGGCCTCAGCGATCCCAAGCGGCCTATCGGCTCTTTCCTCTTCCTCGGACCGACTGGCGTGGGCAAGACCGAGACCGCACGTGCGCTGGCAGAGTTCATGTTCGATGACGAGCAAGCCATGGTCCGCATCGACATGAGCGAGTACATGGAGAAGCATGCGGTGGCTCGGTTGATTGGCGCGCCTCCCGGATACATAGGCTACGACGAGGGTGGCCAACTCACCGAAGCCATTCGCAGAAGGCCCTACGCAGTTGTTCTTTTTGACGAAATCGAGAAAGCGCATCCGGACGTATTTAATGTGCTGTTGCAAATCTTGGATGATGGACGCCTCACCGACTCGAAAGGACGCACCGTGGACTTCAAGAACACCGTGCTGATCATGACTTCGAACCTGGGCGCAGCGTTCCTGTCAACGGAGTCACTCAAAACAGACCACGACTTCGACATGGCGCGGGAGAGCGTGATGCGCATGCTTCGCGAGCATTTCCGGCCGGAGTTCCTGAACCGTGTGGACGATATGGTCATCTTTCGACCGCTGGGTCACGCGCAGCTTGAACAGATTCTCGAACTGCGGTTAAACGAGATCCGAAAACTACTGGAAGACCGGCAGATATCCTTCGAGCTGACGTCCGCCGCGCGGGAACTGGTGCTGGCATCCGGTGCAGATGTTGCCTACGGTGCCCGCCCTCTGAAGCGTGCGCTGCAGAGAATGGTGCAGGATCCGCTGGCAATGAAGATTCTCGACGGCGAAGTGCTGCATGGTTCGCACGTCCGCATCGACGCCGATCGCAACTCAAACCAGTTGCGATTCGAACCGATGGGACGAGAAGCCATGGCATAAAGGCGGTGAACAGTGGTCAGGGGTCAGTGATCAGATTTCGGGCTCTGCGAAAGCAGAGCCCGATTTATTTGCGGAGGCTGATGGAACTCACTTTCCGATCGCCGCCTCAACCGCAGACTGAATTTCATTGGAATCCGGCGTGACCGGCGGCTCGAACCGTGCCACCAGATTGCCATTGCGGTCGAAGAGGAACTTGGTGAAGTTCCACTTGATGTCGCCGCCGAATTTGGGGTCGGTAGTTTTGTCAGTGAGCGAGCGATAGAGCGGCGTCTCGTCTTCGCCGAGTACTGAAACCTTTGCCATCATGGGAAAGGTCACGTTGTACTTGCGCGAGCAGAAGGTTTTGATTTCCTCGTTGGTTCCCGGCTCCTGCTGAGCGAAATTATTGGCGGGGACGCCGACGATTACCAGGCCGCGATCCTTGTACTTTTCATAAAGCGCCTCAAGTCCCGCATACTGTGGCGTGAACCCGCATTTACTGGCGACGTTGACCAGCAGGACGACTTTGCCCTTGTAGCTCTTCAGGCTCACTGGCCGGCCGTCAATCGAGTTCATGGTGAAGTCGTAGATGCTGGCGGCATTCGCGGCCATAGTTCCGGATAGAAGCAGCACCGTCAAAGACAAAATGAGTTTGCGCACTTGAGTTCCTCCATCGAGCCCTGGTGCAGTTGATCATACTGGCCCGAGCCGTATCGATTGTCAACATAATGTCAATGAAAACGGCCACGCGTTTATTGTTCCGGAGCTTGTGCTGCGTGCGGCAGCAATCCGCGATCGACCAGGACCGGCGGCTTGCGATGATGCATCTTCAGTTCGTAATCGTAAGCCCAGCTGATCAAGTCTCCGTCGTGCCATTTTCGGGTGCTGATCTCGATGCCGAACGGGAGGCCGGAATCATAGAATCCGGCAGGAATGCTGATGGCCGGCACGCCGATCATGTTCACCCAGCCGGTCGCCGAGTGCGGACCGCCGCTGATTTCGCCATCCTGCGGCATAGTCTCATCGGGCGGAGGCATCTGGGCGGCGGGATAAACGAAGCCATCGAGATGGAACTGATCGAGCGCGGCGTTGTACATCGCAAGGACCTGGCGGCGAGGACCGAGGAGTGTAGCTTCGGCGTTGGGATCAGACTCCAGTGTGGCCTGTTCAATTTGACCCCGCACCGTCAACTTGTTTGAATGCCCGCCGATGATCGTTGCCGGAAGCCGTTTACCGACAGCTTTTTCGTATTCTTCAGCTGAGTGATACTCGGCAGGGCCGAAGGTCGCGAGGAACTTCTCTGTGCCTTCGCGGATATACGGCAGCGTGCAAATATGCTCTGCCACGTCGGCGAAGCTGTCGGGCAGGATGTCCGGCTCGATGACGACGGTTGCTCCCGCTGCACGCAACTCGTCGACAGCCTTCAGGAACATAGCGCGCGTCTCCGGCCTGGGCGGTAGGAATGAATCCTTGCGAGCTGCCGCAAGCTGCTCGGGCGTGGCCGTGGGACAAACCCCCTGAAACGAGGGCGAATCACCATCGAGGATGAACGCCGGAACACCGAAACGTTTGCCCCGGAGCGAGCCCGGCTTAAGGTATTGCGTATACGGACCGGGTTGCGCCTTCGTCTGCGAGCCTGATGTCACGGGATCCATCGGGTCTTCCCCCGCCATGACGGTGAGTGCGACCGCAGCATCGGCGACGCTGCGAGCGATGGGTCCGGTATTGTCGAGTTGCCAGTCGAGCGGCGCGATGCCAGCGATGCTGACCAGTCCCCGCGTGGGAAAGATGCCGACCAGGTTGCTGGTGGAAACCACCATGCGGATGGAATTACCAGTGTCGGTTCCGTTGCCGAGCACCGCCATGTTTGAAGTCACCGCCGTGACGGTGCCGCCGGATGAGCCGCCCGGCGAGAAGCGCACATCGTAGGCGTTGCCGGTGCGGCCGAACGCGGTGGAGCGATTGGTGTCGCTCGCAGCGAAGTCGGGCATGTTGGTAACGCCAATGAGGATCGCCCCGGCGGCACGAAACTTCGCAACCACGGTCGCGTCTCGCGGAGCGACAAGCTCATGCCCGGGAATCATGTAGCCGCGCCACCCATCGGTGGTGACCAGTCCCTTGATGCTGGTGTTGGCCTTGGTCACGATGGGCACACCCCAAAGTAGCCCTGGCTTGAATTTGGCCTGCTGTGCTTCAGCATCTTCGCGTGCAGCTTCGGCGAGAGCGGCCTTGTCATTCACAGTCTGCACCGGGCGGTAAATTCCGTTGTAGCGGGCGATGCGATCGAGGTGCCACTGCACCACCTGAACGACTGTATAGCGATGTTGGTGATAAAGCTGGTGCAGCCGATCGACGGTGACCTCCATCAGATCGCGGTCCATCTGCGCGCGCGATGGGCTGGAACTGGTCTGGGCAAAAGCCGGAACGGCAATCAAGAAGAGAAGCAGCAGTCTGCGCATACTCGCACCATATCAGCGCCAGTGCTGGTCGGGCTAGAACTCCAATCTGCGAACGACTATTGCCGCAGTTCGACGAGGGTGGCCCCCTGACCGCCTTCGTTTTGCGGCGCTTCGGCGATGGTTGCGACATGAGGATGTGACTTGAGGAAGTCGCGCACTCCACGGCGAAGAATACCGGCTCCGTGGCCGTGAATCACACGCACGCGGGGCAAGCCCGCAAGAAAAGCGCGATCGAGATACTTTTCTAATTCTTCGGTTGCTTCATCGACGGTACGGCCGATGAGATTGATCTCGCTACGCATATCGTCAGTGTTGGCGCTGGCCACGGAGACGTGAACACCCTTCTGCCTTCGCGCGGCAGCAAGCGGATCGGAGCGATCAGATTGCGGCGTCGCTGATTTCACTACTTCGGCGATGTCATCCCTCTTGACGCGCATCTTGATGGGGCCCAGCGCAACCTCAAAGACATCTTTTTCAACTTCGCGTTGAACCAGCGCGATCTTTCCCATGGATTTAAGGCGGACCTGGTCGCCTTCGACCACATGACGCACGATATGAGGCCGGGCGTTAGCGTCGCCCTCGTCGGCACCGGTGCGGTGGGCAACGACGGTCTGGTTGAAACTCTCCTGGAATTCGCGACGCAGGCGATTGATGCGGCGTTCGGCTTCCTTCGAGAGCTTCTGCTGTGCGGCGCGGTCTTCGATGACACGGACGTTCTCGCGCATCTGGAATTCGAATTCCTTCATCAACGAAGCAAGCTTCAGTTCGAGTTCGCGGGTGCGATTGCGGAGTTCGACATCGCCTTCGCGTTCGAGGCGCTTGCGTTCCTGGTTGAGCGCGTATTGTTGCTCGCGGGCAGCCTTGCGATCTTCTTCGAGCTGCGTGAGTTCGTTGTGCAGGCGATCGAGGAAACGGGCGATGTCGACCTGCTGCGAGCCGAGACGTTCACGCGCGGCAGAGACGATGGTGCGGTTCAGCCCGAGGCGCTCGGCAGTCTGGATGCCGGCGGATGCACCGGGAACACCGAGACGGAGCTGGTAGTTGGGAACGAGTGTGACTTCGTCGACGCCGGCGGCCGCGTTTAGCACGCCGTGCGTGTTGGCCGCGTAGACCTTGAGCGAGGTGTGATGGGTCGAGATGAGTGTCCAGGCGCGACAGGCGAGAAAGTGCGCGGCAACGGCGACGGCGAGCGCCGAACCTTCTTCAGGATCCGTTGCTGAACCAAGCTCGTCAAGGAGAACGAGGGACTCGGAGCCGGCAAGCTGTGAGAGGCGGTTGAGATTCACGATGTGCGCGGAAAACGTTGAGAGCTCTGCCTCGATGGATTGCGCGTCGCCGATGTCGGCAAGGAATGCAGTGAAGACCGGAAAGCTCGCCGCAGCCGCGGGAACGGGCAGCCCCGCCTGGGCCATCATAGACAGCAGCGCCGTTGTCTTCAACGTGACCGTCTTGCCCCCGGTATTGGGACCGCTGATGATGAGCTGGCGCGAGTCGGAGGTCAGCTCCAGGGTGAGCGGGACGACCTGACCGCCAGTGGTGCGCAGGTGGCGTTCGAGCAGCGGGTGACGGGCTTTCTCGAGAGACAGCCGATCTGGACCGAAAGTTGGGCCGACGCATTCGTAGTCTCGGGCGAAACGCGATCGGGCAAGCAGTGTGTCGACGAGAGCGAGGACACGGGCACCTTCGACGAGTGCGTTTGCATATCCGCTGACCTGCCGGGTGAGCGCGACAAATATTCGGTGAATCTCGGCCTGCTCTTCTTCGATGAGGCGAACGAGCTCGTTGTTTTGCTCGATGGTTTCGAGGGGCTCGAGATACACGGTCTGTCCCGAAGAGCTGGCGCCGTGGACAACGCCAGAGACGCGACGTTTGAGTTCGCTGCGAACCGGGATGACGAAGCGGTCGCCGCGGATGGTGATCAGGTCCTCCTGCGTCGAGCCTTCGCCGGAGAGTCGGCGCAGGGCAGAGCGAAGCGATTCCTCGATGGCGCGCTGTTGCCGCTCCTGCTCGCGCCGGATGCGATGGAGTTCGGGCGATGCGTCGTCGGCGAGCGTGCCGTCGGGTAAGATCTTGCGCTCGATTGACTCGGCCAACGGCTTCAATGATGATCCAGCCAGTGCGGCGGAGAGCTGGGCGAGGCCGATAAGCTTGCTGGCGACGCGTGCCGGGGGTTCGCGCAGCAACGCCTGCCATGCGGCGACGTCATTGGCCAGTCGGGCGACAGACTGAAATTCGGCGGCTTCGAGAGCAGCGCCAGGGATTTGAGACTTTGCCGCGAGTTGGGTGGGATCGAAGAGGCCGCCCAATGGGATGGAAACCTGCTCGTCCAGCAGCAGACGGACCTCGCGCCAGAGCTGATGCTGGCGGGTAATCCATGGCTCGTCAGTGGATGGACGCAACGCAAGGATCGCCTCTCGGCCCACTGGAGACGCGGCGTAACCGGAAACGAACGCGAGCAGTGGCCCCCACTCAAGGGCCGCGAAGTCCGCGTTCTGTGCGGGAGACGGAATGGGATCGAGCAATGGCATCGGCTCCAACCAGTTTACCGGGATCTGACTTGAATCAGCTCTCGCTGGAGGATGGCTTGGACGTGGAAGATTCAGATGACGCTGTTGGAGCGGATGCGGCACTGCTGCTCGACTCAGCCGGTTTCGCAGTGTCCTTTGATTCGGCTGGTTTGCTTTCTCCGGAGGGTTCCGAGGACGACTCGGCGCTCTTCGGCGCGTA
>Ga0335072_10013104_pt1 | contig 11824 bp, 5 predicted proteins | sample Lox_Sample_21_FD_206725 | JGI IMG/M metagenome (GOLD analysis project Ga0335072, IMG submission 206725) | Soil microbial communities from Loxahatchee National Wildlife Refuge, Florida, United States - Lox_Sample_2.1 | ecosystem: Environmental > Terrestrial > Soil > Wetlands | place: USA: Florida...
GTAGTCAGAATTTTGACGGCGCGGTTCCTGGTGTGTGCAGTCGCGGGCAAATTCATCACGGTTCCCGTGGAGAACTATAGCAAACCGGACTCGGATGCCTGCGGATCGAGCCGCGCCGTTGCCTCCTGCCGCGCCTCAGCCTGTCAGCCCAATCCGCGCGGGCGAGCCAAATCCGTCGTAGATAATCAAATTACGATGGCTCTTTTGTGGAATCCCGAGAGCTGGTCGCAGCGGCTGGCCGAGCTCGAAGCGCGCACGGGCGACCTGAAAGAGGCCCCCCTGCGGCGCGATGTGCGCTCGCTGGGCACCCTGCTCGGCGCGGTGCTGCGCGAGCAGGCCGGCGAAGAGTTGTTCGCCCAGGTCGAGGCGCTGCGCCAGGGCACCATTCGCCGCCGCGACGCCGACTCCCGCGGCCGCGCCGATGAAGCCTCGCGCCATGCCGCCGCGGCCATGGAACTCGTCCATTCCCTGCCCGTTGAGCGAGCCGTCCTGCTCACGCGCGCCTTCGCATTCTATTTCGAGCTCATCAATCTGGCTGAGACCAACCATCGTAAGCGCCGCCGTGTCGCGTTGCGTCTCGGCGGTGAGGCTGGCCGTCAGCGCGGCTCGCTCGAAGGCACGTTCCGCGAAATGCGCCGGGTCGGCATCGCTCCCGATGAGGCTTTGAACTGGCTCCGTCGCGTCCTCATTGTGCCCGTCTTCACCGCGCACCCCACTGAGGCGGCGCGCCGCACCGTCATGTTCAAGCGCCGCCGCATCGGCGAGTTTCTTGAGGCGCTCGACCGCATTCCCCTCCCCGAGCAGGACCTGGCCCGGCTCGAAGAGCTGGTGCTGGCCGAAATCACCGGCCTCTGGCAGACCGACGAGGTCCGCTCTCGTCGGCCCACTGTCCTTGACGAGATCAAGATGGGCCTCGACTATTATGACGTCTCTATCTTTGAGACTCTGCCGGAGCTTTACCGCGAAATCTCCGCCGCGCTGCGCTCCGCCTACGAAATTGAAGTCGAGCCGCACGAGCTTCCTCTCGTCCTGCGCTTCGGCTCCTGGATCGGCGGCGACCGCGACGGCAATCCCTTCGTCACCCCTGAAGTGACCCGCGCTGCTCTTCAGCTCGCGCGCGGGCACCTGCTCCTTTATTACCAGCGCCGTCTCGACTCCATCATCGATCTGCTCACTACCAGCGCCCAGCAGTGCGCCGTCAGCGCGCAGTTGCTTGAGCGCCTTCGTTCTTACGTCTCCCAGGTGCACACGCCGGAAGCGCAGGTCTTCGGCTCGCAATACGAGTTCGAGTACTACCGCCGCTTCGTCATCTGTCTCAAGGCCCGCATCGAGCGGACCCTCGAGCAGGCCGGCGAAATCCATGCGCCCGCGGGTTCCGCGCTGCCCGTAACGCCGTTTACCCTCGCCCGCAGTCACGACAAGCTTTCCCAAGCCCTGCCCGCCTATTGTTCGGTCCAGGACTTTCTTGACGACCTGGAGATTTTGCGCCATTCGCTCGCCGCCAACAACGGTATTCGCATCGCCCGCACGCTCATCGATCCGCTCATCCTGCAGGCGCGCACCTTCGGCCTCCATCTCCACACCCTCGATGTCCGGCAGCACGCGCGCGTTCACGCCGCTGCCCTCCGCGAAGCCATCAGCGACACCATCGCCCCGTCGCTCGCCGGCGATCTTTCCGCCCAGACTGCCGACGTCCTTGAAACCCTGCGCGTGGTCTCTGAAGTCAAATCAGGTTGCTCTCCCGAATCGATTCACCAATATGTCATCAGTGGCGCTTCCACGGTCGAAGACATATTGGCCGTCATTCGCCTGGCGCGGCTCGGCGGCATCAAGGTTGAAGGCTCCGGCGGCAGGCCGGCCCTCGATCGCCAACCTTCACTTCAGCCGCAGCCGCCGGCCGCCGGCGATCCCGGCCTCATGCCTGTGCCGCTCTTCGAATCGATCGAGGATTTGCGCAATGCGCCTGCGGTTTGCCGCGAGCTTTTTGCCCGCGCCGACTATCGAAAACTCGTCGAGTCCTGGGGAAACTGGCAGGAGATCATGCTCGGCTACTCCGACTCGAACAAGGATGGCGGCATGCTCACCTCCACCTGGGAGATCTTTCGCGCCCATCGCGATCTCCACGTGGTCGCCCGCCAGGCCGGCATCAGGCTGCGCATCTTCCACGGCCGCGGCGGCACCGTCGGCCGCGGGGGCGGCCCCACTCACCGCTCCATCTTCGCCCAGCCCTTCGACGCTTTCGACGGCCAGCTTCGCATCACCGAGCAGGGCGAGGTCCTCAACTTCAAATACGCTGACGAGGTGCTCGCCGAGCGCAATCTCGAGCTCATGATTGCCGCCTCGCTTGATGCCTTGGCGCGGCCCAATGCCCGCGATCCCCAGGGTCACTTCACCGGCGTGCTCAAGCCCGAATGGGAGACCGCCTTCGACCAGCTCTCCGCCCTCGCTTTCGATTTCTATCGCAAGCACATTCTTGAGGATCCCGCCGTCCTCACTTATTTCGAGCAGGGAACTCCCGTCAGCGAGCTCGAAAACGCCAAGATCGGCTCCCGTCCGGCGCGCCGCAACGATTCCCCCAGGCTCTCTGATCTGCGCGCCATTCCCTGGGTCTTCGGCTGGACGCAATCGCGCCTGCTGGTTCCCGCCTGGTTCGGCGTCGGCTATGCCGTCGATCGATTCCTCGCCCAGCCGGGCGCTCTCCATCTGTTGCAAACCATGGCCCAGGAATTCCCCCTCTTCATCGATCTGCTGCGCAACGTCGAGATGGCGCTGGGCAAGGCCGACCTCGGAACCGCGCGCCTCTATTCCACCCTCGTCACCGATCAAAAGCTCCGCGAGCGCATTTACGACCTCTTCGAAGCCGAATTTCACCGCAGCGTCCGCGTGCTTCTCGCCGTGACTGGCCAGAAAGAGCTGCTTGAAACCAACCAGGTCCTCGCTCATTCCATCAAGCTGCGCAATCCCTATGTCGATCCGATGCATTTAATCCAGGTCGACATGCTGCGCCGCAAGCGCGCCGGCGAAGACACCCCCGAAGTCAATCGCGCCATCGCCGCCACCATCAACGGCATCTCGGCCGGGCTCCGGAACACTGGCTGAGCGCCGGCCATATCGCCGAAAAGCATCCGCCTACGGGCCGCGTTCCTTTCCGGGGTCGGCCACCCGGCGCCGCCCGGTACGCAGCCGGCGCCGCCCGTCAACCAGTTGGCGCAAAAGCCCGGCTCGCAGTTGATCGCGCTCGATCGGGCGATCCCCTTAAGTAACTCTTCCCACCCACCCCCCCATATTTGAATCCAAATATTTAGAAACAAACGAGTTAGATATGGGGGTATCTCCGTAAATATTTGATTCTAACGGGGCGTATCTCCTAAATATCTTGTTTTCTGGCACTTACCTCCGTTCTACGCCTCTGCGGCAGGTGGCCGGCGAGATCGCCTTCGAGCCGTACGCCGCGCGAAGTTCCACTTTCATCTAAGCCCATTCTGCGCCAAGCGGCGAGATATTCTGCAGACCCGGCGCGAAATATTTGCGCCGAGTTTTCAGCAGGTTAGGCGCCATCAGACCCGGCGAGGGCCTTTGACCAACTGGGATGAGAAATCCGGCATGCTGCTTCCTGCCGTCACGGGATTGTAGGGCGTTGGCACGAATGCGGGCGGGTTGTAACCACTGTAGCCGGTTCTTGAATCCGTTGTACGGATGCGTTCCCGAAAGCGGCGTGTTAAAGCGTGCTGGAAATCGCCCCAAAGAAGGCAAAAAAACATTTGCCGGGGGCAGCACACCCCCTGTGCGAACATCTCGCCTGATTCCAGGCAGGTTATAGCCCCGTGCCTGAACCCTGCACAAAGACGGGTGCGCTTCATCGCGCCGGACCACCGCACCCCGTTCCCTCGTTATTCTGTTACCAGCATGCCGTACGTCCTTCTCGGCCTGGCCGCCATCGGCCTCATCACCTCAACTGTCTTCGCCGGCATCGTGCTCTGGGCGGTCCCGGGTTTCCTGCGCGAACGCCGTCAAGCGCTTGCCGCCCTCGCGGCGCGCCCCGGCTTCACCCCGCCGCTCTCGCTCTTCAAGCCTTTGCGCGGTTCCGATCCCGGCCTCGAATGCTACCTGGAAACCTTCTTCACGCAGGATTATCCCGCCTACGAAATTCTCTTTTGCGCGCGCGACCCCGATGATCCGGCCCTAGTAACTGCGCGCCGCGTCGCCGCGCGTCATCCGCGCACTCCGGTAAAGTTCCTCTCTACCGGCGGCCGGCCAGATTACATCAACGACAAAGTGATCTCCATGGAGAAGATGGAGGCCGAGGCCGCTCACGAAATTTTCGTGATCAGCGACAGCGATGTTCGCGTCTCGCCGGATTATCTTCGCGCTGTGGCTCTTCCGTTTTCGAATGATCGCGTCGGCGCCATGTGCTGTCTCTATCGCGGCATCGCTGCCGAAGGCGGGCTCTGGGCGCGCCTTGAGGCTGTCGGCATGTCGGTCGAGATGTCCGCAGGCGTTCTTGCCGCCCGCGCCATGGAGGGCATGCAGTTCACGCTCGGGCCTACCATGGCCTTCCGGCGCGATACCATCCGGCGATTGGGCGGCTTCCGCGTCACCGCCGACTACTGCGCCGACGATTTTGTGCTCGGCAACGAAACCTTCAAACTCGACCAGAGCGTGGCGCTGAGTCATCACGCCATTGATCACATGGTGCTCAACGCCAGCTTTCTCTCCTCGCTCAAGCACCAGGTCCGCTGGATGAAGTCCACGCGTTTTTCGCGACCCAAAGGTCACTTCGGCACGGCGCTCACCTTCAGCATGCCGTTCGGGTTGCTTGGCTGGGCGGCAGCCGCATGGCTCGGTCATCCCTGGAGCGGGCTGGCGATGTTTGCCCTGGCAGTTGGCACCCGCCTCGGGCTTGCGGTCGCGGTCGGTCGCTCCGTCGCGCGTGACAGGAGTTGGTTCGGCCTGCTCCTCCTGTATCCCATCCGCGACCTGATGGGCTTCTTTATCTGGGCTGCAAGTTATGCCGGCCGCCGCATCCTCTGGCGCGGGCGAGTTTTCGAGTTGCTGCCCGGCGGCAAGATGCGGGCGGTCACCTCGCGCCGCAACACCATCGGGTAGATTTTCGATTACCACCGGCTGGCAAATCCACCTTCCTCCACCTCGGCAATCGCCTGAGCAAATGTACGATCAGCGTTATCAATTTTGCTGCCGCATCGGCCGGCTCGGAACTTCTCGGTTCTGTCATTCAAGATGCGGGCGCTGGACTTGCAATTGATCTCAGGAGCCGTACAAATTGAGGAAGTCGAAGCCAAGAAAGAAAACCTCTACCGATCGCCAAGCACACGGCGGCAGCCGGCGCGGACCGATCGTAACGCCGGCAAGGAAGATTCTGGCCTGGGTCACGTTGCTCGGCACTGCTTTTGCGCTGCGGATCTGGCTTGCCGTCGCTTCGCCCAACATTTTTTTCCCCGACGAGAATTTTCAGACTCTTGAACCGGCGCATCGATTGGTATTTGGATATGGTGTAATCCCCTGGGAGTGGAGGCTCGGAATTCGCTCCTGGGTACTATCCGCTTTCCTTGCCGGCGTCATGCGCATTACGGCCTGGATGGGCCCTGGTTCGGCCGGGTACCTGCTGGGAATAACGATTGTTCTATCGCTGATTTCGCTGACGACAATATGGTTTGGATATGCATGGGCAAAGCGCGCAAGCGGAACACCTGCGGCTGTTGTGGCAGCCCTGGCCTGCTCCTTCTACTTTGGGCTTGTTTACTTTGCCCCTAAAGCGCTCAATGAAGTTGTCGCCGCGCACGTCATGCTGCCTGGCTTGTACCTCGGCGTCTACGGCGAGAAACTGGGCGAGCGAAGGCGGCTCTTCGTTGCGGGGTTATTCTGCGGGTTGGCGGCATGTCTGCGCGTCCAGTTGCTGCCTGCGCTGGCTTTTGCGCTCGTCTACTTTTGCTACCCACGGTGGCGCGAGAGAGTCCCCGCCGTGGTCGCCGGAGTGTCTGCGCCGGTGCTTCTGTTCGGCGTGGTTGACTGGATCACCTGGTCTTATCCGTGGGAATCGTTTATCCGCGACTATGAGGCCAATCTTGTGCAAGGGCCCGGCAAGGAATTCTCCCTGATTCAGCCGTGGTACTGGTACCTGCTGGTGATTGTGGTTTTGATTGGCCCGGCAATTCTGTTTCTTAGTCATGGTGCCAAGCGAAGCCCATTCCTGGCCATCTTCTGCGTCATTGTGATTGTTTCGCACAGCGTGATACCGCACAAGGAGGTTCGGTACATCTATCCGATTCTCGCGCCGGCCCTGACCCTGGCTGCAATGGGAGTTGTGGACATGCTGGGAGAGGTCACGCGGGGAGTGAGATTCCTGAACAATCGCAGATCGATCGTGGCGATCGGTGTGTCTTGCCTTCTGCTGTCTTCGGCTATGCTGGCGGCGAAATGCGCAGATTGGGACAAGACATCCTGGGGCGTTGGCGCCTTCGATCGTCTGAGCCATGATGCCGGGCTATGCGGAGTGGGAATCTACGATCAGATTTGGTGGGAGTCGGGAGGCTACACGCACCTTCATCGCAATGTGCCGATCGTTCAATTGGAAAGCGCGGCGGAACTGGCGCGGGATGCTCCGTCATTCAATGCCTTGATTGCGCCACTTCACACCGCAGGAGTTCCCGCGGAATTTTCGCAGTTGCAGTGCTGGAGGGGAGCCTGCCTGCTTGAGCGCAGGGGAACGTGCGTTGCGCCGCCACCGGGTGAGCGATTGAATGCATATCTCAAACGAGTTGGACGGTGAAGCATTCTTGGCCTGCCATGAAATGGCGCCTCGGAAGGTGATCTGTCGCCGCAGGGTGCGTGGGAACTGAGGCAGCGAATATCACGCTCAACAGCCCCGGGGCCAAGGCGATCGGACTTTCCGGAATGTCCTGGTCAATCGTCCTGAGCCGCCTCGCGCAAAGCGTCAAAGCGGCCGGTCGGTCCACAACGTTTTGTCCGCGATGGTGCGCACCGGGTAAAGTCGCCCGGCCAGCACCTGCTCCACCTTGTCACGATCCGGATCTTCCGCAAAGAGCCACTTGCGTTCGCCTGTGCCCCATATCGCCTCGAGCCTTTGGTTGCTCAGGAAAATATCGGGCGCGTCGGGGTAGCAGGAGCCCCAGAGAAGTGTCGTACCTTCTCCGTGCTGCCCGCAGCGCGGCAGAACCAGCAATGCGGGCCTGCGGTGAAAGTAATTGTGCGTGTAAAAAATGACCGACGAGCCGGACGATTGCTCGCCGTAAATGATGAACGTGTCATTCGGCGTGCCGTCTTTCATGATGGTGTCGGCCAGTTGTTTGCTGCTGAGCATGGGCTCAAAACGCGCAAAGGCAATGTGCGCGGCAATAAAGAATACCGTCATGGTCAGCGCCACACTGACAGTTGAGGCAAGGTGCTTCTTTTTGAGGCGCAGCAACCATCCGGCGGCGGGGCCGAACAACAGGACGAGGGCTGCTATTGCGGCGGGCAAGCGGAGGGCGGCAAATGACGGGCCCGTCAGATCGAACAGGTGGGACATCGAAAGCGTGTAATCGCCGACGCCGCGGCGTGCCAGCAGCGTGCCTACGTCCGAAACAAAGGGCAGATTGCGCGAGGTCCACAATCCCCACGCCAGCGCCGCAGCCGAAAACACGCCGATCGCCGCAAAACCTCCTTGTGCGCCCGTAAGCCAGGCCGTGGAAAGCGCCGGTCCACCATTGCCGGGGCTTCGCCGCTCTTCGATCTCCGCGATGACTCCCGCAATCAGGATCACCAGCGGCGGCCACACCGGAAACGTGTAGTACTCCTGGTTCGTCGAAATCGAGAAGAAGATCAGGGTCCAGGCGGAGAACAGGCAAAGGAGCCAGATGGTGCGCGCGCGGAACTTTACGCGCTGCACATAGGTCGCCACGTCTTCGCGCATCGCGTGATCGAGATAAAAGTCGACCGTGTCGCCGGCGTCATGTCGCAAATGTTTCAACCAGCTGTGGCGGGTCTTCCACGCCACGGCTACAGCGGCGGGTAGAAACAGACTCCAGGGGAATATCCAGGCCATGTGCGCCAGCCAATACAACCACCCCGGCATTTTGTTGTAGTCGTCTGGGTAGCGCAGGTGGAAGAACCGCAGTACATGCTCGTTGATGAAATAGAAGTAGAAGAAACCGTGCACATTTCCAAGCGTTGGATGGTTGCCGACCGGATGCCCCTGATCAGGATTGGCGAGCCCGCATAGAATGTGCCAAGGCGCGCCAATCGCAAGGAACACCAAAAGCCCACTCACAGGCTTGAGCGCGCGCCAGCGGCGCCATTGCCCGGTAAGCAGCAGGTAGGGAATCGCCGCGCCGCCAAAAAACACAGGCGCGATGAGGCCTTTGGTCAAAAGCGCGAGCGCCACGCAGGCCCATGCCCAGTAGATCCGCAGTGGCCGGTTGTCTTCGAGGCTCGAGATCAATGCATAGAGCGCGGCCAAAAGGAAAAAAGCGAGAAGCGATTCGGGAATGATGAAGCGCGTAAAGAGGAAACATCCAACGGAAGTCAGCACGCCCAGACCGGCATAGAGGCCGGCGCGATCGCCCCACGCCCGCCGCGCCCACAACCACGAAAGCCACGCCAGCGCAAGCATCGCCAGCGCATTGGGCAAATGAGTAGCAAAAGTGTTCTGCCCGAAAATCTTATACATCCCCGCCACCACCCAATAGGGAAGCGGGGGCTTTTCAATGTAGCGGATCCCGTCGATCTTCGAAGTAATCAGATTGCCCGTCTCGGCCATGCCCTGCGCTGCCTGCGCATGCGCAGCATCCACATCGTCGAGCAGGGGCGGCGAGAACAGCGAGGAGAAATAAATGGCCCCCCACACGGCTGCGAGCATCAGCCACACTCTGGCCGTCAACAGCCCACGGACAGGCCATTCGAGAGTGATGCCTTTGCGCGAAGATGTGTTCGCGGTCATGTTCCTGGTTGGTTTCATCATGAATTGGCGATCCAATCCAGAATATCAGCCGGATCGGTACAGGGCATCACAGGCTTGTGGCGCATGAGACACCCAAGCATTTCGCCTCGGGCAGTCGAGGCAATCCGTCCCGGAGTTCGAGGCCACGCCGAGGCATTACTCCGTCGCCCCATTGCATTCGGAGTCAAAGTCGCACGCCTTCGTGTATCTTGGCGAGTGAGGCGATTTTTTTCTACGGAGCGCATCAGAAAGAGCCATGCCTACCTTCGCTGCCATTGATGTCGGGTCCAACTCGTGCAGGTTGAAAATCGCCAGAGTGCAGGCACACCAGCTTAAGACCCTGGCCGAAGACCGCGAGGTGACGCGACTGGGCGGCAGCGTCTTCAACACGGGCCTGATCTCTCCCGAAGCCATGGCCGCTACACTGCGCACGCTCAAGCGATTTCAGCGTACGGTGCAGGCACATGGAGTGGACCGGATTCGCGTTGTCGCCACTTCGGCCATGCGCGATGCGCGCAACGCCGCTGCCTTTCAGGCGTGGGTCAAAGCCGAGACGGGATGGAATATGGAGATCATTTCCGGTCTCGAAGAAGGCCGCCTCATTCATCTCGGCATCACGGGCGTTGAGCCGGGAGCCGGCGGCCGCGTGCTGCTTCTCGATCTCGGCGGAGGAAGCTGCGAGCTTACGCTTTCTGATCACAAGCGCATCAAGGAGACGTTGAGCCTGCCGATCGGTGCCGTCAGGCTAACGGAGCAGTTCCTCGCAACCGACCCGGCGCCGAGAGATGGGCTGGCGCGCATGAGCCAGTTGATCGCGCGCGAACTGCGCCGTGCTCACCGCCGCATTCAACCTGGACGCACTCCGCTTGTTATCGCCACCTCCGGTACCGCGGCAGCGCTCTCTGCGGCCTGTCTGGCGGGCGCGAAAAACGGCAAAGGCGGGAAAAAGGCCGGCAAGACTTCTCCCAACCGGGATCAAGCGAAACATCATTCCGCCATTCTGGCCGGCATGGTGACGACGCGCGCGGTGCGCAAGCTGGCCGGCAAGCTTGCCAAAATGTCACTGCCCGAGCGTGAAGCTGTACCCGGCATCGGCCCGCGGCGCGCAGAGATTATCGTCGCCGGCGCGCAGGTGTACGCCGAGGTTCTTGAGACTTTCGGCCTGCCCGGCTTTCGCTATTCTCCGCTTGGGTTACGCGACGGCATTCTGGCGCAGATGCTCGCCGAGCAGGATGCCCGCGCCAAAGCGCATCGCGAATTTGAGCACGAGCGGTGGGAGAGCGTGATGGCCACCGCGCGCCGCTACGGTGTCGATCCGCGCCAGACGGAACCGGTGCGCGACCACGCCGTGCAGCTCTTTCGCGAACTCAAGACCCTCCACGAACTGCCCGCCGAATACGAAAGCTGGTTGGCTGCCGCCGCCATGCTCCGCGATACCGGCAAGTTCATCAACCACCAGGGTCATCACCGTCATGCGCAGTACATCATTTCCAGTTCCGAAATCTACGGCTATACCCAGCTGCAGCGCACCCTGGTTTCGGCAATTGCCCGCTATCTGGGTAAGAGCCGCCCGCAGCCGGGCGATCGCGCCCTGCGCAACATCCCTTCGGAGGAGCACAAAAACGTGCATCGGGCTGTCGTATTGTTACGCCTGGCCGTGGCGTTGAACCAGGATCGCGCCTCCGACGTTCTCCGCGTGGGCACGAGGATCTATCCGAAGCGTGTTTACCTGGAGCTGTATCCGGGGCGCACGGGCGCTGAGTTGGAGTTATGGTCCCTGCGCAAAGAGGCGGGCTATTTCCTCGAAGTTTTCGGCCGCGAGCTCTTTGTCACGCTGGTGTAAACGGCGCGCGCCGTGCGCGGATCCAGAAGCCATTGCAGTCGTGGCGGATGCCGGTCGGCGCGAACGCAGGCGATCGATCCTTTCCTCATGCGGATCGCTGCACCTCCATTTCCGGTAATCATGCGGCCAAGAAACTGAAAGATGTTGGGATTGTGCCCGACCACAAGAACCCCATCGCGGTCGGCATATTTCTCCAGAAGGCGCTGAAAATCCGCATAGCTCGCATTGAAACCAAGCGCCGGGCTCACCTCGACCTGGGCGTCGTAACCCAGTTCCGTTCCCACCAGTTGCGCCGTCTGCCGCGCGCGCTTTAGAGGGCTCGAAACGATCACGTCAATGGGGACCTTGAGAGAGGCCAGCAGCCGAGCCATGAGCATGCACTGATCCTTTCCCTCCTTCACGAGGCCCCGCTTGGTATCCAATAAGGGGTTACCGCGCGGGGTTCCTGCGTCGGCGTGGCGCATCAGGAAAAGCATCATGGGGTGATTTCGGCGGGGACGAAACGACTGAACCGAACTCCTTGCTGCTTGATTTTAACAGATTTGTAACAGTCAGATTTCGCCTGCTTCATCGCGGCTCAGATGCCAGAATTCACTTGCCAGCAGGCCATGAAGCCAGGTTTGGCGCATGCCAAGTGTGAATCCCACGGCGCGCAATGCGCTCGCATGGTCAGGCAATCTGCGTACCTTGAGGCCGGTCATTACGCCAAAAGCGCGGTAGAGAAACCAGACCACCGGTCCTGCTACAAGCCGTCCATACCATCCCTGCGGCTTTGCAAACTCTGAGATCACCCACTCGGCAGACGGAGAAACCACGCGGCGAATTCGCGCAGCCAGCGCCGCTATCTCGCCGGTCGTCAGGCAATCGAGGAAGAAATGGCTGACCACCAGGTCGTACTGCACGTTGCCCGGCAGCCAATCGCGAGCATCTGCCCGGTAAGGGTGAACGCGTGTGGCGTCCCCTCCGGCACGGCGCAGCAGCGCGTCCAGCATGGCCGGACTCGCATCCACAGCATCAATTTCGAC
>Ga0335072_10013105_pt1 | contig 11823 bp, 9 predicted proteins | sample Lox_Sample_21_FD_206725 | JGI IMG/M metagenome (GOLD analysis project Ga0335072, IMG submission 206725) | Soil microbial communities from Loxahatchee National Wildlife Refuge, Florida, United States - Lox_Sample_2.1 | ecosystem: Environmental > Terrestrial > Soil > Wetlands | place: USA: Florida...
CTACACCGGGGGCGATCCGCTGCACGAATATCTGACCCGTGTGGATACCTTGTATCGTCAACTGGAGGACGGGCTTGACGCCGAGGTCGCCGCGCGCCTGGAAGACGCGCAGGCAAACGGCCTGGACCGCATCGACCGCGGCGCCACTTGGACCTATCTCACCACCGACCAGCCATTCGGCGATGGGACTCAGCGCATCCTCCACGGATTAATCCGCAAGGTGCAAACTAAGAGCTTATGGGGATGAAACCGCTGGCAGGCCGGACCGCGCTGATAACCGGATCGAGCCGTGGCATCGGGCGTGCCATCGCGGTGGCGCTCGCCGAGGCAGGCGCCGCGGTCGCAGTGAATTATGTACGGCGCAGAGCCGAGGCCGAAGCCGCCGAAAAGGAAATCGCCGCGCTCGGATGCTCGTCCGTAAGCGTGCAGGCCGATGTCTCGCAGGCGGCAGACGTTGAGCGCCTGGTGCGCACGGCCGAAGAACGCCTCGGACCGATCGAGATCCTCGTCAATAATGCCGGCATCGCGCGCGTCCAGCCGGTCGAAGAGATCAGCGAGCGCGATTGGGACGATTTGATCGATGGCAACCTGAAGTCGTGTTTCCTGGTGACGCAAGCCGTCCTTCCCGGCATGCGCGCGCGCCAGTGGGGACGGATCGTAAACCTCTCGTCAGTGGCGGCGCAGGTGGGAGGTGTAGTCGGACCGCATTATGCCGCGTCCAAAGCCGGTATACACGGGCTCACGCACTTTTACGCCCAGCGGTTCGCGAAGGAGGGAATCACCGTCAACGCCATCGCGCCGGCACTCGTCGAGACGGAAATGGTGACCTCCAACCTCAACGCGCGTCCGGAGCGTATTCCCATTGGCCGATTCGGCGCCGTCGCCGAAGTGGCGGACGTGGCTGTCATGTTGGCCACCAATGGCTACATCACCGGCCAAACCATCAACGTGAATGGCGGCTGGTACATGAGTTGATGGGGGGAAGCCCGGTCAGACTTGGGCGCCCGCGGTCGTGTGAACCACGGCTTCGATAGACGGCGCATGGAGGAGCGTGTTGTGAATCAGGCACGCCTTTACGGCGCGCAAAACGCCCTCTTCCTGCCGCGGATCGAGGTCCGGAATCAGGATCTCCAGGCGAAAGTGCCCTAAACGCGCAGGCGGCTTGACCTTTTCCGCGTTCACCAGAACCTGGAGTCCTTCCGCCGATAGATTTCGCGTCTTCAAATACTGGGCGGCGTAAAACGCGGCGCAGGTACCCAGCGAGGTCAGCAAAAACTCGGGCGGCGTCATGCCTTCATTGCCACCGCCTTGATCGGCCGGCTGATCGCAAATCACGCGATGCCCTCGCGCGTTCGCCTCGAACTTCACGTTTCCCAGGTACTTGACGGTGAGTTCCATAGGGGCTTCCGTATTGGATGATGCGCTCGGCGGCGGAAGGTGACAACATAGGCAGTAGGATATGAAAACTCTGATTCTGGGAGCCGCTGTGCTTCTGACTGCCGGTCTGGCCGCTGACCTGTCGCTGATTCAGCCTAATGAGGCCGCCGCGCAACTCGCTTCCAAAGCCAGGCGCACCGTGGTTTTTCAGATTGGTCCGAACGTGCTGTATCGCAGCAAGCACATTCCCGGAGCGGTCTACGCCGGTCCGGCGTCGAGGCCCGAAGGTCTGGCGCTGCTTAAGACCGCCCTCGACAAACTCCCGCGCGATAGCCAGGTCGTGGTGTATTGCGGCTGCTGCCCCTGGGACCATTGCCCCAACGTCAAGCCGGCCTCAGAACTGCTGAAACAGATGGGCTTCACTCACGCGAAAATCCTGTATCTGGAGACCGGCTTCGCTAAAGATTGGATCGAAAAGGGCTACCCCGTGGAATCCGGCACGGCGGCACAATAGTCTCATACCCGCGCTGGCGCCGCGATCGCGGCCAGAACCGCGCTCAATTCATCCACCCGGATGGGCTTCGACAGATAGCCGTCCATGCCCGCGGCCAGGCACCTTTCGCGATCTCCCTTCATGGCGTGGGCCGTCATGGCGATGATCGTGTGGTGCTTGCCGGTGGTGCGCTCCTTCTCGCGTATGGCGGCCGTCGCCTCTAGCCCGTCAAGTTCGGGCATCTGGACGTCCATGAAGATCACGTCGAAATCCTGCTCATCCAGGGCGCGAACCGCCTGGCGCCCATCGCCGGCTACCACTACCGAATGCCCAAATTTCTCGATCAGCCGCCGCCCGACGCGCTGATTCACCACGTTGTCTTCCGCCAGCAGCACCCGCAGCGGCGATCCCATGGCCGGCCGTTCGAACACGCCGGTTCCGGCCTCCGCTTTCACGGCAGGTTGAGCCAGAGCGGTCAGCATCGCGGCCCGCAGGTCCGACGCTCGAGCCGGCTTTTTCAATAGCGCCGCCACGCCGGGCGCCCTGCACCGCTGCTCATCGCCCCCTGGTGTCCCGCCAGACAGCAGGATCACGCGCAAACCGCTCAAGCGGGGCTCCTGGACAATGCGGTCCAACCCCAAACGAGCATCGCACCACAGGAATCGGAACGGCGTGCCGGATTCCGACGCGCCTAAGAGCCTTTCGATGGCTTCCCCTTCCGTGGACGCTACGCCTGGCAAAAGCCCCAATCGCCTGGCAATTGCCGTCAACGACTCGCGCGTCTTGGCGTGCACGTCCGCGATCAGGACTGCCTGTCCGGCGAACGGCGCCGTCTGCGCGCGTTCCTGCCCCGTGCCTTTTTGGAACTTCACCGTGAAGTGGAACCGGCTGCCTTTTCCGGATTCGCTCTCCACCCAGATGCGGCCGCCCATCATGTTCACCAGGCGGGCGGATATCGTCAATCCCAGGCCGGTGCCGCCATACTTGCGAGTGGTGGAGGCGTCCACCTGCGCGAAGGCGCCGAAAATCGCGTGGTGCTTCTCCGCCGGAATTCCGATCCCGGTATCGCTCACCGAAAATTGCAGCACTACTCCGTCCGCCGCGTCGCTTTCGACCGCCACCTCCACCGTGATCTCGCCCTCTTCGGTGAACTTGATGGAATTTACCACCAGATTCAGCACGATTTGGCGCAGGCGCAGCCGGTCGCCGACTACCAATTCGGGCACATCCTCCCGGATCAGGCAGCACATCTCCAGTTGCTTCTCTCGCGCTTTCCACGCGAGCCCCTGGACCGCCTCTTCGACGTTGTCCCGCAGGTTGAACTCCGCATTCTCCAAATCCAGGCGGCGCGCCTCTATTTTCGAAAAATCCAGAATGTCATTGATGAGATTGAGCAACGAATCGGCCGACGAGCGTAGCGTAGTCACGTCGGCGCGCTGCTCCGCGGACAGGTCGCCACGCAGCAACAGGTCCGCCAGGCCCAGAACGCCGTTCATGGGGGTGCGAATCTCGTGGCTCATGTTAGCGAGAAACTCGCTCTTGGCGCGGTTGGCGCTTTCCGCCGCGTCTTTGGCTTCGCGCAATTGCTCCGTGCGGACTTCCACCAGCTTCGACAGCCGGTCGGCCCTGGTCCGCAGGCCCCGCGTGTACAGCTTCTGTCCGGTGACTCCCGCCAGCAGCAACAGGGCGCCGCAAAGACCATAGAACCACCCGGTCTGGTAGAACCGTGGATCGAGGTGAACCGTCAGCGACGCAGGCGTCGGGTTCCAGACGCCGTCGTCATTCGATCCGTACACTTTGAACGTGTACGTTCCAGGGGGCAGTTTGGTGTAATCCGCCTCCCGCCGCGCGCCGGCATCCACCCAGTCGCCGTCGTAGCGCTCCAGTTTGTATTTAAACCGCACGCGCCCCGGCACTTGCATACTCAGACTCGTGTAGTGGAACTCCAGCCGGTCCGTTCCGGGAGGAATCCGCATGTCCGGCCTCGGAGCACTGCTCCTGCCGTCTACCACAATCTCTTCCAAAAGCACGGGTGGAACCATCTGGTTGGTGGGCCAGCGCTTGGGATCGATCACCACCACGCCTTTTTGGGTGGTGAACCATAACCGTCCATCCGGAGTGCGGCCCCCCGCCGGTTGGGCCAGCGAGCGCGATCCTTCCGCGGTTTTCATGCCGTCATGCGTATCGTACCGGCTGCTCCGGACGCTGGCGATTCGGCCATCCGCAAACGCGTCCAGATCCTTTTTTTCGGCAACCCACAGACCGTTCTCCGTAGTGATCCACAGCTTGCCGGCGCGATCGCTCAATATCGCGCTGGGATAACCATCGAAAAGCCCGTCTTTGCTGGTGTACCGGGTGACCCGGCCATCCGCCATCCGAAAGCGGGTCAGCCCGGGGACCCGTCCGCCAAGCCATAGGCTGCCCTCACCGTCGTCGTAGATGCCGGTCACCGGGAAATTTACTTGTTTCTGCCACGCATCCTCCACCGGATCGCCGTCGTGGAAGCGGTAAAGGCCCTTGACGGCGCCGAACCACAAGGTTCCCTTCGGATCCTTGTAAATCGTGAAGGTATAATTCCCCGGCGTTGATAACGGCGTTGTCTTACCGCGGAATGTCAGGGGCGAGGTTTCTCCGTCGTGGAAGCGCAGCGCCAGTTCTTCCGACGTGGCCACGATCAGACCTTCGCCGTCTTCGCTGATGGCCGAAATGTAGTAACGGGACAGTCTTCCATGGGCCGTGAACAACTGGAACCGGCCGTCTTTCAATCGGGTCAGTCCGGTGTTGGTACCGATCCAGATGCTGCCGTCGTGGCCTTCGAACAGGCCATCGGTGTACAGGCCCGAAAGCCCATCCCTCTTCGTGAAAGCCTGAACCGCGCCGTTCCGAATGTGTGCCAGTCCGCCGCCGGAGCAGAACACCCACACGCTCCCGTCGCGCGCCACCATCAGGTTCTCCGTGGCGTCCGACGGTAAGCCTTCCTGATGCGTGATGGTCAACAGACGCGTATTCCGAAAGCGCTCCAGACCGCTGGCCGTTCCCACCCATATGCTCCCTTCCCGATCCTCAAACAGGGACAGAATGCGGCCGTCGGCAAGCCCGTCCGGCGAATTGTAATTCGCCACTTCCCGCCCGGTCACGCGATACAGCCCGTTTCCTGCGGTTCCCGCCCAGAGATTCCCGTCGCGATCCCGTGCCAGTGCGGAAATCTCCCCCGGAATCTGCCGCGCAGCCGTGTCCTCCAGGAACGCGCCATCCCTGAAAAGCTTCACTCCGTTGATGGTCCCTACCCACCAGCGATTTACGCCGTCGCGTTCGATCGCCGTAGCCTGGAATCCCTCCAGGCTGTTCACGTGGGACGCTCTGCCGGCGTCGAAAAGGTATACGCCGGTGAGAGTTGGAATCCAAACCCGTCCGGCTTCATCCTCCACCGGCTGGAATACCCAGCTCGTGCCTTCGCGCAGAAGCACGACACCGGCATTGGTAATCGCGTAAATGAAATTGTCGGAACCCAGAAGGACTTCATGGGCGCGCGATTCGAAGATGTAGCGGATGTCCCCATCGGGCAGCGCTCCCGGCTTCCGATAGTCGACGAAAATCCCGTTGCGGTACAGCAGCGTTCGCGAAGTCGTGCGGACCAGCAAGTCTCCGTCCGCGCCACGGCAGATGGCTTTTACCGGCTCCCGCAGAATTCGGCCATCCACGCCCGGTTCAAGCTGCTGAAAGCGCACGCCGTCGAAGCGGACCAGGCCCGCCGATGTCCTCAGCCAGAGATATCCGTCTCGAGTTTGCAGAATCTGATAAACCGCTTCGCCCGGCAGTCCGTTCTGCGCCGACCACAGATCGTGGCCATACTGATCGATGTTCCGGGTGCGATCGAGGGCCAGCGCAGTCGATGCAGCGATCAATCCGGCACACAATACTGCGAGTGCTTTCTTCATCAGTTCGTCCGCGATTTTGGTCGCGTCCTAGCGGGCAGAACCGGTCCCGATGAAGCGACCGGCTCGACCTCATCTTCCATATCGACAGAACGGCATCGGATTTTTAGACAATATCAGCCGGCGCGCGCCCGTTATTCCCGTTAGACTCAAGGAGATGCCCCTGGCAATCGATGCTCAAGACGTACGCGCCGCGGCCGGCCGGATCCGTCCCCTGGCGCGCCAGACTCCGGTGATGAGTTCCGAGACTTTCGACGCCGAGTCCGCCACTCGTGCCCTTTTCAAATGCGAGAACCTGCAGACCGGCGGCGCTTTTAAAATTCGCGGCGCTTCCAACCTGATCCTATCCTTGGGTGCCGATACGTTAAAGCGCGGAATCGTGGCCTATTCGTCCGGTAATCACGCCCAGGCCGTCGCCATCGCCGCCCGCCACGTGGGCGCCCAGGCTACCATCGTGATGCCGGAAGACGCTCCCCGCTCTAAGATGGAAGCCACGCGAGCCCGCGGCGCACGCATCGTCACCTACAACCGCTTCACCGAAAGCCGGGAAGAGATTGCGGCGGCCATGTTGAAAGACGGCGCTCCTACCCTCGTCCCGCCCTTCGACCACCCTATGATCATGGCCGGGCAAGGTACCGCCGCGCTCGAGTTGCTGGGCGAATCCGGACCTCTCGATGCGCTCATCACCCCCGTTGGCGGCGGAGGACTGCTCTCCGGCTGCGCCACCATTGCCAAATCCATTCACCCCGAGATGCGCGTATTCGGTGCCGAACCCGAGGCCGCCAACGATACCTTCCTTTCGCTCCTGGCCGGCGAGCGCGTCATGGTACCCAACCCCAACACCATCGCCGACGGCCTGCGCGCGCCGAAGCCCGGAGAACTGACTTTCCCGATCCTGAAAAGCCTGGTGGAACGCGTGTTGCTCGTGAGCGAGGATGAAATCCGGGCCGCGGTCAAGTTCCTGTTGCTGCACCTCAAGATTCTGGTGGAACCCAGCGGAGCGGTGCCCGCGGCCGCGGTGCTGTTCCGCAAACTGCCGCCCGAAATCCGCTCGGTGGGAATCGTTCTCTCCGGCGGCAACGTGGATTTCGAAGAGCTGGCGAAGTACTAGGGGCGCTCTCGCGGGGTGTGGCGGCAAACCGCTCACTTGGATAAGGATGCAGAATTCGAGCCGAGGGAATCCAGCGGCGCCCGCGTCGACTCCGTTGCCGATTCTCTGGTACACGCTTCGTGCCATGCCTTACGGCGCGGCACGCATCACTCGGGACCGGGTGGGTCGCTACACCTTTCTCGTGCGGCTCTTTCATCCGCTACCCTATGCCGGTTTATCCCGGCGCACCCTAAAGCCCTAACTCCTAACTCTTCCCTTTCGGCACGATCAACCCCACCCGCACGGCCTTCGCTCCCGCCGGCGCCTTTCCGGTTCGCACCACGAGTTGGAGCGCGGACACCGCGGAGACCACGCGCGTCATCGCGCGGTTGGCGTCGATGCCGGTGAGGACCGCGACTTGCGGCGATGGCAGGAAAATCTCCATCACCCGGATCTTGTCCTCGCCGTTTTGCAGATGGACGATCAGCTCCTCGTCTTCTTTCAGCGCCTTCTGCATGGCGCCGATTTGATTCAGCATGACGCCGCCGGGATTGTCGGGCGAGGGCGCGGATGGCGCCGGATCCGGGGTGATCGCCGATTGCAGCGCCTGCTGCGCGAGTTGTTTGGTAAGGTCGACGAAGGCCATCTGGCTTGATGCTAGCATGGGGCCATGCGCAGTTTCGACAGTTTATCGGAACAGGAGATTCTGGCGCTTGCCATCACGCTGGAAGAAGAGGACGAGAAGATCTACGCCAATTTCGCCGAGGGTCTGCGCCAGGATTTTCCCGCGACGGGGGCCGTTTTCGATGCCATGCGCACCGAGGAATCGGGCCACCGGCGCAGGCTGATCGAGCTTTCGCAGAAGAAATTCGGCGACTACATTCCGCTCATCCGCCGGCAGGACGTCCGCGGGTTCGTCAATCGCAAACCGGTGTGGATGACGCGCCCTCTGCGTCTCGAAGTGGTTCGGAGCACGGTGGCGTCCATGGAAGCGGAGACGCGCCTATTTTACGAAAGGGCGGCCGCTCGAACCTCCGACGCCCATATCCGGCAGCTATTGGACGATCTCGCACAGGAAGAGCGCTACCACGAGGAGCGCGCCGGAGAGTTGCAGGCCGATAAGCTCGCAAGCGACGTCCGCATGAAGGAAGAGGAAGCCAATCGCCGCCTGTTCGTCCTCCAGATCGTTCAGCCTGGCCTGGCCGGCCTGATGGACGGCTCGGTTTCGACTTTGGCTCCGGTTTTCGCCGCGGCGTTCGCCACGCACAAGCCCTGGGACGCGTTTTTGGTCGGAATGGCGGCGTCGCTGGGCGCCGGCATCAGCATGGGTTTCGCGGAGGCGCTTTCCGATGACGGCAGCCTGACCGGTCGCGGACATCCCTGGCTGCGCGGCCTGATCTGCGGCGCTATGACGACCCTGGGCGGGATCGGGCACACCCTGCCGTTCCTCATCCCGGGCTTCACCGCTGCCATGACAGCGGCGATTTGCGTGGTGATCGCGGAATTGGGCGTGATTTCGTGGATCCGGCAGAAGTACATGGAGACTTCCGCCCTGGCGGCGGTGCTTCAGGTGGGTCTGGGCGGGATATTGGTGTTCGCTACCGGCGTCCTGATCGGGAGCTCCTAAAATCAAAATGATGCCTTATCGCGTGGGGATGGCGGCCCTTCTTGGCGCCGTGTTGCTGGCCGTGTTTGCGCCGGCGCAGACTCCGTCCGAGTTGGAGAAGAACAAGGGAATCGGCGATTCGCCGGACGCCGCGCCGCCGATCGCGACGGATCTACGCCCGGGCTTGAGGCACGATGCCGTCCGCGCCGCCATGCGCGAAGTCGCCGATTGGCAACTGGAGCGCGCGCGGCCGTACTTCAGCACCGATTGGACCTTCGCCGCGCTCTATGACGGTTTCATGGCCGCCTCGGCCACCCTCGGCGACCCGAAGTATGAGCAGGCGATGCGCGAAATGGGCGAGAAATTGCAGTGGCAGCCCGGCCCGCGGCCCGAGCACGCCGACGATGTGGCCGTCGGACAGGCGTATCTCGAGCTGTACCTGAGGAATCCGGATCCGCGCATTCTTCCGCCGCTGGTCGACCGGTTCTCGTATCAGATGGGCCTGAAAGACGACCCCGCCAAGCCGCTCTGGTGGTGGTGCGACGCGCTGTTCATGGCACCGCCCACGCTGGCGCGCCTCTATAAAGCCACCGGCAAAACCGAATACCTGGATTTCATGGATCGCGAGTGGGGGATCACCACCAAGCTGCTCTACGATCCGGAAGAGCACCTATATTTTCGCGATGCCACTTACCTGGGAAAGCACGAAGCCAACGGGCGGAAGCTGTTCTGGTCGCGCGGCAACGGCTGGGTGATGGGCGGGATCGCGCGGGTTTTGGATTACGCGCCGAAGAATTATGCGGCTCGTCCGAAATATGTGGCGCAGCTGCGCGAAATGGCCGCCGCCGTCGTGAAGGTGCAGGGCAAGGACGGCTTGTGGCGCTCAGGGCTACTCGATCCGCAGTCGTATGCGTTACCCGAAGTTTCCGGCTCTGCCTTCCTTGCCTACGCGCTGGCGTGGGGAGTGAATCAGGGCATTCTCGACCGGCAGACCTACGCCCCCGCGGCGCAGAAAGCCTGGGCCGGATTGCTTTCGCACGTGTATGCCGATGGCCGCCTGGGGTGCATTCAGCCAGTCGGCGCGGCGCCCGGCCAGTTCAAGCCGGCGTCCAGCTATGTATATGGCGTCGGCGCGTTCCTGCTCGCAGGTTCGCAGATGGACCGGCTTCATCTCTGAAGCGTGATGGTGCGCCCGGTGCGCGCCGATTCGCGCGCGGCATCCAGAATCTCGATCACGATCACGTTGTTTTCAAGCGAGGACAGGCCGTAAGGCTTGAATTGCCCGCGCGCGACACCGATCAGATAGGAGATGGAATCGGCGGCTTCCGGTTTGAGCGGCGGCGGCGTCTGCGTCTCTTCGGTTTTCGCTCCCGCGAGGCGCACGCGCAGGCGATTGCCGCCGGTGGCGATGGCGTACCCGGTTGAGCCATAGACCTCGAAATCCTTCCGGCTTACCGGCCAGTTCCACGATGCCTCGATCACACCCTGGGCCTTGGGATATTCCAGCAGCACGGTGGCTTCATCGTCCACGTGAGTGTATATTGCAGGCTTATCGGTCTGCGTCAGCGCCGTGACTTTGAGCGGCGGCTGATTGTCCATCATCCACGTCATCAGGTTCGCGCCGTAGCAGCCGAAATCGAACAGCGCGCCCGCGCCATTCTTCACCGGGTCGTTCAGCCAGGCGAAAAATTCCGGCTGCACGTTGATTTCGCGCGGTCCCTGATGGCCATCCATGGCAACCATGCGGCGGATTTCGCCCCCGGCTTTCTGTTCGTGCAGCAGGTTCCACATTTCGCCGTGGCTGGGGTACCAGGTGGTTTCGTAATTGACGAAAACGGGCGTGTGGTACCGTTCCGACGCCTGTTGGATGGCGCGCGCCTGCTTCATGTCCACAGCCAGCGGCTTTTCCATCATCACCGGAATGTGGCGCGGCGTGCACGCCTCCACCACACGGAGGTGCGAGTAGGTGTCGGTGAAAGTGGCGACGGCTTCGGGCTTGACGGCGTCGAGCATCTTGTCGAGATCGGTGTAAAGCTGACCGGCGGCCAGGTTGTTCGGGCCGGCGTACTTCTGGAGCAGGGCGGAATCCGGATCCCACACCGCGACGATGGTGATGTCGGCCGTGCGGCGGCGGGCGTTATTGAAGAATCCCGAGACGTGCCCGTGATTCAATCCAGCGATCGCCACGCGCAGGGGTTTTGCCGGCTGCGAGGGCGCGGCCGCGGAAGCCATGAGGGCGAGTAATAAGAGTCGGCGGGTCATTTCAGTGCAAGTTTACCGCGCCGGCGATGTGTACGTTTCATCTCCTATTTTCAATCGAAATTGCATTATTGTTATTGGCGAGCCCTGTGCAGAACGGGCCGGGAGGAAAAGATGAGTTCGCAAATGCGAGTGGAGTTGAGTGGAAGCCACCGCGAACCGGCCGCCGGCGCCGTGGTAGCGCGATCCGTGGACCCTAACGAAATAATCCAGGCGACAGTGGTCGTGCGGCGCAGGCCGCGCACTCATATGCCGGCGGCGGAAGAATTCGCCTACCGCCAGGCCCACACGAAGGAGTATCACAGCCGCGGCGAATTCGCCGTGCTGCACGGCGCGGACCAGGCAGACATCCGGGCGGTGGAGAAATTCGCCCATGAACACGGCCTGAGCGTCGCCGAGCGCAGCGCCGCGCGCCGGTCGGTGGTGCTGAAGGGGACGGCCGCCAATATGCAGGAGGCGTTTGGAACCACGCTCCAGCACTACACCAGCGCTCGCGGAGAATACCGCGGCCGCACCGGCCCGCTCACCATTCCGGCGAATCTGGAGGGCATGATAACGGCCGTTTTGGGGCTGGACAACCGCCCCATCGCCCGTCCACACTTGCGGCGCGCGACCGCCGCGCAGGTATCCGGCGGGCTTGCTCCCACGCAGGTGGCCGGCGCCTACAGTTTTCCCGCGGGTGCCACCGGGACAGGGCAGACCATCGGGATTATCGAACTGGGCGGTGGCTATAGCACCGGCGATCTCGATACGTACTTTGGCGGCCATGCGCCGGACATCACCTCGGTTTCCGTGGACGGCGGCGCCAACCAGCCCGGGGCCGACCAGGATTCCGATGGCGAAGTCATGCTCGATATCGAGGTGGCGGGTTCAGTCGCGCCGAGTGCCCGCATCGTGGTGTACTTCGCGCCCAATACCGACCAGGGATTTCACGACGCCATCACAACGGCGGTTCACGATACCACCAACAACCCGTCGGTAATCTCCATCAGTTGGGGCGGACCGGAAGATTCCTGGACTTCGCAGTCCTCGAATGCCATGCTCGAAGCTTGCACGGATGCCG
>Ga0335072_10013107_pt1 | contig 11822 bp, 5 predicted proteins | sample Lox_Sample_21_FD_206725 | JGI IMG/M metagenome (GOLD analysis project Ga0335072, IMG submission 206725) | Soil microbial communities from Loxahatchee National Wildlife Refuge, Florida, United States - Lox_Sample_2.1 | ecosystem: Environmental > Terrestrial > Soil > Wetlands | place: USA: Florida...
GCACCCGCGCCGAGATGCCGCCCTCGGGCCCGCCATCCGCCTGCCGCGCGAGACCGAGCAATTTGATGCGGTAGCCAAGCTCGCCGGCGAAGGCGATGTCCAACGCCGAGATTCGGCGAATGCCCTCCACATAAACTGCGTCGAATGCGACCGGCCGGCCGAACGCCAGCGCCGCAAGGATCGCCAGCTTGTGGGCGGCGTCGATGCCGTCGATGTCGAAGGACGGATCGGCCTCGGCGTAGCCAAGCTTCTGGGCGTCGGCCAGCACTTCGGCGAATTCCCGCCCACGCTCGCGCATCTGGGTCAGGATGTAGTTGCAGGTGCCGTTCAGGATGCCGGCGAGGCGGGAGATGCGGTTGCCGGCCAGCCCCTCACGCAGCGCCTTGATGACGGGGATGCCGCCGGCCACCGCCGCCTCGAACCCCAGCGGCACATTGCAGTGCTCTGCCGCGGCAGCGAGCGCCGCACCATGCACCGCCAACATCGCCTTGTTGGCGGTGACCAGCGGCTTGCCAGCGGCGATGGCCGCCTCGGCGAGGGACCGCGCGGGACCCTCCGCACCGCCGATCAGTTCCACCACCACGTCCACGCCGGAATCGGTGGCGAGCGCCACCGGGTCTTCGTACCAGCGCAGGCCGGACAGCGATACGCCGCGGTCTTTGGTGCGGTCGCGGGCGGAGACGGCAGTCACCGCGATGGAGCGGCCGGCGCGTGCGGCAATCACGTCGGCATTATCGCGCAGCAGCTTCAATACGCCGCCGCCAACGGTACCCAGGCCGGCGATGGCCACTGAGAGAGGGTGGGTCATGGGCGGCACGCGGCAACAACGGGACACTGGGACATTGGCGATCAATCCTGTTCGATATGGAACCTTAGCCGATCAACGCGGGCGCCGCTTCGCGCCCGTGAGCACTTTCGTCCGCGAGTGAGACGATATTGCCATGGCGCACGGCGTTGGTTCCCCCGTGTCCTGGCCCGTGGGCGAACGACCAGGACCGGGTAGCGTCAATGCCGTGGCCTTTGCCCAGCCAAAATCAATCCGACCGGCGCAAGTCAAGCCCGGCTGTCCCCGCACAAGGGATCGGGGCCGCATCCACTCCTGCGCGGCAGGACTGCCCGTGTTTCGTCACGGCACCGGACAGGGTTTCGCATTCCAGATGTCCCGTGCGTATTCGGCGATCGTGCGGTCACTGGAGAAGCGGCCGGAGCTGGCGACGTTCTTGATGACTGTGGCGGTCCAGCCTTGCGGGTCAGCATACAGCTTCAGCAGTTTCTCGTCCGCATGGAGATACGACGTGAGATCGGCGAGGTGCATGTAATGGTCACCGCCAGTCAGCAACGTTTCACGCAACGGCTCAAAGGCACCACGTTCATAGCGGCTGAAATGGTCCGAGAAGATCAGATCCAGTGCCGCCCGGGTTTCCGGCTCGTTGTCATAGTGCCACCGAGGACTGTACCAACTGCGGTTACTGGCCACCTGGTCGGCGGTCAGTCCGAATATAAAGAGATTGTCCTCGCCCGCAGCCTCGGCCATTTCGATGGTGGCACCGTCTCGTGTCCCAATGGTGAGGGCGCCGTTCATCATGAATTTCATGTTGCTTGTTCCACTCGCCTCGTAACCAGCCGTCGATATCTGGTTGGATACGTCGGTCGCGGGAATCATGCGTTCAGCGAGGGACACACAGTATTCCGGCAGAAACACAACCTTGATCCGGTCGCACACCATTGGATCGCCCACAATCGTGCCAGCGAGGTTGTTGATGAATTTGATGATGATTTTGGCAAGCTGGTATGCAGGGGCGGCCTTGCCGGCGAAAAAGAACGTTCTGGGGGCGATCTCCAGGCCCGGGTTTTGCCGTATCCTGTCGTAAAGAACCACAATCCGTAAGGCATTCAGGAGCTGCCGCTTATACTCGTGGATCCGCTTTATCTGGCTATCGAAGATGGAGTCCGGATTGACGGTCACACCGGCCGTTGCCTGAAGCCACTCCACAAACCTGGTCTTGGCAGCCCATTTTGCCTTTCGCACGGCCTCTATGAAGCCACGATCGTTGGCAAGCGGCGCCAGTTTCGTCAGTTCATCAAGATCGGTGATCCAGCGGTCGCCAATCGCTTCACTGATGCAGGCGGCAAGAGGCGGATTTGCCAAAAGCAGCCAACGCCGTGGGGTTACGCCGTTCGTCTTGTTGTTGAATCGCTCCGGATACATGTCGGCGAGGTCCTTGACGGTCATGGTCCTCAACAGATGCGAATGGATGGCGGCAACCCCATTGATGCTGTGTGAGCCCACAATGGCAAGGTTCGCCATGCGGATTTTCCGTTGCGGCCCCTCTTCGATCAGGCTTATGCGGCTCAGCCGGTCTGCATGTCCGGCATCCTGGGTCCGTGCGTCTTCCAGCAGCCGGCGGTTGATTTCCAGGATGATTTCCAGATGGCGGGGCAAAAGAACTTCAAACCACGCGAGCGGCCATTTCTCCAGCGCTTCAGGCAGCAGCGTATGATTCGTGTAGGCCAAGGTGCGACGGGAAAGGTCCCAGGCCAGATCCCAACCGAGATGCGCTTCGTCAAGGAGGATTCGCATCAGTTCGGGGACTGCCAGGCTGGGATGGGTGTCATTGAGCTGGATAGCGACCTTGTCGGGCAGCGCATTCCAGTCGGAATTGTTCCGGCGGAATCGCCGAATCAGATCGGCGAGAGAGCATGCAACCAGGAAATACTCCTGCACAAAGCGCAATCCCTGGCCCAGGCTGGTTGAATCGTCGGGATACAGAACCCGCGTCAGAGACTCTGCCGACAGCCTCTCGGCGAGCGCACTCACGAATTCGCCGGCGCTGAACTCCTGGAAGTCGAAGAAATCCGCCGCCGCCGCTGCCCACAGCCGAAGAGTATTGATGTTCCTGCCGCCGTAGCCAACCACGGGCCGGTCATACGGAAGGCCGATCAAGACCGATGGCCGCCCTGGAACGACACCCAAGGTCCCGCCCCGCACTTCGAAGGAGCAGCCGAGTTGGACCTCCACTTGCTCTTCGGGACGAGCCACCTCCCAGGGATCCGGGCGACGCAGCCAATTGTCCGGTTGCTCGCGTTGCCAGCCGTCCTCGATTGCCTGGCGGAAAATACCATATTCGTAGCGGAGACCGTAGCCGATCGCCGGGAGTTGCAGCGTTGCCATCGAATCGATAAAGCATGCCGCCAAGCGACCAAGACCACCGTTCCCAAGACCGGCGTCTGGTTCCTCCTCCAGCAACATGGAAAAGTCGAGCCCTTTTACCTCGGCTGACTCTCTTGCGAGCGGCTCGATAAGAAGGTTCATGAGGTTGTTGGCAAGAGAGCGCCCTATCAGGAACTCCATGGACAGATAATAAATACGCTTCGGGTTCTCCTGCCCGTAGGTCTGATCCGTACGTAACCAGCGCTGCGACAGGACGTCACGAACGGAATGTGCGACTGCCTCGTAACGTTCGCGCGGGCCAGCAGCGGCAGCGTCAACGACGTTGTCGAACATCAGATGGCGCTCGTACAACGCCTCATGCGTCCCGCTGAACCGGACTGGTCCGCAGCCGTATTGTTCAAGCAGTGCGCCGCGATCGGGGGCCGCCAGATTGCTCGGGCTTCTTCTATCGTCGTTCATAGGATCGTCCCTCCCCGTGTCCCCGTTTCTTTCGGCTTGCTGGTCCGCCGGGCGATCTAATTAGATGTTGTCCGACTCCGTTGAACGGACCGCGCGCGTGGCTTCCGAGCGCGCCCAGGACCAGCCTGCGATTTCGGGCATGTCGTCGCCATACCGGCTGATGTACTCCTTGTGTTCGATCAGCTTGTTATGGATCGCCTGCATCGCGTAGGCCGCCCGAACGCTGAGGCTTGGCACGAGCTTGATCACCGCCTTCACCAGGCTGAAGCGATCGAGCTCATTCATCACGCACATATCGAACGGCGTACTCGTGGTTCCCTCCTCCTTGTAACCGCGAACGTGAAGATTTGCATGGCCGGTGCGGCGATAGGTCAATCGATGGATCAGCCAGGGATAACCGTGATAGGCAAAGATGATCGGCTTGTCCGTGGTGAAAAAAGCATCAAACTCATAATCTGACAGACCATGCGGGTGCTCGCTCGGAGGCTGCAGTTTCATCAGGTCAACAACGTTGATGACGCGGACCTTCAATTCCGGAGCATACTGGCGTAGCAGGTCAACGGCGGCGAGGGTTTCCAGCGTCGGCACGTCACCGCAACACGCCATCACCACATCGGGCTCACCGCCTCGATCGCTGCTCGCCCAATCCCATATCCCAAGCCCGGCGGTGCAGTGTTTGACCGCTTCGTCCATGGTCAGCCATTGCGGCGCAGGCTGCTTTCCGGCAACCACAACGTTGACGTAGTTCCTGCTTCGCAAGCAATGGTCTGTCACCGATAGCAGGCAGTTGGCGTCCGGCGGAAGATAGATGCGGATCACTTCCGCCTTTTTGTTGACAACGTGGTCGATGAAGCCTGGGTCCTGGTGGCTGAAGCCATTGTGATCCTGGCGCCAGACGTGGCTGGAGAGAAGATAGTTGAGTGAGGCAATGGGGCGCCGCCACCCGATCTGATTGCACACCTTCAGCCATTTGGCGTGCTGGTTGAACATGGCGTCGATGATGTGGATGAACGCCTCATAGCACGAGAAGAACCCATGGCGGCCGGTCAGCAGGTAACCCTCGAGCCAACCCTGCATCTGGTGCTCGCTCAGCATCTCCATGACCCGGCCATCGGGGGCGAGATGGTCGTCCCATTCGTACGTGTCGGCCATCCAGGCCCGATTGGTGACTTCCAGCACGTCCTGCCAACGATTCGAGTTGTTCTCGTCCGGACTGAAGAGCCGGAAATTGCGCATCTCCGAGTTGAGCTGCATGACGTCACGCAAGAACCTTCCCATCACGCGTGTCGACTCTGCTGTCGCCGCGCCCGGCGCTGGTACCTCGACCGCGTAATCGCGGAAGTTTGGAAGGCGCAGGTCGCGGAGAAGCAAACCCCCATTGGCATGAGGGTTGGCGCTCATCCGGCGAGTGCCTTTAGGGGGCAAGTCCGCCAGGTCCTGCCGGAGCCGGCCGCTATCATCAAACAGATCCCGTGGCCCATAGCTCTTCATCCAATCTTCGAGGATGTGCACGTGGGCGGGATTTCCTTGCATTTCTCCCATGGGCACCTGATGCGCGCGCCAATAGTCTTCCGTGCGTCGTCCGTCGATCTCCTTGGGACATGTCCAGCCTTTAGGCGTCCGCAGCACGATCATCGGCCAGCGAGGACGTTGTGCTCCCGTCCGCTGCCCCTCGGACCGGATGCGCCGGATGTCTTCGAAGACGGTATCAAGAGTGGCGGCCATGAGCTCATGCATAGGCAGAGGCTCATTGCCCTCGACGAAGTACGGGGTGTAGCCATAGCCACGCAAAAGGTGATCCAGCTCCTCGTGGCTGATGCGAGCCAGTACCGTCGGATTGGCAATCTTATAGCCGTTGAGGTGCAAGATTGGCAGAACAGTACCATCAGTTGCGGGGTTGAGAAACTTGTTGGAATGCCAGCTTGTGGCCAAAGGACCGGTTTCTGCCTCGCCGTCTCCAATAACACATGCGACGACGAGACCGGGATTATCGAAGGCCGCCCCATAGGCGTGAGAGAGGGCGTAGCCAAGTTCGCCGCCTTCGTGGATCGAGCCCGGGGTTTCTGGCGCCACGTGGCTCGGAATCCCACCTGGAAAAGAAAACTGCGTAAACAGGCGCTTCATTCCCTCCTCGTCCGGGGAGATATTCGGGTATACCTCGCTGTACGTTCCCTCAAGGTAGGCATTGGCAACCATAGCGGGACCGCCATGCCCGGGTCCCGTGATATAGATCATATCAAGGTCGTGCTTTTTGATCAGGCGGTTCAAATGAGCATAAATGAAATTCAGGCCCGGCGTTGTTCCCCAGTGTCCCAGAAGCCGCGGTTTGATGTGGTCCTTGGAGAGGGGCTCCTTCAGCAGTGGATTGTCATAGAGATAGATCTGGCCGACCGACAGGTAGTTGGCCGCTCGCCAATATGCGTCGATTAGCGCCCGTTCCGAGGTCGAGAGTGCGTTTGTCACGGTGATCTCCCTATGGTCTTGGTGCCGTCTGGATACGCAGTTCCGTTTGGCTCAGCACAGCAGAACCTGTCGGCCTCCGTCGCCTGGGCGGGTCCCTTCAGTCAGGCCCGATAGTTGCGGCCGCTGATGTGTCTCGATGAGGAATCTGCCAGGAGGCTTCCGTCGCAAATCGCAGCGACGGCCGCTTAGAATCCACTGCACTCCCGGTCGCGGCCGCTATGCGTTTCCGGCAATTGGTCAACTCGCGGCCGGTCCTGCAAAGGCTAATGCGGCATCGACCATGGACTGCGCCTCGCGGACGATCGCGCCCAGATGCGCCTCATCCTTGAAGCTTTCGGCGTAGATTTTGTAAACCGCTTCCGTGCCGGACGGACGCGCTGCGAACCAGCCGCTGGCGGTAACAACTTTGAGACCATCGATCGGAGCGTCGTTTCCGGGCGCGCGTGTCAGTTTGGCGATGATCGGCTCTCCAGCCAGATGTGGAGCCTGAACCGCTTCCGGCGACAGTCGTTGCAGTGCTTCCCTCTGCTCCATGGTCGCGGGTGCGTCGATACGCGTGTAGTACGGTGTTCCGAATTCCAGGGTCAGCGTGCGGTAGTGCTCGCCAGGGTCCTTACCAGTGCGCGCGGTGATCTCGGCCGCGAGCAGGTTCATGATGGGGCCATCCTTGTCCGTAGTCCACACGCCGCCGTTGCGCCGCAGAAAACTGGCCCCAGCACTCTCCTCTCCACCAAAGCAACACATGCCATGGAACAGCCCTGGCGTGAACCACTTGAAGCCGACCGGAACCTCATAGACGCGTCGGCCCAGTTTGCGGACCACGCGGTCGATCATGCTGCTGCTGACCAATGTCTTGCCGACGGTGGTGTCTGCCGGCCAGTCGGGGCGATGCGTCAGCAAGTACTGGATCGCGACCGCGAGATAGTGGTTGGGGTTCATCAACCCCGCACTCGGCGTGACGATTCCGTGACGGTCGGAATCGGGGTCGTTCGCAAAGGCGACGCTGTAGCGATCTTTGAGGCCCACCAGGCGCGCCATCGCGTAGGGGCTGGAGCAATCCATGCGGATCACCCCATCATGATCAACTGTCATGAAGGAGAAGGTGGGATCGATGACTGGATTGACCACCGCAATGTCCAATCCATAGGTGGCATTGATCGGTTCCCAGTAATGCACGGCGGCGCCACCCAGCGGATCGACGGCCAGCTTCAATCCGGCGGCGCGAATGGCATCCATGTCAACGACATGACGAAGGTCATCGACGTAGGGATGGATCAGATCTTCCTGATGGGTGGTGTCCGCGCGCATGGCATCGGTCAGCGTAACGCGCCTGACATCGGCATTGTTGCCGCGCAATATCGCATTCGCCCGGTTTTCGACCCAATGCGTGACATCGGTGTCGGCCGGTCCCCCATTGGGTGGATTGTATTTGAAACCACCGTCCTCCGGCGGGTTATGCGACGGTGTGATGACAATGCCGTCGGCAAGGCGCTCCGTGCGGCCGTGATTATGTACCAGGATCGCCCGTGAGATCACCGGCGTCGGCGTCACACCGTCACCGCGTTGAATGACGGTCTCAACATCGTTGGCCGCAAGGACCTCCAGTGCGGTCCGCTGGGCCGGCCCGGAAATCGCGTGGGTGTCCTTGCCCATGAAGAGCGGCCCGGTGGTGCCGTGTGCCTTACGGTAGTCGCAGATGGCCTGGGTGATCGCGAGAATGTGTGCCTCGGTGAACGATCCACGCAGTGGCGAGCCGCGGTGCCCGCTGGTGCCGAACCTCACCAGGTTTCCCGGATCGTCGAGAGCGGGCCGGCTCTCAATAAACGCGCGCTCCAGCCGCGCCGGATCGATCAGCATTTCCTTTGGTGCCGGCTTGCCGGCGAGCGGCGAAATGATCATGGAGCGGAGCCTCCTCTGGAGCGGGGACAGGGGTGACTTTCTGCGTCATTCCCTGGGTCCTGCAACCTGGTTTACCCGCAGCACGTTTTTTTGAAGTTGCGGCTCAGGAGTTGACGTATCGCTCATGTTGGCTGGTGGACCGGCAGGGATCGAGGCAGATGGCGGTGCACAGCCATGGGGGCATGCCTGCGCCAGGTGCAGCAGCAGAATGCGACGTACTTCATCGACGGTTTGCGGATTGGATTGCACCGAATGGCCCGCATTTCGTATGATCAGTTCAGATTCTACGCCATCGATGTGGGCGCTCTTGTACGTCACGACACCATCGTCACCGGCCTCAATCGGACCGTTGCCCAGTACTGGAATAATCGAATTGGCGGCGACGTTCTTCGAGATGGGTAGCTTGGCAAACGTCTGCAGAATCGGGTTGCCGGGAGTCATCGACCAGACGCTGCCGGATCCCGCGCGGGCAACTCGCAGGGCATCGAGGTTGCCGGTCATGACCTCGCCCATCGACTTCGCCAGGCTTAGCGGCAGGGTGACGAGGCGTCCCAGAAGCTGACCGATTACAGACCCGGCGACGTAGCTGCCATGCTGTGGCGTCGCGATGAAGATGACGCGCCGGACCCGCGGCTCCGGCTTGAGGAACAACGCCTCGCGCAGCAATTCGCGCGTTTGCGGCGACACCTTGAGGTCTTCCGGTGATTTCCTGCTGAAGGCATCCCAAATCTTGGATCCGCTATCGACTACAAGCATCTTGGCCAGAAGACCGCCTTGGCTGTGACCTACCAATACGATCTGGTTCAGCGCCGGGTCCTTACCTTCGGGATCGACGCTTTGGACAGCCGCTTCCAGCGCCCTGCGCAATTGCAGGGCGGACAAGGCGGTAGGATTTCCTGTGTTATAGGTAAACCACCAGAACTGGTAATGATCCCGAATAACCGGATCGCTCTGCAGGTCGTTGACAAGATCGGCCCAGCGGCCGGAACTGGACGCCGTCCCGTGGATGAACACGACCGGGATCTGGCCCGGGCGATAGGGTTCAAGACCATCAATCGGAGAGCGGTCCCCGTCGAAATAGGCACCGTTCAGAAAGCCGCGGAATTCGCTAGCCCAGATTTTCGGATCGCTGAGGCCATAGGCAAATGCCGCACTGGTGTCGACTTCCAACGGGACCGACTGCCCCCGAATCTCGATCAGGCTCGGGTCGAAAGCCGGATAGATATCGATTTGCCCACTCAGGCGTCCGTCAGCCAGTTTCTGCCGGGAGACGTCAACGCGCAGCAGAGCCGTCACCGGAACTTTCACATCTGGCGTGACCCGAAAGCCCTTTTCCTGCACGACCGACGTGGCATCCGCCGCGAGTGGGGCACCGATCCCCCGCTGACGATAGCGGTTTTGCAGCCCTTTGATGTGCAATTCATCTGCCGGGGTGAAATCCGACAGCGGCAGGTTCCCCCAACGTGCGGTTTCCTGGTCGAACCTGATGTCGATCCCACCGAACGGAAGATCGAAATGACCTGAGCGGAATTCCACCCTGGTTCGGTCGGCGGACGCGAAGGCAGATGTAAGGCCACGGTTGTAAAGGTCGCATGCAATGCGAATGCGCGGGTCGAAAGCGCTAGGCCGTTGTGTCGGGTCATCGGGAAACAAGAACGCAAACGCGTAGATAGAGGCCGCAAGAAAATAGCTGCGCTTGCCGGTGTCTTCGGCATGGCGGAACGACAGTTCAGCCAGGGCGAACAGAAGATCCGGGTCTGCGTCTTCTGCTACCGCGGTCCGATGAAGGCTCGCGATTGCTGCCTCTGGGTCTGTTGCGAGCAGTGCCGACAGATTCTGGCGACGCAACACAATCTCGGTCTGATCGCTGAGGTTGCCTGTCGAGATCACGTTGCTGGTCAGTTCGCGCTGAACTTCGCGTGGATCCATGCGGGTGACCTGAATCGGGGGCCTGCAGTTCGTGAGCACCAGCAGCAGCAGCAGCAACAATGCTGCCCAGGCACTGAATGCCGCGCGGCGCAGTGCCGGCTGTGGCTGCGCCCTTGGCGGCCCAACCCATTGCCCTGTCACTTCAGCCCCCTTCGGTGGGAAAGTTGAAGGCCAGGGAGGCAGCCATTCCCGATACGGCAAGCACCGCAGGTGGTCCTGGCAGAGCCCAAAAGCGACAGCGATTGCGCACGAGCGGCCAATCAATGTCCCGGCAACATCAGCCCCACGAGTTGTACGGCAATGACTTTCAGGATTGTAGCAGACGGAAAGATCATCGCATAGTTTATGTCGGGTCTATCAGTGGGTGCCATGCGCGCGGCATAGACGAGAATCGCCGGGTTTCCTGTTGCGCCTGACGCAACGCCAAGCAGGTCGTCGAAGGGTATGCCCAGGAGAAAGAAACCGCCCAACAGCACGACCGTCACGGTCACGAGCACCACCACCGCGCCAATCAGCAGCATCACCCACCCTTCAGCCACAATGGCGGTGAGAAAGGCGTGACCCGAATTGATGCCCACCGTGGCCAGGAACAGTGTCAGGCCGAAGTTGCGCAGTGCGATGTTGGCGGGCAGGGGCATGACCCAACTGATCGGGCCGGTGCGGCGCAGGCGCCCCACGATCAGTGCGACGATCAATGGCCCGCCGCCAATGCCGAGTGTAACCGTGCCGAGGAAGGGAATCGGAATCGGAAGCAGACCTAGCAACACGCCGATTGCCATTCCCAACCCAAGCGAGATGTAACTGAATTCCGCAGTGGATTTCACCGTATCGCCGAACCAGGCGCGAGCGCCGGTGATATGCTCATTGGGCACAATGACACCGATCCGATCGCCAATCTCCAGTATCAGGTCCGGGCTGGGTACCAGGTCCGCGTCATAGCGCCGCACGTGCAGGATCTGCATCGGAATGTCCGGCGGCATCGGTAAACGACCGATAGGGATTCCGGTCAAACGGTGTTTCGATACGAAGAAGCGCTGATAGGACAGATCACGGCGGTCGCCCGCGAGCCGGCCGGGTTCAAGGTGACCGATCCTTGCTGCTGCTTCCTCGACCGCCTTTTCTGTCTCGGCTACCAGCATCACAGCGTCACCCTCCCGCAGCATGGTGTCTGGCGTGGGCAGGATGTTCCGATGTTCCTGTCGCACGCCCGTGACCTGCGCGCCAACCGGAAGCGAGGCAATCAGGTCACGCAATGTCGTTCCGCCATTGGATAAGTTTTTGATTGTGACTTCGGCCATGTGGAACTGGACGGGCGCCGCGGGGAATTTGGGCCGAATGCGACGCGTCATGAAGTAGAAGCAGAGGATCGGGCCAATAACGCCGAATGGATAGGCAACAGAGTAGCCGACGGAAGGGTCCTGGCTATCGGTCACGTCGATGGCGGCCTGCAACGTTGCGGTGCTCGTCATTGACCCTGCGAAGAGACCAAGCGCCTGGCTGGTTTCCAGATGAAGGGCGCGAGCGAGTGCGAGCGTCACGGCAAGTCCGGCGATAACCGCGACAAGCGCAAGTAGATTAGACTTGCGGCCATGCCCGGTTAATCCCTCAAAGAACTGGCGGCCGTAGAGAATGCCAATCCCATACAGGAACATTATCAGGCCAATCAAACCTATCGGGCCGTCGATATGCGCCTTCGGCGCAATTGCACCAAAGAATATACCCACGAACAGTACCGCACCAATGCCAAGGGAGAAGCCCAGAATGCTGATTTGTCCAACCGCGTAGCCCAGTCCAACGGCAAGGAAGATGGCAAAGATCGGTTGTGTGCCTATAAGACTGCTGAACCCTCCAAGCATGAGAACGGCCCCATTCGTTTAACGGACACGACAACCGGCATCAC
>Ga0335072_10013108_pt1 | contig 11822 bp, 10 predicted proteins | sample Lox_Sample_21_FD_206725 | JGI IMG/M metagenome (GOLD analysis project Ga0335072, IMG submission 206725) | Soil microbial communities from Loxahatchee National Wildlife Refuge, Florida, United States - Lox_Sample_2.1 | ecosystem: Environmental > Terrestrial > Soil > Wetlands | place: USA...
GACGGCAGAGTTGGGCTTCCATTTCTGACAACCAACCGGCAAATCCCTCGACAGTCCCGAAGGGACGGCTGAAAATCACCCAGGATGAAATCCTGGGTGGCACGACTTCAGTCTCTCGCCAAACAAATGTAACTGCAGGGGTACAGCTCCGGGGAGTCGACCCAGCCTGCCTTGACTGGGTTCCGCTGTACTTTGCCTGTCGGAAAAACCACGTTGCCAAACATCACGCTGAAACCCGGGCTCCGTTCTTAGACGATAGGAAAAACATTCCAGAACATAGGTCCTGCCAATCATCCAGCGAGGCATCTCTTCCCCAAAATCTCCGGCCTGGCCTCTGGATACCCAATCCTTAGCGGGCCCTTTCATGTATGTTGGGAAAAAGCTCTACATCCTTGGGCCGCTGGAAAGGAACGAACCCGATGCCCTTGAATACCCAAGATGTTTCCCTAAATGGATCCGGAATTGCCGTCAGCCACCACCCACTCGATCCCCTTTCCGCAGCAGAAATCAGCGCGGCCACGCGCATTCTGCAGAACCATTTTCAGTGGGGCGATGACCTTCGCGTAGAGACCATCGATGTCCACGAGCCGGCGAAGGATGTAGTGCGCAACTTCGCTCCTGAGAATGCGCCACCCAGAGTTGCCCGTTTTCACGTTTACAAGCGCGGCGTGATGGGAGTATGGGACGGGCTGGTAGATCTGGGAGAAGGCAAGGTTATCGCAGCGGACTTTAAGGAAAAGGCGCGTCCGATGATTGCCATTAAAGAGATTCTGCTGATCGAAGAGACCGTCAAGGCAGACCCTCGTTTCCAGGAAGCACTGCGGCGGCGCGGCCTGATCGAAGATCTGGAAAAGGTTTGTATCGATCCGTGGACGGTCGGAGACTTCAATATCCCCATGGAACAAGGGCGGCGCGTGCTGATCTGCTTCGTCTGGATGAGGCTGTTTCCGCTGGACAATTTCTATGCGCATCCAGTCGAGGGGCTGCACGCCTTCATTGACGTAAGCACGCTCGAGGTAATCGAGGTGCTGGATCACTTCGAGGCCAAGGGAGATTACATCCCTGTTCCACGCATTCCCTTGAACTACGACCGGGATCTGCTCCCGGAATTCCGTCAACCCTCTTCCAGGCTCGATATCGTGCAACCGGACGGGCCGGGATTTGTCGTCAACGGCAACCACGTGATGTGGGAGAACTGGGATTTTCGCGTCGGCTTCAATGGCCGTGAAGGGTTGGTGCTCCACACGATCGGCTATACGCAGAAGGGCAAGCGGCGCCCGATTGTTTATCGCGCGTCAATCGCGGAAATGGTTGTTCCTTATGGCACGCCGGAGCGCAGCCATTACCGCAAGAATGTGTTCGACAGCGGAGAGCTCGGCTTTGGGCGCATGGCGAATTCCCTCACCCTGGGCTGCGATTGCCTGGGCACGATTCACTATTTCGACGCAGTGGTCGCGGATCTTTTCGGCCAGCCATACACCATCGAGCGCTGCATCTGCCTGCACGAGGAAGATGCAGGCATGTCCTGGAAGCACTTCGATATGCGTACGCTACGCACTGAGGTGCGGCGAGCCCGAAAGCTGGTGATCTCGTCAATTTCCACCATTGGAAATTACGAATACGCTTCGTATTGGTACCTGCATCAGGATGGGCGTATCGAATACGAGATGAAGGCCACCGGGATCATCAATACCGCGGCTTGCCGTCCGGGAGAGCCGGGTAAATTCGGCACCGAGGTGGCCCCTGGAATCGTCGGCCATATTCATCAGCATATTTTCTCCGCCCGGCTGGATATGGAAGTCGATGGACCAAACAACACCGTCACTGAGTGCGACACCATCGCGCTGCCGACAGGCCCGGAGAATCCCTATGGAAACGCTTACTATGTGGAAGAGCGGCCGCTGAAAACCGAGTTGCAGGCGAGGCGCGATTACGACTTTTCCAAAATGCGCTATTGGAGAATCACCAATCCCAATACAACCAACTGGGTGGGCAAATCCACCGCGTATAAGCTCGAGACACGCTCCCCCGTGAAGCCATTTATCCATCCGGATAGTCCATCGGGCAAGCGAGGGCGCTTCCTGCAACATCAGCTTTGGGTGACGCGGTTTGATGCGACTCAGCGCTATCCTGCGGGTGAGTTCGTCAACCAATCCACCGGCGATGATGGGGTCGAGGCGTGGACTGCCAAAGACCGCAACATCGAGAACACCGACGTTGTCATTTGGCACAGTTTCGGTGTTCATCATCTGCCCCGGCCGGAGGATCATCCCGTGCAGTCCTGCGTGATGTGCGGTTTCACGCTGGCGCCGTCCGGCTTCTTCGATCAGAATCCCGTGATTGATTTGCCGCCTGCGAAAAATGCGGCCAGCTGTTGTGCCCATGCGGCCGATTAGCGCCTTGAGAGAAGTCGAGGCGTAAGCAAACCGCGGATCCCTCGGCTCTGCCTCCGCTCCGCATGAACAAACTGGGTCGGGGGGACGGAAGCCCATCAGCCGGGAAAGGAACTGCAAATCCCTCCGCTCCGCTGCGCTACTTCGGATGGCAATTCCTTGAACCACTAGAACGCCAGCGCCTCTTCCGCGCGTAGCGCCAACCCGCGGGCTACGGAAATGAACTCGTCGCCGGTTCGAATACGTTCTGCCCCAAAGCGCTTCTCAAAGATGCGGCGGACAGCAGGTACGAGTGAAGTGCCCCCGGTCAGGAAGACTCTATCTACGTGCCTACAGCTGACTCCCGAGGTCTCGAGCAGCGTCTCGACGCACTGCTCAATTGCGGTCAGTTCTTCGGCAATCCAGCCTTCGAATGCTTCGCGTGTCACGCGGATGCTTACGTCCATACTCCCGTCACGGAAGTGGAAATCCGCGACTTCCGCGTGGGAGAGCGCAAACTTTACTCGCTGGACGGCCTGGTGCAGGTGGTAGCCGAGATCCTCGTCGATCAGCGTGATCAGGCCTTCGATTTTCTCCGGCTCCAGCGCACGCAGGCGCGCGCTTTTCAGGATTTCCATGACATTGGACGTACGCAAAAAGGACAGATAGTGCCAGCGCTCGAGATTGGCATAGATCCATGCGGGCACCGCCGGAAGAAGCTTGTTGAAAGATCGGGCAAGCGACTCTGAGCCAAGCGCGGGAGACACCAGCTTTCGCACGAGCTTAGCGTCAAAAGCATCGCCGGCCAGGCCCACACCGCTGTTCCCCAATAAGTCCTCGAGCGTGCGGCCGCGCTTGCGCACTCCAGGCCCGACGTGAAGCAGGGAGAAGTCGCTGGTGCCACCGCCGAAGTCCCCGATCAGGATGAGTTCGTCATGATCGAGGGTGGATTCATAAGCGTATGCGGCGGCGACGGGCTCCATCTCGAAATCCACGCGCTCAAAACCTGCTTCAGCAAAGGCCTGGCGCAAGCGCGCAAGGGCGAACGCATCATCGTCTGCATTCTCCGCGCCTACAAAACGCACGGGGCGTCCCACCATCGCATAGGACACCGGAATGTGAAACTGGTTTTCCGCCTGACGGCGTAAATCCACCAGCATGCGGGAGATGAGATCTTCGAGCGTGTAATGGCGGCCGAAGACTGCCGTTCCCGTCAGGGCGCGATCGGACAAATACGATTTGAGCGATTGGACGAGCCGCCCCTTGCTCTCCGCTGCGACGTACTGCTCGATCGCGCGTGGCCCCGTCCATGCTTGGGTTCTGTTTCGCCCGGCATGCTTGATTTGCTGCAGGTAAAGAAGAGAACGTGAGGAAAATGTCTCTCCCGCCCCCGTTGGAAAGACGGCCAATTCCACCTCGCTGTTACCCGAGGCGAAGGCAACCGCGCTGTTCGTGGTGCCGAAGTCGATACCGACGGCGGCGGGGTGACCCTTGGAGTGGGTTTGGCCGGGGAGCATTCCTCTCATTATTTCAGCAGCCTTCTGCTTGACACGGAGGCAATGGGACGCCCATGCTGCTGGCATGAAACTAGCGGTATTGTTTTTGCTGGCCGCGTTTTGGGCCGTACCGCACAATTCCGCGCACGCCGAGGGAAGAATCGTCGTCGTTGGATTTGTCGGAGGTTTTGTCCGGCACGATGACCCAAGGCACGCAGAGGTCCGTTTCGCTGCCTATCTGCGCCAACGATACCGCTCCAAAATCGAGGTGGAGGTGTTTGGCAATCATGCCCGAAGCCAGGCTCTTCGCTTCCTCCTGCGGGCTTCCGCCGGTGAAAAGCAACCAGCAAGAATCATCATCTTCGGCCATAGTTGGGGTGGCACAGAAACCGTGAGACTCGCCCGCGCACTCGAGCGCAGACACATCCCCGTGCTGCTCACGGTTCAGGTGGACAGTATTGCCAAGCCGGGCGACGAAAATTTCACTATCCCGGACAATGTCGCCAATGCAGTGAACTTCTACCAGACGACGGGTTTACTTCATGGACGGACCGAGATTGTTGCCAAGAACCCGGACCATACGAATATTCTTGGAAACTTCGAGATGACGTATAAGAATCACCCCATCAACTGCAATGAATTTCCATGGTATTCGCGGCTTTTCACCAGATCGCATATCGAAATCGAGAATGATCCCAGGGTCTGGACCCAGGTTGCCACGTTAATAGATAGGGAATTGTCGGGCGCCAGTACCGACGGTTATGCGATAGAGCCGGCCGCAATGCGAAAATAACCGCATGGGAACATTATGTCGGACGGCAACAAGCATTTTGGCTGCCGGTCTCTTTTTCTTAGGAAGCGCGGCGGGCCAGCAAACGCCGGCGACAGGCAGTACCTCAACCACGAAACCTCGGCAGAGCACGAGCACCACAACTCACCACACCAGCACGGCAACAAAACCAAAACCGCTGGTCCTCGAAACGGATAAAGATAAGCGGAGTTACGCCATCGGCCTCAACGTGGGCAAAAGCCTGCATCGGGATGACATCGATATCGACCCCAAGATTCTGCTGCAAGGGCTGGAGGATGAGATCAACGGCGGTCAAGTTCTGCTGACCGACGATCAAGTCAAAACCGTGCTGACGCAATTGGGTATGGAAGTGCGCCAGAAGCAGGAAGAAAAGAGGGCGGCTCTGGCCGAAACCAATAAGAAAGACGGCGCTGCCTTTCTGGCTGCGAACGCCGGCAAACAAGGCGTGGTCACCCTGCCCAGCGGACTCCAGTACAAGATTCTGACGGCCGGAACCGGCCCCAAGCCAACAGCCGGCGATATGGTCGTATGTAACTACAAAGGAACGCTGCTGGACGACACCGAATTCGATAGCTCCTACAAGCGCGGCCAGCCGGCAACATTCCCGGTCAGCGGCGTCATCAAGGGATGGACGGAGGCTCTGCAGTTGATGCCGGTAGGGTCGAAATGGCAACTGTTCGTTCCGCCGGACCTGGCATATGGAGAACGCGGCCAAGGGCCCATTGGGCCCAATGCAACGCTAGTATTTGAAGTGGAGTTGCTCTCCATCAAGCCTAAAGAGGAACCCGCGGCTGCACCCGCTCCAGCCACTCCGCCACCCGCGGCTACTACTCCAGCCACAAATCCTCCCGCAACCTCACCGCACTAGGACGTGATCCGTTGGGTGTCCATGCTTCGCGCCTCGCGGCCGCGAAACGTGGGCACTCAAACTCACGAAACCAATACACTGGGGTCGGCTCACCTGGAGGAGAATCGTGCGGAGAGAAGACCTGACCCTCGTGTTGCTGTTCGTCATCGCGCTTGCGCTGGTTGCCATAGCGCTGCAACCGATTTTCACGCCGCGTCCTGCGGAGGCGCAATCGACTGTTTATCCCTTTTACATCGAACCAGGTTCTGAACTGCTGCGGACCCCCGATGGCACCACTCAGGTCTACGGCAAGGTAGTAATCGACATGCGTTCGGGAAAGATTTGGGGCTTTCCGACCAATGCCCCACAGTCCTATCCCAGCAACGGACTGCAGAACAAGCCACCTGTTTCACGTCCGTTTGAGCTGGGAAGGTTCGCGTTCGAAGACACTAATCGCTAGTGGGGAGGTTCATCTTTAGCAGCAGAACCGGATCCACGTAAGCGCCTTGCCAACGCGCTGCGAAATGCAGGTGCGGACCGGTGACACGTCCGGTCGCTCCGCTGAGACCGAGACGTTGCCCCTTCTTCACATGTTCGCCAACCTTCACCTCGATTTTCGACAGGTGCATGTATAGGCTTGTGAACTGCTGCCCGTGATCGATCACCACCAGGTTTCCTTCGTAGAACATGCCCTGGGCTATGATGACTCGCCCATCGTTTGCGGCGACTACCGGTGTTCCCGAGGGAGCATGGAAGTCGGTGCCACGATGGATGCTGGCCAGCTCTCCGTTGAACATGCGTCGTGTTCCAAAGGAGTCGGTGGGAGCGAAAGGCACGGGGGACCGGAAATCTCCCCGCCACAGAGGCTCGTTGACCAGGTGCGCGAACGCCGCATCTTTCACCACCTTATCTGCGGCGATGCGCTTCAGGGTTTCCGCATTTGGGGCCACGTATTTTTCCGCCACATGCAGCGTTGTGGTCTTGTATTGCGCGGGAAGCACATCTGCCTCCTGTTTCCCGTTCAGCGTTCGTCCATCTGGCATAACCGCAGTCACGTCCAGCGCATAAGGTCCGGGTGACTGCTCGACATCGATACCGGCAAGCGCATACCAGGTTTTTCCGTTCGCCGTTGCCGAGAAGACAATGCCATGATTCAGCCAATTCCCGTGCACTTCACGCGCAGGCTGGTCGAGATCGACCCGGAAGAGGACAGGGGAGCCGCTTTCGAGTTGCTGTGGAGACCAGCTGATCTTCTGTGCTTTTCCCGCCACCGCACACCAGGCCAGCAGCACGAAAGCGAACCATCTGTTGGTTTTCACCCTCTGAGGATAGAACCTCTTCCATCTTGAAGGCCATGGTTCGCGAGAGCATACTTGGAGCGCGAGGATCGACTATGCAACGCAGGACGTTTCTTTCCGCTTCTGCAGCCGCCGGACTGGGTGCTTTTACCTGGAGCGCTGAGACGCTGAACGCCAAAGCAGGTGATATACCGAAACGCACATTCGGAAAAACCGGCGAGCAACTCACCATTGTGGGCCAGGCCGGCGGGCGTTTTCCCTTGTGTACGTTCGACGAAGCAAAGGCAGTGACCCTGCGCGCCTATGAGCTGGGCATCAATTATTTCGATACCGCGCGAATTTACTGGGACGGTAAATCGGAAGAGGTGTACGGCGCAGTACTGCCCCCCTTCCGCAAGAATATCTTCCTGACAACAAAGTCTCCCGAACGAAGCCGCAAAGGCGCGGAAGCAGATCTGGAGAAGTCCTTGCGTACGCTGAAGACCGGCCACGTGGATTTGTGGCAGATACACCAGGTAAGCACCATGGACGAAGTACAGCAGATCTTCGCCCCAGGCGGAGCAATCGAGGCGTTTGAAGCCGCGAAGAAGGCCGGTAAGTGCCGGTTCATCGGATTCACCGGGCACCACGATCCCCAGGTTCATCTCGCGATGCTGAAGAATTATGACCACTACGACACCATCCTGATGCCGCTGCACGCCGCAGACCCTGCATACCTGAGCTTCGAGAAAAATGTGCTGCCCGTGGCGGTCGCTCGCGGGATGGGTATCCAGGGCATGAAGAGCACTGCGAATGCAAAACTACTGCAGGCGCTTGCGTTAAAGGAGTGCCTTTCGTATGTACTCAGTCTCCCGGTTCACTGTGTGGCACTCGGTTGTACGACGATCGGCCAGATTGAGGATGATGTGCGCATTGCGCGTGAGTTCCAGCCCCTCGACGAAGCCAGGCTGGACGCAATTCGCGAACGAGCGGCAAAACTCAAGGGACCGCAACTGGAAGACTGGAAAGTCAACACAGAAAGAGCCAACGCCAACACCTACCGGGACGGGGCGTACGCCTGAAGGAAACGTGGAGCAAGGAAGGATCGTTGCCCTCGGCGGCTACCGATGCTTGCAAACTAACGTCCCTTTCAGCCTGCTTCCAGCCGAAGTCAAAAAACGCTTCGTATAGGGCACGACTTTTAGTCGTGTCCCTGATACGAGCTAAACCGAGCTGGGCTTTACGGGCCAAACAAGTGTAACTGTACGGATAGAGTCCTGGGGGAACCCGCCAGCCTCTACGCCGCACACGACCCTTTGGAACTACAGAGGTGACCAAAAAATCCCCGGGGGTAATAACCCCAAATGACCTCGGCTGGGATCTAAATAGAGGGACCAAAGTGCAATGCGCGTCTGGGACAATGACGGTGACGAAGTCCATTGATAGGAATTGTGCTCAACGCACCTCTGGAGGATTCTTTCGATGATTTAGCGGCCCGCGCAACCCGGTCAGGCCGACCTTAGTATGCTTAGTATGCACTTTTCTGCAACATTCGCAGGCCGGCCCGCCCGCACGGGCTAGGGTGCATACCCGAAAAACACCCCTGCTCTGGGAGATGAAGCGATTGTCTATTGTGGAGCTGAAATCAGGCCGCAGAGCCTTCCCTCATTGAAGCTTTACTTAGCAATACTGAGCACCGCCCGGAATCTCACTTTCCCCGAGGTCATTCGGTCGTACGCCTCATTCACTTTGTCCAGAGTAAATATCTCATTCATCGACCGGACACCAGCGAGAGAGCTGAAGGCAAGCGTTTCCTGGGAATCCAACGAAGTTCCGGAATACCAGCCCTTGACCTGCTGAGATTTGAGCAACAACTGGAGCGAGGGCACCTCGAGCGCGGGTACCGCGCCTATGATCATAAGTGTCCCGGTCGGCGCGAGACCGCCGATCACAGCCGCCATGGCATCAGCCGCCGTGACCGTCGCCAGGATCACCTTCGCTCCGCCAAGCTTGATCAATTCTGCAGCTGGATCCTGCGCTGCGCTATCGATGTAGTGGGCCGCACCCAGCTTCTTGGCCAGCGGTTCCTTGTCTGCACCGCGGCCAATGGCGACAGTCTTATAGCCGCACTTTTCTGAGAACTGAACACCCAGATGCCCAAGGCCGCCCAATCCAACCACGGCAACCACGTCGGGCGGTCGAGCTCCGCTGTTGCGCAGGCAATTGAAAGTGGTCACGCCGGCGCACATGAGCGGAGCGGCCTCTTCCGCGGTCAGAGCTTCGGGCACCATTGCCAACGTCGAGAAGGGGGTGACCAGATATTCCGCGTACCCACCGTCGCGGGTCAGTCCAGTCACGTCAGTGCTGGTCTCACAGGCAAAAAAATTCCCCCGCCGGCAAGTGTCACAGTAGCCGCAGTATCCGCCATTCCAGCCGACACCCACGCGCTCGCCCACCTTCCACCGCGATGGAACATTGGGACCGACGGCGTCAATCAGGCCAATCACTTCGTGACCGGGAATGCGCGGATATTGAATTCCAGGAAACAGACCATCCTTGGTCACAGAGTCGCTGTGGCATACACCGCAGGCCTGTACCTTGATGCGGACAAAACCAGCCCCAGGCTCCGGGATGTCCCGCTCGACAATTTCAAAAGCTCCTCCCGGTTTGCTGACTTGCACCGCGCGCATCTTCGACATACATCCTCCAGCGTGAGTTGGTGTTTGTGGCGGCCGCCAGTAGAGGGCGCCCTCATCCCTAGATGCCTCTGCCGGCCGAGAGGTTCCGGGCTATTTGACAGGGTGCCAGGTGGCAGCAATAAAGGCCGCAACTTTATCGTGGAGCTGTTTGAGTGAGTCTTCGTGGGCGTACACCATATGCCCGGATTGGTACCAGGCATATTGGATGTTCTCCCTCAGGTTGGCCTGAATCGGCAGGTGATTCATTTCGTAGCGAGCGGCAAAGAACGGAGTTGCCAGATCGAAGTAGCCGCCGTTCAGCATGATTTTGAGGCGCGGGTTGTACTTCATCGCTGTTGCCAGATCAGGCATAACATTCGTCCCGTATGCCTCGCCTGGCGAACCCGGAGCCTTGTGCTTGAATTCCCAGGCGCTGTTGATGGCATCTGACTCCGGGATATACGTGAGACCCTCACCGAATTTGAGCTGGCGGCGAACGTAATCATTGAAAGCTGACACGTAGGCTGACGCGATCGCCGCCGCCTGGGGATCGTAAGCCGCTTCCTCGGCGAGCGGATCCATCGTTGGTCCCGAAAACCGGCTATCGAGCCGGCCGGTTGTCAGGTCATCCTCGCCCTGAAGATTGTGGTTGAATTCGCCAGTGGTGACACGCAAATTGGCCTTGAGGATATAGGCGACGGGCAGGCCGGTATACTGATGCATTTTTTCCGCGATGGCCTGGCGGGTAGACTGAGGCAGGAGAGAGCCCTGGGACAGAGCGGAAGCGTAGTCCGAAAGGGCGAATTGCTCCACCTCACTGAGGAAGGGCTCAAGAGCCGCGGGTTGTGTCGGCAGACGCTTGTGGTAATAAGCAGTCGCGGCGAAAGTGGGCAGCGCCAGCTCATATGGCAGGTCGATACCTGGGTTCCACTGCGGCGCATCATTGCTGTCATCGAAGTTCAGAATTTGTGAAAGGAGGACGACGCCGTTGAGGTCGATCTGGCTTTCCGTTTCCAGAATGTTGGCTAAAACCGCGGAGCGTGTGGTGCCGTAACTCTCGCCAAAGAGATATTTGGGCGAGTTCCAGCGCTGATAATTAGAGAGAAAGCGGGCGATAAAACGGGCAAAGGCGTGTGCGTCTGGATCGACAGCCCAGAACGCCTTTTCTTTATCCTTTCCGTAAATGCGGCCGAAGCCGGTTCCCGGCGCATCGATGAAAACCAGATCGCTTGCATCGAGCAGGCTATATGCGTTGTCCACCAGTTGGTACGGGGCGGGGCTTGTGTGCTGATCGTCAGCCGTGATTACCCGCCGCGGTCCGAAGGCGCCCATGTGCAGCCACATGGTAGAACTGCCGGGGCCACCGTTGTAGAGGAATGTCACCGGCCTTGATTCCGGAGAAACATCCTTCTTGAAATAAGCCACATAGAACATGCGCGCGGTAGCCGGAGCGTCGGCGGTTTCCTTCGCCGGCTGCCCGGTGGTGCCCAAAGCCGCATCCGCATCGTTGGTCGCCGCCACCTGGATGGTTCCGGCAACGGCTTGGTAGTTGATGACGTGGCCGTCCACCGTGACTGTGCCCTGAGTGGTCGAATCCTTGGGAACGATGGGCGCAGGTGCGGATTTGTTTTCGTCTTTTGCGTTGGCTGGGGCATCTTTGGCGGGCTCTTGCGCAGAGGCAGACCACAAAGATGCAACCAATAGGACGGCGCTGATACGGAGTAAGGTCGAGTGGGTTTTCAGCAAGGCAGCAATTCCCTCAGGGCGGACTTTCTGACAATTTGAGTGTACCGAAGGTCTCTTTCCCTATGGAACACACCTCCTGATCGGTCTGTTTGAAAAAGTTGCGCGGGTTTTGACACACATCGGGTTACCAAAGACGCGGCAACTCCTCTCGAAGCATCGGGTCTACCTACAGCGAGCGGGCAAGTGAAATAGAACCCGCCGCCAAAAAGGAGAGTTCCATGAAAGTCTTCACGGCAGTTCTGGTATCCGCTCTATCCATTGCTCCCGCGGCCATGCTGGCCCAGACCCCCACGCCGGGCGCCAACGACTACAACATCAACCAGCGCAAGGTTGCGCAACAGGATCGCATCGCGCAAGGTGTTAGGAGCGGTCAGCTGAGCGCGGGCGAGACTTCGCACCTCGAACACCAGGAAGCTGCGATTAACCATGAAGAGCGCTCTATGCGCGCGCAAGACAATGGACACCTGACAAAACAGGATCGTAGCGTCATCCACGCGCAGCAGAATCAGGAATCGCGCCGCATCTATCGCGACAAGCACAACGCCGCGGTTCGCTAAGACTGAGCCGGGTGGGCCTTCCGCCAGGGAGGAACACC
>Ga0335072_10013109_pt1 | contig 11822 bp, 9 predicted proteins | sample Lox_Sample_21_FD_206725 | JGI IMG/M metagenome (GOLD analysis project Ga0335072, IMG submission 206725) | Soil microbial communities from Loxahatchee National Wildlife Refuge, Florida, United States - Lox_Sample_2.1 | ecosystem: Environmental > Terrestrial > Soil > Wetlands | place: USA: Florida...
CTCCGGAAAGCCGATCGTTAATCTGCCCGGATGCCCTCCGAATCCGTACAACCTGATGGCCGTCGTGCTCGAGTACGTGACGATGGGCCGATTGCCCGAACTCGATGAGCTCGCCCGCCCAAAATTCGCCTATGAGCGCGTGATCCACGAAAACTGCCCGCGCCGGGCTCACTTCGACGCCGGCCGTTTCGCCGGCGCTTTCGGCGACGAAGGGCACCGGAAAGGCTGGTGCCTCTACAAGCTCGGATGCAAGGGTCCGGTGACTCACGCTTCCTGCTCCCTGCGCCATTTCAACGAGATTCCTGGTGTGTGGCCGATCGGGACGGGCATTCCCTGCGTGGGATGCACGGAAAAAGGCGTGGTCTGGCAGATGAGCACATTCCAGACCGTGCCCATCCACCTGGCAACTCCTCCCGACACCTATCCTCCGGTCTTCAGCGGAGCCGGGAAGATGAAAGTCGGCGCGGCGGCTCTGATTGGAGCCATCGGCGGAGCGGTGGGGGGAGCAACCTGGGTTGCATCGCAGCGCTTCCGCAGCAGCACGGAGGCGGGAGTCGAGCGCATCGCCACCGACCGCGCTCATGCCGAGAAGGCGAAAGCCTCCGCGGAAAAGTCCGACGACAAGAAAGAGGTCTAACGTGGCCATCACTCGCCGACAACTGATCACTGGCATCGCCAAGGCGGGAGTGCCCACCGCAGTTGCGGTCGCGGTCGGCACGGATGTGTTGCATGCGGGGGAGGAGATTCCAGTCCCCAATGCCGCCGTGGGACTTCTCTATGACGCGACCGTCTGCATCGGCTGCAAGGCTTGCGTCGCCGCTTGCGCCGAGGCCAACGACACTCCTCCTGACACGCGCGGCGACAACCTGCACCAGGCGCCGACGGACTTGAACGACATGACGCGCAACGTCATCAAGCTCTACAAGCCCGACGACGGCTCGGCATTTTCTTTCGTCAAGCGCCAGTGCATGCACTGCCTCGATCCGGCGTGCGCCGCCGGTTGCCCGTTCCAGGCGCTGCACAAGGATCCCGAAAGCGGCATCGTGAGCTGGACGGCCGAAAAATGCATCGGCTGCCGTTATTGCACGATTACTTGCCCGTATCACATTCCGCGCTTCCAGTGGGCCGGATTCAATCCCCGCGTCACCAAGTGCGAGCTGTGCAGCCAGCGATTGGAAAAGGGTCTTAAGCCCGGATGCACCACAGTCTGTCCGACGGGCGCCGTCATCTTCGGGCCGCGTTCGGTGCTGTTGCTCGAAGCTAAGCAGCGCATCCAGAACAGTCCCGGGCGTTATTACCAGGATCGCGTCTACGGCGAAAACGATAATGGCGGAACACAGTCTCTTTATCTCTCCCGCGTTCCTTTCGAAAAACTGGGACTTCCCGAACTCGGCAGCGAGTCGGTTCCGGCCAGAACGCTGCGCTGGCAGCGCCGCTTCTACCAGTATTTCGCCCTGCCGGCCGTGCTTTACGCCGGGCTCGTGCAGGTGATCCGCAAGAGCCTCAGCGGACACGAAGAGGAAGCGCATCAACGCGAAAAAGAAACCGGATTGAGGGCGCAACTATGAGCACCGCCGTTCCAACCATCGATCGCGCTCCGAGCACACGCTGGGAAAGAAATGTGCCGGTCTTCGGCTTTCCCGTCATCAACAAATTTTTTGTGATTCTTGCCGCGCTGGTTCTGATCGCGCTGGTCCTCACCGCCTACCGCGAGCTGGCCGGCCTTGGCCCGGTCAGCGGTATGAACGACGCCTACGGCTGGGGAATCTGGAAGACCTTCAACGTCATGGTGCTCACCGCGCTCGGCTCCGGCGCATTCGCGGTCGGAATCGCCGCCTGGGTCTTCCGCCGCAAGCGCATGCACGCGCTGATGCGCATGGCCCTGCTGACCAGCTTTCTGGCCTATGCCTGCGGCCTGGCGCTGCTCGGCATCGACGCCGGCCGTCCCTGGAACTTCTACTGGATGGTTTTTCCATGGAAGTGGAACATGCACTCTCCGCTGGCGGAAGTCGCGATCTGCATGTCGATCTACGCCATGATCCCCCTGGCCGTCGAGAATCTTCCGCCACTGCTCGAGCGGCTGTGGTACTTCGATTCGCGGCTGCGTCCCACGGTGGAACTGATCGAAAAGCGGCTGCACTTCTTTTTTCCTTACATCATCGCCGCCGCGTACCTGCTGCCGGGAATGCATCAGTCGTCTCTTGGGGCGTTGATGCTGCTGGCCGGCGAGCGCGTTCACCCGCTGTGGCAGACGCCCTGGCTTCCGGTTCTTTACCTGGGAGCGGCGAGCTTCATGTCATTCGGCTGCGTGGCGGGCACGACCATGCTGTGTTGCCTGGTGTGGAAGCGGGCCATGGATATGGAGGTTCTCGACGAGGCCGCCAACATTACCGCCTGGCTGATTTTCGCCTGGCTCGGGTTGCGTTTCGTCGACATCATCTTTCGTGGAGCGCTGTTCACCGCGTTCCACTTCGATCGCTTTGCAGGAGTCTTCTGGCTCGAAGTTCTGCTCATCGGCGGCGGGGGATGGATGCTGCGCAACTCGATCAAGACGCACGACCGGCAGGCAATGTTCCTGGGCTACATTTTCAGTTCATTCGGCGGCATGATCTACCGCTTCAGCCCGACTACGCTGGCCTTCCGGCCCAACCCGCAGGCATTGTATTTTCCCGCGACCGTCGAAGTTCTGGTCGCGCTCGGCTTCGTCTCCCTCGGAATTCTGGGCTTCCTGATCGCGGTGAAGCGGCTGGCGATTCTTCCCGGACCTCTGAGCGAGTGGCATGACATGGCGAATTACTTCCGGTTCCGGCGGCCGTATATCCGGTGGACCGGTTATTTCAAATACGGACACTTCGGCGAAGACGAGACCCTGAGTTCCGAGAGTTCCGACTAACAGCAGGTTCCTATGGCAAAACGAATCACGATTGATCCGATTACGCGAATCGAAGGCCACCTCCGCATTGACGTGGAGGTCGACAACAACTCGGTCAGCAACGCATGGGCATCGTGCACCATGTGGCGGGGAATCGAAAAGATTCTTCGTGGCCGCGATCCGCGGGACGCGTGGCTGTTCACGCAGCGCTTTTGCGGCGTCTGCACCACGGTGCACGCCATGGCCAGCGTCCGCTCGGTGGAAGACGCGCTGAAGCTGGAGATTCCCCTGAACGCCCAGTACATCCGCAATCTGATTCTGATCGCCCACGCGCTGCACGATCATATCGTGCACTTCTACCAGCTTTCGGCGCTTGACTGGGTCGATGTGCTCCAGATTCCGAAGGCCGACGCGGCAGCAACCTCGAAGCTGGCCGAAAGCCTTTCGCCATGGACGCGCAACTCGCGCAACGAATTAAAGGCCGCGCAGGATCGCGTCAACGCCGTGGCCGCCAGCGGCCAGCTTGGCATCTTCGCCAACGGATACTGGGGACATCCGGCGATGAAGCTCTCCCCCGACGTCAACCTGCTCGCCTTCTCGCACTACGTGCAGGCGCTCGAATATCAACGCAAGGCACTGCAGGTGGTCGGCCTGCTCGGCTCGAAAACACCGCACATTCAGAACCTGACGGTCGGCGGAGTCGCCAACGCCATCGATCTCGACAGCCAGTCCGCGCTCGACATGGACAAGCTCGAACTGATCCGCACCCTGCTCGAAGAAGTCGTTCAGTTCGTGCAGCAGGTCTACTTTGTGGATGTTTGCGCCGTGGCCGCCATGTATCCCGAATGGTTCAAGATCGGCAGCGGAGTCAAGAATTATCTGGCCGTTCCCGATCTTCCGCTCGACAGCCGCGGCACATCGTATGACCTTCCCGGTGGCTACATTCACGAAGGCGATCTCGCGGGCGTGAAAGGATTCCAAACCGCCGCAGATCCGTCATTCCGCCAGGCCGTGACCGAAGACGTGATCCACGCCTACTACCAGGGCGACAAGCCGCTGCATCCCTGGTCTGGAGAAACCGAGCCGGAGTTTACAGGCTGGCAAGCCGAGGGCAAATATTCGTGGGTGAAGGCTCCTCGCTACAACGGCAAGCCCGCGCAAGTCGGGCCGCTGGCGCAGGTACTGGTCGGCTATGCGCAAGGCCATCCGCTGACAAGGAAATACGCCGACCTCGCGATCGAAAAAGTCGCGGCCATCGGCGGAGTGCACGCGACACCCGCTGCTCTGCACTCCACCCTCGGCCGTCACGCCGCCCGCGCCATCCGCGCCTGCATGCTGGCCGAACTCGCCCAGAAACACCTGCAGCTTCTGGTCGATAACATCTCGAAGGGCGACTACTCGGTTTACAACGCGCCCGTGCTGCCCTCGCACCAGGTCGAAGGCGTGGGAACGCACGAAGCGCCGCGCGGAACACTCTCGCACTGGGTTGTGATCAAAGACGAGAAGATCAAGAATTACCAGGCAGTCGTTCCTTCCACGTGGAACGCAAGCCCGCGCGATCACGCCGGAGCGCACGGTCCTTACGAGGCTTCGTTGCTGCACACGCCTCTGGCCCGGCCCGAAGAGCCGCTGGAAGTGTTGCGCACCATACACTCGTTCGATCCTTGCATGGCCTGCGCCTGCCACGCCTTCGATCCCTCGGGCCGCAAAATTGGAGTGGCGAAGATTCTGTGAGAAGCGCGCTCATTGGCGGGATCGGCAACGTTCTGCTGGGCGACGACGGCGTCGGCCCCTACGTGCTCCGCGTGCTCGAATCGCAGTACACCTTCGGCGCGGACATAGAGCTTCTCGACCTGGGCACGCCTGCCCTCGACCTTACGCACCAGATCGTCGGCCGGCGGTCACTCATTCTCATCGATTCGGTCGCGAGCGGCGACGCTCCCGGCTCGGTTGTGCTCTACCGTAAGCAGGAAATCGTCAGCATCGCTCCGCCAGAAAGGCTTGATCCGCACTCCCCCGCGCTATCCGAGTGCCTGATGACGGCAGAGATGCTGGGTTCGAGCCCCGAACATATCCTGCTCGTCGGCATCGTTGGCACAAATTACGAGCCGGGAGATCCCCTGAGCCCCGCTGTGAAAGCCTCGGTCGATTCCGCCATCGAAGCGATCGTTGGCGAACTCCGCAGCCTGGGCTATTCCTGCGAGAAAAACTCTTTCCCCGAAACGCCCATCATCTGGTGGAATCAGAACGGTCCGAAGAAAACAGCGGCGTTGATGTAAAGGGCCTCGCGTCGGCCTCGTTTCAGCGGGGAACCTCGACGCGCTCGGTCTTTGCGCTTTTTTCGATCATCTCAAGCACGCGCTCGCTCGCAGAAGATCCGCTCTCGCGCGCAGTCGGCAGCGGTCCGTTGACGGTGTAGTAGTGAGCGCCGGCGACGAGCAACTCCTCCGCGGGAAAGCGCGTAATCACTTCATGCCCGGTGGGCGTAACTACAATTTCTTCCTCAATCCGCGCCGCACTCCAGCCGTCAGTCGACGGCCAGAACGTTTCCAGCGCGAAGACCATCCCGGGCTTGATCTCGATTGGATGCTCGAATGAAACCAGCCGGCTGATCACGGGCTTTTCCCAGATTGCGAGCCCGATGCCATGGCCATACTGCAGCGCGAACGCAGCCTCTTCGTTGGAGAATCCGAAATCTTCAGCCTTCGGCCAGACCGCCGCAATTTCCGCGGTCGTGCGCCCCGGACGCACCAACTCGATGGCAGCGTCCAGATATTCGCGGCAGCGCTTGTAGGCGTCAACCATGGCGTGCGATGCGTAGCCAACCGTAAAGCAGCGGTAATAGCAAGTGCGATATCCCATGTAGGAATGCAGAATGTCGTAATACACGGGATCGCCCGGCCGCAGGACGCGATCAGAAAACACGTGCGGATGGGGATTGCAACGCTCGCCGGAAATCGCGTTCACGGCTTCCACGTACTCCGAGCCAAGATCGTAGAGAACCTTGCTGACCAGCCCAACGGCTTCGTTCTCGCGCATGCCCGGCTTCATCGCGCGGTAGAGTTCGTCATAGGCCGCGTCGACCATCATGGCGGAGTGATTGAGCAGCGAAATCTCATCCTGCGTTTTGATCACTCGCGCCTCTGACATGAGCTGCTGGCCGTCGACAACTTCGAGACCTTCCTTCTGCAGCGCGAACAAGACCGGCAATTCGATAATGTCGACTCCGACCGGCTCTTTGTGCAGGCCGCGCATTTCGAGTTCGATGCGAATCTTCTTCGCGACATCTTCGGCGCGCCCCATCTCCGGCGTCATGGCTCCACGCAGCATGGAAATTCCTGGCCGCGACCGTTCGCCGAGCCAGGGGCAATTCAGTTCATGATGTTTGGCCGCGGAACCGAAGTCCCACAGGATGGGCTCGTCATTTTGCGGCAGGAGTGAGAAGCGGTTCGCCTTGTCCTGCGCCCACGTGCCGATGTGCGTCGCCGTCAGATAGCGCACATTGTTCATGTCGAAACAGAGCAACGAGCCCATCGACGATTTCGCCAGCAGGTCTTTCGCTTTTTCGAGGCGCTCGCGCCGCAGCCGGTCAAAATCAATCCGGTTCTCCCAATCGACCGCCATCGTTCCGAAGGTCTTCAGTGCCATAACCTCAGCTCCTAACTTCTGGCTCGTATGATCGTCAATTTTTCTTTCCTCCCGTAATCACGGGAGTGGTCACGCCCGCGATCGAGGCCAACACATCGAACACGCAAGCGAAGTCATATTTTTCCCAGCCCATGCTGCGCGCCGCGGTGAGAAATTCATTGCTGATCGCGGTCGTGGGAAGCGGCACATTCAGCTGCCGGCCCAGGTCCATCGCCAGCATCATGTCTTTCTGCATCATGTTCACATCGAACCAGGCTTCTTCGGGCTGCTGCAACACAAACGGCCCGCGGTATTGGATCATGGGCGAGGCGATCGCGCTGTGCGTCAGAACATCCACGGCGACATCGCGCGCGATGCCGCTCTTTTCCGCCAGCAACACGCCCTCTGAAAACGCCAGCATCTGCACCGCCAGGCTCAAGTTGGTCGCGATCTTCATGGAAAGCGCCAGGCCGTTATCGCCGACGTGCGTCACCTTCGGTCCGAGATCGAGGAGCAGCGGCTTGATCTTGTCGAAGGTGTCTTTTCGGCCTCCCACCATCACCGATAACTTTCCTTCCTGCAGCGTGATCACGCTGCCCGAAACCGGCGAGTCCACCATATCCGCGCCCAGCGCGCGTACTTTCGATGCCAATGCGCGGCTCGCCGCCGGGCTGATCGTGCTCATGTCGATGAAAATCTTCCCCGGCGCCAGTCCCGCCAGAATTCCATCGGAGCCTTCGGCGACGGCCTGGATCGCCGCAGAGTTGGTCACCATGGCAAATACGTAATCCGATTCGGCGGCCGCGGCACGCGGCGAATCGGCCCAGCGCATTCCCTTTTCCACCAGCCATTCCGCCTTGGAGCGCGTGCGATTGTACCCGGTCACCGTGTGGCCCTTGCCCATCAGCCGGTTCACCATCTGGCTGCCCATCACTCCCAGGCCGACAAATCCGACTTTTGCCATCCGTCACTTCCTCCACGTTGTCGGGATTCTAATCGATTTTGACGCGCGCGATTTCAGCTTTGCTGGAGACTCTCGGCCGGTGCGGCCACGCTCGCCCGGCTGTCGTCGCGCACCTGGCAAAGATGGGCGCGCATAGCTTCGCGCGCTTTTTCGGGATCGCGCGCTTCGATGGCCGCGAGAATTCTCTTGTGGTGGACCTGACCGCGCTGCGGACCGCCAGGTACGGCAAAGATTCGCAACCGCTGCTCGCGCAGCAGTCCGACAATCGAGTCGAGCAAGGAAAGAATCATCGGATTCGCCGCACCCTCGGCCAGCGCAAGATGAAAATCGAGATCGGCTTCGATGTAGGCTTCCGGATCCTCGTGCGCGCGATCCATTACGGCAACCGCCTCGCGCATGGTAATCAGTTCCGACTCTTGAATTCGCGCCGCCGCCAGAGCCGCAATTTCAGGCTCCAGAATCGAGCGCACTTCCGCCAGATGCGTCGAGCCTTCTTGTTGCCCAATCTTCACCATCAGGTCGAGCGACTGGCGAACCGCTTGCGTGGTTCCATCGGTGACAAAAGTCCCGCGCCCCGAATAGGCCTCGACGAGACCTTTTTCGCGCAATGCCTTCACGGCTTCGCGCACCGCAGTGCGGCTCACCCCAAACCGCTGCGCGAGTTCGCGCTCGGCGGGCAGCTGGTCGCCGGGATTCAATTCACCGCGAACGATCGACTCTTCGATTTGCTGAACGATTTGTTCGTAGAGACGCGAAGTACGAACCAGTTTGTACACAACCGTGCCCCCGCACATTGGCCGGCGATAAGTTCGGCTACTATATCGCAGATTTCATCCGCGAAAGTGGCTTACGTTCAAATGTTGTTTGGCGCTGCAGAGACTCCAGCCTTCCCCCATTCGCCGGATGCGGTTGCTGCAGCGTCTTGCCCCAAATCCCCAGTCACATTGGAAGAAACCGCGTGTTAATAATAGTCAGCCTGAAGCAAACGTAAAGAGCAATCTTTGGCACGACTAGGATCCATAGTAGATCATCTCGTTGGCGGGTTCGCTGGCGGCCAATCGGTTGCCGACACCGACGATGCCACGTTTCAGCGCATGTTCGACATGAACGTGAACGCGCGGAAAAGACGTGACCGGGGCGGCAATTCCCGTTTACGGAAGGGGCCTGTAATCACTTTCGTAACCCTCTAAGGTGCACAATTTTTGTTGCACTTTAATACTACTGAAATATCTTGCAACTAAGATTGTTTCAGGGAGACTTCCTCATGGCGTCAGCCCGGGTCGCGAAGTCGTTGCCCTTGCAGGTAGCCGCCGTTTGCTACCGCCGCAAAGGCGCAGCCGTCGAATTCCTTCTGGTAAACACCAACGGCGGCAATAAATGGACGTTCCCCAAGGGATCGACCGATCCCCGGCTTTCACATAGCCAGGCCGCCGAGCGCGAAGCCGCCGAAGAAGCCGGAGCGCTGGGCACCATCGAGCCGCGCCATTTTCATCTTTACATTCACTCGAAGGGAGTCTTCTGGCAGCCCGGCGGTGTGCAGGAATTTGTGGTGAAGGCGTTTCTGATGGAAATTCACCAGATGCGCAAGCCTGACGAGTCCAATCGCAAGCCCACCTGGTTCAGCCCCGAAGAAGCGAAAAAACGGCTGGCTAAGGGACGCGAAGTGAAATACTTCCACGAACTCGAAGCCGTCATCGACCGCGCCCTCGAGCGCATACAGTTCCACAGCGAGCTCTGGGGATCGTACTCCGGCGTGCGCAACGTCCGCCCCGTCTCGGCAAAAGATCCCATCGCCGAAGCCGTCTGGCCGTAAGAACCGGCAGTTTCCGCAGCACGCATCCATCCTCAAACGCTCCAGGCTCTGAGTGCGAAACCCTGTTCTCGTCAATTAGGCGTACGGGGTGTAATACACAAGGATGTCCTGCCGTATACTTGGCACGCCCGTGAGATGCGGCAACAGGGGACTTTAATGCCTAGAACAATGTATCTGGTAATTTTCGTTCTCCAGGTTTTGCTGGGCCTGCAGGCACAGAACAACGGTAGCAATCCACCCAAAGAATCTGGTCGTGATCCAGGGGCTGTGACCGCAGCGATTTCTGAGGATGACCTCGTCGCGCATGGGTTCAAGTTTGATAATCAAGAACGTCCTATGTGCGAAGTTAACGGCTCAGAAGGAGCGTGCCATGTAGAGGCATTTGTGTGGGGTGAAAAGCCTCCCAGCGACGATGCGGCCCACACCTGTACGAAGCTGGACCGGGCGACCTATGTGGGCCATTGCGCTCACGGGAGCCTAGATGGCGTGTCGCTTGTCGTTGCTGATGGAAGCACGAAGGTAGGCAAGGAAGCGTTTATATCGTATTTCGTTAATGGACGGATTGCCTATCCCGCGCTGACATCGTACCTCGTTGGGGATTTGAACTTCGGCATGCACGATACCGACCATGGCTATGGCTGTGTATATTTTGGCAAATGGGATCAGTCGGCTAAGCGGTGTAGCCGTTTCACGCAAATCTACGGTCCAGACATCTTTACGGAGTCGAACCTTCGACTTAAACCACTACCGCACCCAGTTTCTTGACTTCATACAACCCGACAGTGGGCAACCCAAGCAGTAGTTATTGATAAATCCCGATTGCGCAAACCCTCCGCCCCCCTGTCTCCCGACTCTCCTGACCCCTGTTACGATAATTCCAGCCCCGATTGTTAAGGAAATATGATTCAGCTTTCCTCCGCCGGAAAACGTTTCGGCCACAAACTTCTTTTTGAAAACGTCGACTGGCTCATTACCGCCCGCGATCACATTGGCCTGGTCGGCGGCAACGGCACCGGCAAATCCACGCTGATGAAGATCCTCGCCGGCATGGACACGTTCGACTACGGCTCGCTGGTTGTCGCCAAAGGAACTTCCGCCGGATATCTGCCGCAGGACGGCCTCACGCTCTCAGGCCGCACCGTTTTTGCCGAGTGCATGTCGGTCTTCGACGATCTTCGCGCGATGGAAACTGAGCTGGAATCGCTGATGCACTCGATGGCCGAACTCGACCACACCAGCGCAGAATATGACGCCGTCGCCAACCGCTATGAGCGCGTGGAGCACGAGTTCCGCACGCGCGACGGCTACTCGATCGAAGCCGAAGTCGGGCGCGTCCTGATGGGTTTGGGGTTTAGCAAAGAAGACTGGCCTCGCCTGACCGACGAATTTTCCGGCGGATGGCAGATGCGGCTCGCCCTTGCCAAACTTCTTCTGCAGAAGCCGAATCTTCTTCTGCTCGACGAACCGACCAACCATCTCGATCTCGAAGCCCGCAACTGGCTCGAGGAGTATCTGGAAAACTATCCCTATGCCTTCGTTCTGATTTCTCATGACCGCTACTTTCTCGACGTCACCGTCGACAAGATCGCTGAAATCTGGAACAAGCGCTTCTGGTTCTATACGGGCAACTACGACAAGTTTCTCGCGCAGAAGACGCAGCGCAACGAGCAGTTGCAGGCGGCCTACAAGAATCAGCGCGACCGCATCGAGCAACTGGAAGTCTTCATCAACCGCTTCCGCTACCAGGCCACCAAGGCCAAGCAGGTGCAGAGCCGCATCAAGGAACTCGAGAAGATCGAGCGCATTGAGATTCCACCGGAAGAGAGGTCTATCCATTTCTCCTTCCCGCAGCCCAAGGCCAGTGGACGCATCGTCGCCGAATTCGAGCGAGTCGCGAAGGCGTATCCGGCGCGGCAGTTACAGAGTAATAACGGAGCCGGTGCGGCTGACGCCTTGCCGCGGCCTTCGCAGAAAGAGGTTTTTCGCGATGTCAGCTTTCTGATCGAGCGCGGCGACCGAATCGCTCTGGTCGGCGTGAACGGCGCAGGAAAATCTACGCTCATCAAGCTTCTCGCCGGAACCGAGCCGCTCTCGGCCGGACAATATCGTCTTGGGCACAACGTGCTCGCCGATTATTTCGCCCAGGATCAGTACAAGGAACTCGATCCCGACGCCCGCATCCTCGACGACCTGAGCGCGCTTTCTCCGCGCTCCACCGAAACCGAACTGCGCAGCCTGCTCGGATGTTTTCTGTTTTCCGAAGACGACGTGTTCAAGAAAATCGGCGTGCTCTCAGGCGGCGAGCGCGGCCGATATGCCCTGCTGCGCCTTCTGCTTCATCCGGCGAATTTTCTGCTGCTCGATGAGCCGACCAACCACCTCGATATGCGCGCCAAAGACGTTCTGCTCGACGCGCTCATGAAATATACGGGGACGGTCGTCTTCGTTTCGCACGACCGCTACTTCATCGACAAGCTGGCCACGCGCGTCTTCGAAGTGGGTGGCGGCAAAGTCGAGATATTCCCTGGAAATTACGAGGACTATCT
>Ga0335072_10013110_pt1 | contig 11821 bp, 9 predicted proteins | sample Lox_Sample_21_FD_206725 | JGI IMG/M metagenome (GOLD analysis project Ga0335072, IMG submission 206725) | Soil microbial communities from Loxahatchee National Wildlife Refuge, Florida, United States - Lox_Sample_2.1 | ecosystem: Environmental > Terrestrial > Soil > Wetlands | place: USA: Florida...
GGTAGAGGTCGAGGCCGCGCTGCTGGCCGCGCTCGCCGATCTCGGTCTGGCTCCGGCGCAGGCCGCACGCGAGCTGGGCGATGTCGTCGTGTCGGGAGGGCTCGAAATAGATCTGGCTGAGCTCGGCCGCGGAACCGGCGAGCAGGGCACGCCGATTCCCGCCCTGCTCGGCGCGCTGCGGCGGCAGCTGCCCGACAGCGCGTCGGCCTATCTGCACATGGGCGCCACCAGCCAGGACGTGATCGACACCGCGATGATGCTCGTGGCGAGCCGTGCGCTTGACGCGGCGCTGGCCGACCTGGCGCGCGCCGCGGACGACTGCGCGGCGCTCGTGCAACGGTGGCGCGGAAGCATCGTGCCCGGGCGAACCCTGCTCCAGCAAGCGCTGCCCGTCACCTTCGGACTCAAGGCCGCGGGCTGGCTGTCCGGGCTCGACGGAGCGCGAGCCGACCTGGCGGCCGTGCGCGAGCGCGAATTGGCCGTCCAGTTCGGCGGAGCGGTGGGGACGCTCGCGAGCCTGGGCGATCGCGGGCTGGAGGTGGCGGGCGGGTTGGCGGTCCGGCTCGGGCTGCCCGCGCCCACGCTCCCGTGGCACACCATCCGGCTGCGACCGGCGCGACTGGCCGCCGCGTGCGGCGCCACGCTCGGGGTGCTCGGCAAGCTCGGGCGAGACGTCGTGCTGCTCGCCCAGACCGAGGTGGCCGAGGTCATCGAGGGCGGGGGCGAGGGTCGGGGCGGCTCCTCGACGATGCCCCACAAGCGCAACCCGGTTGGCGCCGTCGGCCTCGTCGCCTGCGCGCAGCGTGGGCCGGCGCTCGTGGCGACGATGCTGGCGACGATGGCGCAGGAGCACGAACGTGCGGCCGGCGCCTGGCAGGCCGAGTGGGAACCGCTGCTCGAGCTGCTCCGGCTGACCGGCTCGGCCGCCGCGATCGCGCGCGAGCTGCTGGCCGGGCTCGAACCCGACTCTGACAGGATGCGCGCCGACATGGACCTGACCGGGGGGCTGGTGATGAGCGAAAGCGTCGCCGCGGCGCTCGCGCCGGCGGTCGGCCGCGGCGCCGCACAGGAACTTGTCGAGCAGGCGGCGCGCCGGTCGCTTGACTCTGGCCGCGGGTTTCGCGAAGCCCTGCTCGAGCTGCCGCAGGTTGCCGACACGCTCGGCGCGGACGGCCTCGATGCCGCGCTTGACCCGGCGGGGTATCTCGGCGCGGCGGCCGAGCTGATCGATCGAGGGCTGGCGGAACATCGTGCCGGTTGACCTCCACTACGAGTTCCGCGGCAAGCGGGGCTCGCCGGCGCTCGTCTTCACGGGGTCGCTCGGCACCGACCTCACGATGTGGCAGCCGCAAGCCGACGTGCTCAAGCCGCACTTTTGCACGCTTCGGTACGACATCCGGGGCCACGCGGGGTCTCCCGTTCCTCCCGGCCCCTACTCGATCGACGACCTCGGATCCGACTTGGTGGCGCTGCTCGATCGCCTGGGAATCGAGCGCGCCTCGCTGTGCGGGTTGTCGATCGGCGGGATGATCAGCATGTGGGTCGCCGCGCACGCGCCCGAGCGCGTCGAGCGGCTCGTCCTGTGCTGCACTTCGGCCCAGCTCGGGCCGCGGGAGTCATGGCTCGAGCGGGCGGCGATCGTGCGCTCCGGAGGGGTCAGCCTCGTGGCCGACGCGGTGCTTGGTCGCTGGTTCACGCCGGACTACGCACAGGAGCACCCGGAGGTGCTCGAGCGGATGCGCGCGGTGCTGATCGCCACGCCGCCCGAGGGCTACGCCGGCTGCTGCGAGGCAATCGCGGCGATGGACCTAATACCCGTCTTGCCTTTGATCCGCGCCCCCACGTTCGTCGTGTCGGCGGCCGAGGATCCGGCCACCCCGCCCGAGCATGGGCGGCGGATCGCCGAGCTGATCCCGGATGCCCGGTTCGAGGTGATTCCGCACGCCGCCCACATCGCCAACATCGAGCAAGCGGACCGCATCACGGCGCTGATCGAGGGGTTCCTGAGGCCCGGAATCGACTGAGGCGCGCACCGCTTTTCCGGGTAATCCGGGGGTTTCGGCGGTCCCCGGGCGTCCTAGGCCGTCGGCCTATACTTGCCTCACCCCACGATCTAGGAGCTGTTCGTGCAGGAGATGGTCATTTACGGCGTTAGTTTCGACATGGTCGGAAAGCAGCCCATCGTGCTGTTGAAGACCGTCGAAAACAACAAGTTCCTGCCCATCTGGATCGGTCACCCCGAGGCCGCCGCGATCCTCATGAAGCTCCAGGGGGCCTCCACGCCGCGTCCGATGACGCACGATCTGCTCTCCGATGTGCTGGGGGAGCTCGAAGTCGAGTGCACCCGCGTGGCGGTGACCGAGCTGCGCGAGAACACCTTCTACGCATCGATCAGCCTCCGGGTGAACGGCCGCGAGCTCGAGATCGACTCGCGTCCGAGCGATGCGCTCGCCCTCGCGGTCCGCGCCGGCGCCCCGATCTACGCCGCCGACGAGGTGATCGCCGAGTCGGCGATTGAGTTCGAGCACGAGGTCGAGGACACCGAAGAGGTCGTCGAGAAGTTCAAGGACTTCCTCGACCACGTCACGCCGGAAGACTTCGCCGGCGAGTAGGCCCTCAACCCCCGATCCTTATCCGCGCAGCTCCGGGGTGAGCGCGTCCGCCGCGGCGACGATCCGCCCGATCAGCTCGTCGAACCCGATCCCGGCCGCGTCGGCCGCCTGGGGCAGCAGGCTCGTCTCGGTCAGGCCGGGGATCGCATCGGCTTCGAGCACGTAGAGCTCGTCGGTCTCGGCCTCGAGCATCATGTCCACGCGCGCGAAGCCCGAGCAGCCCAGGAGCGCATAGACGTCGAGCGCGAGCGAGGCCGCGCGGGCGGCGATTGGTTCGTCGAGCTCGGCTGGGCAGACGAACCGCGTGCGCCCGATCTCGTACCTGGACTCGAAGTCGTAGAAGTCCTCCTGCTGGGGCACCGCTTCGACGATCGGCAGCGCCCGCGCCACGCCGTCCTCGTCGATGATCGATACGGCCAGGTCGCGACCGACCACGTGGCGCTCGAGCAGCACCTTGCGGTCGTAGGAGAACGCGGCCACCAGCGCGCTCGGGACATCCGCCGGCGTGCGGGCAAACTTGATCCCGAGTGCCGATCCCTGGCCCGCCGGCTTGACCACGATCGGGAACTGCAGGCGCTCCTCCACCGCCGGCAGCGCCTGGGCGGCGCCCAGCTCGCGGAAGGCGGTCTCGCTGAATGAGTGGAAATCGGGGGTGGGGATCGCCACGTCGCGCATGGCGTGCTTGGCCAGCACCTTGTCCGCGGCGCGGATGCAGGCCGACACGCCCGAGCCGGTATGGGGAATGCCCATCACCTCGAGTAGCTCCTGCACCGTCCCGTCCTCGCCGTCGCGGCCGTGCAGCGCGACGAAGGCCAGGTCGGGTTTTTCCGCGGTCAGGCGGTCGACGAGGTCGGCGCCGACGTCGATCGCCACCACCTGGTGTCCGAGCCGCTCGAGCGCGTCCTCGACGCGGGCGCCGGACTTCAGCGATACCTGGCGCTCGAGCGAGCGGCCGCCCTTGAGCACCGCGATGCGGCTCATTTACGCCCGCTTGCGCCGGAGGGGCAGGATGTTGTGGGCCGGTTCGGCGGGCATCTCGGGCGCGACCGGCTCGGCCCGCACGGGGTCGCGCCGTGGCGTGGGTCGGTTCGCTGTCCCGGTCAGCGTGCCATACAGCTCGACCTGCTCGCGGACGACCTCGCCGATGCGCCGGATCCCCTCGCGGATGTCGTCCTCGCCGACGCCCGAGAAGTTCAACCGCATCGCCGACCCACCCCGACCGTCGACGAACGCGGCGCGCCCCGGAACGAACGCGACGTGGTCCTGTAATGCCCGCGCCAGCAGGTCGGTGGTGTCGATGTAGTCGGGGAGCGTGGCCCAGATGAACAGCCCGCCCTGCGGGAGGGTCCACTCGGCTTCGCGCGGGAAGTCCTCGGCCAGCGCGTCCAGCATGACGTCGCGGCGCCGGCGGTAGATCTCGATCAGCGAGCGCACGTAATCCTCCCACGGACCGGACTCGAAGTAGGCCGAGACGAAGTACTGGGAGATCGACGACGAGCATAGGTCCGAAGCCTGCTTGCCCAGGTTCATCTTGGCCAGCACCGGCGCCGGCGCGCAGGTCCAGCCCAGGCGCACGCCGGGCGAGAGGATCTTCGAGAACGTGCTCGCGTAGATGATGAATTCCTCGTCGAGCGAGCGCAGCGTGGGCAGTGGCGCGCCCTCATACCGGAGCAATCCATACGGGTTGTCCTCGAGCACGAGCAGCTCACGCTCGGAGGCGATCCGGACCAGCTCGTGCCGGCGCTCGAGCGACAGGGTGACGCCGGCCGGGTTGTGGAAGTTCGGGACCGTGTAGATGAACTTGGGAGTCCGCCCGTCGCGCTCCAGCTGGTCGAGTGTCGCCTCGAGTTCTGTGACGAGCATCCCGTCGCGGTCCATCGTCACCTGCACGACGTCGGCCTGGTAGGCGCAGAACGTCGGCACGGCGCCCGGGTACGTCGGTGCCTCGCAGACGACGACGTCGCCCGGATCGACCAGCGTCTTGCACACCAGGTCGATCACCTGCTGGCCGCCGGTGGTGACGAGGATCTCGTCCTCGTCGGCCTCCATGTCCTCGGCCCGCATCACCTCGGCGATGCATCGCTTTACGGCCGAGAGCCCCTCGGTGGGGGTGTACTGAAGCGCGCGAGCGCAGGAGTTGGCCGCCACCGTGCTCATCAGCGACGCGTACGAGTCGGCCGGGAAGGTCGACGTGTCGGGAAGCCCGCCGGCCAGGGAGATCACGTCGTCGCGCTCGGTGAGCGCCATCAGGTCGCGCATCGCGGAGGACTTCATGACCTTGGTGCGCTCGGCGAACAGCGCTCCGTAGCGCTCGATGTCCCGCGCGGCCGAGCGGGGGCGGCGGGAGGTGGCCTGGGGGTGGGCGGGTGGGAGGGTGGGTGGGTCCGTAATTATCTCGCCCTCTGCACTATCGTCACGAGTGGTCACGGTACAGCACGGTGCATCTCGCTTTCGACATCCTCACCGGGATCGGCGTGGCGGCGGCGGTGGGTATCCGCCCCTTCCTGGCCGCGCTGGTCGTCGGCGTTCTCGCCGCGGCGCACGTCGAGATCAGCTTCAACGGCACGGCCTATTCTTTTGAGCAGCGCTGGCCTTTCCTGCTTGCGTTGGTCGTGCTGGCGTTTCTGGCCACGGTGATCGAACGCCAGATCGGACGGGATCGGGCCGAGTTGGCGCCGTCAGGCGCCGCCGACCCTTCGATCTTCCGCAGTCCTGAAGCCATCGCCCTGGCCCTATGCTCGCTGGCGTTGGGCGCGCTGCTGTTCGCCGGTTCGCTGTCGGCGCGTGGCACCGAGCACTACGTCGCCTGGCCCGGCTGGATTGGCGGCGTCCTGTGCGCGGCGGTGGCGATGCTCGCCACGCGGCCCGTGTTCGCCCGCGCCCGCGCCCGGCTCGACGCGCAGGCCGCCGGCGCGGTGTCGCTGTACGCCGAGGGCGCGGCCGTGATCCTCGCCGCCCTGTCGGTGGTGGCTCCGCCGGTCGGGCTGATCGGGCTGCTGGTGCTCGCCTGGCTGTGGCTGGCCGGCCGGCGGCGCGAAGGGCAGAAGTACGCGGGCCTGCGGATCCTGCGGTGACGTGCCCCGGGCGGGGGACTCAAAGGACGGCGATCGCGTGACCGCCCCGAAAAAGCGAAGGGCGGAGAGCTCGCCGGGTCGGGCTGCGAGGTCGGCCGCGCCCACATCGCGTAAGAAGCTCGTGCTCGTGGTCATCGATGCTTTGAAGCCCTCGATGCTCGAGCGTGCGATCGCCAACGGGCGGGCGCCGGCGCTGGCCCGCATCCGGCGCGACGGTTGCTATGTCGACGAGTGCGCCGCGGCCTTCCCGTCGGTCACGCCGGTATGCGCGGCCACGATCACGACTGGCGCCGGCCCCGACGGTCACTGGATCCCCAGCATGAACTGGTACCACCGCGAGGAGGGCCGCTACGTCGAATACGGCTCGAGCTTCTCCGCTTCGCGCCAGTTCGGCGTCCTGCGGTCGTTGACGGACACCGTCTACCGGATGAACGCCGAGCACCTGTCTCCGGAGGTCGAGACCGTCTATGAGTCACTCGACGATGCCGACGTCCGCACGGCCGGCACCACCTATCTGATCTATCGGGGTCGGTTCGAGCACGAGGTTTCCAACGAGACCGCTTTGGCCCGGATCGTCACCTCGACCCTGTTCCGGCGGACCATCCTCGGACCACGAGAGCTGTTCTACGCGGACCTGTACGCGAGTCAGAAGACCGGGTGCCGGGGACAGCTCGGGATGCCGGGTATTCGCGACCAGCACACGGGGTGCGTCGGGGCATATCTGATCGAGAACGATCTGTTCGATTTCATGCTGTTCTCGCTGCCCGACAACGACGCCTGGTCCCACAAGAACGGGCCCCACGCGCAGGTGACCTCGATCGCCGCAGCGGACCGCCAGATCGAGCGGCTCATGCATGCGGCGGGCGGTCCCGACGCCTTCCTCGATCAGTACGCGGTGATCGTCACCTCCGACCACTCGCAGGCCGCGGTCGAGGAGCGGATCCGCCTCGACCGCGCGTTCGGCGACTTCAACGTGGCCACGCGAAGCGCGTCGCGGTCGGTCGGGGCCGAGATTGCCTTGAGCCCCGCGCAGAGAGCGGCCATGGTCTATGCCCTCGACGAGGAGCGGCGGGACGAGCTCGTCGCGCGCTCGGTCGAGGCCGCCTGCGAATTGGATGGCGTGGATCTGGCCATGTGGCTGGCTGGTCCGGATCGGGAGGAGGCCGTCGTACGAAGCCGGAGGGGCGAGTTGCGCTTCGCTCCCGGGGACAGCGTTGTCGACGATCGCGGCGGCGGCTGGGATTTCGAGGGTGATCTCGGGGCGTTGCTCGGCGAAGTGCAGGACGGGCGGTTCCTATGCAGCGAATACCCGGATGCGCTGGCGCGGACCTGGTCGGCGCTGAATTGCCGTAACGCGGGTGACGTATTGCTGTCGGCGGCCCCGGGCTACGAGTTCGTCGATTGGGGTGGCGCCGATCACGTCGGCGGGGGCAGCCACGGGTCTCTGCACCGCACCGACTCGCTCGGCGCGCTGTTGTGGTGCGGGACCGGTCCGGCATCGGCGTCGGTGCGCGATCGCTGGTCACTGCGTGACGTCGCGCCGATGGTCAACGAGCATTTCGGGATCCGCGACGGCGAGGTCGGGTTATCAGAGGACGGCGGAGCGGAGTCTGCCGAGCGCCGCTAGGCTGTCAGGTCGACGGCCTGCCCGGAGATGCCCGTCGTTAGGAAGCCATTAGTCGGCGTCGAACTCTTACGCTAGGGCGACGCGCCGCCGATAAATTCCCCGACCGATGACCACCGAAGAGATGACCATCGTCGAGCTGCCGGCTCGCTCGCGCCTTCACCGGCCCCTCGTGCGCGTCAGCCACGGGATGCGTCATCCCCACAACTGGCTGCAGCTCGGCCGTTTCGGCGCCGTCGGGGCCACCGGCTACTTCGTCAATCTGGCCGTGTTCGCGGCCTGTGTGCACCTGCTCGGAGTCGACTATCACCTGTCGGCAGTGATCGCGTGGGCCGTCTCGGTGCTCAACAACTTCGTGCTGAACCGGCACTGGACGTTCGACGCCTGCCATCAGCATCCGTTGCAGCAGGGATTCCGCTTCTTCGTGGTGTCGCTGATCGCCTTCGGCTTCAGCTACGTCGTGTTGGTGGCGCTGGTCGACGCGGGCCTGATGAAGGTGGCGGCGCAGGCGATCGCGATCGCGGCCGGCACGCCGCTCTCGTTCGTCGGGCAGAAGCTTTGGAGCTTCCGGGCCTAGCCCGTGACGATCGTCGTCGCGCGGGGCCAAGGCGCCGCCGTCAGGCGCCGCTGGTAAATCCCCCAAGGCGCCGCCGTCAGGCGCCGCCGATAATTCCTCAATTCCGCCGCCGTCAGGCGCCGCCGGTAAATCGCCAGTCTGTAGCGCTTTTCGTGGCGCTCGCGGTGGCTCTCGCCGGCTTGGGCGCGGCGAGCTCGGCCCGGGCCGCCACCGTCACGACGACCACTACAACCGTCACGCTGGCGTCCGGCTCGCCGGTCCTCGTCACCTCGCAGAACACGCCACCGAGTGGCTTTCGCCTGACCGCCTCCCAGGTCGAGCGGATCGCGGCCGCCGACCCGGCCGTCCACGCCGAGCTGCGCAAGCACCCCGACGCGATTCCCTACGAGTACACGAAGGGGCCCGGTCAGTGGCAGGTGAGCTGGTTCTCTTCCGGGCGCAACCAGGTCGAGCTGATCCAGGTGTACCTCGACGACTCCACCGGCCGGGTCACCCAGGTTTGGACGGGCTTCCAGGTGGCGTGGACGATGGCCCGGGGCTACCCGGGCGCCTTCGGGCGGCGGGTGAACGCCTGGTATGTGTGGGTCCCGCTGTGCCTGCTGTTCTTCGCGCCGTTCGTGCCCTGGCGGCGGACCCGGACCTGGCGCGCGGGGCGCGGCCGGCGGGCCTGGTCGCTGCTGCACGTCGACCTCGCGGTGCTGCTCGGCCTGTCGATCTCGCTGGCCTTCTTCAACCACGGAGCGATCGGGATCTCGACCCCGATGATGTACCCGTTCATGCTCTATCTGCTGGTCCGCATGCTGCTGCTCGGCTTCGGGCGGGGCCGGCCACGCGAGCCGCTGCGCCTCGGCGTTCCCGTCTCTTGGCTGGCGATCGGGGTGGTCTTCCTGGTCGGGTTCCGGATCGGCCTGAACGTCGTCAACTCGAACGTGATCGACGTCGGCTACGCCGGCGTCATCGGCGCGAACAAGGTCCTGCATGACCAGCCGCTGTACGGCAACTGGCCCAAGGACAACTCCCAGGGTGACACCTACGGCCCGGTCGCCTATTACGCCTACGTCCCGTTCCGGGCGATCTTCGGTTGGAGCGGCACGTGGGACGACCTCCCGGCCGCCCACGCGGCGGCGATCGCATTCGACCTGCTCACGCTGCTGCTGCTGTTCTGGCTGGGGCGCCGGCTGCGCGGACCGACTCTCGGCGTCGTTCTCGCCTACGCCTGGGCGGCGTACCCGTTCACGCTGTGGACCCTGTCGTCGAACACGAACGACGCGCTCGTCTCGATGCTGCTGGTGGCATCGCTGCTCGTGCTGACCTCGGCGCCGGCCCGTGGAGTGATGGCCGCGCTCGCCGGCTTGACCAAGTTCGCGCCGCTGGCGCTGGCGCCGCTGTTCCTGCGCGGCGTCGGTGATCGGCCGCCGCGCCGGCGCGAGGTCGTTTCCTACGTGGCCGCATTCGTCGGCACCGTGGCGGTGGTGATGCTCCCGGTGATCCTCGACAACAACTGGCACGCGTTCTGGCACGACACGATCGCCTACCAGGCCGGACGCAGCTCGCCGTTCTCGATCTGGGGCCTGTGGGGCGGGCTCGGCTTCGAGCAGCACATCGTCCAAGGCGCCACCGTGGCGCTCGGGATCGCCGTCATGTTCGTGCCGCGCCGGCGGGGGCCGATCGAGGTGGCGGCGCTCGGCGCCGCGCTCCTGATCGCGCTCCAGCTCGGCGCCGGCTACTGGCTGTACTCCTACATCGTGTGGTTCTTCCCGCTGGTGGCGGTGGCGCTGTTCGGGAGCTTCCCGAGCGAGCTCGGGCACGCGGTGGCGGCCGCCGTGGGCGAGCGGCCCTCGCAGGAGCGGTCCGTCCCCGTGCCGGCGGGTCTTTAGCCGGGTTTTCCAGCGGGCCGTCTCCCGCCACCTACCAAGGGAAATTTCGCCCTTTCTCCCGCCACGCAGACGAGGGGGGAGGGGGTAATTTCCGCGACTCCGGACGGCGCCAGCCGTTAGCAACCGGATTTTTGTGTTGGAGATGAGAAATCCGGAATTAGCCACCGGCCCAGGTCAGGTCTCTAATGGCGGAAATTGCGCGGTTCTTGCCGGCAGCCGAGCCTGGCCGCGCCCGGCGACCCCCCGCCGGCCTCTCGCCGGCCTCCGCGACCCGCCGGTGACCCCGCGACCCCCGGCGAAGCGACCGCGAAGCGACCGCGGCGACGCACGCCGTCCGGCCTACACGACCCCCGGCGCCGGCTCGAGCACCTGCTCGATCGCGCTCGCCCGCAGCGGCTTCTCGCCGCGGATCACGACGCCGTTGAGCCACGGATCGTCGGTTGAGGTCTCGAACCGGATCGGCATCTGCGTCACCATCGACGCCACGGCCTGCTCGCGCCGGACGCCGATCACCCCGCCGCGCGGGCCGGTCATGCCGACGTCGGTGATGTAGGCCGTCCCGCCTGGCAGCACCCGGGCGTCGGCGGTCGGCACGTGGGTGTGGGTGCCGACCACCGCCGTCACCCGTCCGTCGAGGTGCCAGCCCATCGCCACCTTCTCGCTCGTCGCCTCGCCGTGCATGTCGAGGAGGACGTGGTCGACCTTCCCCTCCATGGCGCGCAGCACGGCGTCCGCCTCGGGGAACGCCGGCCGGCCCGCCTTCATGAACAGGTTGCCCGACAGGGAGATCACACCAAGACGCACGCCGTCGCGAGAGACGACGCACCACCCGTGGCCCGGCTGGCTGGTCAGGAAGTTGGCCGGTCGCAGGATCCGCTCCTCTTCGTCGAGGTAGGTGTAGACCTCCTTGTGGCGGTAGGTGTGATTGCCCAAGGTGATCACGTCGACCCCCGCCGCGAGCATCTCCCGCGCGATCTTCGGCGTGATCCCGACGCCGCCGGCCGCGTTCTCACCGTTGACGACGACGAAGCCCGGGGAGTACCGGTCGCGCAACGCGGGCAGCAGCGTCAGCAGCGTTCGCTTGCCGATCCCGCCGACCACGTCGCCGACGAACAGGATGCAGACGGATTTGCTCATGTCTTGCGGGTGCTCATACTTCCAGTTGCATGCGTTTGAGGTTCCCCAGGCGACCAAGCGCCGCCGGGCGAGGCGCCGGCGCGACTGGCGCGCGCGACGACGCATTGGCTGATCCCGACGGCCTGGACGACCGCCCCGGACCTCTGCGCGAGCACCCAGACACTCTCGGCGAGCGTTCTGACCCGGTCCTTGGGGGATCAGCTCCCCGCGGCGCCCTCGCCTCGTCCGGCGTGCCCGTGCCGCCCGTGGTCGTTCCCCGGTGGATTCAGCTCGTCGTCCTGCCCCTTGCCCTCCTGGCGCTGTGGGCTCTCGCGCGCGCCGCCGGCACGGTTCTGCTGATCCTGCTCGCGGCCAGCACGATCGCGCTCATCCTCAACCCGCCGGTGAGGATGCTCGCCAGTCGCGGGGTTCCACGAGGGCTCGCGATCCTGCTCGTGTTCCTGTGCGGCGTCGCGATCATCGGTGGCCTCGGCGTCCTCCTGGCCAATCCGATCAGCACTCAGGTCAGCCACTTGAACTCGGAGGTCCCGCACTTCATCACGAAGGCCAACCGGGACCTGGACAACTTCCAGCAGTTCCTGAACCGCCGCGGCATTCACGTCCAGATCGAGCAGCAGGGACAGACCGCGCTCCAGACCCTCGAGCACAACCTGCTCAAGCGCTCGAGCGACATCGTGTCGTTCTCGCGAGGCCTCCTCACACAGGTCGTGACCACCGGGTTTGACCTGGTGCTCACGCTCGTGCTGACGATCTACCTGCTCGTGTACGGCAACCAGATCGACAGGCTCGTCCGCCGCATCATGCCGCCCGGCGATGGCACCCCCGAGGACGACTTCCCGCTACTGATCCAGCGCGCGGTGTTCGACTACGTGCGCGGGCAGCTGCTGTTCAGCCTGATCATGGGCACGAGCGCCGCGGTC
>Ga0335072_10013111_pt1 | contig 11820 bp, 8 predicted proteins | sample Lox_Sample_21_FD_206725 | JGI IMG/M metagenome (GOLD analysis project Ga0335072, IMG submission 206725) | Soil microbial communities from Loxahatchee National Wildlife Refuge, Florida, United States - Lox_Sample_2.1 | ecosystem: Environmental > Terrestrial > Soil > Wetlands | place: USA: Florida...
TTACGACCATCATTCCCGGAGTGTTTCCGGCAGCAATCGGCGCCAGTGAGGGTGGGTGCACATCATTTTGCGCATTAACAATGTAAATGCCGGCGGACGATGAGGCAGCGCTCACGCTGTTGCTGACGAAGACGCGATAGACGAGACCGCTAGTTTTGGTCGTGCTTGACGACGAACTGCCTCCGCAGCTGAGACCCTCCAGAGAGACACAGAGCAGACAGACAGCGAGCAGGAGTTTTCTCAAATCACAGGCTCCATAATGGCGTGGATCAATCTCTTGGATGCGAGAAAAGGGATTATAACAAAGGGAAAACGGCACTCGACGCGTGAAGGCCCGGAGTGCGGGCCGACTCGAAGCACGAAGCCACCCATCTGGCTTCGCCATGGTGCGATCGCTCCTCTCTTCCTGTATTCTCAAGTAGATGCCGCAGAATTTTAGAGAGCGACTTCAGCGAGGCCCGGTCCTCTGCGATGGAGCGATGGGGACACTTCTCTATGCCAAGGGAATCTTCATCAATCGCAGCTATGACGAACTCAACCTTTCGCAACCGGAACTGATTCGCGGCTTGCATCACGAGTATTTGCAGGCCGGGGCTGAAATCGTTGAAACCAATACCTTCGGAGCGAATAGCTTTCGTTTGGCACGTCATAGCCTGGCGGATCGCGTGCACGATATCAACCTCGCCGGTGTGCAGCTGGCGCGCGAGGCGGCCAAGAGCTTCGACGGGTTCGTGGCTGGATCGGTAGGTCCCCTGGGGAGTCGCATCGAACCGCTGGGCAAAATCTCCTTCGAAGAGGCTCGGGCATCATTCCGCGAGCAGGTTACAGCGCTGGTGGAGGGGGGCATCGATCTACTGATGCTTGAAACCTTTGGCTATCTGGAAGAACTGCGCCAAGCTGTGCTGGCATGTCGCGACGTCGATGCCCAGATCCCGATCGTGGCGCAAGTTACGATTGACGAGGACGGAATTTGCCTGGACGGGGCGGACCCGGAGGCCTTCAGCGCCCGCCTGACGGAGTGGAAGGTGGATGTGGTAGGCGTCAACTGCAGCGTGGGTCCGGTTGCTATGCTCGACGCGGTTGAACGCATACGGGCCGCGACTTCCCTGCCCCTGTCAGCGCAACCCAATGCAGGCATGCCACGATCGGTGGAGGGGCGAAACATCTATCTGTGTTCACCCGAATACATGGCGAGCTACACCAGGAAGTTTATAGCAGCTGGCGTGCAGCTGATCGGCGGATGCTGCGGAACTACTCCAGATCACATTCGCGCCATGAAGTCGTCGTTGCGCGTGCAAGGAGCGCGAGCGCATGCCGTGCACACCGGCGTTGTTCACGCCTCGACCGCCCCATCGATTCCGGACAGCATTCCATTGGCGAAGCGTTCGCGTCTTGGCGCGAAGATCGCGGCCGGGGAATTCATCACGATGGTCGAGATCGTTCCGCCAAAGGGCATCGATATCCGTAAGGAACTGGAAGGAGCGAAATTTGTGAAGTCGGTGGGTGTAGACGCCGTGAATATCCCCGACAGCCCACGCGCCTCGGCGCGTATGAGCAATCAAGCGCTTTCGCTGTTGATGCAGCGCGAGGTGGGAATCGAGGCGATCCTGCACTACACCTGCCGCGACCGCAACGTGTTGGGGATGCAGTCGGACCTGTTAGGCGCTGCCGCTACAGGGATCAACAACCTGATCTGTATCACCGGCGATCCGCCGAAGATGGGTAACTATCCGGATGCGACAGCAGTATTCGACGTGGATTCGATCGGTTTGGTGAACATTGTGCATAATCTGAACCGGGGGCTCGACCTGGGTGGGAACCCGCTTGGAGCAGGGACAAGCTTTGTGATCGGCGTGGGCGCGAATCCAGGGCTCCCCGATCTCGACGAGGAGATCCGCCGTTTTGAATACAAAGTGCAGGCGGGTGCCGAATATGTAGTTACGCAGCCGGTATTTGACCTGCGATTGCTCGAGAATTTCCTGAGGAGGATTGAGCATTGTCGTATTCCGGTCGTGGCCGGGATCTGGCCGCTGGTAAGCGCGCGCAATGCTGAATTTATGAAGAACGAGCTCCGCGTGTCGGTACCTGACGAGATTTTGAACCGCATGGCCTCGGTAACGACGCCGGAAATGGCGCGAGAGGAGGGTGTCGCGATCGCGCGCGAGATGCTGCACGCGGTGCGTGACCATGTGCAGGGCGCACAGATCAGCGCGCCGCTTGGCCGGTATACATCCGCGGTGGATGTACTTGAAGCGCTCGGCTCAAACCGCACGGCATCGGTCTAGCCCTTGACATTTTTGTGCACAGTCGCCTTCGCTGTTTAATTTTGGGATCGTGAATATCGAATAAATTCATACTTGCTCGGATTTCGCTGGACATTTTCTGCGCGAATCGGCATTACAATATATGCAGGAGCACATGGATTGGTGAAGTTTGAAGAGTGCCTCGAGCGGTTGGAGAAAATTGTCCTGGAATTAGAGAAAGGGGAGGTTCCCCTGGAAAAGTCTCTGACCCTCTTTGAAGAAGGCATGCAACTGTCCGCATCCTGCCGGAAGCAACTCGAGGAGGCGGAAGGAAAAGTAGAGATTCTGCTCAAGCAGAACGGAAAAATGCAAACTGAACCGTTCGAGCCCCCGGCCGAGAAGCCGTTGCGTAAGTAACGCTGTTCGAGCTCGGAGTTGATAACGCCTGTGGTAGCAGCACGCTGTCGCAGCCAAAGGCCAGCCGCATCAAACAAGCTGCGGTTTCATCATTGGGGGATCTATGGAAGCACTGAAGGTAGTCGTCTATCACAATGACCCCAGAACTGCTCAGGCCCTGGCGGTCAGTCTTTCCCAACACTTTAATACCGTTCAACATGCGCGCAAGTACGACGAGGTTCGCGCAGCCGTTCAGCAACAACAGGCTGACGTATTAGTGATGGACCTGGAAACATCGCGGTCGGATGAGGTCCGGCGTTTGCATCGAGAGTTCCCCTCATTATGCATCGTAGGCACGCATCGTCTGGCCGACGAGAAAATATGGACGGAAGCGCTCGACCAGGGCGCCGCCGATGTGTGTGAACCGCGTGACGTCGAAGTTGTGCGTTCAGTTATGAGAGAGCGCGGTCTTCGAGTTGCCGCTTGAAACTTTTTTGCCCGGAACCAAGGACGCCTGCGGGCGTCCTTTTTCATTGCTGGCCCCTTGCTATACTGCGTGGCGATGCTGAAACAAGTGCTCGAGCAGGGACGCGCGGCGGCCGATGCTGCTCTCGAAAAACTGTTGCCGCCCGCCAGCCATCATCCCACTTCAATTCACCAAGCGATGCGGCACAGCGTGTTTGCTGGAGGCAAGCGGCTTCGTCCAATTTTGTGCATGGAAGCAGGGCGGATGATTGCGGGCGGATGTGCCGTTGGTCTTTCCTCAATGCCCGCGCTGCCGGCGGGTATCGAGGATCTCGGAGCGGCTCTGGAGATGCTCCACACTTATTCGCTCATTCACGACGACTTACCTGCCCTCGATAACGACGATCTGCGCCGCGGACGTCCCACATGTCACAAGGCTTTCGGCGAAGCCATCGCCATTCTTGCAGGCGATGCCTTGCAAACGCAGGCTTACGAGGTCCTAGCACAATTGACATGCCCGCCCGAGGCGCGGGTTGCCATCATTCGTGAGATTGCGCACGCCACTGGCACGATCGACGGAATGATCGGTGGACAAGTGGCCGATGTCGAAGCCGAGCACCACAAGCCGGATCTCGCCACGCTCGAATATATTCATCGTTCAAAGACGGCGGCGCTGATCACCGCGAGCGTGGTCAGCGGGGGCCTGTTCGCCGGCGCAGGCGATGAGGACATTCAACGGTTGCGAGTCTACGGCCAGTCGATCGGACTGGCATTTCAGATCGTGGACGACGTGCTCGACATCACCCAAACTTCAGAACAGCTCGGGAAGACGGCCGGCAAAGACACGGCGGCGGAGAAGGTAACGTATCCATCGCTTTTCGGAGTCGAGCAGTCGTTGCGCAAGGCCGACGGTCTGGTGGAAAAAGCTTGTGCGCAACTCGATCCTTTTGGCCAACCTGCCGCGATATTGAAGCAACTGGCGCAATTCCTGGTGGCGCGAAAGAACTGAGAAGCTGTGTTTCCTTTTTTCGGCTGCTTCCCGAAGCCTCTCCGGTGTGACTCATCCGGTTGCACCCGACAACGATCCGGACTAGAGTAAAGAGGCTCTGGCGGTTCCCCACCTTCTTCTTTCCCTCCATTGATTTGCGCGGAATAGCTGCGTTGTGTGTGCAAGTAAACGGGGTCGACGGGTCGGCACCACCATATGTGGTGTTTTAATACTTGACCCGTCCTCCCTTTCGTCGGTAAAGTTGGACCAATCTGTTGGGGCGCTCCTCGGAAATGAGGATGGCATCTCAACATGCGATCGGGAGGAATCTGGGGAGTTAACTGGCCTTGTTGGCTTCCCAATTCGCCGTTTTACCGCGACGGGAATTCCCCCAGGGATTTGCAGATGGCCCAGCCAAACGCGTAGGACAGGATCAGAACCCTGTCCAGCACACGCACGCCGACCGAAAGGCTGGCGTCGAGCAGTGCCGCAAAGATGAAGGAGTGACTTTGCTCAAACTTAAGAAGCTGCAAATTTTGGGGTTCAAATCGTTCTGCGATCGGACGGAACTCAAGTTTCACGGCGAGGGCATTGCCGCCATCATCGGTCCCAACGGCTGTGGGAAGTCGAACATCGCCGACGCCATCTCGTGGGTGCTGGGCGAACAATCGGCCAAGACGCTGCGCGGCTCGCGCATGGAAGACGTGATTTTTGCCGGGACGGGCGATCGCAACCCTACCGGTATGGCAGAAGTTACATTGACATTGATCGATCCTGAGGTTTACACCGGGGCCGATTCGAACGTCCCTACCGAGATCGAAATCAAGGATGACCTCGCCGAAGAAAATTGGGATGAGGCCGAGTTGCGCACCCAGGCGGCGGCTGAGACCGTGCGTGCCGTGGAAGAAGCGCAGCCGGGAAAAACGGATGAGATGGGGACAACAGCGGTGACAGCGAATGTGATCGCAGACGGCACATCACCGGAGACGAACGTTGACGGAGCAGAATCCGATGCAACTCCCACGGGGGCACAAGTGACCGCGCCGCAAGTTGTGCTGAAGATCCGCCGGCGAAAATTCAACCAGCAACCGGTGCACGCCGGCGAAATCGCCGTCACCCGGCGGCTGTTCCGCAGCGGCGACAGCGAATACCTTTTGAACGGAAAACTGTGCCGGCTCCGTGACATCCAGGAATTGTTCATGGGCACCGGTCTCGGTCCCGAATCGTATGCCCTGATTGAGCAAGGACGCATTGGGCAAATTTTGAGCAGCCGGCCTACCGATCGCCGCGCCATTATCGAGGAAGCGGCAGGCATCACCAAGTTCAAAACCAAGAAACGTCTGGCTGAAGCTCGCCTCGAAGAGGCCAAGCAGAATCTCAATCGCGTCAACGATATCTTCGAAGAAGTCACTCGCCAGATGAATTCGCTGAAGCGCCAGGCAAGCAAAGCGGAACGTTACGGACGCTTGCGCGATGAGATGCGTGCCAAGCTGCGCGTTGTCCTTGCCAGCAAATTCGCGATCATGGAGGAAGAGCGCCTTTCGCTTGAAACCCAGATCCACCAACTGAGTGAAGAAATTCGTCGACTGTCGGAAACGGTCCAGCAGTCGGAATCCGAACACTCGGAGCGCGCCCAGCGCGGTTACGCAATCGAAACCGAGACTCGCGAAAATCGCGACCGCCTGAGTCAGATTGCACTTGAAACCGACCGCAGCCGTGCACGCATTCACACAAATGAAGAGCGCTCCACGGAACTGCAGTCGCGCATGATGGCGGCCGAAGCAGAACTGGTCCTCGCGAACACCCGATTACAAGCGTTCGAACAGGAATTAAACGAGCACCAGGCCTTGCTGGAATCCGCGGCGGCTGATTCGGCATCAGCCCAGCAGGAACTTGCGCTTTGCCAGCAGGAAAGCACCGCCGCCGCGGACGACCTGGCCGCACTTGAACAAGGCCAGGAAACGTTTCGCACGGCCATCCTTGAGTCGTTGGGGCAAGCTTCCAATCTGCGCAATCAGCTCACGCAATCCCAGGAAAGACTGGCGGCGACGGATCGAGACGAACAGCGGTTGCGTGCTGAGATTGCGGGTGCCATGGCTCAATCGGAAACTTTTGGCGGGCAACGTGGTCAACTCGCGCTTGAGTTCGAAACCGTCTCAGAGCGGGCGAAAGCGCTCGGCGCCGAGATCACGGCCGTGCGCGAGTTGATCGAAAGCAAGCGATCCGAAGAGCGGGATACGAAAAAACATCTCGACTCGATCCGGTCCGAATATGCCAATGCACTTGGGAAGAAAGGCTCGCTCGAAGCGCTGATCGCCGAACATGGGTATTCGACCGAGTCGGTCCGGCGCCTGTTTCAGTCGGGAGCCCTGCAAGGGGGGCACGCGCCGGCAGGCGTACTGGCGGATTTTCTTGAAGTCGACCCCCGCTATGAGAAGGTTGTCGAAGATTTCCTGCGCGATGAACTTAATTACATTGTTGTGAAAAGCTGGGACGCGGCGGATGAGGGATTGCGATTGCTGCGCTCCGATGTTGACGGGCGCGCGACGTTTCTAATTCATCCCGAGGATTCGCAGGCCCGGTTCTCTTTCGTTGCCGAAGACAATGCGCACCACGCGCCCGCCGGCGACTCGGTAGTCCCACTGAAGAATTCGATTCGGGTGTTGAACGGCTTTGGCAAGTCCCTCGAAGTGATCCTCCCGAAACTTGGAAATGGCTACATCGTGCCTGATGCAACGATTGGGCGCGATCTCGCGCTCTCGAGTCCGGACGCGTTTTTCCTTTCGCAAACGGGAGAGTGCTTTCACAACGTGACCGTAACGGGTGGGAAGCAACGCAGCGAAGGTCCCCTGTCGATGAAGCGTGAGCTGCGCGATGTGCTGCGCTTGCTAGAAGAGCTGGAGCGGGCGTTACGCGAAAAAGAGATTCTTGCGCTCACCCTTGGTCGGGAGATTCGTGACAATACTTCCCTGCTTGACCGCCTCGAGGATGAGAAGCGCGAAGCTGAGAAGCAAGCGATGACCTCAGGCCATTTGCTGCAACAACTGGATGGCGAGATGTCGCGGGTGAGAGAGCGCATCGAAATCATCGGATGCGAGTTGGAAAGGCTTGTCCAGGAACGGTCGGAACAGTGTGCCTTGATCGCGGCCCGTCAGACCGAGGTGGCGTCGATCGAGGACTCGCGCGCGCAACTGGAAGCGCAGTTGGCAGCGGGGCAAGAGCAGCTCGCTCGCTCGCGAACGCGCCGTGATCTCGCTGCCGAAAGCACCTCACAGCGGGCTGCTCGAGTAGCCGCGCTTGAAGAACGGCATCGTTCGGCAACCGCTATGCTTCAGCGTGTGCATGCAGTCGTTTCGGAGATGCGCGAACGGGCTTCAGTGCTGCAGACCCAAATGCAGTCGGCGAGCCAGGAGATCCTTCGTCGCAGAGACGAAAATGTGCAACTCTCGGCCCAGCTCATTGACCTCGAGGCCGAACGCAACGCCGGGGAAGCCCGCGACGGATTGCTGCAGTGCGAGTCAGAGCAGGTACGTGTGCGGCTGAGTGAAATCGAGGAGAGGCTGCGGAACATCCGTCAGCAGCTCGATTCGGCTCGGGACCGTAAAGGTGAATTCTCGGCGCAGTCGGCAAAGCTCGAATCCGATCTGCAGCATCTCGCCGATACCTGCCTGAATGAGCTCGGCCTCGAGCGGACAGTGCTCATGGCTGACACGACGATTGTTGCGCTCAAAGGCGAAGGGCTCGCAGCCGAGGATCAGTCGTATCGCGATATGAGAGCGCGCCTCGATGCCATGGGTCCGGTCAACATGATGGCGCTCGAGGAGTACAAGGAAACAGCCGAGCGTCACCAGTTTCTCGAAACGCAGCGAAATGATCTGCTGCAGGCAATCGAGAATACGACGGCTACGATTCGCGAGATTGACCAGGTCTCGCGGCAGAAGTTCGAAGAGGCGTTTCACAAGATCAACGAGAATTTCCAGGCTACGTTCCGGAAATTGTTTGGCGGCGGACACGCTCTGATGCGGTTGACTGACATGGAAAACAGCGCCGAAAGCGGCATTGATGTGGTTGCGTCGCCTCCCGGCAAAAAGCTGCAGAATGTCCTTCTGCTCTCTGGAGGAGAAAAAGCGTTAACCGCATTGTCTCTGCTGGTCGGAATCTTTCAGTACACGCCGAGTCCGTTCTGCATTCTGGATGAAGTCGATGCGCCGCTGGACGAGGCAAACATCGGCCGCTTTACGGAACTGGTACGCGAAATGAGCCTGCAAACCCAGTTCATCCTGATCACGCACAGCAAGAAGACGATGAGCATCGCGCCGGTTCTCTACGGGGTGACCATGCAGGAGCCGGGCATATCAAAGCTGGTCTCCGTGAGGTTTGGCGCAGCTTAGCGGGGTTTGGCTTGTCACTCGCGGTGCATGCCAGCTTAATTTTGAGAGAACCAGTTCTCGACATGAGCGAGGCTCGGAAATTTTCTTCAGCGTGTCCTTGACGGAGCTGCCGGATTTTTGCTTGAAATCGCGAGTCGACTGCCACCTTTTTTTCCAACGCCGTCCTCAGCTTTTCCACACCTTAATGTCGTGAGAAGCCGCGAACGACGCGGTTTCTGCTTTGCGGGGCCGGTGTCAATACCTTTCCCTTGGTTGCTACGCCGTCCAACCGGCGCATGGTGATCGAAAGCGTTGACAAAATTATTCCGGTGACTAGAATACGCGACAGTTTTTTTCCCGGTAAGATTGATTTATGAGCCCCCATCTTCTCGACTCCGTTCTGTTGCAAACCGACTATTCCGACCTTGAGTTGTTCGCCAGCGGGAAGGTCCGCGATGTCTACAATTTGGACTCCGATCACCTTCTGTTTGTCGCGACGGATCGAATTTCGGCATTCGATTATGTGCTCGCGACCGGCATTCCCCACAAAGGCCGCGTCCTGACCCAGCTTTCCCTTTTCTGGTTCGAATTTCTCAAGGATATCGTCCCGAATCATCTCGTCACGGCGGATGTAAACCATTATCCGGCTGACGCGCGCAAACGCGCGGAGGAATTGCGCGGACGCTCCATGATGGTGATGAAAGCCGAGATGTTCCCTGTCGAATGCGTTGCCCGCGGATATCTCTCAGGTTCGGGATGGAAGGAATACAAGGCGAGCGGGACGGTATGCGGAATCAAGTTACCGGCCGGCTTGAAGGAATCTGACGCACTGCCCGAGCCAATCTTCACCCCCGCGACCAAGGCGACAACCGGGCACGACATCAATATCTCTTTCGAAGAGATGTGCCAAATCGTGGAACCGAAATTAAGTCAGCAACTGCGTGATCTTACACTTCGCGTCTACAAGAAGGCCGCTGATTATGCGCGCCAGCGCGGCATTATTATTGCCGATACAAAGTTCGAGTTTGGAATGACCTCCAAGGGAATCACGTTGGCGGACGAGGTACTCACACCTGATTCTTCCCGCTTCTGGCCTGCCGACACGTATCAGCCCGGACAGGCACAGAACTCATATGACAAGCAGTATGTGAGGGATTACCTGGAAGAGATTCGCTGGAACAAGCAGCCGCCTGCTCCGGCGCTTCCTCAGGATGTCGCGTTGCGGACCAGCGAGAAGTACCTGGGGGCCTATCGTCAGCTAACAGGGCGCGAGTTGGAGGTCTAGCCACGGTCGCTTGACGGCCATTTCGATGAGCGTTGCTGACTGGGTGATTCTGGCATTCTTGGCGATTTCCGTCGTAGGGGCAGCGTTCGAAGGGTTCTTTCATGAGGCCTTCGGCTTGGCGGGACTCGTGGTTGGGTATTTGCTGGCGGCGTGGCAGTATCAGCGTTTGGCCAATTGGTTCGCGCCTTATCTGAAGTCGCCGTGGCTCGGTGAGATTGCCGGTTTTCTCGTCATCTTTTTTGCGGTGTTGATTGTGGCTGGCTTTGTCGGCCGGACCGCGCGCTGGGTGATGGAGAAAGCCGGATTGAGCGCAATTGATCGGTTTTTGGGAGCCCTGCTGGGGCTATTGCGAGGCACTTTGATCGTGGCGATCGTGTTGACCGCCGTTGCAGCTTTTGCCCCTGCTGAAAGGTGGCTGAACGAATCCCAGTTGGCTCCGTATTTCCTGGTAGGAGGAAGGGCTGCAATCTGGCTCGCACCGTCAGAATTGCGTCAGCGTTTCTATCAGGGAGTGGATTACATGCGGCATGCGCCGTCTGCGATGGAAGAGTTGAATTCCAGCTCCGGCGCACGGAAGTAGCGAAGTGTTAGAAATCGAAGTAGTAAAGGTGCGGAAACGAGGCGGTAGTGAAAGACCAACTGGAAGCACTTATCCTCCAAATGTATAAGAGCAACATTCTGTATTCCGAAGCAGTTCGGGAATTCAAAAAGCGATTCATCTTAACTGTTCTCGAGGAGAACCGCGGCAACCAGTGCAAAGCAGCGCGCGAACTGGGCATGCACCGCAACACGCTCAGCCGCACCATGCAGGAATTGAAGATCGATGTACGGCCCTTGCGAGCCGGAGCTAAGCGGCCGCCGCGCAGCGCTCGTCCCGTTAGCCTAGAAAGAAAGCAGATCCGATAACCGCTCGCTAAGGAAGCATCAATCTACGCAGGAAAGAAAAGGCGGTCCCGAACAGGGCCGCCTTTCTGCCGTTTAGGATCAGGTCCTATTGAGCAGCGGGTCTCCTGTGAGTGGGCGTTGGCTTTGGTTTCGCCTTCACGAGCAGCGCGCCATCGCTCATGGTCATCACGAAAGGCTTCGCGACGTAGGAGACGGGCGTACCTTCAAACTCCAAGTCCGCGCCCTCTTTCGGCCTGTCTTTCACCGGGATCGCTGCGGCAAAGGATAAAGCGATGTCAGCGCGCTTGGCATCGATATCATCCGAACTGCCTGCGAGCTTCAGATCCTTTGGCGAATCCACGCTTAGCACCTGCGCCACCATCTGCAGTGGCTTGCCTTTGAGCGTGCTCCAGACTTTGTCCGCGTCATCGGGATTGCCTTCCGAGAGGCAGAGCTGCCACTCGGCGAATGCCATCTCTTCAATCTTCTTTGACTTGAGTAAATCAGTGCACTGTTGCGCCGGGGTCGGTGGTACGTACTGAGTAATGGTTACGCCGCTGGGATCATTGGTAGTTGCCGCCTTTGCCATCAGATCGTTCCAGCCCTCGTCACTACCGTGATACTTGGTGTATTTGCTTTTGCCAAACTTGCTGATCTGGTCTTTGCCAGCTCCTTGGGCAAGGTCAGCCGCGCGCGCGATATAGAACAATCCGTCAACATCCTTCTCCGTCGGGCCCGCCGCCAGGTCTGCTAACGCCAGAGGATAGAGGTCGCGCAAACTGCTCGCATCGGGCGGATCAGCCATTACTGCAGCACGCAAGTATTGTTGAGCCTTTGCGTAGTCCTTTGCCTGGAACGCAGCTAGCCCGGCTGCACCGTTAAAAATCGTGCCGGTCTGTTTTTTCAGGTTGTCGAAATCGGTCTGCGTCACGCCATCAGGTTTTTGCGCCGTCGGGATACACTGCAATCCTTTTTCACCGGCCTGGCCCGCATCAGTCAAACTCTGAGCCGCTCCTGCCCCGCCAGCTTCGGCCATGGCACGCTTGGTATAGGCGATTAGCGCCAACGCCCGGAGATTGCAGGGATTTGCTTGCAGTACCTTCTGCGCGGTATCGATCATCTTGGCGGAATTGCCGACCTGTTGATAAGCACCCATCAGCAACTCAAGGGCGTCCTCCTTCATGACGC
>Ga0335072_10013112_pt1 | contig 11820 bp, 5 predicted proteins | sample Lox_Sample_21_FD_206725 | JGI IMG/M metagenome (GOLD analysis project Ga0335072, IMG submission 206725) | Soil microbial communities from Loxahatchee National Wildlife Refuge, Florida, United States - Lox_Sample_2.1 | ecosystem: Environmental > Terrestrial > Soil > Wetlands | place: USA: Florida...
CCTCAGGAATTGTCGTAAATTATGGAGTTTGGAATGTCCCCTCTTCCTTCCCTCATTCAAATGATTCGTCCATCGAACTCCATCTATGTCGTGATCGCCCTGCCCTCTCTCGGTCTTGCCATGATTCTGTTTCTCGTTGGACAGCCCACGCAGGTTGCAGCGTTCCTGTTTGTCATTCTTGCCCTGATACTTTCCATCTCAAGGCACCGCCTCATGTGGAACGAAGAGGAAGTCGTCTACCGGCGAATCTTCAGCACGGTGCAAATCAAGCGCTCTCTTATTTCCAGTTTCGCCGTGTCCTCCCGGAAGCCGCTGATTCCCATATTTCCGCTCAGCAGCTACGTCAGCGTCTTCAGCACCGAATCAGAATCGCCCGTCTTCTCCATCAACCTAGCGCTGTTTTCGCCGCAGGACATGATCCGGTTTACCGACTACGTACAGCAGCAGCAGTTCAAGGTGTAGGGATTACTCAGCTCGAATAGCCCGGCGATTCCAACGCCGCCCGCACAACAGAGCATCCCACCCTCCTCTGCCGTCGGTCATTCAGCACAGTTCCGAGATGCCGGTTGTCGGACCAGAATTGCAAGTTTGCTGCTAGACTCGACGCAACGGAGCGCCCACCCATTCCATTTGGCGCCCCCGTCGGATGAAAAGCATGGGCATCCCGCCCCCTTTTGGATCAGGGTCTATCGGGGTCCCGGCGGTTCTTGGAGCGTTGTCGTGATGAACCATCGGCTCGCGATGTTTCTCCTGCTGTCGGCGACCGTATCGCTCGCGAAAGAGCCGCCTCCTTCGCCATCCATGCAGGGCACGGCCATCAAGATCTACCGGCCGGGTCGCTTCATGTGCAGTGGCAGTGGCGACAACATCCCGGTGATCATCGACGACAAGGAAGTGGGTCGGATTCAATCGGGACGTTTCTTCACAGTCCGAGTCGCGCCGGGAACGCATTCAGCGCGTGGCGACGAGACTCCACCTGTCCAGGTCGAGGTCAAAAAAGACCAGGTCGCGTTCATACGCTTTCGCTTTGACCACATCGGCGGAACGTGTGAGCATGACGGCGTTGGGGTAGCGCTAATAGCGCCCGATGCGGCGCAGCACGAACTGGCGGGGCTGAAACCCTCCGACGCGAAGTACATCTATGCAAACGAAGTCGCGCCCGGGCCGGTTGCTCCTGAGCTTGCGCAGGCAGCGCCGCCTTCAAAGTCGACGGCAATGCCCGCGGCATCCCCGCAACGGGGCCTTTCAACCGAGACCGCAGGCCAAGGCGCAGTCGCCGGCTCTTCCTACGCGCTGATCATCGGCATCGATCGCTACACCCAGTTCCCGCAACTGCACACCGCAGTCAAAGACGCCAAGGCGGTGGAGGCTATTCTTCGCCAGGACTATGGATTCCAGACCCAGCTTCTTCTGGATGAGCAGGCCGACCGTGGCCACATCATGACCTTGATGAGCCGCTACCGGCGGACTCTCACGCCGGATTCGAATCTGCTGATCTACTACGCCGGACACGGGATTCATGACCGCGAGTCGGACAAGGTGTACTGGCTGCCCGTGGACGCGGAACCCGATAACTCGGCGAACTGGCTGTTGACCGACGATATCACTAGCGAGATTCGGGCAATCCCGGCGCGTCACATTCTGGTGGTTGCCGACAGCTGCTATGCGGGTGGTATGACGCGCGAGGCCGAATCGTTGTTCACTCCGGAGGAACACAGCCGCTTTCTGGAGAAGATGGCCTCGGCACGTTCGCGGGACCTGCTTTCCAGCGGCGGGGATGAGCCGGTTGCCGATGCGGGAGGACTGGGCGATCACTCGGTGTTTGCGGCGGCCATGCTCAAAGGGCTTGAGAGCATGCAGGTGGATGAGTTCACAGGGTCAGAGCTGTTCTCCAGTTACATTCGCATCGCCGTCGCTGGCCAGTCGGAGCAGGCGCCGGAGTACACCTTCATTCGTAACTCCGGCCATGACGCAGGGGATTTCGTCTTCGTGCGCAGGAAACCGTAGCGAGGTTTGAACAGACTGAGTGCTCCAGTTCCCAGCCTTCGCAGGGGATAGAGCCTTTTCCCCCAATACACCTTGACCTTCGACATATCCCAGGCGTATATGTAGAAGGAAAAGGTATCATGGTGACTGAAGGCCGCTTCGATCTTCCGCAGGGTACTCTTGATCTCCTCATCATGAGGGTCGTCGCTCTTGGCCCGATCCACGGCTATGCCATCGCCCAGAGAATTCAGCAAATGTCGCGCGAGGCTCTTCAGGTTCAGCAGGGATCGCTCTATCCCGCTCTCCATCGCCTCGAATACAAAAAGTTCCTCACAGCCGCGTGGCAGCCTTCCGAGACCGGACGCGAAGCTAAGTTTTATGAACTCACCGCGAGGGGCCGTGCCCATCTCAGGTCAGAAACCGAGAATTGGAAGCGCCTCACTGATGTGGTCGGCCTCATTCTCAAGGGAACGCTGGAGGGCATCTCATGAGCTGGCTCCGGAGATTATTCGCACGCAAGCGCATGGAAATCGATCTCGACAAAGAGTTGCGATTCCACTTCGAATCGCAAGTCGCCGACAAGGTGCGCTCTGGCATTTCCCCGAACGAAGCTCGGCGCCTCGCCCGTCTCGAGTTCGGCGGGATCGACCAAATCAAGGAGCATTGCCGCGAGAGCCGCGGAACACTTTGGCTCGAAGCGATTCTGCAGGACATCCGCTTCGGCCTGCGACAGCTTCGTAAGTCGGCCGGTTTCACGGTCGCTGCTGTGATTACGTTGGGTGTTGGAATTGGAGCCGCAACCGCGATCTTCAGCGTTGTGGATTCACTGCTGCTGCGTCCCTTACCGTATCCAAATGCGCCGCACATTGTAAGAATCTGGATGACTTTCGCTCCCCGCGGAATGATGGAGATTCCTCTTTCTGAGCCCGAATTCCTTGAATTTCGCCAGAGTCAGAATTTGGCACATGTTGCGGGCTTTTCTGTCGGTACGATCACTCTTACGGGAAGTGGAGATCCTCTGCAAGTGACGGCAAGTTGGGGAACGTCAGATTTCTTTACCGTGATGGGAACCGCACCTTTCCTTGGCCGCGTTTTCACCTCTGACGAGCAACTGCAAGGGCAAGCTCAGGTCGCTCTAATAAGCCATCGGCTTTGGCAAAGCCGCTTTGGGTCGAGCCGGGAGATCGTCGGAAAGTCGATTCTCTTGAACGGTCAAAGCTGCACGATTATCGGGGTAATGCCTGAGAAGTTCGGTTTCCCTGGCAACGATGTGGATGTGTGGGAGCCGCTTCCGATCGGTCCGTTAAGCGACAAAATCGGCAACCATTATCTCAACCTCATCGCGAACATTAAGCCGCAGGTAACGCTGCAACAGGCCAGATCCGAAATGATGACGATTCTGGATCGGATCATGCATAGGTATCCCAAATATTATGGCGGCGCCGCCGGCCTCGGCGTCAGCCTCATTCCACTACGACAGCAGATGGTGGGAAACCTGCGCCCAACCGTGCTTGTGCTGATGGGCGGAGTGTTAGTTATGCTCCTCATCGCGTGCACTAACGTTGCAGGTCTGCTTCTGGCCCGTGGTGAAGATCGAAAGCGAGAAATCGCAACCAGATCGGCCCTGGGCGCGACGCGCTCGCGGATTCTACATCAGGTACTGATAGAGAATCTGCTACTCTTTGGCGCGGGTGGTGCATTAGGTCTCCTGCTCGCCCTGGCCTGCATCAAAGCGCTCTCCGCAGCCGACTATCTCAACATTGCAGCTACCGGCGGCGTGAAACTGGACCTACGCATTCTCAGCTTTGCCGCTGCGGTGAGTATGCTGACCGGATTGATCTTCGGACTCGTTCCAGCTTTGAAGGCGTCTCGCTCCAACTTCAATGATGCGCTAAAGACCAGCGGTCGGGACGAGATGGGCAGCCATTACCGCACGCGCGTTCGCAGCCTGCTCGTGATCAGTGAGATTGCGTTCTCACTGGTGTTGCTCACCGGTGCCGGACTCATGATTGACAGTCTTCGCAACCTCCTGGGAGTCAATCTCGGTTTTAATCCGGACCATGTGATCACGATGCGGCTGTCTCTCCCTGAAGCTCGCTATTCAATTGCACAAACCGCTGCCTTTTATGAGCAATTGCAGGATCGGGTGCGAGGACTGCCTGGAGTGCAGGCAGTCGCGATCGTAAACCAGTTGCCCATGAGTGACGTAAGCGCGAATGCTTCGTTCGACGTTGAGGGCAGGCCCTCGAATACCGATATCAACGTTGCAGATACGCTGATCATCAGCCCCGAGTATTTTCGTGCGATGGGAATCTCGTTAATCCGGGGCCGATTCTTGGACGGTGAAGATGCCACACATCCGCCCGCATCCATCATGGTTAATGAGACACTCGCCCGCAAAGTTTGGCCGGGAACTGACCCCATCGGCAAGCGAGTAAGGCTGGGACCGAGCTATCCCTGGCTATCTGTCGTGGGGGTCGTGGCCGATATTAAGAACCACGGCTCAAATGTCGCAACAAAACCGGAAATTTACTTCCTGCTCACCCGTCAAATGTTCCAGATCTGGATCGATCTGCGCTCGATGTCACTCGTTGTCCGCACGGCTTCGGAACCCAGTCAGATCGTGGGCGCGATTCGGGGTCATCTCAAACAACTCGATCCGAATCTACCAATCTACAGGATCTCAACGTTAAAAGACCTCGTAGCATCATCCATTTCGCAGACTCGGTTTCCCGCGCTCACGCTTTCGCTGTTCGCATGTGCTGCTCTCCTCCTGGCCACAATTGGAGTCTACGGAGTTCTCGCTTATACCGTGGCACAAAGCAGGCACGAGATTGGCGTGCGCATGGCCCTTGGCGCGCAGCAGGGGCAAATCCTTGGATTGTTTATCGCTCAAGGATTGCGCTGGGCAGCACTCGGCGGATGCGCAGGAATCGTGGCTGCGCTCGTCTTGGTTCGCTTCATGCGCAGCTTGCTCTTTGAGATAAGTGCATATGACCCCGGCAACCTTCTAGCTGTGATAGCGGTTCTGTCGGCCGTAGTCCTCCTCGCCTGCTCCATCCCTGCGCTCAGAGCAGCCCGGGTAGATCCAGCAGTGGCCATGAGGAACGAGTAGAGATCTGAACTCAAAGCGGCGGCCGTCCCGCCCCCCAAAAGCAAACCATATCTGTCTCACGCCAGGGGTTCAGCCCAGTGGACGTCAAGCCCTCATGCCTTAGATTTCCGCTAACTCACTGGAAACAAGCGATAGATTCCCTGCCGTCCTTTGCAGGGAGTTTCCGGCTTTTTCGCTATCCTTCGATCAACAGAAAACCAGCGGCATCCTTTGCGACTGCGTCGCCGGTGCAACAAAGCCTGCGGCGTTCACCGCCAGGACAGCATCCGCGCATCGTGGGGAGAGCCTTACCCTTCCCCAGTGGGGAACAAAATCGCGCTGAAATGCGCGAAAAAGCGCCACAAAAACTTTGGATAACTAACGCCACATCAATGAGAAACGCCCGAAACAGACCACAAAGTTTACTAGCCCCCGAAAAGCAAAAATGCCGCCGCGTGGCCGAGCAGGCTAGATCAATTCGATTTCATTTCATTGCATTCACCTGGAGAGAATGTTCGATAAACGAAAACCACCCCGTTTTCATCGACAGGCTTTGTGGAGAATGGAGATTGCGACTTGCGCCATGCCGAATTCTTCCAAGCTCTCCGAAGTCGTCGCCACGCTCGCCGACAACCCGCGCATCCAACTTCGTCGCAATGGAGCGCTGTGCCCGGAAGGGAAGTGCGTCGTCTACTGGATGCAACGTGCCGTCCGCATCCACGAGAACCCCGCGCTCGACATCGCAATCGACGCGGCCAACCTGCTTGGTCTGCCGGTTGTCGTCTTCTTCTCCGTCATTCACAACTACCCCAACGCCAACCTGCGTCACTACCACTTCCTGCAACAGGGCCTGCGCGATGTAGAGGAAGATGCCGCCGAGCGTGGCGTCGGATTCATCCTGCGCTGCCATCCTCATAACTCTCTGGAAAAATTCCTCGACGAAGTGCAGGCGGCCATCCTCATCGGTGACGAAAATCCCTGCCGCGAGCCCGAACGCTGGCGCAGAGTACTCGCTCATAAACTGAACCTCCCCTACTGGACCGTCGATGCCGATGTCGTTGTCCCATCCTCGGCCTTCGGCCGCGACTACTTCCTGCTCCAGCACATGCGTCCGCATTTAAAAGAACAATTGCCGAAATTTCTCGTCGCCTCCAGGAATCCCAGGCCGCACCATCCATGGCGCAAAGCGAATTCTCTCGCCGCCGATTCGCTGACCCGCGACATCACCGCCGGCTTCAAACACCTCGACCGCACCATCAAGCCAGTCGACACCTTCACCGGCGGAACGCGCGCGGCACTCAAGCACCTGCACGAATTTGTCAATCACCGGCTGAAAGACTACGGTGAAAATCGCAACCACCCTGAGTTGCAAGGAACCAGCCGGCTCTCTCCGTATCTCCATTTCGGAAACATTGGACCGATCACCATCGCGCTCGCGGCTCAAAGTGCCGTCGAAAAGAACAAAGCTTCGCAAGCTGCTTGTGATCGCTTCCTTGAGCAGGTCATCGCATGGCGCGAACTCTCTGTGCTCTTCGTGAAATACAACCCAAACTACGACAATTGGGATTGCGCGGAGCCCTGGGCGCGCCGGACACTTATCGAACACGCTGCCGATCCCCGTCCCTACCGTTACACATTTGGTCAACTCGAACGCGCTGAGACCCACGACGACCTTTGGAATGCTGCGCAACGCGAGATGGTTACCACCGGCTGGATGCACAATTACATGCGCATGTACTGGGCCAAGATGATCCTCGAATGGGCTCCCGATCCGCCTCGCGCTTATGAATGGGCTGCAATCCTGAACGACCGCTATGAACTCGACGGCCGCGATCCAAATGGCTACGCGGGCATAGCTTGGGCCATCGCGGGAAAACACGATCGTCCCTGGTTCAATCGCCCCATCTTCGGTCTCGTGCGCTCCATGTCCGCCGCGGCCACGGCGAAGAAGTTTGATGCAACGGCATACACCGAACAGCACAATGGCGCAACGAGGTTGCCCTTCTGACGCTTCCACATTTCACACGGATATGTAGTCGCCGTCACATCTCCTTGGCTAACCTAACGTCCTAGAATTGGACACAATTTCAATCCCGGAAACTTCATGGTCCGCGCTGCGTGATGTGGTTCCTGTTTCGTCGCAGCTTCCCCCGGAGTGTGAGTACAGAGGGAGGCGGGAATCGGATCCTGTGCGCGTGACGATTTCGTCGGTTGAAGAAGATCATCTTCGTTGGCAGCAAGCCGGAAAAGTGCTTTGCCGTAAGTTCGCTGCGATCGTGGCGATGCAGATCGCAGGCTTGACCCTCGTTGCACAATCACCGCAGCCGCTTTCCGTCCCGCCTCGCGTGGAAGAAGCACGCCGCTTTCTGGCGCAGCGGGGATGGCCAAAGAATCGTGTCGCAAATGCTGCTTCACGGGCCGTCACCCAAACTGTGCCTCGACACGATGCCACCGCGTCATCGACCTCGGTCTGGCAGCCACTCGGCCCGCAAGCGGTGCTCACTGCCAACTATGGGCTCGTTACTGGTCGCGTCGCATCCATCGCCATCGACCCCTCCGACCCGACCGGCAATCGAGTCTTCATCGGAACCACTGGCGGTGGTGTGTGGAGTTCGCAGAATGCCGGCGCCTCCGGCACGGCCGAATTCTCGCCGCTTACCGATAGCCCGGCTGCATTTGACGCCGTGCGGTATGCCTCCATCAGCATTGGCGCGGTCACTGTGCAGCCCGGGGGCACCGGCGTGATTCTTGCCGGGACGGGCGACCCCAACGATGCTCTCGATTCCTACTACGGTGCGGGCATTCTTCGCTCGTCCGACGGGGGAAACACCTGGACCCTCATCTCGCAAACCTCTGACCTGCAGTTCCAGTTTCAGGGCGAGGGCTTCGCTGGTTTCGCGTGGAGCACGGTCAATCCGCAACTCGTGATCGCCGCCGTCTCCCAGGCCTATGAAGGCATGCTGGTGAACGCGCCGATGCCTGGAACCAGCTATGCCGGGCTCTATTACTCCACCGATGCCGGAGCCACATGGTCGCTGGCCACGATCACCGATTCGGCGGGACAAGATGTACAGGGACCGCTCGACGCGTTCGTCATTCCCAATGGGAACGCGGTCACTGCCGTGGTCTGGAATCCGATCCGGCAGATTTTCATCGCCGCCGTCCAATTCCATGGTTACTACCAATCGTCCGACGGCGTTCACTGGCAGCGCATGGCGGCGCAGCCCGGTAGCGGACTCACGCAGCGGAACTGCCCCACGAACATTGGTTACATTGGTTCCAGTTCGTGCCCCATCCTCCGCGGCGCGCTTGCTGTAAACCCGGTTACCGGCGATACGTTTGCATGGACGGTCGACCTGAATAACCAGGACCAGGGGCTGTGGCAAGATCAATGCTCCATTTCCACTGGCTCATGCGGCAACCCAACGGTTGCATTTCAGCAGCAATTGAACATGGCAGTTCTGGAGACTAACACTTCGCTGGGCTCAGCCACCATCAATAACGGCGACTACAATCTTGTGCTTGCTGCGATTCCCGCACAGCAGGATACGCTCTTGCTCGCCGGAGCCAACGATCTTTGGAAGTGCAGTCTCGCCACGGGCTGTGTTTGGCGCAACACGACGAATTCGAACACCTGCATGAGCGCGCAGGTCGCTCCCTACCAGCACGCAATTGCCTGGAATCCCGCGAATCCTGAAGAGATTTTCATTGGCAACGACAGCGGCCTTTGGCGTTCCTCGGATGGCCTCGCCGAAACGGGTAGCGTTTGCTCGGCCTCCGACGCCGCGCATTTCCAGAATCTCAATTCCGGCGTCGGGTCGCTCGCCGAGATAGAAAGCATGTCGCAGGTCGTCGATACCCCGTACCCCGTGATGGCGGGACTAGGCGTGAATGGAACAGCGGGCGTGAACAGTTCGTCAGGGCCAACACAGGTCTGGCCCCAAATCCTCGGCGGTTACGGCGGTCCCGTCGCCAGCGATCCGGCGGGCAATTGGTACGTTAACAGCGCCGGAGTGTCGATCTATCGCTGTGCCGGAGGCGTAGATTGCTCTCCCAGCGCTTTCGGCTCGACGCCGGTAGTGAACGAAGCCGATGTCGCCGGCGACGGCTCCGCCATGACCACACCTGCGCCATTCATCATCGACCCGATAGACAATTCACAACTGCTGGTCGCTACCTGCCGGCTCTGGCGCGGGCCGGCAGACGGCAGCAGTTGGACAAGCAGCAATGCCATCAGCTTTATCCTCGACGGTAATTCGGGCCTGGGCGATTGCAGCGGCGACGCGCTCATTCGCAGCATCGCTGCGTTCCCGCTGGCAGGCGGAAGGGAAGCCATCTATGTGGGTATGTACGGCCCACTCGACGGTGGCGCAACCCTGGCCGGTCATGTTCTGACGACGACTTACGACCCCTCCAACCCCGGAATGCCCACCTGGCAGGACCTCACATTTAATCCCGTCGTCAACGATCAGAATGGTTTCAACTACCTCGGATTCGGTATTTCGAGCATCTTTATCGATAGCCACGACCCAACCGGCAACACCGTCTATGTGACGATTTCGGGAGTTGAGGACCCCAGCCACCAGGTTCGCACCATTTATCAGACAACCGACGGTGGCGCACATTGGGCGGAGATCATGTCGAACCTTCCCCATCTGCCCGCCAACAGCGTAGTCATCGATCCGCAGGATGCGAACACAGCTTACGTGGCCACCGATGAAGCCGTGTACTCCACGCGCCAGGTAGCCAGTTGCGCGAACGGCCCATCCAATTGCTGGTCCGTCTACGGAGTTGGACTGCCCTACGCTCCGGTGACTCAATTGAGCGCCGCTCCTGCCACCACTTCGCCCAGCGTGCTCGTGGCCGGAACCTACGGCCGCGGCATCTGGCAGATTCCGCTCTGGACTGCCGGAACCCAGTTCACAACAGCGTTGACTGAGCCAATGTCGCTGAGCTTTTCTTCGCAACCCGTGGGCACCACGAGTGGTTCGCAGGCGATTACGCTCACCAATACCGGCGGCATCGCGCTGATTGTCACTTCGATCAACGCGAGCCTGAACTTCAATGAAGTCGACAATTGCACGAGCAGTGCGATCGACGCTGGCGCGAACTGTGCGATTCAAGTGAGCTTCACGCCCGGTCAAACGGGCAGCATCTCCGGCCAGATCACGATCCGTGCAAATGTTTCCGGCGGGCAAATCACAATTCCGCTCACCGGATCAGGATCTGCAGCAGGGTTGATGACCGCTTTGCCGGTCAGTCTCAATTTCGGCCAGGTCTCAGTTGGGACAACCTCGCAGCCTCTTGCGGTCACGGTCGAAAACGCAAGTAGTACCGCCGTTCCGGTTAGCGCTGTTACGGTGACGGCTCCCTTCGCGTTGGCGACAAACGCGTGTGAGTCCGTGATCACTGCGAACAGCGACTGTGCGCTCTCGCTGACGTTTGCACCCAGGCAAGCCGGAGCCGCCACCGGAACGCTCACACTCACTGATTCCTCCGGTACGCAGACGGTGGCGCTCACTGGCACGGGAGCCGCTCCAGCAACCGATAATCTTTCGCCAATGTCCCTCACTTTCCCTGCGACGATCGCCGGCCAATTGTCGACCGCCCAGATTGTTACATTGACCAATAATGGCGATTTGCCCCTGACTTCGATCACGACTTCGGTCACAGCGGGATTTCAGGTAGCAAGCACGTGTGGAACTACGCTTACCGGTCACGCGACTTGTGCAATCAGTGTCGTGTTCGCGCCGACAGCAGTAGGCAACCAGAGCGGCACGCTCCGCGTTTCCGACGCCATCCAGACACAAACCATTGGGTTGTCTGGAACCGCCCTGCAGCCTCCCGCACTCGGTGTGTCACCAGGTCAACTTGCATTTGCTGCCCAACTCATTGGGCAGGCAAGTTCGCCGCTCACGCTCACCATCAGCAACACCGGGGGCGCGCCGATGAGCAATGTCGGCTTTCAGATTAGCGGTCAATCGGCGAGCAGCTTCTCATGGACAGCCAGCACCTGTGGCGCAACGCTCAATAATGGCAGCAACTGCATGGACCAGATCATCTTCACGCCGGCCGTGGCCGGACCGGCTTCGGCAACGCTGATTGTTTCTTCGTCCACCGCGGGAGTTACGCCCGTCCAGGTGACGCTCAGCGGAGTCGGACAGCCGGCCAGCGGCATCAACATCAGCCCGGCGCAGATGACCTTCACCCAACCGGCGATTGGCCTGACAACCGCGGCGCAAACCGCGACCATCACCAATGCCAACACTTCCGCAATCTCGGGTGTCACCCTCTCAACGTCGGGTCCATTCGGCCTCACCCAGAACACCTGCTCGTCGACGCTGGCCGCTGGCGCAAGCTGCACAGCAGGCGTGGTCTTCACCCCATCGATGAACGGCGTCATCGCTGGCGTCCTCACGGTGAGTTCACCTTCGTTTGCCAATGCTGCCAGCGCACTCCTCAACGGCATCGGGGGAACAGCCGGCTCGATTCAGGTACAACCAACAGTCGTCAATTTCCGAGCTACCGGTGTAGGTACGACGAGCGCATCGCAAACCGTGACCCTCATGAACAACGGGCAACTGGCATTGGGAAGCCTGTCCTCATCTGTGTCCAGCGGATTCCACCTCGTGTCCAGCTCCTGCGGCCCATCGCTGCCGGTCGGTTCCAGTTGTGCAGTGCAGATTGCCTTCGCACCGTCCAGCGTCGGACAGCAGACAGGAAGCCTCACCATCTCAAGT
>Ga0335072_10013113_pt1 | contig 11819 bp, 6 predicted proteins | sample Lox_Sample_21_FD_206725 | JGI IMG/M metagenome (GOLD analysis project Ga0335072, IMG submission 206725) | Soil microbial communities from Loxahatchee National Wildlife Refuge, Florida, United States - Lox_Sample_2.1 | ecosystem: Environmental > Terrestrial > Soil > Wetlands | place: USA: Florida...
AACCGACGGCGGAAAAATGGCCTTTGCCGTCCGGCGTGAGGAAGCGCTCCGTCAGCAGACGCGGCCCGCCATACTGGAATTGATCTCCCTTTTCGCGCAGGTTCGCGATGCCTTTGTAGGCCGGACAGACTCGATCGATTTCCTCGCGAATGTCCTGCGTGTCGCGCCACGGGAAAATCCGTGCCGCGCGCTCCGGATCGGCGCACCTCGCTATCAGCACGGGAATTTCCCATTCATCTTTCGCTTCGCCGGGACGCGGGCCGGGAATTTCCGGGCTGTAAATCACGCGCCGCTCGGTGCTCGTTTCCGTTCCCCCTCCTCGCTGTTCGTAGCGCGTTCGCGACGGCAGCAGCAACACGGTCTCTTCCGGCTCGACCAGCATGTTCGAGCTGAGCACGATGTCCTGATGGACCCGCAGGCGGATGTTTCGCACGGCGTGCCGGACGCGGTCCGGCTCAGGCAGCGTGTCGACGAAATTTCCCCCGCTTTGCCACAGCGCGTCGATTTCGCCGCGCTCCGCGGCCAGAATCATCTCGGCGGCCGTCAGTCCCTTCCACACCGGTGGCTCGAATCCCCAATATCCGGGCTGCGCGAACTTACGCGCGTTTTCCTCGCTTGCCGGAACGCCCATCACGTACGCGCCGGGCATCGCCCCCATTTCCGCGCCGCCCTGCACGCCGCTATGCCCGCGGATCGGCATCAAGCCGGTTTTCTCGCGCCCCACATTGCCCCGCGCCAGTTGCAGGTTGACAATCGCGCGCACGTTGTCGCTGCCAAACCGGTGCTGCGTGATCCCCATGCTCCACACCATAATTGCCGAGCGCGCCTTCCCGAACGCCTCTGCAAACCGGAACATCTCCGACTGCCTCAGCCCCGAGCCGCGCTCGAGCACCTCCCAGGAAAGCGTCCGCACCTTCGCTTCCAGCACCTCCCATCCGGTCGTGCGGGCGGCCACAAAATCGCGATCCACCCAGTCGTTTTCGATCAGGTGCTTCAGCACACCGTAGAAAAATGGAATGTCGCCGCCGATCAGGACAGGGAAAAAGTCGTCCGCCAGGCGCGTCCCGAACATCGCGCTCTTCGTCACCGACGGAACCCAGTAGCGCTCCAGCCCCGGCTCGATATAGGGATTGACGACGAACACCCTCGTGCCTTTTTGCTTCGCGTAATAGAGATATTTCACGGAGACGGGCTGATTGTTCGCGATGTTCGAGCCGACGAAAACAAGCAGGTCGGTCCCAATCCAGTCCGAGTAGGAACACGTGGTGGCCGCGCACCCTACCGTCGCATTCAACGCAGACGTGCTCGGCGAATGGCAGATTCGCGCGCTCGTGTCTACGTGATTTGTGCCGAAGAAACGCGCCACTTTCTGGTGCGCGTAATACGATTCGTTCGTCAGCCCGCGCGAAGTGGCGTACCACGCGATGCGCCGGGGATCGGTGGCCTTCAGGCCGTCTGCCGCCAGACTGAGGGCGTCATCCCAGGAAATCCGGCGGAAGCCCCGGTCTCCGCGCCGCCGCAGCATAGGGAAGGGAAGCCGCCCGAGTTTCGGCAGTTTGCGCGGCGAAAGTCCTCGCAGGCGCGCCACATCCTCGAGCAGACGCGCGTCCAGGGCCGGCATGGTGTTGAGCCGCAGCAGTTTCAGGCGCAGCGCGCACAGGTGGACGCCCTCCATGGTCCAATCGCGCATTCCCGAAGTGCCCAGCGAGCAGCCGTCGCAGCAGCCATCCGACAGAATCCGCCACGCGTAGCCCAGGTTGTCGCGATTCTCCCAGATCGTCCCGAGGATATCTTTGTACGCGTTGGGGTGCTGCTCGTGCAGTCCGTAGGGAACCAGGCTGACCCAGTCCCGCTCCTTACGATTTCCGTTCGCGCTTTTCTTTTGCGTTCCCATCCGGTTTTTTCTCGCTGGTGTGCTCTTACCTTCAAATTCTGCGCCTCTTCCATGTCTGCATCAACCCGCCCGTTCGACGCGCCAATGTCTCGATTCGGCACATCCTTTCGATTTCGGCATGGACAGCCTTGCTCCTCTCGGTTCCAATTAAAAGACACGCTTCCCGGGGTAGAACGATGCGGAGAGAAGACGGATGACACGCGTACCGTGGGCTTTTATTGCGATTTTGGTTTCCGCCGCGACCGCCGGCGCGCAAGCCAGCTCCCCCCGGTACACTTTCCCGGCCGCAAGTTCGCTTTCCTTCTCGAGTTCAGCGTCTGGTGTAGCGCTGCTTCTCCCCGCAAACGACGGGTCGGCATCGCCGACCAGTGATGCGACCAGCGTGCCCGTGTGGGGCGCCTCGCCCGATTCCTTGGCCGATCCAGCTCCGGCGCCTGAGCCTCCGCCACAGGGGGTCTATGGCGTTCTTCCCAAGAGCGACCGCGAAGTCTCCCTCGGCTATACCTTCGTGCGGTTCTATGAGGTTCCCGGAGCGACGGAGGACGCCAACGGCCTGGATGTCTCCGGGGTCTACTACCTCAAGCCGTGGATTGGCGCCGACGCCGAGATCCTGGGCGTGTTCGGAACGATCTCCGGCGCTGACAGCCATTTATTCGTGGGCGGCGTAGGTCCTCGTCTGCGCTGGCCGTCTTCTCGCGGACTCGAGCTCTGGGGTCATGCCCTCGCGGGCTTCGCGTATTTGTCGCCACAGACGCCTTACGGCGGCACCACCGCCTTCGGATATGAAGTGGGCGGCGGTGTCGACCTGAATACGCACCGCGGCCGCTGGGCCTATCGCGTCGAAGCCGACGCTCTGGGCACTCAGTTCTTCGGCACCTACCAGTTGAGCCCAAAGATCTCCGCCGGAATCGTATACAAGTTCTAAGGCGTTTCCGGCATCCTCCCCGGTCTTCGTTTGCCCGGCTTGCGTCCTCCGTATTCGTGGTGCGTTCAGCCAGGCCTGTGCGTCAGTATTGCTTTGGCAAGCGCCCGCACCGCACCCCTAGTTCGCAGCCCGTAAACCATCTACCATGTTTCTTCCGTGACGACGCAGACCATGCATCGCCGCATCGCGGTTGCGACCATCATCGTGACCACGAGCGTGCTGCTTAGCCGCCTTCTCGGGTTTTTCCGCGAATGGGCCGTGGCTCACCAGATTGGCCCCGGCATGACTACCGACGCCTACTACGCGGCGTTCACGCTCCCGGATTTCCTGAACTACCTCATCGCGGGCGGTTCGCTCAGCGTCACTTTCATTCCGGTTTTCGCGAAATACGTCGCCGAGAATCGCGAGGACGAAGGCTGGCGCGTCTTCTCGACGGTCATCACGGTAATGGGAATCGTAATCGTCGCCCTGATCCTGCTCGGCGAAATTTTCGCGAAGAATCTGGCCGGCGTGATCGCGCCGGGCTTCGGTCCCAAAGAGCGCGCCGAAGTCGTCTTCTTGACCCGCATCATGCTTCCTGCGCAAATCTGCTTCTACGAAGGCAGCATCCTCAGCGCGGTCCAATACGCGAAAGGACAGTTCGTGGTCCCTTCGCTCGCGCCGCTGATTTACAACGCGGGAATCATTCTGGGCGGCATGCTGCTCTCGTCGCGAATCGGAATCACCGGCTTTTCGGTGGGCGTCCTTGGGGGGGCGCTCGTCGGCAACTTGCTCCTGCAAATTTACGGAGCGAGCAGGGCCGGCGCGCGTTTTTCGCCGAACCTCGGCGTGAAGCATCCCGGCTTCTGGCTCTTTCTGAAACTCTCAGTCCCGATCATGCTGGCGGTTTCTCTCTCCTTCGCAGACGACTGGATCATCCGCATCTTCGGCTCTTACCTGGAAGCCGCTTCGATCACGTGGCTCAGCTACGGCAAAATTCTGATGCGCGTTCCGCTTGGCCTGGTGGGACAGGCCATTGGAGTCGCGTCCTTCCCCATCCTCGCCCAGCTTTACTCCGAACGAAAATTCGACGACCTGAATCGCGTCCTGAATTCCACGTTCAAGGGGATGATCTTTCTGCTTGTCCCCATCTCCGCCTTCACCATCATCGAGAGCCAGCCGCTCGTTCGCGTGGCCTTCGCGCATACGCGCATGCACGGACCAAGTCTCACCGCGACGGGCATCGCCCTCGCGCTTTTCTCGATCGGCATGTTTGGCTGGGGGTCGCAATACATCCTCGCGCGCGGCTTCTACGCCACGCGCGACACGATCACTCCGGCCGTGGTGGGCACGGTCATGACCGCCCTCAACATCCCCCTCTACTGGTACCTCGTGCACCGCGCGCAATATCGCGGACTGGCGCTGGCCAGCTCGATTGGGATCATCGCCTACACGATTGTCCTATTCATTCTGCTGAACCGCCGCACGCAAAATCACGAGTCGGGCGCGCTTCTGGTGTTTTTTGGAAAGGTCGGATTGGCTTCGGCTGGCGCGGCTGCGGGCTGCTATGCGCTGGAAAAGTGGATTATGCGCTTTCTCCCCTGGCAGCGCGCCTATGGATCTTTCGGCGTGCTCGTGATTACGACCACGGGCGGAATCATCGCGCTCGGAATTCTTATGAAGTTGCTGCGCCTCTCGGAGTTTGAAATCTACATGAAGCAGGTTCTCGCCGTCGCCATGCGCAAGCTCGGCCGCGTCCCCGCAGATGGAACGGGCGCGGGCCTGTGATGCCGCGCCTTGCTGTTCGGGCTGAGGCTCGCGCACCGGAACGCCAAAGTCTCTTGTGGCGTCGCTATTCTCGCTTTTCGAGAGCGGGACGCAGCGTGATTTCGCTTCCGTCCAGCACCTCCAAATCGCGCTCCCATTCTTGCTTTCCTGGGGCCTTCACTTCGATGTGGTGCGATCCGCTCGATAGCCGGATTGTGGACGGAGTATCTCCCACGAATTTGCCGTCTACATAAATCTCCGCCCCCGGCGTCTCGGACGCGACCGCTACTGCCCCGCTCCCCGCCTGCTCGGTCGGATCTTCACGGTCCGTTGCCGTCGACGCATCGGGATAGAACCGGCGCAGAACGCGCATCAGGTCCTCCGCGCTCAGCGCAAATCCCATATTCTCCAGTGGAACGGGATCCACTCCGTCGGACCGGATCACTCCCGTGTTGATGCCGATCACCTCGCCCTGCGTGTCGAGCAGCGGCCCTCCGCTGTTCCCCGGATTGATCGCGGCGTCCGTCTGGATCCATGTGCCGTTTCCCGCTTCGCGATTCTTGCCCACGGCGCTGACCACGCCTCGCGTGACCGTGTTAGGCATACCCATCGCGGGATTTCCAATCGCGATCACGGTCTCTCCGGCATGCACTTCCGCAATCGGCGCCAGCGGCAGATGCGGAAAATCTTCGCCTTCCACTTTCACCAGCGCCAAATCGAGTTTCGCGTCCACGTAGACAATTTTGCCGAGCAGTTTTCGGCGTCCCGGGCACGCCACCATCAGCGAGGATTCATCCCGCGCCACGTGCGCGTTCGTCGCAATCACCCCGGTCGAAGTGATGAAGAAGCCCGTGCCCTCTTTCGTCGTTCCGATCAGTCGAACGACGGCCGGGCTCGCGTCCGCCACAATGGTTTCCACCGGCAGTTCGGGCCGTCGCGATTCGATCCGTTCGCCGCGCCCACTTCGCTCGCTGACTCCTCCCGTAAGCGCTTCCGAAATCTTGTCGAGCGTGATCTCGACGTGATCCGTCTTGAATAGCCAGTATCGTCCGCGGTCCCGTCCGTTTAGCGAGATCCACTCGAGCGGCCCCTCCGTCAGCCCAATTTCCTGCACGGTGTAGCCGTCCTTGTACACGCGCGCACTGAGCGAATGAAGGAGCCGCGAACCGAACACGGTTTTCGTCTTGTGAAAGTATCCGCCGGGGTACTTCAGATGGCAGGGAGTCTTGCAAGCCACGATTCCGCTGATCTCGACGGTGGCGCCGGGCGGCGAACTTGTGATCGTCAGCGTTTCAGCAAACGCTCGTGGCCCCATCAAGAGCACGGCCGCCGCGAGCGATGCACATAGACAGTGTCGCCTCGATGGGTGCATCGGAGCCCTCCGAGGAATTAGTAAACAGCCGTAACGATGTCACTAGCTGATCGGATTGTCAACGCCTTTGCATGGCGATTTCCTGGTGCCCCGAAACGCGCCACCGAGTTTGCATCCTTCTCCAAGCGCCCGTTTTGTTGTTTTCGACTTTTCGTCGTTTCCCAGTATAGTTAGCACCCGCGTTTTGAAATAATTTTAAAGATGGCATCGACTCCCGAGCAGTCCAAGCTGACGCCGCCGGGCCGCCGCCCCGTAGCCAACGTTCTCGTGGCCACTACGGCCATGCTGTCCTTCATTACCTTCTGGCAGGCCGCCGCCGTCGTCCTCAACGATTTGGGCTCCTCCGCGTTCTACGCCGGCGCCATTGCAGAACACTTCATCGGCAGGACCGCGCCCTGGTTCGTTCTCGCCATCATGCTGTTCGCCTTTGCCGTTCAGGCCCTCTACTACGAAAGCTGCGGGATGTTCGTCCGTGGTGGCGTGTATCGCGTGGTCAAGGAGGGCATGGGTTCCACCCTCGCCAAGTTCTCCGTCTCGGCGCTGATGTTCGACTACATCCTCACGGGCCCCATCAGCGGCGTGTCTGCCGGACTCTACCTCGTAGGCCTGTTGAACGAACTTTTGCAGTACGCCCATGCCGGCATCGTCCTCCCCACCAACGCCACGGCCGCCTTTTTTGCCGCGGTGGTCACCATTTACTTCTGGTGGGAAAACATCAAAGGCATTCCCGAGTCCAGCCAGAAAGCCGTCCGCATCATGTACGTGGCCACGGTGATGGTGGTCATGCTGATCGTCTGGTGCGGCTACACTCTCTGGATTCGCGGCGCGCATATCCCGGCCCTGCCCAACCTCTCGAATCTCCATTACGGGAACGATGCCCTCGGCTGGCTGCGCCATACCTCGCTGCCCTACACCATCGGCTTCATCGGCATCCTGATCGGCCTGGGCCACTCCGTTCTGGCCATGAGCGGTGAGGAAACCATGGCCCAGGTGTATCGCGAGATCGAACATCCCAAACTGCCCAACCTCAAAAAAGCCGGGCTCATCATTTTCCTTTACAGTTTGATCTTCACGGCCGGCGTTGCCTTTATGGCCGTCATGATCATCCCCGATTCGGTCCGTCACACGTATTCGGACAATCCCATCAGCGGCCTCGCCATGTATCTCACCGGGCCGCTGGTCCTTCGTGTCATCTTCCGCATTTTCGTCGTCGTGGTGGGCACGTTGATGCTCGCCGGAGCCGTCAACACCGCCATCGTCGGCTCCAACGGCGTTTTGAACCGCGTCTCCGAAGACGGCATTCTTCCCGAGTGGTTTCGCGCCCCGCATCGCCGTTACGGCACTTCCTACCGCGTCCTCAACCTTGTTGTCGGCCTGCAGCTTCTCACCATAATTCTGAGCCGCGGAAACCTCTTCATCCTGGGCGAGGCCTACGCCTTCGGCGTGATGTGGAGTTTCGCCATGAAGGGCTTGGCCGTGCTCGTTCTGCGTTACAAGCAGCCGGGCGAGCGCGAATTCCGCGTGCCCCTGAATCTGAAGCTCGGGAAGACTGAGTTTCCCCTCGGCGTGGCCCTCATCACGCTTTCTCTTTTCGCCCTCTGCATCATCAATCTCTTTACCAAGGAAATCGCCACCATTTCCGGCGTCGCCTTCACCCTGGTCTTTTTCACCGTCTTCGAAATTTCCGAGGCTGTCACCAAGAGGCGCACCGCCATTCATGCTGAGCTCGACCAGTTCAATCTCGCCCAGCAATCTGAACTCACGCCGGAAGGCGTCGGTGTTCGCCCGGGCAATATTTTGGTTCCTGTCAGCACCTACTACTCGCTCTATCACCTCGAAGCCGCCCTGCGCCGCGCCAGAACGCGCGAAGCTGAGATCGTGGTGCTGCACGTCCGTCTGTTCCGCCGCGCCGCTTCGGGAGAATACGATCTCGCACCCGACCAGCTCTTCAGCACCATCGAGCAATTGCTCTTCACGAAAGTGCTGGCCATCGCCGAAAAAGAGGGCAAGCCCGTCCGCTTGGCGGTCGCCGCGGCAAACGACCTGTGGGAAGGCGTCCTTCGCGCGGCTATGAACCTCCAATCGAGCTCCGTTGTCGTCGGCAGCTCCGCAAAATGGCCGGTCGCTGAACAGGCCCGCCAAGTCGGCCTCGCCTGGGAGCGCATGGGCGAGCCCCGTCCGCACGTCACCCTGGAAATCTTCACTCCATCCGGCCAGGAGCAGGTCTTTTACCTCGGGCCCCACGCGCCTCGCCTCACTCCCAACGAAGTCGAGCTCCTTCACAAAATCTGGCTTCAGCTCAGCGAACAGCTTCCCGACCAGGAGATCCATCACCACGACATCGTCCATTTCGCCCTCACCGAGCTGGAACGCGAGATCTCGGCCGGCGAAGGCAGCGAGATGCTCGAACGCCTCCGCGATCACCTGAGCGAAATCCAGGGCCGCCGCCTCAATCCATAGCGCTCCTCTCGTATCAGCCGGACAACCTTCACTCGCTGTTGCGATTTTACTGAAACCGCAACGCCTCGCGTCGCGTCCGATTATATGAGGGCCGGCAAGACCACGAAGTCGGTGACCGCGGCTCTCACCCACAGGAAGTCGCGCACCCAGTTCTGCTCGATGTTCCACGGGCCAGTAAATTTGAATTGCTTTTCAACCAAGGAGATCTCTGGCTATGCGTAAACACGCAACGCGGTATTTGACTGCGCTTTCTCTCGCCGCATTTTTGGCGCTCCCCGTCTGGGCTCGCGGCGATTCTGCAACCGTAACGGTAACGAATCCGACCAGTATCGCGGGAAAGCAGCTCGCGCCTGGAACCTACAAGCTCGAGGCCCTGCCGGGACAAAACCACCTGAAAGTGGTGGACACCTCCTCCCGCAAGACTGTCGCCGACGTTCCGTGCCAGTGGTTTCAGTTGAAGACCGCCTCAAACACGACGGAAGTGATCCTAAGCAACAATACGGTGACCGAAGTCGATTTCGGAGGCAAGACGCAGGCCGTCAAGTTCGACTGAACGTCGCCGAAAATCACAGCTCACAGAAGAGTGTTGGAGAAAGAGCGGGACTCCTCCCGCTCTTTTTCTTTGTGAGCATCCGATGCGTTCAAGCCTGGCGCGCAACGAAGCGCCCGCCTCGCCTGATTACTTTGCAATTACCTGAAACCTGATCGCCGAAACTCGCATCCGAATACATGAGGGCTGTTGAAGCGGTAAAGCGCACTAATTGTACGGCTCTCACCCACAGGAATTCGCAGCAGGCCTGCTCGATTTTTCCGGGGGAATAAATTTTTGGTTCAACCAAGGAGAATTTCGAGCTATGCGTACTCACGCAAAGCATTATCTGATGGCGCTCTCGCTTGTTGCTTTCTTGGCGCTGCCGGTGTGGGCTCATACAGATTCCGCTCAGTTGACCGTCATGAATCCGACCACTATTGCCGGAAAACAGCTCAAGCCCGGAAACTACAGGCTGGAAGTGCAGCCCGACCAAACGCACCTCAAAGTGGTGAACACCGAGACCTACAAAACCGTTGCCGAGGTTCCCTGCCACTGGATCAACCTCAAGAACGCACCGATCAACACCGAAGTCGAGCTCAACAAAAACAAAGTCACGGAAATCGATTTCAGCGGTAGGACTCAAGCAGTCAGGGTCGGCTGAGTTTCCTGAAGTTAGGCCCACACGAAGGAAAGAGCGACAGCGCGAGAAGGGCGGGTTCACCCCCGCCCTTTTTTTTGACTTGGCCGTTGCACACTCGGTTGTGTCGCCGCTTCATTCTGCCCGGTGGGGGCGCGGCATGCTGTGCCCGTTTACGCCCGAATCCATGCGTCATTCTGAGCGAAGCGAAGAATCTCTTTCCTGATTCCCGGCTCCTACGGCTTCAAATACGTTGCTAGCCAATCCAGAAACGTCCTGTACCACAGCTCGCTGTTCTGCGGCTTCAGCACCCAGTGCCCCTCGTCCGGGAAAATCACCAGTTTCGACGGCACGCCTTGCACCTGTAGCGCTGTGAAGAACTCCAGGTCCTGCGTGTACGGCACGCGAAAGTCCAGTTCTCCGTCGACCACCAGCGTCGGCGTCTTGAATTTCCCAAGCGCTGCCGCGTATTCATTCGGCGACCATTTGCGGTACAGCTCCGGCTTCACCCACGGAGGGCCGCCGAATTCCCAGTTCATGAACCACAGCTCCTCCGTCGATCCGTACATCGCCGTCATGTCCCAGGGCCCGGCGTGGCTGATCAGGCATTTGAAGCGCCCCGTATGCGTCGCGATCCAATTGATCATGTACCCGCCGTATGATCCCCCCGCGGCGCCCACTCGCGTCCCGTCGATGAACGGATATTTCGCGATCGCCGCGTCCACGCCGTTCATCAAGTCCGTATAGGGCGCGCCTCCCCAATCCCCGCTGATCTCCTCCCAGAATTTCGACCCGTACCCGAACGAGCCGTGCGGGTTGATCATCAGCGTGACGTATCCGGGCGCCGCCATCACTTGCGGATTCCAGCGATAACCCCAGGCGTCGTCCCATTCGCCTTGCGGGCCGCCATGAATCAGCAGCAGCAGCGGATATTTCTTCGAGGCGTCGAAATTCGGCGGCCGCAGCAGCAGCCCTTCCACTTGCGCTCCGTCCGCTCCCGCGAACCAGAACGGCTCGACCGGCGGCAGTTCCAGTTGCGCCAGCAGCGCCACATTCTGATGCGTGAGTTGCCTCATGTTGGTCCCATCGGAGGCCGCTGTAAAAACTTCCGTCGGAAGCGTCAAACTCGTGCGTGTGAAAACGAGCGTCCCGCCGTCGCGGCTCACGCTGACCTCGTCGTTCGCCCCGCTCGCAATCACTTTCTTCGGCGTCTTGCCTTCTTCCGCCGGAATTTCGTAGATGGGAAGCTCCGCTTTTTCCTCGGTCAGGAAATAAATCGCCTTGCTGTCCGGCGCCCACGCGAACTGCTCCACGTTCGCGTCGAATTTTTCCGTCAGGTCGACATGCTTTTCATTTTTCCGGTCGTAGAGCATCAGCCGCCAGCGGTCGCTCTCATACCCGGGCTGCATTTGCGCGCGGTAGGCGATCCATTTCCCGTCGGGCGAATACTCGCCGCCCCAATCGTCCGCGGGATTCGTGGTGATGCGCTTCGGCTCGCTCTCACCCGACACGGGAACCGTAAACAGATCGCCGTTCGTGCTCTGCGCTTCGTCCTTGTCCGTGTTCGCCGTGAAGCACAGCTCCTTGCTGTCCGGCGAAAAGGCAATCGCGTCCGGCTCCCCCAGGCTAAACGGCGGCACGTCGTAGTTCGCTCCCGGCGTTAAGTCGCGCGGCGTCCCTCCCGTCGCTGGAACCACGAACAGGTGGCTCCGCTTTCCGTCCCACCATGTCGTCCAATGGCGGTACAGCAGCCTTTCTGCAATGTGCGCCTTCACCTTGCTCTGTTCCGCCTGCAGGTCCCGCTTCTGATTGCACGCGTCGTCTTTGCAATCGGGGTACACGCTCGACGTGAACGCGATCCATTTTCCGTCCGGCGACACGAGCTCGTTGTCCGCTCCCGTCGAAAGCCACGTCACCCGCCCCGCTTCGCCTCCGTCGAATGCGATCGAATAAACCTCCTGGTCGCCGTCGCGCGACGAAAGAAAATAGAGCTTCTTCCCGTCGGGAGACCACCGCGCGCGCTGGTCGCTGCTCCCTCGCGTGAGTTGCCGTCCCAGTCCTCCGCCCGCGGGGATGAGCCAGATATTGCTCAGCGTGCGGTTCGCCTCCAGATCTGGAGTCGCCACCGTGTACGCAATCCACTTCCCGTCGGGTGAGAGCTGCGGATCGTCCACCCGCTGCATCGAAATCAAGTCCTTGAACGTAATCGCCCGCCGCGCCTGAGCCGCGGTCTGCTCCTGCGGGCCCGCCGTG
>Ga0335072_10013114_pt1 | contig 11818 bp, 11 predicted proteins | sample Lox_Sample_21_FD_206725 | JGI IMG/M metagenome (GOLD analysis project Ga0335072, IMG submission 206725) | Soil microbial communities from Loxahatchee National Wildlife Refuge, Florida, United States - Lox_Sample_2.1 | ecosystem: Environmental > Terrestrial > Soil > Wetlands | place: USA...
TGCATATCGTGACGCCAGGCCCGGTGGAAACCGAGATGCTGCAGGACGTTCCCTTCGAGATGTACGCGATCCAGGTGTCCGACGTGGCCGAGGCGGTCGCCTGGCTGGACACCGTCGATCCGTCGGTGGATCTGCCGGAGATACGGCTTTCCGCGGTGCGGCGGGGTCCGTTCGCCCGGCCGCCGGTTGTGCCTACGGAAGCCCGTCGCCGGCGGCAGCGAACGCCTTGATCACCGTTTCGCCGAACTCGTGCAGCGAATCGGGAACGGCGAAATCGGCGAACCACACATAGAACCGCTCCACGCGCTGAGCGGCCAGGCCGGTGAAGTGCCCGATCAACTCGTCGGCATCCCCGCAGACCAGCCCGGACCCCAGGTTGCCGAACCGCCGGGTGCTCACTTCGCGCACGGTGTCCGGGTCGCTGCCGGCTCGGACAAAACCCACCATCTGCTGCACCGACACCCGGGCTGTTCCCGCGGCAGGGGCCAGCCTGGACAACTTATCGAGGTGGTTGGCCGGCACATTCCACCAATCCGCGTGTCTACGAACGAGTTCCATCATCCGGGGCCCGGTGCCACCCAGGACCAGCGGTATCGGATGGGATCGACGCGGGGCCTGCGCAGCCTTACCGTTCCCCTGCCCATCGCCCCAGTACTGGCTGATCAGGTCGAGGTGTCGCCCGAGTTGCTCGACTCTGGCTTTCGGATCCTGCTGGCCGACATCGAATCTGGTGAACTCGGCGGGCCAGGATCCCGCACCGAGGCCCAGCTCGAATCTGCCGTCTGACGCCTCCGACAAGGTAACGGCTTGTTTGGCAAGCACGGCCGGATGCCGGAAGGCATCGCAAAGAACCAGGTGGCCGATCCGCAGCCGCTCCGTCTTGGCCGCCACCCAGGTGGCAATGCCCATTGCCTCCCAGATGTTTTCGTCGGCCACCCCGGGCGCCTCGAGGTGATCGATGAATGCCACTCCGTCGAAACCACTGGCCTCGGCATGGCGCGCCCGTTCGGCGATGTCGGCCGCCGACAACCTCACCTGCGGCAGGAACAGATACCACTCGACCATGCGCCCACCTAGTGCTCGTCCCGATTGCAACCGGGTCGCTAGTTTACTATTTTTATTATGTTAGGGGTCTTATGGATGTCGGTCTGACTTCGGAGCAGCTGTCGCTGCGGGACACCGTGCGCGACATCCTGCGCACCGAGTGTCCCCCCGACGTCGCCCGCCAGGCCGTTGACGAATCGCGGACCGATCCGGAGCGGTGGCGCACATTGTGGAAGACGGTCGTCGACCTCGGCTGGACGGAACTTGCGGCACCGGACGCCACCGGCGATTACGGACCCGTCGAGCTGGCCGTCGTTCTCGAGGAGTGCGGCGCCGCGATCGCACCGATTCCATTGCTGAGCAGCGTCGGTCTGGCCGCGGGCGCTTTGCGTAGCTGTGGCCTCGATTCGGTGCTGGCCGATATCGCCGGCGGCGTGGTCGCCACCCTGGCGGTGCACTGCCCCGGACGCCGCCTACCCGGGGCACCGATGACGCTGCAGCACGGACGGCTGCGCGGACGGGCGGTCGCGGTCCCCAACCTGTCGCGGGCGGAACTGATCGTCACGCTGGCCCGATCCGATGACGGGGTCCTGGCAGCCGTGGCACGCTGCGGCGACGGGGTGGCGCCGGTGCCCGCAGGCGAGTGCACCGACCCGGCACAACCGGTCGCCGACGTGGAGATCGATGCCGAGCCGTTGGCAACCGCACCGGTCGGCGTCGGGTCTGCGTTGACGGCACCGTGGGTCGCGGCCGCGGCCGACCTGATCGGGGTGGCGAGCGCCGCCCTGCATCGTTCCGTGGAGCACGCCAAGGCACGCCAGCAGTTCGGCAGGCCGATCGGGGCGTACCAGGGGATCAAACATGCGCTGGCCGACAATTACGTCAGCCTGGAACGTGCCCGCAGTCTCACCTACGCGGCAGCGGCCCGCCTCGGCGACCCCAGCGCCGCACCCGAGGATGCCTGGACCGCCGCGGCGCTGGCCAAGGCGGCAGCCGGGGACGCGGCGACCAATTGTGCGCGCACCGCCGTCCAGGTGCACGGCGCGCTGGCGCAGACCTGGGAGCACGACATCCACCTCTACGTCCGGCATGCCTGGCAAGGCGCCGCGCTGCTCGGCGACAGTCGCGCGCTCTACCACGCGGTGGGCCGCCGGTTTGCGGGAGGCGCGCCGTGACGAGGCCGGTGAGCACGCAATCCGACGTGGTCGCCGAGTTCGCGGCCTGGTTGGTGGAATTCCTGCCGAATGACTACTACGAAAAGTATGACCAGTACCGCTGGGATCTCACACTGCGGCGGGACCATCAACGGGCCGCGTTCGAGGCCGGGTGGCTGCAACCGCCGTGGCCCCGCGAGCACGGGGGTCGATCGCTGGGCTTGCGCGATGCGATGGAAGTACGGCTCGAAGGGGCGATGCGGTCCGCGCCCAAGCTGCCCAACATCGCCGGTCCCAACGTCGCCGCACCCGGCATCCGTCAGTTCGGCACGGCCGCCCAGATCGAGCGCCTACTCGTACCCCTGCTGCGCGGCGACGAATGGTGGGCGCTGGGCATGTCCGAGCCGGAAGCCGGGTCGGATTTCGCCGGCTTGCGCACCCGCGCCGAGCGCGACGCAGATGTGTTCCGGGTCAACGGTCACAAAATCTGGACGACACAGGCACACGAGTCGCGCTGGTCCACCCTGTATGCCCGCACCGATCCGGACGCACCGAAACACCGCGGTATCTCCTGCCTGATCCTCGACCTGCACTCGCCCGGCGTGCGGATCGAACCCATCCGGATGGCCTCGGTCTCCGACGAGACGTTCTGCGAGGTCTTCCTCGACGACGTCGAGGTGCCCGCCGAAAACCTGCTCGGGCCACTCAACGGTGGCTGGAACGTCGCGCTGTCCTCGTTGCAGCATGAGCGTCAGATGATCTGGATCATGAACTGGGTCGAGATCAAGCGCGGTCTCGACTCGGTGCAGGGCACCCACGACGAAGACATCTGCACCGAACTCGGTTCGCTGCTCGCCGATGCCGAAGCGCTGCGAGCTACCGGATACCGTGCGCTGGGCAACGAACTAGCGGGACGCCCCAGCCCCGAATCCGATGTTCTGAAATTGCTCGGATCGGTTACCTTACAACGTGTTTGGGAACTCAGCGCTGCCGCCGCAGGTCCGCATTCGGCCGGCGACCCGGATCTGCTCTTCGAACGCCAAGACGCGCTGGCCGCAACCATCTACGGCGGAACGTCGGAGGTGCAGCGCAACATCATCGCCGAGCGGCTGCTCGGGCTGCCGAAGGGATGACGACGATGGATTACGACCTCGGCGAAGATGCCGGCCGGCTGCGAAACCACTTGCGAGAGCTGATAGCCAATCACATCCCGGCCGGCTTCCTCGGCGCCTGCACCGACAATCCGCAAGACCTGGCCACCACCGAGACGTTCTGCAAGCTGCTGGCTTCCGAGGGCCTGCTGGCGTTGGCCTGGCCGAAAGAGCATGGAGGCGGCGGTGGTTCGGTCTGGCAGCAGACGGTACTGCGCGAGGAAATGTGGGCCCAACACGAGCCTCGTGGTCCGCAGTACATGGGAATCAACTGGGTCGGTCCGGCACTGATGCGCTACGGGACGGCCGAACAGAAGGCTAAGCACCTGGCGGCCATCGCATCCGGGGACGTGATCTGGTGCCAAGGATTTTCCGAGCCGGAAGCCGGAACCGATCTCGCGTCGTTGCGTACCCGCGCCGTGCCCGACGGCTCGGATGGTAATGGTTGGCGCATCACCGGCCAGAAAGTGTGGACCTCGTATGCCCAGATGGCATCCTGGTGCGTGTTGGCGGCATGCACGGACCCCGAAGCGCCAAAGCCCAAGCGGCTCACCCTTTTTCTGATCCCGATGGACCGGCCCGGCTTCACCGTCCGACCGATCCCGTCAATGCTGGGACCGCATCACCTCAACGAGATGTTCTTGGACGACGTGCCGGCGCTCCCCGGTGACGTCCTCGGCGAGGTCGGAGACGGATGGCGGGTGATGCGCGAGGCGCTGGCATTCGAGCGGGTGGGCATCGCCCGGTATGCACGCTGCGAATCGCTGCTCGACCGGATGCGCACCGAACTCGGCGACGACTGGAATGGGTTGCCCGAGGCGATTCGCGCCCGCTGGGTTCGGGCGCTCGTCGACCTGCGGGTGGCCAGGCTGCTGGCCTACCGGGCCGTGTCGCTGCAGGACGACGCCGCGGCGGGTGCGGCGGCCAGCGCCGCCCGCATCGCCACCACGACCTGTGATCAGCAGGTCGCCGAGCTGCTATTCGACGCGCTGGGGCCGACCGCGCTGGATAGCGGCGGCTCCGCGGCGTTGCACGGAGCGATTGAAGACCATTGGCGTTACGCACAGGCGGCCACCGTGGCATCGGGCACGATCGAAGTGCAGCGCATGCTGGTGGCACGAGACGTATTGGGAGAGCACCGGTGAAAACCGATCTGCCACAAGATATTAGCGACTTCGCCGCCGTTGCCGCCAAGCGGCTCACCCGGTTGGGCGGGCCACCGGCGGCGCTGCGTGCCGAGACCGACGACGGGATTCGGCACTCGGCGCGCGCGGCCCTAAGCGAGGTCGGCGCGTTCGAGCTCGATGTCCGTTCGGCGGCCGACGACCTGTTGGCCGCCGCGGTGCTCTGCGAGGCCGCCGGCGCAACCGCTCTGCCCTATCCACTCGTCGAAGAGCTGCTGGCGATCGGCGGAGCACGCCTGGCCCTGGTCAATCCGGCGGCGCCGCGCATCGACCACGGCGATCTTCCGGGCGACTGGATCGCCGCGGACCTGGACGGCAACCGCTACCACCCGCAGCCCGCGTCGCGGGCAAACGCCAAATTGGGGCCGTTTCTCGTGCCCGCCACGTTGAGCGCACCCGATGGAACCGTGCCGGCCGGCGACGTTAACCTTCATCTCGTGCTGGGATCATGGCGGATTCTGGGAGCGGTGCAGCAGTCGCTGCAGATCGTCACCGAACATGTGCGCGCCCGCATGCAGTTCGGCAAGCCGCTGGCGGACTTTCAGGCGGTCAGGTTCGCCGTCGCGGATGCCGCTGTCGCGGTGCGCGGACTGCACGAGCTCGCCAAATACACCATCTCCCGTCCGGATTCGCTACCAATGCAGGTCCGTTCGGCCGACGCACTCGTGCTACGGCTCAAGGCATCCGATACCGCACGGCAGGTGCTGCGCACCTCCCATCAGTTGCTGGGTGCCCTGGGTTTCTGCGACGAGTCCGACGTCAGCGTGCTCGACAGGCACACCCAGCCGCTGATCCGGTTGCCGCTGGGCACCGAGGAACTGGCGCTGCGGCTGATACCCGGTGTGCCCGACGGCTCGCTGGAAACACTGTTCAGCGGCCCGGTATCGGCATGAGCACCGAACCCGTCGCGGCTTCGGCAACACCTGACCCGCTCGAAGACGGAATCGCATTCGGGACCAAGCTGGCCCAGCTCGCCGAGGAACGGCGCGACGACACGGGTGTGACCATTGTCGCGCTCGACGGCAGCGCGGAGTCGCTGACCTTTGGTGAACTCGACACCCGCGCCAACCAATGGGGGCGAGCCCTGGCCGCCAGCGGTGCGGAAACGGGTTCCCTTGTTGCACTTGCAATTCCGAATTCACAGCACCTGGTGCTGGCCACCCTCGGGTGCTGGAAGATCGGCGCGGTTCCCATTCCCATGCACTGGGATCTGCCCGAATGGGAGCGAGACCGGGTACGCGCGGTGATCGACCCCGCCGTCGTCGTCGACGAAAAGAGCCGGTGGGAACTGGATGCGCGCGCGGCCGGCGAGTCCGATAGCCCGCTGCCCGATGCCGTTTCCCCCACCGCAAACGGCATCTGCAGCAGCGGGTCGACCGGCGTGCCCAAAGTGATCCTCAATTTGGCGCCGTCGCTCTGGATCCCCCAACAAGGCGAACCGTTCTTGTCGAACTGGACGCCGGTAGCCCAGCCGCAGACCATCATGGTGCCCGCGCCGATGTATCACACCAACGGTTTCGCGACCTTTCTCTTCCTGCTGGCCGGCGACCATCTGGTGGTGCTCGAAAAGTTCGATGCGGCACTGGTTTTGGACGTGATCGAGCGTTTTCGGATCACTAATTTCACCGCCACACCCACGATGCTGGCGCGCATCGCGGCGCGGCCCGACGTCCGGCAGCGGGACCTGTCCAGCGTCGTCTTCATCCTGCAGGGCGCCGCCGTGATGCCACCGTCGCTGCTGCATACCTGGTTCGAGCTGCTGAGCCCCGAGCAGATCCTGACGGCCTACGGGATGACCGAGAATCTCGGACTCACCGCGTTGCGCGGTGACGAGTGGCTGACTCATCCCGGCAGCGTCGGTCGCGGCTTCCGGGACACCGAGATCCGGATTCTGGATGCCGAGAAGAGACCGCTGGGCGCGGGCGAAGATGGCGACGTGTATCTGCGCGCGCCGATGAGCGCGGGATACCGCTACCTGGGCGGGGCGCCGCCGCTGCCGTCGACCGACGATGGCTTCCGTTCCGCCGGCGACATCGGTCACCTGGACACCGACGGCTACCTGTACATCGTCGACCGCCGCGTCGACATGATCATCACCGGCGGCGCCAATGTCTTTCCGGCGGAGGTGGAGTCGGCGCTCGCGGTCCACCCGGGCATCGCCGACGTCGTGGTCATCGGACTTTCCGATCCGCAGTGGGGACGCCGGGTGCATGCCGTGGTGCAGCTCGCCGACTTCAATGGCCAAGACCCGCTCACCGAGCAGCAGGTGATCGAGTACGCCAAAAGCCGCCTTGCCCACTACAAGGCTCCCAAGACCGTCGAGTTCGTGGATGCGATTCCCCGCACCGCGGCCACCAAGATCAACCGGTCGGCGATGATCGAGGCTCGCGGCGGGTGAGCGAGCGGCGTGCGCCCTGGGCGTGAAACGACTACTGGCCGGTCCGGTCCTTGATGCGCTGCCTGACCGCCGCTTTCCCGTTGGCCAGAGTCGACAAGCCTAAACGGGTTGCGCTGCAATCGGGGGGACCGCTGCCATAGGAACTTTCGAAGACGAGTTCAGCATGCCGTAGCAGCTGCAGGGCCTCCCCTATCGGCCTGCGCAGCTGGGTGGCGTATTCCAGTAGTTTCACCCGCTGGCGATAGCCGGGATTGGGATAGTACCCACGAAAAAGCCACTCAACGAGCCTCCCTTCGCCGATGTAGTTGCCGCCACTTGGTGCTTCAGGCCCATACGCCGCCATGAGCTCTGCAGCCAGCTCGGCCGGCGGCGCGTTATTCACCCAATCAAACATCTTTCGGGCGGCGTCATCTTCGGCCGTCTGATCCTTCTTCTCACCGAGCGGTGCCATTGGCCGCCTCTAGCCCCTATTCGTCCCGCCCTTGAGATGCGGGGCCAAGCCGAATTTCCCAACGAGCGTAAGAAACTCCCCCTCCGTGACGACATGGTCGGGGTTTTTCCCCTTAGCCACCCTGCCGCGCCACGAAAACCGATATTGGATGGGAAGTCCGGTCATCGCGGCGGTTGTGATGGTTAATGGGTGCAAACCGGGAACGCGCACAATCAGGAGGGGTCGCGTGTAGACACGGCCAAAGAACCCTGATTCCTCATACTTCGTCTGTTCTGCGGGGGTGGCGGTCACCTGCTCCAGTCGCGCCGAGGCAATGAGCGCATTCGTGTCCGGGTCACGAACCCAGATCCCGTCCTTGCCCACCTCAATGGCCAGTCCCGGGTGCAGGCCGCTGAAGTCACGCCGCAGCAGCTTTCGCCAAACCTGTCGCCGGCCAGGGATTTCAAACAGCACACAGCGGATCGGTCCCCCCGGTTCGGCGACGTGCGGTGGCGGCGAAAGCCCTGCCTGCGGTGGCAGCGGAAACGCGCCCTGCTGAGATTGCATTTGTTCCTCGACCCGGTCCAGAAACGCGTCGACTTCGTCTTGGTTGTAGCCGCGCTTTCCGATGGGTGGTTTGGCGAAGGCGACGTTGCGGACCTGCTCTGGAGTGAGGGTGCGTCCCGTCGGATCTCGCAGCGCTGTCTCGACGCGCTCCAGAAACGCGTCAACCTCGTCTTCGTTGTAGCCGCGCTGTCCGATGGGCGGCTTGGCGAAGGCGACGTTGCGGACCTGCTCGGGAGTAAGGCACTCGCCCATCGGTGACGCGGCAGCGGCGCGCGCCTCAGCTAGCTGACGTTCCAGGTCGGCGATGCGTTTCTCCGGATCGTCTCGATCCATCCGCAAATCGTCTCACCCGGCGCGTCCGTCCCGCACCCATCGTTTGAGGAATTCCACAAGGCCGGTGGCCTCGCCGCGATATGTCATGGCGCGCGGTAACCTCATTCTCAGAGCGCATGCATTCCGCAACGGAAAGGGACAAAGCGCAGATGACCGGCCCCGGCGATGAAACTGAAGTAACGCGCGGCGATCGCTTCATCAAGACGGCCGTCGCGATATTGGGCGAAACCGGACGCACCGACTTCACCGTGCAGGAGGTCGTCGCGCGCTCCAAGACGTCGTTGCGTGCCTTCTACCAGCATTTCAGCAGCAAGGACGAACTGCTGCTCGCGCTATTCGACCGGACCATCGCGCAATCGGTCCAGATGTGGCGCGCCGAGACCACCGGCCTGGACAGCACCGCCGCGCTCAAGCTGGTGATCGACCGGATCAGCCAACAACCCGAATCGAGCACCCAGGACAGCCTGAATCGGGCGCTGAGCCTCTACAACCAGCATCTGGCCGAAACCCGTCCCCGTGAATACGCCCGGGTGCTCTCCCCGTTGCATCAACTGATCCGCGACATCGTCGGGCAGGGCATCACCGAGGGCGTGTTCAATCCGGGACTCGATGTCGGCGCCGTGGCCGCGATCGTCATGCAGACGATGGTGGGCGCGCAGCGAATGCATTGGCTGGGCAGCGAATTGAACGGAACACCGATCGACGCCGGCCAGCTGTACGACTTCTGCAGCCGCGCGTTGGGCATCCGAGACACCGACGAGGAGTCGGCCACGCCCTCGCTCGCAGAGCTTTTCGCGCAGATCGGCATGCGGCCTGGCACCCGCGATGGCGAATTCGCAATGACGATGCCGGTCAGCCCGCAGGTGGTCAACACATCCGGCGCGCTGCAGGGCGGCTTGATCGCCACCCTTGTGGACGTGGCGGGAGGACAATTCGGGCTGGAATACCTGGAGCCGGGCACCACGATGACGACCGCCGACCTGTTCGTCCGCTACCTGCAACCGATTCGGCAGGGCTCGGCATTCGCCGTGCCCCGGATGCTGCGGTCCGGCCGTCGTGCAATGGTCATGCAGGTTGACATCTACGGCGACGGCGATGAGCTGCTCGCGACGGCGACGGTGAACTTCGCCGTGATCGAAGGAACGACACCACAACTTCCCAGCTGGCCGGAGGCTTAACCGGCCGTGGGGACGGGTGCACGTTGTTGCGCAAAAGTGGTAACGTCATTACCACCAACTGAGAATCAAGACTGCTGCAAGGAGATCGCCATGCCGTCTCGCGAACTTTCCTTCCCCGTGTTCGACGCCGACAACCACATGTACGAACCGCAGGAAGCGCTGACCAAATACCTGCCCGAGAAGCGCAAGAACGTCATCGATTACGTACAGGTGCGCGGCCGCACCAAGATCGTGGTGCGCGGCCACATCAGCGAGTACATCCCCAACCCAACGTTCGAGAAGGTCGCCAAGCCCGGCGCCCAGGAGGACTACTTCCGCAACGGCGCGCAGGGCAAGACCTACCGCGAGATCCTCGGCGAGCCGATGAAGGCGATCCCCGCCTTCCGCGAGCCGGGCCCGCGGCTGGAGGTCATGGACGAGCTTGGCATCGACTACGCGCTGATGTTCCCCACTCTGGCCAGCCTGGTCGAGGAGCGCATGAAGGACGACCCGGAAATGACCCACGACGTCATCCACGCACTCAACGAGTGGATGCACGAGACGTGGTCGTTCAACTACCAAGACCGCATCTTCGCCACTCCGGTGATCACCCTGCCGATCGTCGAGCGTGCGCTCGAAGAACTCGAATGGTGCCTGGAGCGCGGCGCCCGCACGGTGCTGGTTCGCCCCGCGCCGGTGCCCGGCTTCCGCGGCAGCCGATCCTTTGGGCTCGAGGAGTTCGACCCGTTCTGGCAGGCCTGCATCAAGGCCGGAATCCCGGTGTCGATGCACGCCTCGGACAGCGGCTACTCCGAGTTCGCGAACGTGTGGGAGCCGGGCGACGAGTTCCTGCCGTTCAAGCCGACCGCGTTCCGCAGCTTTGCGATGGGCCACCGGCCGATCCTCGACGCGATGGGTGCCCTGGTGTGCCACGGCGCGCTCTCCCGCAACCCCGAGCTGCGGATCCTGTCGATCGAAAACGGCGCCGACTGGGTGCCCGACCTGTTCAAGGGACTCAAGGGCGTCTACAAGAAGATGCCGCAGTCGTTCAGCGAAGACCCGATCGAGGCGTTCAAGCGCTGCGTGTACATCACCCCGTTCTGGGAGGACCGCTTCACCGAGATCGTCAACATGGTGGGCACCGACCGGGTGATGTTCGGATCCGACTGGCCGCACCCCGAGGGCCTGAAGGACCCGATCACCTTCGTCGACGAGCTCACCGACTTCTCCGAAGAGGACATCGCCAAGATCATGGGCGGCAACCTGATGAAGCTGATGAAGGTGTCCCAGCCGGCCAAGAAGCCGGTTTCGGCCTGACTGGAATTCTGCGAATACGCACACCGCCCGCCTCCGAGCGACAAGCATTCGTTCGGAGGCGGGCAAATTTCGTATCCCCTGGTGAATGACCGGGCTATAGACGGGCTTGTCCGTGTTGCTATAAAAAGAACCCACGCAACATCACGGGCTGTTTTAACGCATTGACGGGCATCCATCGCGGCCTTGCCGAGGCGGCCGACTAGGAGCGCACGATGAACCTGGCTCCCGCGGAGTCATTTCCCACCCAGGTCACGTTGAGTCCTCGTCTGCTCTCGGAGCTCGGTGATCCGCACAGCACGTTACGGGCAACGACTCAGCGCAACGGGCCGATAGTCATCGTCCGCGCAGGCGGTGAGGTCGATGCCTCCAACGAGCACATCTGGCAGCGGCTGGTCGGCGAGGCGGCCGCGGCCGCCAGCCAACCCGGTCCCTTCGTCGTCGATCTCAATGGCCTGGGTTTCATGGGTTGCTGCGCGTTTGCTGTCCTGGCCGCCGAATCGGAGGGGTGCCGTCGCCGCGGCGTCGAACTACGCCTGGTGAGCTGCGATCCCAACGTCGCCCGGGCCGTCGAAGCATGCAATCTGCGTGACGTTTTGCCCCTGCATCCCACCACGGACGCAGCGCTGGCGCCGACGGTTGCAGGCCGTTAGCAAACTGTTGCGGTAGGCACGTGACGCTCGTTGATAGTCTTGTTGCCTGTGCGTGACGAATTCGCACGCAATTTTTGGCTCGGTCCGTAGAGGAGGCACGGCCATATGGTCGCCGAAAAGGACTGGGACAAAACTGTGGGTGCGGCCGACGATGTGCGCCGCACTTTCGAGAACGTTCCGGCGATGCTCGTTGGCCTGGAGGGACCCGACCATCGCTTCGTCGCCGTCAACGCCGCTTACCGCGCCTTCAACCCGACGGGCAACCCGGTGGGAAAGCCCGCGCGGGAGGTCTTCCCCGAGTTGGAGAGCCAACAGATCTACCAGATGTTCGACCGGGTGTACCAAACCGGTGAACCGCAATCCGGGTCAGAGTGGCGGCTACAGGCCGACTACGACGGTTCGGGAATCCAGGAGCGGTACTTCGACTTTCTCG
>Ga0335072_10013116_pt1 | contig 11817 bp, 10 predicted proteins | sample Lox_Sample_21_FD_206725 | JGI IMG/M metagenome (GOLD analysis project Ga0335072, IMG submission 206725) | Soil microbial communities from Loxahatchee National Wildlife Refuge, Florida, United States - Lox_Sample_2.1 | ecosystem: Environmental > Terrestrial > Soil > Wetlands | place: USA...
ACGCCGACCGTGGTCACGGTCACCTTGCCTAGCCGTCCGCTGCACCTTCGACCCGGCCCCGCGAAGCGACACCAGCGCCACATCTCGCCTCCGCGACTTCGCGCCTGGCACTGGGCAGTGCCACGCGTGGACGTTGACGTCGACTTGCTCCTGCCCTCATCAGAAGCCGCCCGACAAGTCGAGGTGAGCCTCCCGGACGGTCTATCACTTGATCAATCGCGACCGCTCTCGACCTGTGCCGAGTTGGATATCCAGATGGGGGCACCGCCGCCATTGCGTCATCTACAACAGCTCATGAACCAACTGCTCCACCCTCCTCGGAGTCGGCCGATATCTTCATATCAGTGCCTGGCGGACCTCGCTGGAGCCAAAGCCGACGCCGTGCAGGAATTGCTACGTTATTACGAGGTCGGGCACGCTGCGGGGACTCGCGAGCGCAACGTAGGCTATGAAACTACTGACGAAGCCCTTTCATATTCTTCACTTCGGGCGCGGCTAGCTCAACTGCGTTCAGAACTCGGGCATCTGTCGGCAGAAGGCAGCGCCGAGACCCTGGCGGGCCTGGCATCGATTTGGGGCGGCGGCGAGTGGCTACTGCCGCCTTTGCGTCGCCGAACCTCAGCACAGGTCTTCAGCGGGCGGCCCGCCGTCGTGCTATCAACCAGCATGATCGAAGATGAATCCGAGCGGGCGGACCCGATGCGTGCCAAGATCCACTTGGGCATCGCTGTGACCGGCTCACGGGCCCTGCGGCGCGGCGGCCGACCAACGGTGGGATCAAAGCGACGGGCTAGGCTCACGCTCTGCACTGGCTGCCTCGACCATGCCGCATCGGCTGTACTGCAAAGTACCTGGTGGCGGAATACCACTGAAACTTCGCTCACGCTCAGCCAACCGGCCTACGGTTACTTGGTATGGCAGCGCGGCGAGTCTTCTACGCTGCGTGATCTGCTGATAGATGCCCAGCCTACGAGCGCTCGCGCGCACCGCCAGCTTCCTACCGTCCTCGACCGACCGGTTGGCGACAGGTGGACCCGCTGGCTGTCCGGCCTAGCAGCAGAGGCTTCGTCTCGCCCAGCTGCCCAGAAGCGCACGGCCAGCGCTGAAGCACGGTTTGTCAGCATGCAAGACAACCCTGCTTCTAGCCGCGAAAGGGAGCCCGCAACCGTCCTCGGTCTGCTGCGTGCGGCCACAGCCAGTCAATCGCTCACATTCGCCGTCTTCCGCGACCCACCGAAAGCAGAGCTAGACCATTCCGGAGACGAAGTGATCAGGGTCGACGTCGACACAGACCGGGCCGCGCTGTCGTATGTTAGCGCCGGAGTCATTGGAGTATTCCTCGGACTTGCCCAGGCAGGAGGCCTGCTGCCGGTCTCCGGACATCCCGTGGCAGCCGTGCTGAAAGCTGCTGAGAAACACGGCTTGGCCGTCCTAGACGTTCAGCTGCCTATCGGGGCCCCGGCGTTTGCATACGACGATCTCCAGTGGGCACGTGTACAACTTGGCCTTCGCGACGCTGGCATGAGCCGAGTGTCAGAATTTCTGAGCGACCTTCACGCATTCACCGACGCCTTCGCCGTTCATCAGCGGCCGCCGCTTGGCACGCCTCATCTGCACCGGCTCGTGACTGCAGTGCAGACCGTACGTGAAGGCATTCCGCGCATTCTCAACTACCAGCCCTCCGCCTCCAACACGGGGCCGGAATGGGAATCTCGGCTCGTGCTGGCGAGCGACCTTGACGTGGTGGCGGCCAGCGGCGCGCACCAAAACGAAGCTGCAACCGCGAAAACCTGGCGCGTCATGGCGATCAGCGCTCATCAGCAGCCCGGAATCGAGAGCAAAATCCTTAACAACATCGACCCAAACCTGCGGCTAGCCGACCTGAAATCGGCCACGGTCCACGGGGAAACGGTCCTCCTGCTGCTCGGCCATAACTCCGATGGGCCGAAGGGTTCAATGGAGCCGCCTGGATGGACAAGGAAATTCGGCAGCGCGCGTGACATAGCGGTGCACATTGACAAGTGGCAAAGCCGAGAAGAGCTCGGTACAGCGCAACACCACCCACTGCTGAGAGTCCACATGCGGACGCCGAATCGGCCAGGGGCCGTGCTTGGCTTGCTTGACTCCTTGGACCACGTCCTACACGAGAATGCACCTGCTGCCATGACGCAGCGTTACCGGATCTTCCCGTACGCCAAGACGGAAACCGGCGCCGCCAACACTGCATTTATCTCGATAGTCTTTGAACTGCCCGTCACTCCGCCAAAGCTCTCGCACTGGGGATCAGCTGAGCTCGACGCTATCGAACGGAGCCTCCGAGCACTGCTGGCCCGCGGCGCCGATGCCGCGGCGACGACTCCCACAGAGGATCTTGTCGGTCGAGACAACGTAATCAGGGTGAGCTTGGCCGCGGGTCCTTGACCTTCTCTGGCCTAGCTAGGCCGCGCTGCTCGAAATCAATATTCGCGGTTGAGCGGCCAGCAGCGGTCATGATCGCGGCCGCCGTTAACGTTGCTGCGCAGCAGCGTTGACGACATTCCGCCAGACAGCATCACGAGTCTGTCTGCTTCGTCCGACAGTGCTCGAAGGCGCCGGACTTCGCTGGCGACATCACCACGGGCGGGACGGACATCCGCATATCAGTCATCTAACGCCGATCGCCTCATGTTAGGCTCACGATGGTGAGTGCTAAATGGCTAGTGCGCGCAGCGCTCGCCGCCGTCGCGGTACCTGTGATCCTGCTGCTTTGGCCAGGCGTGACGTTTGCAATACAGGCTGGCCGTCCAGATATGAGATCGGGCGCCAGCATTGCCGCAAACCCTAGACGACTGCATTCGGTCACGTTCCTAACCGCTGCCTCCTCAAGCCATAGCCCGTCGGCAGCTAATGGTACTGAGCCTTGGGACGATCCATGGTTCGCCAGCACTCTAGGACTCCTTGGTGTCGGTGTAGGCGCCGGCGGCACCTCACTTACCGCGAGAGGTACTGATAAACGAGCAGGTAGGCGGGCTACAGCCAGCGAGGTAATCCGCCGCCTCGACGAGACGCAGTCCAGCCTGGAGAAATTCACCGAAATGTTTTTCCGATGGATAGCCATCGAGAAATTCCGGCGCAATGATGATAAAGAAGATGCCGCGATCGCTTTGTTCAGCTCGGGCGTTACCGCCGAAGCATACGGCCGGAGCATCGGCGGTGACGTCGAACAGGCAATGTCTAAACTGCGGGCAATTGCAGGAGAAGCCCTCGATAGTGGAACGTCAGAATCATTCCTTGCGCAATTCCAAGAACAGACTAGCGTAACATGGAATGCCTTGAGTCGTCGGCGAAGTCAGGCGCTCGTCGCACTAAGTCGCAACGAGCAAATTGCCATAACCAAGGGTGCCTAGTGCCACTCACTAACATTGTCCAGCGTGATAGGTGCCGACTTGCACCAACCAGTGCGACGCCATAATCCGCAGGCACAGAACAGCCGACTCGCACGATCTGCGCGCCATTATCCTCAAAGGCAGGTAGACTGCCTAAGCAAACCTAATCGGCAATCCGCGCCCCTCCGACCGCGAGCGAAAGTTCGGTGTCTGATCGTCTCGATCGCCCGCTGACACTCATCGTGCGAGTAACCATGCAGATGGCCGCATGACCATGCGCTCACTTCAGCTCGCGCTATTCGGCACGAGCGTGCGGTGACGGCAGCGCAGATCGACCGGATCTGGCGTCTGCCGCGCGCCGCCTATATGCACCTGATCGGTCGCGCCTAACGGCGGTTATCTGAAGTCGTCTGCAGATAATGCCTGGTGGATGGGCGTTTCTGTCGGCGTAGACATGTCGTCGCCGGGGCGGTGGGGAGATGTCGTGGCCGGTTCGTCACGGCTCGGCTGGGCTTGGTTGCCGACTCGCTGCAGGCCGATATGGCGGGCGATCTGCTCGCGGAGGGAGTGGTTCTCGGCTCGCAGGCGAGTGATCTCGGAGCGGGCGGCATCGAGCCGCTGGCGTAGCGATTCGGCGCTTGCCCGCTGGGCTGTGACCCTGGCGGCGGGCGGGTCCAGGCGGCGCAGCTGGCCGATCAGGTCCCGGATCTGGTCTTGGCTATAGAGCCATCCTCGGGAGACCCCGGCTGATTGTGCTATGGCGCTGAAGTTCACTGGCTTCCCCTGGCGTTGCAGCTGCTCTATGGCGTGGCGCGCGGCCGATAGAGCTGCCTGGTGGCGCCGGGCGTTGGCCTGGGCGAGGAAGGAGGAGTTGTCAGTGTGAGACATCGCGGGGGCCCTCACCGTCGAGCGCTTCCAGGGCGGGGATGATCTGGTCCAGGTTGGCCTGGACGCGGCGCAGGTTCTCGGCAAGGCGGAGTTGTCCCCTGTCTTCGGCTTGCTCGATGAGGCGGCTGTTGGTCGCGGCCTGCCGCCGGTGAATTTGCAGGAACTCGGGCGTGGTCTGGAAGTCCGGGCAGGTGAGGCAGGCATTCGGGTGCGGGCAGTCCTGTTGTGCGGGACGGCCGCAGTAGCCGTTCGGCAGGCTGTCGCGGACGCGGTTGAGGTTGTGCTTGACCCACTCGGCCGAGGCGGCCGGGGAGCCGGGGTCGTAGCTGATTGGCTCGCCGGCGATGTTCACCCGCTGGGACTGGTAGCGGTCGAACGCTTCCCGGATGGTGGTGTCGTGGATCTTGGCGTAGTGGTCGGTCATGTGCGGGCTGGCATGACCGAGGAGCTTTTGGACCACGTGCTGGGGGACGCCGGAGTTGATCAGTCGTGTTCCCAGCGTGTGGCGGAACTGGTGCCCGGTCACGGTGACCGGCTGGCCGGCCTGGTCATGCAGGCCGATGACGCGCTGCCAGTGTGCGAGCTGTTTGGTGAAGGAGCTGTGTGAGTACGGCTTGGAGCCGTCGTCGTTGCCGGCGATCCCGGGGAACAGCCACGGGCTGCCGGCCGGCCAGTGCTCGCGCACGCAGTCTTGCTGGGCGGCGATAGCCGCCGCGGCTTTGGCGCTGAGCGGGATGAGCTGCTCGGCGCGGACCTTGACGGCCTCGAAGCGCAGGCAGGGCCAGCCGCTGCTGTCGGCGAGCAGCGGGTTGAACGGGAGGTTGCACGCGTCCCCGCCGCGCAGCCCGGTTGGAGCCTCGCCGGCGCGCCAGCCGGAATGCGATAGCAACAAGGCATGCCCTCAACACCAGCCAGCACCGGACACCGCCAGCGCCAGATCGCCGACGAGATCGCCGCGCTCGGCCCGTGCCTTCCCGGAAACCTCGTCGAGCGCACCACCCGCTGCGGCTCGCCACGCTGCCGATGCCACAGCGACCCCAGCCACCTGCACGGCCCGTACCCGACATGGATCCGCAAGGTCGGAACCAAGACCGTCACCCGCACGCTCAACCCCGCGCAGCTCCAGCGGTACCGTCCCCTCTTCGATAACACCAGACGCCTGCGCGAGCTGATCACCGAACTTGAGGAGCTCTCAGCCCAAGTCGTCGAGCAAGCCGAAGGATGGGCCGCGCCGTAACGCAGATACGGCGATCACACCAGCTACAGCGAAGACACCACTGCAGATAACGTGTCCTCGCCGAGGCCCAGACCCCCCGGCGATTACAGCGAAGACACCCAGAAACGGGCTTGAGATAACGGCGGATACTTGCGCACCGGCGCGGACCGGCGCAAATCACTGAGCGCGAGCTGGTCTCTGACCTGGCGTGCAACCGGATCGCCGAGTACCCGTGGCTCCGGAGGTACCGGCCGTGCGCGGATGCGACGCACTGATCGCCCGGTTAGAGCCAGCTGATGCCACCGCAGCGACGCCGTCAGGTCTTCCCAGCCCGCGAGGCCCTGATCCGGCTGGTCGGTCCTGTCCTCGTCCTTCTCCTCAGCCGGGGCTAGCTCCGCGAGCACGGCGGGGTGTCACCGCGTCTTCCGGACCAGGCCCGACCCGGCGACGGCCGTGCAGGCCATCGCCGCACTCGAAGAACTGCTGGCCATGCTGGCCGCCAGTACCCGCATGGCCGGCTAGGTCGCCCGCGAAAACAGCAAAGTCCGGGTCATGCTCAGCCTGTCGCGATCGGGAGGACTTCGCCCGCAGCTCGACAGACGGCCTCATCGCCGGCGCCTCCGACCCGCCCCATGATGAGACTGCAGACGGCCGGCTGAGCCGGTCCTGAGTGCGTGGCATGTTCAACGAACACTGCCGCCCGTCTCGTCACGCGTGCCATCGGGTGCCGATCCGGGTGGCTGACTGTTCAATAGCGACGTCCAGAAGTCGGTCAACTGACGGTCAGATGATCTTGAGAGTGACGCCAGACTAGTGAGAAGTTCCGCCTGACCTGCTATTTTGTGGAGCCCCCTTACGGAATCGAACCGTAGACCTTCTCCTTACCATGGAGACGCTCTGCCGACTGAGCTAAGGGGGCGTCCGCGGCGCTCCGGGCTCCGGGCTTCCGGATTCGAACTGCCGCGACTGGAGAGCATACACGACCCAGCATCAGCGGGTTTGCCCGGTACAGGATGCTCCGAAGGCCGACCGGGCGGCAACCCTGTGCAGGCTTCGGAATGGCCCTATCGGCTGGCATAACACTGGCTCAGCCTGGGCAGAAGCCCAGCGAGGAAACGCGGTCAGGCCAGTCGCCTATGGCCGGCCGGCCGTGGTGACACATTGATGAACCTTAGATGGCCATTCTGCGCGGCTATAAGCCGGAAGGGCAGCCGTGCATAATGTGAGAGTCATGACGGCGCAGTCGTGAGCCCGGCTGGCGACGCCGGCTCGCCTAGCGAAGCCAGACCGTACAGGAGGATTCACAGGTGAGGGCGCTGATCCTCAGGCCTGCAGCAATCGGGGCGCTTACAGGCTTCGCATTCATCGGTTGCAGCATGTTCACCGAACTGCACGCGGCCGAAGCTAGCAGTGAGTCGGTCATCAACTCGGCGACATGCCCGCTCATGCCGAGCAGCAGCGTGCTCTCGGCGGCCGCCAACAAGGCCGCCAAAGATGAGCGCGCCGCCGCGCTAGCCAGTTCCTCAGCGTCACGACTCAGGTCAGCGGGTTCGTCCGCGAAATCGACCAAGTCCGCCAGCTCGCCGGCGACGTCAACCAGTGACAGTCCCTCGTCGAGCCCGACGACCTCAGCCTCGGCCAGCTCGTCTTCGTCGGGCGCGGCATCATCGACCCCCGCGACAACGACGCCGAGTCCGAGCACCTCGACAACACCGAGCCCAACGCCCAGTACATCTAAGTCCAGCTCCCCGTCGCCGAAGCCAAGCTCATCCAGCCCGAAACCCAAAAACCCGAAGCCCAAGAAGAAGGCGACTCCGCAACTGTGCGTGCGGATCCAGCCGCTCTCCGGCGCTGGTGAAGTAAAGGCCGGCCACGACGCGAGGTTCGTCATCTGGGTCTGGTCCACAAAAGCGACGAGCCGCGCCGTGTCAGTACGCGCCCGCGCTAGCGGCGGCCGTTTTGTCGGCACACCGGCGTTCACTATCTGCCCCGATCCGGGCAGTGCCACGTGCGCGGTCGGGACCCTGCCCGTCGGCCAGGCAGCCGAGCTGCAAGCGACCGTCCCGGTGCTATCAACTGCTACTGCCGGCGACCGCGCGCACATCTCCGCCGACGCAACCGCCTCAGGCGCGCGGTCGTTCAAGGGAACGGCCTCTGACCTCGTCGTCGCGGCCGGCACCACGATCCCGAGCTCATCCGCCACCCTGCCACCGGGGACGACGCTGCCGGCAATATCGGGAACGGGTGTTTCGCCCACTGATCCATCTGGCCTGTTCCCCACTGTCCAGGCCAGTCCGGCTCCGAGCACGACCACGCCCGGAGTCCCGTCAGCCAAGCCGCGGGCCGATCTGCACGCTGCGGATGCCGCAGCTACTGTGCCGGTAGACGCCCGTCTCATCGGCGGGCAACTGGCTGGCCTTGCGGTACTGGCTGGCGCGGTAACAATCGCGATAGCGCGGCTATCGCTGCGGCCGGCCAAGGCGCAAGACACCGCGAACGAGACGCAGACCAAGTCCTGACCAGAGGCGTTAACGCCGAGCCGGTACATTGGCCCGGCCTGTCGGCCTGCTCGTTAAGACACCTGCGCCGCACTTGACGGACGGGCAGTTAACCGGCTGCGCTCGCGCGCATACCTGGTTTACCCGGACGGGTGGACCGGCAGGCGAGCCGCTTTGCCGCCCAGTTGTCGCTCACCTCGACCAGCGGCCTCATCGACCGCTATCGGCGCGAGATTTGCCGACTACTTGTCGCTGACCTCGACCAGCGGCCTGATGGACCGCAGTTCACCAGCCAGCGTGCTGGCGTTCAGCGCCGGCGATGCGACCAGCCCGAAGGTGTCGCCGTCGGCCCACACGCACTCGGCGGGGTGCCCGCCGGTCCCTGGCACGCACGCTGCCTGACCGCCTAGCGACCCAGCATTGATCACGAACGAGCTGGGCAACTGCCCAGTGAAGCTCGAGATGAAGCCCTGCGCCGAGCCAGACAGGTTGCCGCCGACGAACAGCAAGATCCCCGGGCCCGACTTAGACCCCGCGCTAGCGCTGTCCTCGTACACAGCGTCGACCACATGGCTGGCCTCGCCGCCGCCCTTCGACAGGATTTCATTCCGCAGCGCCTGGGCGCCCATGCCCTTGGCGAGGGACGGGTTCTGCGTATAGGAGAGCAGCTTGTCCGGCGTCACTATGCGGTGCTCGGGCCCGCTGCCACTGCCGTGCAGCGCGCCAGTTGCCAGAATCCCGCCGGCCGCCACGGCGCCGACGACGCCGCCGCCAACGAGGCCGAGCAGAACCGGATGCCGGCGCTTGCGCCGGGCGGGCTTGCGGGCCGCAGCCTGGCGGTCGTCTCGGCTGCGCTGCTTCGCTGGTGCAGCCTTGCCTCGTTTCGGCTTGGCCGGCCCTGGATTCGCCGGCACAGGCCTGGTTGGCGGGGCTGCGACCGCGGCCGTCGTGGCGGTGGTCGCAGTTGCGTCCGGGCGGTCGAACGCGCTGGTACGCGGCTCAGCGACGGGGTCGGGTCCGCGCCCGCGACGACCGGCAGACCGCTGAGCCTGCTCTGGCGGCGCAAGCCGCGCCTCGGCCGGTGGCTGTGCGACTGGCCACGGTGCACTGGATGCGGGCGATTGCGTAGCGGCGCGTCCGGCCGCACGTGGTCCTGAAGCCGCCCACGCCGGGCCCTGCTCGGGCGTGGCAGTGCTGTAGCCGGGCCCGCCGCGATGGTCGGCGGGCTGCGCCCGGTACTCATCGGCCCGCGTCCGGTAGTCATAGGTCTGCGTCTGGTAATCATCGGCCCGCGTCAGGCTGTCGCCTGCCTGCGTCCGGCCTGGCTGTGTCCGGCCTGGCTGCGTCCGGCCCGGCTGTGTCCGGACAGGGCTCGCGGGCGGCGCGGCAGCCGACGCCTCAGCCGCCGGGTACGCGTGACGCGACCGGCGCTCGCGCGGTGCTGCTGACTGCGGCGCTGCTGACTGCGGGGCCCGTGACTGCGGATCGGGATAGCCAGCGCGCGCGCGCTCGGCGGAACGTCGCTCCCGGCGCCCGACTGGCGCCTCAGCGGCGAGTGCATCAGCCGAGACTGGGCCACCTTGCATGTCAGCCGTCGGCCGAGCGGGCGCTGCGTGCCGCCGCGACTGGTTCCGGCCACCCCGGCCAGCGCGGCCTTCGTCACTTGCTGGCGCACCACCGGCGGGCTTGGCACCGGCCGGCGCTCCACCGGCGGGCCTTCCGCTCGGTTGCCGGTCAGCAGCCGGGCGCTTGGACTGCTCCTGAGCCGGCCCGGCTTCGCCGATGTACCGGATCCAGTCGTAATCAGCATCGCCTGGCGCATCGGAGCCCGGCGCGCCGGTATCGCGCGACTTACCCCGGCCGAGTCGTCCGCGTCGCTGCGGCTCTCTTGTGACCGGCAGCGGTCCGCTCGGATGATCGGTCCAGAGCGTGGCAGCTGACCGATCGTCCGAGTCCCTGGTTACCGGCAGCGGTGCGCTCGGATGCTCGTTCCCGAAGTACGCGGATGAACGGTCGCCGCGATCACTCTCAGTGGCGACCCGTCCGCCCGCCCGGCTAGCTGACCGGGCATCGTCGGGGTCCGAGTGGGGCCACCGCGCGTCCTGCGAGTTCTGCGGCCATCCCGAGGTCATAACAGCTGGTACTCCTGAGACTGATGCGGCGTCTCTGCCCGATGTGGATCAACCCCATCATGCGTCACAGCCGGCCGTAACCGCAGCGTTATCAAAGTTTCGGCCATCACATTGCGTTATCGAGCCCGCACAAATCCGGAGATTAGCACGTCAGCATCCGATTTCAGCGCCACACCACCGCAACGCGCGAAGGCAAAATCCGCGTCATGCAATCACTGGCCCCGGCAGGGCACGTGACCGGAGCGCGCGCTCGACGATGTCGCGGCGCTCTATGAGCACGCGCACCAGGGCCGGATCCCGCTGCTCCGCGGCGAGGAAATCATCGATCTGACCAAGCAACTCCGGCGACGCGGCCCAGTACGGGAACAGCCCGTTCGCAAGCAGCCGCTTCATGTGGTCCCCGCGGTTGTCCCAGATTTCCGGCAGCTCGGCGAAGTACGCATCCACGTACGGAGCCAGCAGCGCGGCGTGCTCGGGCTGGCCGAAGCCGCTCGCCACGGCTATCACTCCCTCGTGCCCGAGCTCCTCCGACTGGGTGAGGAGCTGCCATGCCGCATCCTTGTGCTCGGCATCGGGGATCGATGCCCGACTGGCTGCCGCGTACCGCCGCCCCGCATCCGTCGCGTCTGCGGCCAGCTCCGCGTCGATCTGCGCATCTGCGGCGCGTCCCGTGCCGGCCAGCCGGCTCAGCAACGCCCACCGCAGCTCGGTGTCGACAGCCAGGCCGGGAACCGTCTCGGTTCCGTCCAGCAGCCCCGCGACGAAGTCCAGCTGCTCGGGCGTCGCGGCAGTCCAGGCCAGCAGCTGCGCCCAGGCGAGCTGGTGATCGCTGCCGGGTTCAGCGGACCTCAGCAGCTCGAGCGCGGCCCCGGCCAGCTGCGCCTTCCCCTCGGGCAGCCAGGCCGGATCGGCATTGACGGCCATCAGGCGGGCCGCGGTTATGTGCAAGATCTGCAGCACCGAAACGACCGGCTCCGCTCCCATGCCGCTGACGAGGATCTTCACAAACGCGGGAACGGGCAGTTCGGCCCGCTGCACCATATCCAGCACGGCGCTCCAGGACACTGTCCGGGCAAGCGAGTCGGTGAACCCGCCTGCCGACTCGATCAGCGTGGCCAGCGACCGGTCGTCGAACCGGACTATCGCGTAGGTCAGGTCGTCGTCGTTCAGCAGGATCAGGTCGGGCTGGGCGACGCCTGCCAGTTCCGGCACCGCGGTCCGCGGGCCGGTCACGTCGGCCTCGACCCGGTGCGTGCGCACCAGCGCGCCAGACTTCCCTCGACCGATACTGGCCCCGTCGGTGGCCACGCGGTTGTACAAGCCGATCGCGATGTGGTGCGGGCGGAGTGTCGGGTACTCGCGCGGCGCTTCCTGCAGTACCGCGAAGTCGGCGAACCTCCCGTCAGCACCCACCGTGAACTCGCTGCGCAGCGTGTTCGGCCCGGCCGTCTGCAGCCACGCTTTCGCCCAGTCGCCGAGACTCAGGCCCGAGCTGGTCTCCAGCGCTCGCAGCAGGTCCGACAGCGTGGCGTTGCCCCAGCCGTGCTCGGCAAAGTAGGCGCGGATACCGGCGAAGAAGTGATCGCGGCCGACATACGCGACTAGCTGCTTGAGCACGGACGCGCCTTTGGCGTAGCTGATCCCGTCGAAGTTGGCGATCGCTTCGCTGAGCGTCGCCACGTCGGCCGCGACCGGGTGCGTGGTCGGCAGCTGGTCTT
>Ga0335072_10013117_pt1 | contig 11817 bp, 7 predicted proteins | sample Lox_Sample_21_FD_206725 | JGI IMG/M metagenome (GOLD analysis project Ga0335072, IMG submission 206725) | Soil microbial communities from Loxahatchee National Wildlife Refuge, Florida, United States - Lox_Sample_2.1 | ecosystem: Environmental > Terrestrial > Soil > Wetlands | place: USA: Florida...
CCGGGACCCGAGCCCGGGCAGCTGGGCGAGCTGGAACTCCTGGTCGGCGCGGTCCAGGCCGCGCGGCGCGACCTGAGCCAGGAACCCGACGGCGGCCTGGTAGGCGTGCGTCGCGTCGGCCCAGTCCTGGTCCGCGGCGGCCAGCGCGCCCCAGATCGCCGCGGTGCTGGCCCGGGCGGCGGGCGGGGCCGTGGTGATCCCGGCCGCCTCGCGGCTGGCCTGCACCGCCTCAAGCCGGTCTGCGGGGGTGGGTTCGAGGTTGAACCTCAGCAGGAGCGCGACGGACAGGCGGCCGAGCACCTGCGCCCGGAACTGATGCCCGGGCGGCGCGAGGCCGACCGCCTCCCGCGCGGCCCGCACCGCCTCGTCCAGGTCCGCGCGGTTCCCGGCCCGGGAGAACCGGACGATCATGACCAGGGCCTGGTTGGACAGGAAGAACATCCGGCCCTGACCCGTCGGCGTCGCCTCGACCGCCCGGCGGATGTAGCCGACCGCCTCCTCCATGTCCTCCCCGGTCCCCGGGGACCGCAGCATCAGCGCGGTGGCCAGGGCGTTGAAGTAGCTGCCGCGATCCGGGCGGTCCGCCGCGGCCGCCACCGCCGCCCGGGCCGCGGCCACCGCCCGGTCCAGGTCCTCGGCGTCCCCCTTCCGCTGGAACCTGGCGGACAGGGCGTCGGCCAGGTTGCCCAGGTACTTGGCCCGGTCCGCGGCGGTGGCCGGCACCTCGTTCACGGCCGCCTGGCAGGCGTCGATGTCGGCCGACAGATCGGCGAGCTCGCCCAGCCGCTGGAACCGGCGCAGCAGGTAGCCGCCGTAATTGGACAGGTACCGGGGCCGGTCCAAGGCCGCGGCCGCGACCGCGGCCTGCCGCCCGACCTCGACGGCCTCGTCGAGGTCGCCGCGCGAGCTCGTGGTTTCGAAGCGCAGCAGCAGGCACAGGGCGAGATTCGACAGGCTCTCGGCGGCGGTGCCGTCACCGCTGCTGTCCTGCTGGCCGGCCTCGGCCGCGCCCCGGGCGGCGGTCACGGCCGCCTCGACGTCGGCGGGCGTCCCCGTCTGCGTGGCCTGCAGCCGCAGGCCGACCGCCCGGGCCGTCAGCGCCATCGGGAGCTGCTGCGGCCTGGTAGTGGCCGCCTCGACCGCCTGCCCGGCTGCGGTCAGGCTCGCCTCGAGGTCGGCCTGCTGGCCGAAGCGCTCGAACCGGGTCAGCAGCGCACCGCTGTAGTTGGTCAGGCACGGGACCAGGTAGTCGCTGTTCGCGTCGGCCCGCTGCACGGCCTGCTCGCCGAGGCGCACGGCCTCGGCCAGGTCGTTCACCTGCCCGCCCAGGTCATACCGGCGTCGCAGGCCCATGCTCATGTTGCGGAGCAGCAGCTCGGGCCGTGGCGGCCCGACCTCCAGCGCGGCGTGGCCGACGGCCAGCCCGTCGTCCAGGTCCTCGGCCGTGCCGCGCTGGACGTACCTGATGATCTTGGCGTGAGCCAGGAGCTGCAGGAGCCCCGGGCGGGCGGGATCGCCGTCCGGGGCCGCCGCCAGCGCCCGGGACCGCGCGTCGACCGCGGCGTCCAGGTCGGCCGGGTCGCCGAACCGCTCGAACTTGGTCATGCAGGCCGCGCCGAGCTGGGTCAGCAGGCTCGCGCGCAGGCCGCCGTCCGACGCGGGCACCACGGCGGCCATGCGCTGGTAGGCCAGGACCACCCCGGCGACCTGGTCCTCGCTGCCGCTCCCGCAGATCCGCTCCGTCTCGCCGTTGAACGCGTCCAACACGGAGTCCCGCCCCTGATCGCCGGCCGGCAGCTCGCCGATCGCCTTGGCCAGGCCCTCGGCGCCCTGCTGGGTCATGGCCGGATTGACGGTCCTGATCCCCACCCGCACCCGGCTCAGCTCGCGGCCGGCCCGGCCCACGGCCCGCGTCTCACGAAATCCCATTGGGTCTCCCCCCCAAAACATCCGGCTAGCGGCCCGGCCGCGGCGGCGGCCCGGCGCGCTCCCGGTCCAGTACGGTCTCCAGGGCGTGCCGCAGCGGCGCCAGGCGCTCGGCGGCCGCCCCGCGGGCGGCCGGAAGTGACCTTCCGGCCAGCGGTTCCGTGATCTCGATGTAGCACTTGATCTTCGGCTCGGTGCCGCTCGGCCGCAGCACCACGCGGGCGCCCGGCAGCCGGAAGATCAGCACGTCGGCCCGCGGCACGCCGCCGCCCGGTGCGCCCGCCGCCAGGTCGGCCAGGTCCGTCACCGGCTGGCCGCCGAGCTGGTCCGGGGGATCGGCCCGGAGCCGGCGCATGACCTGGGCCTGGTCCGCGGCGCGCAGCGTCAGCTGAGCGGTCAGGTGCACGCCGTGCGCGCCTTCCAGCGCGTCGTAGCAGTCCAGCACCGAACGCCCCGCGGCCTTCGCCCCGGCGGCCAGCGCGAGCATGGCCAGCGCGGCGCCGATGCCGTCCTTGTCCCGCACCACGTCACCGACCGCGTAGCCGAGGGCCTCCTCGTAGCCGAAGACGAACCGCGCTCCCGGCACGCCGTCGCCGGCCCGGACGATCCACTTGAACCCGGTGAGCGTCTCGGCGTACCGGGCCCCCGCCGCGGCCGCGATCTTGGACAGCAGCGTCGAGGAGACGATCGTGGCGGCCACCAGCCGGTTCCCCGGGTCGGCGTCGCCCGCCGTCCGGTCCAGCAGGCTGGCGCCGAGCAGGGCGCCGACCTGGTCCCCGGTCAGCACCACCCAGCCGGCCAGCCCGTCGCCCCGGCGGCGGGTGGCCACGGCCAGCCGGTCGCCGTCGGGGTCGCTGGCCAGCACCAGGTCGGCGCCGAGCCGCACCGCGTCGGCCAGCGCCAGGTCCAGCGCGCCGGGCTCCTCCGGATTGGGGAAGGCGACAGTGGGGAAGTCCGGATCGGGCCGGGCCTGGGCCGCCACCACGTGCGGCGCCGCGAAGCCGGCCCGGGCCATGGCCCGCAGCATCAGGTCGCCCGCCACCCCGTGCATCGCGGTGTAGACCACGTTCAGCGTCGGCCGCCCGGATCCGGGGCCTGCCGCCGCGGCCACCACCGCGTCCAGGTAGGCCCGGGCGATCTCGTCGCCGTGGCGGGTGATGAGCGGGCTGTCGTCGTCCGCGACCGGGACCTGCGACAGCGGCCCGAGGCCCGCCATCCGGGCCTCGATCTCGGCGTCGACGGGCGGGATGACCTGGGCACCGTCGCTCAGGTACAGCTTGTACCCGTTGTCCGCCGCCGGATTGTGGCTCGCGGTGATCATCACCCCGGCCGAGGCGGCCAGGTGCCGGACCGCGAAGGCCAGCAGGGGAGTGGGGCCGGGCTGCGGAAGCAGGTGCACCGCGACGCCCGCCCCGGCCAGCACCCGGGCTGCCTCGGCGGCGAACTCCGCCGACCGGTGCCGCGCGTCGCAGCCGACCACCACCCGGACCCGCGCGCCGTCGGCCGCCGAGCCGCGCAGCCAGCCCGCCACCGCGGCCGTCGCGGCCCGGACCACGGCGCGGTTCATCCGGTTCGGGCCCGCGGCGACCACGCCCCTCAGCCCGGCCGTCCCGAACTCCAGCCGCCCCGCGAACCGGTCCCGCAACTCCGCGAGCGCCTGCGGCTCGCCGACGGTGCCCCGGCCGGTTCCCGCCGCCCCGTAGGCCCGGTCGAGCAGCGCCTGCAACTCGGCCCGGTCCCCCGCGTCGGGGTCATCCGCGATCCAGGCCTGGACCGCGGCCCGGAGCTCAGCCTTGGTCACGTCACGCCTTGACGTAGGGGATGCCCTCGGCCTTGGGGCCTCGGACCTTGCCCACCAGCCCGGCCAGCACGACGATGGTGACGATGTACGGGGCCATCAGCAGCAGGTTGGACTGGATCGGCGTGTTGAGGGTGGACAGGATCGACTGCAACTGGGTGGCGAAGCCGAACAGCAGGGCCGCCGAGATCGCGCCGACCGGGTTGTACCGGCCGAAGATCATCGCGGCCAGCGCGATGTAACCCTCGCCGGAGGACATGTCCTTGCCGAACGAGCCGACCGAGCCGATCGTGAAGTAGGCGCCGCCGATGCCCGCGATCACGCCGGCCGCGATGACGTTGCGGTACCTCATCGCGTTGACCCGGATGCCCACGGTGTCGGCCGCGACCGGGTGCTCGCCGATAGCCCGGGTCCGCAGCCCCCACCGGGTCGAGAACATTCCCACCTGGACCCCGGCCAGCGCGATGTAGGTCAGGTACAGGAAGATCGTCGAGTCGAAGAAGACCGGGCCGATGATCGGGATGTCACCGAGCAGCGGGATCTTGATCGCCGAGAACGTGGCGGGCGAGTTCAGCGTGTTCTGGTACGGGATCATCAGGCCGTCGTACAGGTATCCGGTCAGGCCGAGGATCAGCGTGTTGATGACCACGCCCAGGACGACCTGGTCGACCCGGTAGCCGATGGCGAATGCGGCCAGCAGCGCGCCGACCAGGGAGCCGGCCAGGGCCCCGCTGATCAGGCCCAGCCACAGCGAGCCGGTGCCGCTGGCCACGATCGCGGCGGTGAATGCGCCGAGCAGCAACTGGCCCTCGATGGCGATGTTGATCACCCCGGACCGGGAGCAGATGACGCCGGTCAGCGCGCCGAGCATGATCGGGATCGATCCGGCCAGGGTGCCCTGCAGCAGGTTCACGATGTTGAACGCGGTGGTCTGCCCGGCGTCGGCCCAGCACAGCAGCGAGAGGACGAGCAGGAACGAGACCAGCGCTATGCACGCTCGCTTCAGCCACTTGCCCATCGGCACGAAGGCGCGCGCTACCGCGATCGCGATCGTTATCCCGCCGCTCACGTAGCAGGTCGCCTGGGCGGGCAGGGAGAGGTTGGGCACCGTCACCTTGGCGAACGGCTGGGAGAACGCGAACGTCGCGTCGCCGGAGTGCGCGAAGTGCCCGAGCACGAAGATGTCGATGAGCCCGATGAACAGGAACGTCGCGGGAGCCAGCCAGCGCCGGATGCTGCTGACCGGAGCGACGCTGGGGACCAGTTTGGAGGGGACGCGCCCGGTGATCGTGGTCATGCTCCCCACCCCCTGGCCAGCACCTGCAGGACGCCGCCCCCGCCGCGTAGCCGGAAGATGGACCGGATCAGCGGCGGCGCGGCGATCATCAGGACGACGACCGCCTCCAGCACCTGCACCATGTCCACCGGCGTGCCGGTGGCGGCCTGCATCAGCGGCGCCCCGGCGTGCAGCGCCCCGAACAGCAGGCCGGCCCAGACCACGCCGACCGGCCGGCCCCGGCCGAGCAGCGCGACCGTGATGGCGTCGATGCCGTAGGTGCCGAAACTCTGGTCGTTCAGCGTGAAGTCGGTGCCCTGGATGACGGTGGAGGCGGCCAGGCCGGCCAGGCCGCCCGCGATCAGCATGACCAGGACCCAGTTGCGTTCCACGTTCATGCCCGCCACCCGCGCCGCGCTGGGGTTCTTGCCGATGCTGCGGAACTCGAACCCGATGGTGGTGCGGTCCAGCAGCCACCAGACGCCGGCCGCGCAGGCCAGCGCGATCAGGAAGCCCGCGTTGATCCGCAGGTGCGTGCCGAACAGCAGCGGCAGGTGCGCGTCGGAGGCGATCGGCGAGGTGATCGGGTTGACCGTCCCCGGGGCCTGCATCAGGTAGTGGTAGGCGAGCAGGTAGGCCAGGAAGTAGGCCATGATGTAGTTCATCATGATCGTGACGATCACCTCGTGCGCGCCGGTCCGGGCCTTGAGCTCGCCGACGAACCAGCCGATCGCCGCCCCGCCGGCGAAGCTGCCGAGCACGCAGACGATCACGTGGATCACGGGTGGCAGGTTGATGCCGTAGCCGAGGTAGGTGGCCACGATGGCGCCGCCGATGAACTGGCTCTGCCCGCCGATGTTGAACAGGCCCGCCTGGTACGGCAGCGCGACCGCGAGCCCGGCCAGGATCAGCGGCGTGGCCTGCACGCACGTCTCGGACAGCGGGTTGAACACCGCGGACACGTAGCCGTCGTGCAGGGCCGTGCCGATCGAGGCCTGCTGGAATAGCGCCGAGACCGTGTGCGGGTTGAAGATCGAGCCCTCGAACAGCTCCACGTACGCGCCCACCGCGGTGCTCCAGGCCAGCGCGAGCGCGTGGCCTGGCGCCGAGAAGAAGTTGCCCCAGGCGTGCAGCACGGTGGTGTTACTGAACGCGTTGATCAGCCCGCCCACCACCAGCGCGGCCACCAGGGCCAGCACCGTGACGGTGAACGGCCTGCCTTCCATGATCGAGTTCAGCACGAGCCGGGCCCGCCCGCCCGCGGCCAGTTGCTCGCCCGGCGGGCTCTCCGGCTGCTCCGCGTCCTCCGGGGAGGACGCGGCGACCTCGGCCAGCGCTGCCTCCGGCTCCGGCCCCCCGGAAACCTCCGACGGCCCCTCGGGAACCGCGGCTGCTTCGGGCTCGTGCGGCGAATCCGGTGGCGGCGTCTGCTCGCTCATGTTCCTGCTCCTGATGCTGGCGTGGCGGCCGTCGTGCCTGCCCCAGGATCCGGCGCCAGGGCGGAGGCCTCGCTCCCGCCTGCCATCAGCCGCCCGAGTTCCTCGGCGGGCACGGTCGGCGGCCGGAAGCCGGTGATCTTGCCTTCGTACATGACCGCGATCCGGTCGGCGAGCGCGTAGATTTCGTCGAGTTCCGCGGAGACGATGAGCACGGCCACGCCGCGATCGCGCTGCTCGACGATCCGGCGGTGCACGAACTCGATCGAGCCCACGTCCAGCCCGCGGGTCGGCTGGCTGGCCACCAGCACCTTGTGTTCCTGGCCGAGCTCCCGGGCCAGGATCACCTTCTGCTGGTTCCCGCCGGACAGCGTGCCCACCGGCGCGGCCGCCGACGTGGTGCGGACGTCGAATTCGGTGACCAGCTCGGCCGCCCTGCTGGCGATCGCGCCGAGGTTGAGGTTGATGCCGGAGGCGAACGGCGGCCGGTTGTACTGGTCCAGCACCATGTTGTTGGCCACCGAGAAGCTGCCGATCAGCCCGTCTTCCTGCCGATCCTCCGGCACATAGGCCAGGCCGGCCCGAAGCCTCTGCGCGGGCGTGGCGTGGGTCAGGTCGCGGCCGTCCAGCGTGACCTGGCCCGCGGCAGTGGGCCGCAGCCCCATCAGCGCCTCGCACAGCTCGGTCTGCCCGTTGCCCTGCACCCCGGCCACACCGAGGATCTCGCCCGCCCGGACCTGGAACGACATCCCGTCCACCCAGACCCGGCCGGTTTCGTCGGCCACGGTCAGGTCGGTTACGTCGAGGACGGCCTCGCCGGGCTTGGCCGCCTCCTTGCTGACCCGCAGCTGCACATTCCGGCCGACCATCAGGGCCGCGAGTTCGTCCTCGGTGGCCGACGGAGGCCGCTCACCCACCACCGCGCCCCGGCGCAGCACGGTGATCGTGTCCGCGATGGCCTGCACTTCCTTGAGCTTGTGCGAGATGAAGACGACCGACGTGCCGCCGTCCTTGAGCTGGCGGATGATCCGGAACAGGTCCTCGGTCTCGGCCGGGGTCAGCACCGCCGTCGGCTCGTCGAGGATCAGCACGGTCGCCTCTCTGACCAGTGCCTTGACGATCTCAACCCGCTGCTGGATGCCGACCGGCAGGTTCTCCACCATGGCGTCAGGATCGATCTCCAGCCCGTACCGGCGGGACAGGTCGCGTACGTCCCGGCGCGTCTTGCGCCGGTCGAGCAGGCCGGTCCGGTGGTTGGTCTCCTCGATGCCGAGGGTCACGTTCTCCGCCACGGAGAACACGGGCACCAGCATGAAGTGCTGGTGCACCATCCCTATCCCCGCCGCGATCGCGTCCTTCGGGGAGTGGAAGGCAGCCGCCTTGCCGTCGAGCAGGATCTCGCCCTCGTCGGGCTGCAGCAGCCCGTACAGCACGTTCATCAGGGTCGTCTTGCCGGCGCCGTTCTCGCCCAGCAGGGCATGCACCTGACCGGGAGCCACGGCCAGGTTGATCCGGTCGTTGGCCACCAGCGGGCCGAAACGCTTGGTGATGCCCCTGAGCTCAAGTTCCACGTCGACCCCTAAACCCCTCGATGTCCCCCGGTTCGGAGCGCCAATGTGGCAGCGGTGCAAGACGATTCTGCACCGCTGCCACATTTGGTGTCGCGCCTTGCTGTCAGGTCACCGGGCTCTTGGTCGCCGTCGGGATCGAGCCGTCGGAAATGCCGGTTGCTAGCTGCGTGAGTTCGCGCTGCAGCGAGCCCGGGATCTTGCTGGCGAAGTCGTGGAACGGGGCGAGCACGGCCCCGCCGTTAGCCAGCGTGCCGATGTAGGTGCCGCCCTGGAACGTGCCGTCGGACACGCTCAGCACGACGGACTTCACCGACGCCACGATGCCCTTGGTCACGCTGGTGAGGAAGTACGGGCAGTACTGCGCCGCGCTGACGCAGCCGTCCACGTCCACCCATTCCATCGTCACCTTGGTACTGCCGGCCGCCTGGTCCGCGCTCTGGACCGCCTTGGCCGCGCCGAGCCCGACGTTGCCCGCGACCGGGAAGATGATGTCCGCGCCCTCGCTGATGAACGTCTGGGTCAGCGTCTGGCCCTTGGTCTGGTTGGTGAAGTCGCCGGTGAAGGAGCCCTTCTGGGTCTGCTCGTTCCAGCCGAGGACCTGCACGTGCGTGCCGTGCTTGGAGTTGTAGTACTGCACGCCGTCCCAGTAGCCGTCCATGTAGATCGTTACGGTCGGCAGCTCGATTCCGCCGAACGTGGCCACCTTGCCGGTCTTGGTCATGCCCGCGGCCAGGTACCCGCCGAGGAAGCCGTCCTGCACGGTGTTGTACGTCAGCTGGTCGATGTTGGGTTCCTTGGTGCCGGTGAGGCAGCCCGTCGCATAGGAGCAGTCCACGATCGCGAACTTCTGGTTCGGGTTGGCCTTGGCCGCGGCCTCGGTCGCGGCGCCCATCAGGAACCCGACGGTGACGATGATGTTGCAGTGCTCGCCGATGAACGTGTTGATGTTCGGCGTGTAGTCGCTCTGCGTCGTCGACTGCAGGTACTTGACGGTGATGTTCGGGTTGGCGGTCGCGGCCGCCTGCATGCCGGCCCACGACGAGGCGTTGAACGACCGGTCGTTGATCCCGCCGGTGTCGGTGACCATGCAACCGAGGGTCTTGGCGCCAGTGGCGGCGGCCGTGCTGGTTGCCGTGCCGCTGCTGGTGGCCGCGCTACTGGTGGTGCTCGACGTGGCCGAACTGGTGCTGCTGCCGCACGCGGCGACGGCCAGCGTCGCTGATACGGCCAGCGCCGCCGCGGCCCATGCGCTGTGTTTCACGCTTACCTCCACTGGCCAGGCACTACCAGCGCCTGGCCTCGCATTCGTCCTGGGTTGTCCCGCAGGCTATGCCTGGTTGTCCCGGCTGGGAAGAGGACACGCGTCGATCTGACCTGCTCGTTGCCGAATCGGGACCCGAATATGACGGGATTTCTGGCCTGCCGGACAGACAGCCGCGATTCCGGCCCGGTGTCTTAGTGCTTTCCTACAGGCTGATGGCGTCCTGCCGGGCCGAGGCGCTGCCGGCCGGAGCCCCGCCGGCCGGAGCCCCGCTGGATGAAGCCCCGCTGGGCGGAGCACTGCCATTAGGCGCCGGGACGCCGGGGAAGTCAAGCGTGACGGTCAGGCCGCCGCCCGGCGTCTCGTCCAGGCGGGCGGTGCCGCCGTTGGAGGTGGCCAGCCGGTGCACGATGGCCAGGCCCAGCCCGGTGCCGTTCGGGCTCGAGGTGGTGAACCGCAGGAAGGCCCGCTCGCGGTCCTCGGCGCTCATGCCCGGGCCGTTGTCGGCGACCGTGATCCGGGCCCCGGTCGCGGTGGCCGTCGTGGTGAGCCGGACCAGGTGGCCCGGGCTCAGCGCGTCCAGGGCGTTGGCGATCAGGTTGTCCAGGATCTGTTCCAGGTGCCCCTCCCCGATCCAGGCCAGCACCGGCCTGGCCGATGAGGTGACCAGGATGATGCTCCGGTCGTCGGCCACCGGATGCCAGGCCACGACCCGTTCCCTGGCCACCTCGGCCACATTCACCGCCGCGGGCACCGGCACCACGTTCTCCGCGCGGGCCACGGTCAGCAGGCCGTCTACCAGCCGGGACAGCCGGGCCAGCTCGTCCAGTGCCCCGGCCAGCTCGTGGCCGGTCTCCGGGTCGGAGTGGGCGGTGTCGGCGGCGAGCAGGTCCAGCCGCAGCCGCAGCGCGGCCAGCGGCGTGCGCAACTGGTGCGACACGTCCGCGATGACCGCCCGGTTCCCGTGCACCAGCGCCTCGAGCCGGCCGGCCATGGTGTTGAACGTGGTGCCCAGCCGGCGCAGCTCCGGCGGCCCCGAATCCACCTTGGCCCGGATGGCCAGGTCGCCGTCGGCCAGCCTGCGGGCCGCGGCGTCCAGGCCCTTCAGCGGCCGGTTCACCCACCGGGCCAGGCCGAAGGCCAGCAGCGCGGCCGCGATCATGGCCGCCGCGGCGACCGAGCCGAGGATGGCCCACAGGGCCAGGATCTCGTTCTCCAGCGGCTTGGTCGAGCTGGCCAGGACGACCGTGCCGATCCACTGCCCGGGCGACCCGCTCTGCTCGTAGACGGGCATGGCCGCGATCACGTACGACCCGACCGTCTCGGTGACCGGCTGGACCGGCTGGTCCACGGCGATCGCGGCCTGGGCCTGGTTGTCCGCCTCCTGGGCGAGCTGATCCCAGTTGCCCGGCGGCATGCCCACCGGGTTACCCACCGGATGACCCACCACCTGGCCGTAGCCGTTCACGCGGTCGGTCATGACCAGCAGGCCGTAGCCGGCCTGCCGCGTCTCCTTGGCCACCGTGAGCAGGGAGACCTTGCCTTGCGTGATCGCGTTGGCCGAATCCCTGCTGTGCTTGGGCTGGGCCAGCAAGCTCAGGTAGTCCTGGGCGATGACCGCGTCGGTGCGGGCCATGCCCGCGGCGGCGGCGGTGAAGGAGTTCCGGTCGTGGGAGGTCGCGTTCAGGGTGAGCGGGACCACCGCGCCGACCAGGATGATGGCGGTGAAGGCCAGCAGCATGAACAGGATGCGCCTGCTCACCGGGCACCGTCCGGGTCGGCGAGGCGGAAGCCGTGACCGTACACGGTCTCGATCAGGCCCGGGTCGCCCAGCTTGCGCCGCAGCGCCGCCATGTGCACGTCGAGCACCTTGGTCGGGCCGTACCAGTGCTCATCCCAGGCCCGCTCGAGCATTTCCTGGCGGCTGACCACGCGTCCGGGGTCGCTGGCCAGGCACTCCAGGATGGCGAACTCCTTCGGCGTCACCGCGATCTGCTGCCCGTGCACGCTGACCCTGTGGGTGCGCAGGTCCACGGTCAGCGCGCCGTGCTGCAGCACCTGGCCCGCGGGCTGGCGGCTGCGGCGCAGCACGGCCCGGATCCTGGCCAGCAGCTCGTTCAGCCCGAACGGCTTGATCAGGTAGTCGTCGGCCCCCTCGTCCAGGGCCAGCACCCGGTCGGATTCCTCGCCGCGCGCGGTCACCACGATGATCGCCGCGTCGCAGGCCTGGCGCAGCCGGCGGCAGACCTCGATCCCGTCGATGTCCGGCAGCCCGAGATCGAGCAGCACCACGTCCGGGACCGGCCAGTCCAGCGCCGCCTGGCCGGTGGTGACGCTGCCGGTTTCGTAGCCGGCCCGGGTCAGGCCGCGGACCAGCTGAAGCGCGATGCCGGGGTCGTCCTCCACGACGAGGACCCGGCCCAGACGTGCGTTCACGACCTCCACGCTAAGCACGAAACCTGCGCAGCACTAATCGGGCGGAGATCTTAACCACATCTGAACTTCTTCCAGGGTGGGTCCTAGGAAGTCGTTGGGCATGATTAATGGCA
>Ga0335072_10013118_pt1 | contig 11816 bp, 8 predicted proteins | sample Lox_Sample_21_FD_206725 | JGI IMG/M metagenome (GOLD analysis project Ga0335072, IMG submission 206725) | Soil microbial communities from Loxahatchee National Wildlife Refuge, Florida, United States - Lox_Sample_2.1 | ecosystem: Environmental > Terrestrial > Soil > Wetlands | place: USA: Florida...
CGGGCGGGGGATGTCGATCTGGGACACCTTCAGCCGGGTGCCGGGGAAGATCCGCCGCGGCGATACGGGCGACATCGCCTGCGACTCCTATCATCGCTTCCCCGAGGACGTAGCTCTGATGGCCGGACTGGGGCTGACGAACTACCGGTTCTCCATCGCATGGCCGCGGATCCAGCCGACCGGGACCGGGCCAGTCAACGTCAAGGGCCTTGACTACTACCGGGCACTGCTTGACGAGCTTGCCGACAAGGGCATTGCCGCGGCTGCGACGCTCTATCACTGGGACTTGCCGCAGGAGTTGCAGGACCGCGGTGGCTGGGCGGTACGCGACACCGCTCAGCGGTTCGCCGAGTACGCGCAGATCGTTGCCGAGCAACTGGGCGACCGGGTGTCGCGCTGGATCACGCTGAACGAGCCGCAAGTAGTGGCGAGCCACGGCTACCGCGAGGGCGTGCACGCGCCGGGCCTGACCGATGCGGCTGCCGCCGCCGCGGCCACTCATCACCTGCTGCTGGCGCATGGGCTGGCCACTCAGGCGCTGCGCAGCGTACGGCCGGCCACGCCGGTTGGCATCACGTTCGATATGCATCCGGTCCGGGTTCCGGAGGGGGCGCAGCCAGAGGCGGTAAAGAAGGCACGGCTGGTCACTGACGCCGAGCAGAACGGGCTGTTCCTGGAGCCGGTACTGTACGGCCGCTACCCTGCGCACGCGAGGTCCACGCTGCTGCCCGTTCCCGCCCTGATCTCCGGCGGTGACATGGACATCATCCGTCAGCCGGTCGACTTTCTCGGCGTGAATTATTACGCTCCCGTCTACCTGCGGGCCGGCGATCCGGACGACCTGCGACGCGACGAGGAGCCGGCCAGTTGCCAGCTGCCCGGTGTGGTCGAATACCGGCCTGCCGAGCTCGAGCGGACGCCGATGGGCTGGCTGGTTGACCCGGAGGGTCTTTACGAGCTGCTGCTGCAAGTCTCCGCCCAGGCTCCTGGCATGCCGCTCTACATCACCGAGAACGGGTGCGCGGCGGAGGATTACGTCGACCCGCTTGGCGCGGTCAACGACCTGGAGCGGATCAGCTACCTGCACCAGCACCTCGAAGCATGTGCTCGCGCCGTGAAGGCCGGAGTGAACCTGGCTGGCTATTACGTCTGGTCTCTGCTTGACAACTTCGAATGGGGCTGGGGTTACCAGAAGCGCTTCGGGATCATCTTCGTTGACTTCGAGACCCAGCGCCGGATCCCGAAGTCGAGCGCGCGCTTCTACTCAGAAGTCGTTCAGTCGAACGCCATCCCGTCGCTGCCGTAACCGGCAAGGATCGCGGCCTCCCGCAGCCGCGACGTCCGCTATCCGGCCGTGCCGGAGTGCTCAACGAGCGTTGGAACGCCGGAGTCGGCGAGATGGCAGGCGACCTGGCTGGTGCCGGCGCTATCGCGCGCAACGGCCGGGAGAACGGGCACCGGCACGGTGCGGCACAGCTCCGCCTGCTCGTCGCCTGCGGGCAACGCGGCGCGGCGCGGGCAGCGCGGATGGAAGCGGCAGCCGGCCGGGACGTTCGCCGGGTCGGGCGGCTCACCGGCCAGCGGCCGTCCAGGCTGACCCGACGTCGCGTCCGGAAGCACTGACAGCAGCGCCTGGGTGTAGGGGTGGCGCGGCCGGAGCAGTACCTCATGCACCGGCCCGGACTCGACGATACGGCCCAGGTACATGACGGCTACCCGATCGGCGATGTTCCACGCGACGCCGAGATCGTGGCTGACGATGAGCGCGGCCAGACCGAGCTGGTCGCGCAGGTTGAGTATGAGCTTCAGGATCTCGCCTCGCACTGAGGCGTCCAGCGAGGAGACCGGCTCGTCGGCCACCAGAACCGACGGTTCGAGCGCGAGCGCGCCTGCGATGACGACTCGCTGCTGCTGGCCGCCGGACAGCTCGTGCGGGTAGCGGGCGATGAACTGCTCGGGCGGGCGCAGGCCCGCGCGGGAGAGTGCCTGGTGCACCCGCTCGGTCAGCCCAGCGTTCATGCCATGCAGGCGCGGCCCCTCAGCGACCGCGTCGAACACGTTCTGCCTGGGGTTGAGCGCGGCGGCCGGGTCTTGGAGCACGAGCTGGACGTGCCGGCGGTGCCGTCGTAGCGTCATGCCGTCGTAGCGCAGCGGCGCGCCCTCATAGCTGATCTCGCCCGCAGTAGGCGGCACCAGGCCGACTAGCCCGCGGGCCAGCGTGGACTTCCCGCAGCCGGACTCACCGATCAGCGCGACGATCTCCCCGCGGCCAATCGTGAGGTTCACGTCATCGACGGCGCGCGCCGGGCCGCGGCCGCGGCGGCCGGGGAACACCACACGCAGGCCGTCGGCCTCGAGCACGGGATTGCCGGTCCGGCTGACGTCACCGGCGGGCCCGGCGAGCTCCGAACCGGCCGGATCGTGCAGTGGCACCTGGCGCGTCCCGGCTGGTGTGGCCTGGTCCGCGCGTATTGCGGTATAGCTGTCCAGCACCTTGATGCACGCGGACTCGCGGTGCTCGCCCGCTGGCCACAACTCGATGTCGTGGGTCCGGCAGGCATCGATCACTTCCGGGCAGCGCGGCGCAAACGGGCAGCCTGAGAGATCGCCGCGCAGGTCGGGCGGCTCGCCGGGGAGCCCGGCGGGAGCCATCCGCGACTCAGGGTCGCCCATGCGCGGGAAAGCGCGGCCAAGGATCCCGGTATAGGGGTGTCGCGGCGAGCCAAGCACCTCGCGCGACGGCCCGATCTCGGCGACGCGGCCGGCATACATGATCGCGAGGCGGTCGCAGGTCGCGCCGAGCACCGACAGGTCGTGACTGATCACCATCATGCTGATCTGGCGCTCGCGGACCAGGCCGGTCAGCAGCTCCAGGACCTGCGCCTGGACGATGACGTCCAGTGCGGTGGTCGGCTCGTCTGCGATGATGAGGTCAGGCTGGCAGGCGAGCGCCATCGCGATCATGACGCGCTGGCGTTGCCCGCCGGATAGCTCGTGGGGGTAGCTCGCCCGGCGCCGGGACGGCACGCCGACGCCGTCGAGCAAGTCGGCTGCCCTGGCTTCGGCCACCCGCCGGCCAACCTTCTCGTGCAGCATGATCGGCTCGCAGATCTGCTCGCCGATGGTCCGCACCGGGTTCAGTGCGTTCATGGCCCCCTGGAACACCACAGAGGCCTCGGCCCAGCGCACCGACCGGAGCCTCTGCCAGCCCATGCCGATGATGTTGTCGCCCTTGAACAGGATCTGCCCGCTCAGTTTCGCCGACACTGGCAGCAGGCGCAGGAGGCCGAGCGCGACAGTGGTCTTGCCGCATCCGGACTCGCCGGCCATGCCGAGTGTCTGCCCGGCCTCCAGGGTGAAGCTGACCCCGCGGACGGCGCGCACGGTCTCGGCGGCCGACCGGTAGGTCACCGCGAGGTCGCGCACCTCGAGCAGCGGGGCCGCCGTCTGGGCCTCCTGGGCCATCGTCACGGCTTCCTCGCCATCCGGGGGTTGAGAATGTTCTCCACTGCCCTTCCGATCATGGTGAACGCCAGCGCGACGATCACGATCGCGATGCCCGGCGGCAGGATGTACCACCAGTCGCCGGCGCTGACAGCGCCCTGGAAGAACGCCTGGTTGATCATGGAGCCCCAGGACACGTCGGTCGGGTTGCCGAGGCCGAGGAATGCCAGCGTCACCTCGGAGATGATCGCGCCGGAGACCGTGAGGGTGCCGGAGACCAGCACGAACGGCGCCACGTTCGGCAGCACGTGGCGGATCACGAGCTGGCTGTCCCGCGCCCCGAGCGCCTTCACGCGCTCGATGAACGGGCGCGCCTCCACCGCCAGCGTCTGGGCCCGGATGAGCCGCGCGGTGCCCGGCCACGAGGTAACCGCGATCGCGATAGTGATCGAGGTGTCGCCCTGGCCGAGTACTGCGGCCAGGGCGATGGCCAGCGGCAGCGTGGGCAGCGCGATGAACCAGTCGGTGAGTGCCATCAGGACTCTGGAGGTGGTCCCGCCGTGGTGCCCGGCCAGCAGCCCGATGACGCTGCCGAGGATCATCGTCAGCGCGGTCGCGACCACCGCGATCGCCAGCGATGGCCGGGTGCCCCAGATCAGCAGCGGCACTATCGAACGGCCGGCGTAATCGGTGCCGAGCGGGAAGCGCATTGACGGGGGTGACAGCGGCTGGCCAGGCGCGTTGACAACGTCCAGGTTGCTGGCGTGGATGAACAGCGGGGCGGCCAGGGCCAGGATGGTCAGCGCGACCAGGATGCCGAGGCCGACCATGGCGGCCCGCCGAGCGGCGAACTCGCGGGCGAACCGGCGCAGCGCGAGGAGCCGCGGCGGTGCGGTGGCCGCAGGTGCCTGAGATGTGGCCGCGGTCATGATCGCCGTACCCGTGGGTCGAGTGCGCGGTAAAGCAGGTCGGCCAGCAGGTTGAACACGATCACCGAGCCGCTGAAGATGATGAACGTACCGTCGAGCAACTGCAGGTCCGGGATCTGCAGGGCCTGGTAGGTGAGGTAGCCAAGGCCAGGCCAGGAGTACACGGTCTCCACTGTGATCGTGCCGCTGATCATCGTGCCCACCTGCAGGAAGATCAGGGTCATCGAGGGCAGCAGCGCGTTGGGCACCACGTGGCGCCGCCTGACCTCGGTGTCGCGTAGTCCCTTTGCCCTAGCGGTGAGCAGGTAGGGGTTGCCGGCCTCGTCGATCATCGACGAGCGCATGATCATCTGGTATTGCGCGAACACCACCAGCACCAGGGTCAGGCAGGGCAGCACCAGGTGCCTGGCGATGTCGATGATGTGCGAGATGGCGAACCCTCCGACGGTGCCCGGGGTCGACATGCCGCCGGCCGGGAACAGCGGCGGGATCGGGCCGAAGCCGACACTGCCGAGCACGAGCAGGATGATCCCCAGATAGAACGTCGGCACCGACCACAGCGTGATCGCCGAGCCAGTCGACAGGCGGTCCAGCAGGCTGCCAGGCCGCCAGCCGCTGCGGATGCCCAGCCACATGCCCAGCCACACCGACACGATCGTGGACGACCCCATCAGCAAGATCGTCGGCCACAGCCGTTGCGCGATCAGCGTGGCGACCGGCGTCTCGAACTGAAAGGAGTAGCCGAGGTGGCCCTGCAGAGTGTTGACCACGTAGTGGCCGAAGCGCTCCCAGATCGGCTGATTGAGCCCGAGTTCCCTGGTGAGGACGGCGATCTGCTTGGCGCTGGTCGGCCGTCCCCTGGTCAGCGCCTCCACCGGGTTCGATGGCATGAGGTTGAAGATGACGAAGCCGACTACCAGCAAGGCTACGAAGCTGACCACGGCCGCGACGACCTTGGTGGCGAGGTAGTGGGCGAAGTCCCGCGCGCCCGAGGCCCCGCCGGATGGCGGGGCCTCCAGTGCGCTCAGGCTCTGAGCCGAAAGCGGCGCCGAATTGGTGCTCAAGACGCTACTCCCGCTCGCCTGCTGTCCTGCGGCGCCAGAAAACCAGCGCTGCGCCGGCCAGCAGCACCACGACCACGATCGGGAGCACGATTGCCAGGGTCGTGCCCGACGACGAGCTGGTGTCGCTGCTGGCGACCGGCGTGGCGTCGAGCCAGTTGATGAACAGGTTCTGCTGCGGGTAGAAGCCCTGGGCGTTGGGCTTGCCGAAGAAGTAGTTCTTGACCAGGTTGGTGCGGACCGCGCTGAGGAAGTCCGGGTAGTACAGCACGACGTCGACCGCGTTGGAGTACAGGATCTGCTGCATCTGTCCGACCGTGGCCGCACGCTGCGTGGTGTCGAACTCAGTGGCCTGCTGGGCGTAGAGCTTGTCGTATGCGGGGTTGCAGAAGAACGAGTCGGTGTTGAATCCGGTGCCGTTATTGAGCGGCAGGACCCCGCAGGTCTGGATAGACAGCAGGTAGGTGGGGTCCGGAGTGGTGGACCACGTGTCCGACAGCATGTCCCAGTCGCCCTTGGGCAGGTCGGCGTTGAGCTGGTTGTAGCTCATCGAGTCGATGGTCACGCCGATGCCGACTGCCTTCAGCCACTCCACGATGTAGGGAGCCATCGCGGCGTCGGTGGACTCGTCGGAGTGGATGCCTAGCCGCAAGTTCAGCGGCTGGTGCGTCTTGGGATCGATCCTGATGCCGTTCGGCCCCATCTTGTACCCGGCCGCGGTGAGCAGCGCGTTGGCCTTGGCCGGATCGTAGTTGAGCTGCTGGGAGGCAGGCGGCGTCCACTGCCACTGCGGGTAGGCCGGCGGCAGGTAGCCCTGTCCCGGCACTGCCAGGCCGTCCCAGATCTTCGACACCAGCTCCTTCTTGTTGATCGCCATCTCGATTGCCTGGCGTACCTTGACGTTCTGCAGTGCGGGGTTGCCGTTGCCGAAGTGCCGGCCCTCCCTGGTCCGGGCACCGGGGTTGAGCTCGATCGCGGTCCAGGCGGCCGAGACCTGCGGGGCCACGGTGATGTCCTTGGCGCCCTTGAGCGCGTTGAACTGGGTCGCGGTCAGGCTGTCGTCGATGTCATCGAGCTGCCCGCTGCGCAGTGCGGCCACCGCCGCGTCGCCGTTTGAGAAGTACTCGACGATCAGCGTGTGGAACTTTGGCGCGCCCATGAAGAAGCTCGGGTTCGCGGTCAGCGTGGCGGACTGGTTCGCCACGAAGCCAGTCAGGGTGAACGGCCCGTATCCGACGGCAGGCGTGCCGTGGTTGGTGAAGTTGCCGAGGTGCGGGACCTGCGCGGCCCAGATGTGCTCGGGCACGATCGGGATGATGGCGAGGTTGTACAGCAGGTTCGCTGCGGGGCTCGTGGTCGTGATGACCAGCGTGGTGGCACTGGGCGCGGTCACGCTGGCGAAGTCGGCCACTAGCGCACCGTTAGCGGCGCCTGCCGCGGCGTTGTGCATGATCAGGTTCAGCGTCCAGGCCGCGTCCGCCGCGGTCAGAGGCTTGCCGTCGCTCCACTTCAGGCCGGACTTGAGAGTAAAAGTCCAGGTCAGCTTGTTCGGCGAGAGGCTCCACTTCGTCGCCAGATAGGGCTCAGGCGCGCCTTGCTTACTGGTCGTGGTGAGCATCGGGTAGATCTCGTTGATCACTTCCAGATCGCCGTCGTTGTAGGCGGTGAACGGGTTGAACGTGGAGAACGCGGTCTGGGCCTCGACGGTCAGCGTGGAGCCGGACGAGCTGCTGGCAGCCGCCGGACCCGCCGCGCCGGCGGCCAGGACGGGAGCCAGGGCGATCCCGGCGATGGCCGCCAGCAATGCCCTGGCACGCCACGCGGATGCGAAGCGGTGTGCGCTTGGTCGCCCGCGACGGGCGGGTCGCGTGATGTTCATGAGCTGGACTCCTTCGTGACCGCGGGGGAGTTCACGACACGGCGTGCCGCGCACGCAGTCCTACCGGGCGCCGGCAGGACGATCGGTGCGAAAACGCAACGCGCGCGCAGTCGCACGCGAAGCCAGGACGAGGCGTAGCTCGTTGTCTATATTTCAGACATCCAGCTACAAGCATGCATGAGTACTACATGATTCAGAATCAGCGGTCAAGACGCTATTCTGAGCGAATCATTTCAATAGTGTCACGAGGTGGGCCGATGGCTGAGTCACCGGAGGAGAGTTCGCCCGCAGGGCGGACGCCGGCGTCTGCACGCCCGGAGCAGGGAAGTACTGGCGGGCCGCTGAGCGTAGCGGAGCAGATCCGCCAGCGGCTTGGTGAGCTGTCGCCGTCGGAGCGCCGGGTCGCGAGGACCCTGCTCGCGGGGCCGCCGACGATCGGCCTCGAGTCCTCTGCCCGGCTGGCCCGCGTCGCCGGGGTCAGCGGTCCGACCGTTAGCCGGTTCATCGCCGAGCTGGGGTTCAGCAGCTACGCCGCCTTCCAGCGGGCGCTGCACGAGGAGATCGCCGCCCGCATGATGACGCCCGCGGAAATATACCGGCGTCATCAGGAGGCGGAGCGGTCTGCCGATGTGCTCGGCACGAGCGCGCGCACGCTCGGCGAGGCCGTCACGGCTAGTGTGGCCGGGCTGGACGCTGATGAGTTCCAGCGGGCGGTATCCCTGATCGCCGACAGCGGCCGTCAGGTGCTTATCACCGGTGGGTGGTTCAGCCAGCTACTGGCGGCGCACCTTGCCTCGGTGCTTCGCGAACTGCGCCCGCATGTCCGGTTGGTTGGCCCGTCGGCGAGTGATCGCGTCGGCGCCATCGCCGACATCGCCAGGCGGGATGTCGTGGTCGCTTTCGACTTCCGTCGCTACGAGCGCGACACGCTGGAGATCGCACGCTCGGCGCGCGCGGAAGGTGCGCGGATACTCCTAGTCACCGATCCGTGGCTGTCACCGGTGGCCGACATTGCCGACGCCGTGCTCACCGCTCAGGTGTCTGGCCCATCTCCATTCGAGATCCTGACCCCGGCGCTGGCTGTGGTCGAGACACTCATCACGTCCGTGGTCGACGCGCTCGGTGAAGCCGGCCGGGCGCGGTTTGAGCGATTCGGCGAGGTCGTCGAACGGTGGGTGCGCCCGTGGCCAGACGGCGCGGGCGAGGTCGACAGGGAGACCGGGCGTGAGGTGGCAGCCGATCCGCCGCTGCACGCGACGTAAGGTCTGCGCATCCTTTGGTATAGAGCCCTGCGAATTCCTCTGGTCGCGCTGTCACATTTCCCGGCGGGCACGTGTCATGGAGATGAGGTCCTGCAACTCAGGCCGATATGACAGGAGGGTGCCCGATGGCACGCATTGAAGGCGTATCAAAGGCGGAGGCCGGCCCCATCGTCAGGCTCGTATTCCGGTTCGGCCCTCGGATGATGAAGAAGCTGACCGGCCGCGATCCGCAGACTGGCAGCGGGATCGAGCCGATAGAGATCTGGGCGCACCAGCCGAAGATGATGATGGGCATGGGCAGGTTCAACCAGGCTGTCCGCAAGGGCAAATCCGTCGAAGAGCGGATCAAGAACCTGGTCGAGCTCAAGGGCGCGCAGATGATCGGTTGTGAGTTCTGCGTTGATCTAGGCTCGCAGATCTGCCGCAACTCCGGCTTCTCCGACTCCGAGCTCCTCGCCCTGCCGCGCTACCAGTCCAGCGACCTGTTCACCGATCGGGAGAAGGCAGCGCTTGACTACGCGGTCGCGGTGATGCGCACCCCGGTCGAGGTCACCGACGAGCTGTTCACGCGAGTGCGGTCCTACTTCGACGATCGCCAGCTGGTGGAGATCACCGCCCTGCTGACGCTGGTGAACCTCGACCGTTTCAACGCCGCGTTCGCGATCGGCTCGGCGGGCTTCAGCGACGGAATGGTGTGCGTCCTGCCGGACCGGCCGGAGACTGCGCCGTCCCTTGCCCGCGTCACCGGGCCGGCTGCCAAGCCGGGCGGGACCTCTATCGCCTCGTGACCTGCCGGACCCTGCGCACGCGGCGAGTTCCTGCGCGGCGTTGCGCAACTGCGGGGACGGTCAGGCCATCACGCGATGCGAGCTCCGGGGGCACGTCCGGGCAGGCGCCACGGTGACGCCTGCCGGGAGTCCGCTGATGCTCGGTCTGCACTAGGTGGTTGCTGCCTGCGGAACTATGACGAGCTTGCCGCCCTTGGGGGTATGTGTGCGCTCGAGTTCGGTGAGCGCGCCGATTGCCTGCGCGAGCGGTACGGCGCGAGCTACCGGGATAGCCAGCTTGCCCTGGGCGGCGGCTTGCGAGATCGTTTCGAGGGCCGCGGGCGTGTACTTGGCGTTCACCGCCTGGAAGGCTCGCGAGAATACCGCCCGCGGCATTTTCGCAGGCGTCATGTTGATGTCGATGATGCGGCCGCCGGGCTTGAGGAGGCGGCGCGCCGCCCTGAACTGCATCGTGCCGGCGGTATCGAAGACAAGGTCGAACCTGCCCTTAAGGGGAGCAGTATCGAAGTCGAAGCCGACGACTGGGTCGATGCCGAGCGCCCTGGCGTCTGGCGCGGCGGCATCGCGGCAGCTTCCCGCTACTGATGCGCCGTGCATCAGCGCGATCTGGGCTGCGGCTCGGCCGACTCCGCCGAGGCAGCCGTTGATGAAGACGCTCTGGCCAGGCTGCAGTCCCCGCTTGCCGATGACGGACTGCAGCGCGGTCACGCCGACGGTCGGGAGGACCGCGACTTCCTCGTACGACAGCCCGGCAGGCTTCTTCACGAGTTGGTTCTCAGCTGCGGCTACCATCTCGGCGAACGCGCCCGAGTCCCGCATGCTCATCGCGCCGAATACCGCGTCGCCCGGCTTAAAGCGCGTGACGCCCTCGCCGGCGGCCACGACTATGCCGGCGAAGTCGTGTCCGAGTCCCCTGGGAAAGCGACGACCGGTCATGATCTTCACCGCGCCGTTGCGGATCTTCCAGTCCATCGGGTTGGCGGCCGCTGCCCGCACCCGGACCAGCACGCGGCCCTTGCCCGGCGCCGGCGGCTCAACCTCTTCAAGGCGCATGAGCTCGGGGCCGCCGTACTTGTAATACTCGATCTTCTGCATCATGACTCCTGCTGGAAGTAGTGCTCCGCGCTGAGGTCGTCGAGCAGTCCGGGATGCTCCGGCTGCCAGCCGAGTAGGTCCCGGGTCAGCGCACTGGAGACGAGGTTGTCGAGGGAGACGAACATCGCGAGAAACCCGAAGTAGCCCTCCGCCTCCTCCGGGGGGATGCTGACGGCCGGCAGGCCCAGGCGCTGGCCGATCGCCCTGGCGATCTCCCGGAACGGCACGCCCTCGTCAGCCACGGCATGCAGTCGCGATCCGGCAGGCGCTTCCTCGACTGCCAGCCGGATCAGGCGTGCCGCGTCGAGCGTGTGAACCGCAGGCCAGCGGTTTGACCCGTCGCCGACGTAACCCGTGCTGCCCTTAGCGCGGGCAACGCCGATCAGGGCCGGTATGTAGCCGCGATGATCGAGCGAGCTGTGCACGGTCGGCGGCAGGCGCACCACCGACGACCGGACTCCGCGCTCCGCAAGGGCGATCATCGCGTTCTCCCCGTCGGCCTGCGGCCCCTTCCCCGGCCCGTCCGCCTCTGTCCCGGTGCCCTCGAGCCCGCCAAGCACGAGCGCAAGCGTTCCCGAGACCCCGACGAACGGCTTGCTGGTCCCGCCAAGCGCCTCGCCGATGGCCTCCTTAGCGCGCAGGTCGGCGGCGATCGCCGCCGCGAAGTTGCCGGCGTGCGCCTGCTCGTGCTTGAACGCCAAATGAATGACGCCATCCGACGCGGCGGCAGCCTCGCGCAGGCTGCCGAGATCATCGAGGGAGCCCCTGTGCACCTTGGCCCCGAGGGTCTCCACTGCCGCGGCAGACGCGTCAGAACGGGCAAGGCCCACAACCTCGTGTCCTGCGCCCAGGAGTTCCGGGATAACAGCGGAAGCGATGTGGCCGGACGCCCCGGTGATGAATATCTGCATGGAATTTCCTCCGAATACCAGATCGGGTGTGGTGCCCGTGAACAGCGCGGGGGGACAGCTCTCGGGCAGTGCCTGGCATCCGCGTCGTGCCGGTCAGCCCGGCAGATGCGGTCGCGCAAGTAGGCACCAGCAACAATGTATTCGCCGACAACTATGATGTCAACGACAACATTCACTGCTATCGTGTGAGCGTGAACGAGCGTCCCTACCACCACGGGAACCTGCGAGCTGCATTGCTGGCCGAGGCCGAGCGCACGATGCGGGAGCAGGGCATCGAGCAGCTTTCGCTGCGTGAGCTCGCCCGCCAGGCCGGAGTTAGCCATGCCGCGCCGCGCCGCCACTTCGCCGACCGCCAGGCACTGCTCGACGCCCTTGCGGAAGCCGGATTCCTGCGCCTAGACGACGAACTGCGCACTGCGATTGACGCCGCGGGGGACAACTACCAAT
>Ga0335072_10013119_pt1 | contig 11815 bp, 12 predicted proteins | sample Lox_Sample_21_FD_206725 | JGI IMG/M metagenome (GOLD analysis project Ga0335072, IMG submission 206725) | Soil microbial communities from Loxahatchee National Wildlife Refuge, Florida, United States - Lox_Sample_2.1 | ecosystem: Environmental > Terrestrial > Soil > Wetlands | place: USA...
GAAGACAGAAGAGATGAAGTAATATTGGATATGACAAGTTGAGCGACAGAGGATGAGGGAATGAGGAAATACAAATACCCAGGATGAGTTATCTCGTAGATAAATGTGGACATAAATAAATCCCGGCAGACTAGGGGCCATGCCTCCGTCGAGCCTAGCGTTGCCATGTGGATTTTGTGGAGAGACATTCAGCGCCTTCCTCGTAACCGCACAGACTAGACCAGCATTGGGCTTAGCTGTGACAGGGAGCTTTCTTGGCGGCGCCGCTTACGCCTCTCGCGCCTCAATTAATCGAAGAACACCAGCCGTTTTAGCTCGGCCACTAAGCAAACTCCCCTTACCCACCACCGCATACCGTACCTAACTCATGAACTCCCGCCGTCACTCAAATTTCAGTGGTGGCTCGCCCTTTTTCCCTTTCTCCCCTTCGTCTGCCTCCACCATTGACCTGGTCGAGAAGGAATCACGACCACAACTCCCCTCATCGCTCTCGCGACCGTGCATCTGCGTCGTCGTCCACAGTTCTCCTAGCTGACGAGCCTCGCTCTTGTTCGCTCTTGTAGCGTGCATATATTTTAATATTCCGCTTGAGCAGTGTCGGCTACTTTGCACGTCCGACCAAGTCACGACTCGGTCGCAAATCCCTCGAGTCGCCATCCGCGCATACTATTCTCTATCTTCTGGTTCAAGATATTTATTATTGTAACGGTTCTGATCGACAGAATCGTCAACAGCTAAATTTCGTACGAGTGGTGGTTTCTGTACGGGAAAGAGTCGCCAAATAGGGATCGGGCGCTGTTCACGATTATACACATGATGGCAACCCATCACCCATCGCCGACTGGCATGCACATGCACCATGGCCCTCCTCCCTCTGCACCTGGTATACCCCCAGCGCAACAAGCGGGATGGCCATCAGGGCCGCCATCTCAACAGATCGCTGCTATGAATGAGGCGGTGTGGTTACAAATTGGTAAAATTACTGCCCTGCGATAAATGTAAAGACTTGTGCTGTCTAACACTCTTATAGGAAGCTTCCTCGAAATGATTGGCAACCTTGACGAGGCTTCCGGAGCATATGAACATGCACTTCGGGCCAATCCAAGGTCTATTGCTGCCATGAATGCTATTAGCGCAATCCTTCGGACACAAGAGCACTTTCACAAGGCCGTTGAATATCTTAACAATATCTTGAAACTTGAACCTAATAATGGTGATGTGTGGGGCAGTCTCGGTAAGTGTCGCATATCCTACATTGACAACACACATTGCTCATATGTATAGGCCATTGTTATTTGATGATGGACGATCTCCAGCAAGCCTACTCCGCTTATCAGCAGGCTCTATATCATCTTCGGGATCCTAAGGTTTGTTTTACATTAATACTTATTCTGGGCAAAAGCTAAGGAGAACTTCAGGAACCCAAGCTGTGGTATGGCATCGGTATCCTTTACGACAGGTATGGATCTCTAGAGCATGCCGAGGAAGCCTTTTCCCAGGTCATGCGTATGCAACCCGACTTTGAAAAGTCGAACGAAATCTACTTCCGCTTGGGTATAATTTATAAGCAGCAGCAAAAGTATCAGTCAAGTTTAGAGGTATCTACTTATCTTCTTTCGCCCATCATTATGACTGATTGCTTACTGGTCTGCAGTGCTTCCGATATATTGTGTCTTTTCCACCAACACCTTTGACCGAGGAAGACATCTGGTTCCAAATTGGGCATGTACACGAACAGCAGAAAGATGTAAGCGAAACTATTCGTAATTTGATTTTGGCAGTTCTGACATATCTCAGTATGACAATGCCAAGCTTGCCTATAGGCGTGTTCTCGAGCGTGATCCTAATCATGCTAAAGTCCTCCAGCAGCTGGGCTGGCTGCATCACCAACAAAGCAATAGCTTCAGCAGCCAAGAACAAGCGATCGAATATTTGGAGAAGTCCGTCAGCTCAGGTTAGTTTCATGTAGTGCTCCCAAACGTTACAAGTTTTGACACGTGGCAGATCAATCTGATGCACAAAGTTGGTATTTGCTCGGGCGGTGCTACATGTCACAGCAGAAATACCCCAAAGCGTACGAAGCCTATCAGCAAGCGGTGTACCGCGACGGGCGGAACCCGACATTCTGGTGTTCGATCGGTGTCTTGTATTACCAGATTAACCAGTACCGAGATGCACTAGATGCATATTCCCGCGCGATACGCCTGAATCCGTATATCTCCGAAGTGTGGTATGATCTTGGTACCTTGGTGAGTCTGCTTCATTTTTTGTTTGGACATGGCTTACAATTAGTTTAGTATGAGTCTTGCAACAATCAGATCAATGATGCTTTGGATGCGTATCAAAGAGCTGCTGAACTGGACCCATCTAATGTCCATATCAAGGCTCGTCTTCAATTGTTGCGAAACCAGCAGGCAAATGGCATACCCGTTCATACGAGCGCACCACTCCCGCAAGATGTCCATCCCAATGCATACCAGGCCACTGGCGCTGTTGGGCCACCAGGGCCACAATGGGGCAACTCAGCGCCTCAGGCCGGTCCTCCTGGCCCTCAAGCTGGACCACCAGCAAACGGCTGGCCAAATCGTCTTGCTGAGATCAATCCTCCTCCTCAACCGCCAAATCCGTATGATCAGCGAGAGGTTATCCGTGGGCCTCCGCCGCCACCACGACAGCCAAGTCCGCGGCAGGAGCAGCAGATGAGACCTTATCAAGAACCACCTCGCCATGCTATTCCACATCGTATTGCAACTCCACCACGTGATCATCACGCACCCGGTTCGTACCCCGGCCAGGGTCTCCCTCAGCTTCCACCTCAGGCTTCACAGCAACCAGGACAACCGTCTCAACAGCAGCGCGTCATTAACACTGCAAACTATGCTGTTTCACCCAGCGGTGTTCTTCCCCCTGCGCCAAATGGCATGAACGGACCTGCCCAGGGTCCGATGCCGCCCTACGGCCGCGGCAACAGTCCTCGACCTGAAGTTCGGCCCATTATGGATAATCGCATGCCGTCACCAAAATCAGGCTACCCCCATCAAGGGTACCAACAGCATCATCCAGATAGCTCCAATCCTGGGGGAATCGCCAATGGAGCACCACCTCCAGCTGCTGCTCTAGCTGCTGCTGAGGCTGCTGCGAATGAGCGTGCACACGAGCGACCGGGGTCTGTTGGCCCAAAGCGTATGCGCGAATGGGAGGAGGAAACTTCACCAATCAAAAAAGCTGCATCCGATGAGAATCGCGCTCGGATGGAGGACATGCATCACCGGCGGCCATCGACTCCACCGCGAGACTTCCGACGGAGCTCTTCTGAAGCACGTAAGGCTGAAGACCAGCGTCGCACTAACGAGAACTATCATCCCTCGGACGCAGCTCATCACCCACATACACACAGTCTCCAATCTCATCTGCCACCGATGCAGCCCGCGGCTGGACCTGCACATGAACAACAACCACTTCAACCAGCATCAAAAGATTACCCGATGGATGAGCGAGAGCGCGAAAGGGATCGGCTAGATTATCAAGCACCCGCGCCTCCGGCTTCCCAGAGCGAGCCTGAACGCGCTGCCCGTAAAATGGACGTCGACGAAGATTATGATGACGAAGGTGAAGACGAAAAGAAAGGGATAGTGAGTGGCTCGGGACCCGGATCCACGGCAGGAGATGGCAAAAACACACCGCCTAGTGCGGGTTCAAACGGGCATACAAATGGGCTTGGTATGAATGGGCAGGTACAGCCAAAGGTTGAAGCATCGGCCTGATTTTTACAGCATCTTGTTAGTGATGGTAGTCTCTTCTAAACCTATGTGATATTTACTTTGTTAAATCTGAAAGATTCGAACCTTTATGAAATATTAGAAGTGATGATGTCGAGGCCCTACAGACTCTACATAGTTGTTGAAGTGCAGAAATCATGATGCTGTGGTCCCCATGATCGCCGCCGCCTTGTTCTCCTGTCATCTTGATTCCTGCTTTCATCCTGATTTCTGTTGTCCTCCGCCCAATGCTCCTCAAATTTCAATCATCGTAAATAAGAGAGATTTGGAATAAAAGACTTGAAGGTACCTCAAGGTAAGAACGGGATCCTCGGCAAAACTTCGGGAGTGGAGGACCGAAAAGTTAGAATATATTTTGTCCATTGCATACACACAGAGAGCTTCATAGGCACAATACAGTCAACCGACATTCACAGCAAGAAACGAAAGAGGTAGCATGGAAGCGCTGCAGGTATACCAATTTTGCAGCTAAACGGCAGTGCATCTTCAAAGTTAGAGGCGGCGCCGCGGAAGAAAGCTCAGAAAGAGATGAAGCCAGAGCCGGCGATCGAGTCTGAGCCTAAAGAAGATAGTGAGAATATGTTTATGGATGATGAGGCGGCAAGAGCCAATTGGTTCGAAGTCCGAACCTGAGGATGATCAAATCGAGGACGCCGATAACTTTGAGGACTGTAGGCCACTAAATAGCGACAACGCTCTCGTCGAATGAGATGTGCCAGGTGCCACATCACTATCCTTACCATCACCATCTAGTGCCTACCCCAGAAGTTTCCGATTTGAAGTTGTCAGAGAAGACGATGAAGACTATCGAAGACATGATATTCGAGAACATGACAGAGATTCAACAGCGCGGTATACTACCTTTACTAGCGGGCCGTGATATTCTGAAAGCCGTAAAGACAAGATCGGGCAAGACACTGTCATTCTTAATACCTGCCGTTGAAGGTCTGAGCTCTTTGCGATTTAAACCCTGAAATGGCACCGGGGTAATAGTGATATCTCCCACAAGAGAACTAGCCCTCCAAATATTTGGCGTCGCTCGAGAACTCATGGCACGCCATTCACAAACATATGGCATTGTCATTTGAGGAGCAAATCGCCAAGCAGAGGCTGAAAAGCTTGCGAAAGATGTCAATCTTCTCATTGCAACCCCTGGTCAATTGCTAGATCATCTACAAAACATCCAAGGATTCGTCTTCAAGAATTTGAAAGCTCCGATCATTGATGAAGCCGATCTGATACTGGAGATCAAATTCGAAGACGAGATGCGGCAGATCGTCACGATCCTACCTAAAGACGAACGCCAGACCATGCTCTTCTCTGCTACGCAGACTACGAAGGTTGAAGATTTGGCATGAACATCACTACGGCATGGTCCTTTATACATCAATGTTGACCATCAGAAAGAGTACAGTACAGTTGAAGGCATTAAACAAGGCTACATTGTTTGCGACTCTGACAAACTCTTTCTCCTTTTTATTCTCCTTCTTGAAACGGAATTTGAAAAAGATAATCATTGTCTTTTTCTCAAGCTGTGCCTGCGTTAAATATCACGCTGGGCTTCTCAATTACATCGATCTGCCAGTACTTGATCTGCATGGCAAGCAAAAGCAGCAAAAGCGAACCAACACCATCTTCGAGTTCTGTAACGCGAAACAAGGCACTCTAATATGTACGGACGTGGCAGCAAGAGGCTTAGATGTAAATTTATACTTCATTTACTCTAGTTTATATCAGATACTGACTAGATCACAGATCCCCGATGTTAGATTGGGGAGATCGTTCAATACATCCCTCCTGAAGATCCCCGCAATTATATCCATCGCGTCAGACGAACAGCAAGAGGCTTCAACGGCCGCAGCCGCTCCCCCTCACGTTCCTCCAATCCTCCGAAGTCGGTTTCCTTGCACAACTCCAAAAAGCCCGCGTCCCTGTAGTTGAATTCGAATTCCCCGCCAAAGAAGATTGTCAATGTGCAGTCACAGCCTGAAGAAGCTCATTAGCCAAAACTACTATCTGAGCGAGTCCGCCAAGGACGGCTATCACAGCTATCTTCAGGCCTATGCGAGTCATAGTCTGAGAACTATCTTCGATGTGCGTAAGCTAGATCTCGTTAAGGTGGTTGGGAGCTTTGGGTTTGCGACTCCGCCGAGGGTGGATCTTACTTTGGGTGCGAGCATGGGTTGGGATAAGAAGACGCGGGGCAGGAGGGCGTATGGGAGTCAGCCGAAAGCAAGGTGGAAGTTTCAAAAAGAGGGGAAGCTATTGAGCAGGTTGCTTGCTGATGATGTCTACCTTAATGAGGAATCGAAAATGCAGTACCACAAATCGTTCGTAGTAGATTTTAGAAGTTTTTTATATAGTGTATGTTACAATGACTGCCTGATTTACACGGTAGACTGTGTAAGTCTACAACTGAGTTTGCCGAGGAAGTATATGACCTCCCTCAGAATGTTCTATAATACTAACAACCTTATGGGTATCCCTAAGCTCGCCTTGCTAAGCCTGAACTCCTTGATCCACAAAATAAGCGCCAATACTTTTGGTTGCTCATAGGCAGTCCCCTGTCCATCTCCCTGATGGCTGAAGAGCTTATTTGACAAGTCTAACAGATGGTGACCCCTTGCCAACATCATCAAGCATCCCTGAGACGGGTTTGAAATTTGTCTTTGTATTGCCGTTATGGCTCACCAAAGCTTCAATGTGAGGTTTCTTAGCGACCGGCCGAACGGCTGGGATGGATTCGCTGTCAGAGTCAGAAGACGGGCCATCTCCGGCGGCAGAGCCATCGCTACTGAAATTGGACCGCATAGTTGGTAGCGGTTTTGTTGACCTAGCCTCTGAAACGGACGTCGTTGTCTGAGTACTTGCTGGTCTGTGTGTTGGAATAGACTTCGCCGCGACAATTTTGAATGGCTTGCCTTTGAGAGCCTGTCGTTCAGCCATCGACATAACTTGTCCGGATGGTCCTTTGGGTACAGATTTAGTAACACCCGTTGTAAACTTATTCCTTGCAAGGGTACTGCTGGCTGCTTTTGTCGGTGGCGAAACATGTGCCTTTACAGGAGTAACCTTTTTAAACTTTTCTCTGGCAGCTTCCTCTTCTTTGAGTTCTGCTTCAACCATACAAAGTGCTTCCTCTTTTGCTTTTAGACAGTCTTCTGAAAGTGATTTGCTGATGCTGAGCCCTGAAATTTTTCTAATGGTAGCTGCGGTAGTAGACACTGGGTTGGAGACCTCAGCGATCATATTAATATCTCCATCTAGAGTGCTATTCTTTGAAACGGGAGCTGGCTCTTTAGCAGACTTATCCCGAACAGCGATAGCTTCTTTGGAAGTGGTAGATAATTCAGGAAGCTTAACGGGGAGTACTTCTGGATTCGCAGGAATTTCCGAGGACAGAGGTTGGCGACTTTTCTTGATGTTGGCAGAAGACGGCGGCGAGGCTTGCTGACAGTCCTCCACTTTCTTCTGAGCGAACATAGATGATGAACGGTCTCTTTTGGGCTCCTGCGTCGGCGAAGATACCACGGAAGGTACGCAGGATGAGTCCTCGTTATTCAGAGATTCTCTGTCATTTTCTGATAAAAATTCTGGCGAGCAACCACATTTCTTTCTGTTACCATCGGGCTTTTCTGCTGCCGCTTTCGAGACCGACTGCGGTACGGGGAGTTTTTGAATGGCTCGGGTTGCCAGAACGATATTATCTTCATCGTCACTCTCATCCCGGCAGATATTGACGACGACAGTGCCATCATCGAGTTCAGAAAGACACCGTTGCCCGGCCATGCTCCTACGTGGCATTTCAGGATTATGTCTAGGCCGTGCTTGTCCTTCGTCCAACTCCTGCAAATTCCGCAAGAATTCCTTGGATCTCATCATTGGAAGTTTGATTATGTGTCCTCGACTGCCCTCAAGTTGATTCAGAGTCATGAAATATCTTCCGTTCCTCAAAGCATCTGCAAGCTTTTGCTTCTTTTGAGCCTGGAAAAATTGTGCATGTGCGTCATCCATCTCACCTTTATTTAACATTGATATGCTATCCACTTTTCGCTTGTTGCTGCTAAAGTCAATAATTGGGGGCTTTTTAGGGAGTCTGGGATAGGTGAAAGCGGGCTCTTGCCCAATTGGGGTGTTAGCATCGGGATGCTCGAATAGAATCTTATCGGTATCGTTAGCTTGCTGATAGTAACTTATGCCCATCATTCGGTCTCCTCCAGGAGCTGAAAGACTAGGAGAGGAAGATTCTGGGACAAACATCGTTGCCTCTGAGGCGACGTATTGTGCATTGGAATTGAGCCTGGTACTAGATGTCTCCGGATGAGATTCTTGCCGAGCACCGCTGCCATTTGTAATGACTTGATGCTCTGCGTCTGGTGCAGTGTTATGATGACCATTGCCGTGGGGCAGATGTGCATGTGCATGAGCCAAAGTTGAGTCGCCACCTAAATTATTGTTTTCCGGATCATCTGTATATTGAATCGTATTGGGCTCATGATCACGCAGCTGTGGATCAATCGCCATATCATTTATCAAGTTGATATCCACGGAATTTTGCACATTTTTCTGCCCTGCATCGGCCTCGATTAGTACGTCTTCCTCCAAAGACTCCTCACGCGCCTTCTCCGTCTGAGCCTTCTCCATCAGTCTTTGCATCCTCGAAGAAGTTTGTGGATCGTCATCACCATCACCGCGTAACCACGTGAGGTTGGTGCGGCTAAAGTCCACCAAGCTCTCAACGCTCCTTGGATCAGCGACACGTTTTGTATCATGGCCCAGAAGTGTACCCTTTGGCCGGTACGCCTGCTGAGTATGGTCCCGACGGCATTTACCGCAGGAACATATATTTAGGCATTTTGGGCACTGCCAATTGGGATCTTCCATAACCATTTGTGGCTTTAGATCAAAAGCGCGCCATAGAGTACCATAACAGTAAGAGTTGGGGCAGGTAGTGCAAAATGCAAGCTTCCAATGTGGCTCTTGATGCTGACATATATGACAGGCCTTATTCTGTGTCTTCTGTGATTTTCGCTTTGAGCCCTTCCTCTTCTTTACCCGCCCCTCATCGTCAACTTCTGGTTCGGGTTCAGACTCAGGAGAAAGCTCTGGCTCAAATGGCTTCGATATGTCTCTCCAGGGTCTGCGCTTCAGCTGTTCCTGACATACCTGTGCCACGGGCTTCTTTCCGTAAAGGGATCTTGCAACATCCAAACTTTGCGGTGGAGAGGCGTTATCATCATTTCCAACCACCATGGCACGCCATTCATCGTATTTCTGAGTCAGAACGTGCCATTGCCATTGTTCAACCCAAGTTAGATTCGAAACACAGCCACAAGAACGACCCATAGCGTAACATTCCATGCAGATATCATATGTGTCTTCGTCTCCTGTATCTTCAACCTCACCAATGCAAGATTTGCAAGTGAGAAAGCGATTGAATATATTACAACGGCAGTAGGAGCATGTGACATTGCTATCAAATGGAAGGAGCTCCACGTGCTTCTCCTTAGGCAGGTCCTTGGAAAACATTTCGCTAACAAGAACTTCTGTGTAGAGAGCAAAGAGACGTCTGAAGTCTTTCTTTAGTTGCCTCACTCGAATGGCATTTCTGATAGAATCTTTTACTTGACCATCCCGACTGGCATCTTCTGCCTGCTCGACACGTTTCAATTGGTCGTAGTACCGGAGGAGCGAGTAGTATACAATTGCCTTGTTTTTATATTGTTCATCACGGCAAACCATCCGTGCTCGGGGCAGGGCTTCATGAAGCGCGAGTTCAAGGGTTTCTACTGTTGTCCGATTCCAAGCGACTTTCATAGTCCGAGTGCCTCGATTCCACACCTGATGTGGGGCGAGAGGAGGGATGAGAATGAAATCACCAACTCTTTGGTTGACAATATAAACCGGAAACGGTGCCTTCTTCCAGGCATTGACCTGTGCAAAATGCGACTCAACTTCAATATCATGACCGAGCATAGACAGAAAATACTCCGAAACAACTTCTCGGTCCTTACTCTCCGTCATGAACCATATTGAGCTCCCAGCCTTCTCGCCTTTTTCTGTTGAAGAAGTCTCAACCATAATATTCTGACCTAAACTTGCGCACATCTCTCGGTGAGCTGGAGTATATGTTCCTTCGTGGCCAATGTAGCACATCATATTTTCAGCCCGCATTTCTGCCGGCAGGTTGCTCATGAGATCACCAGCCGGCCCAGCGCCTTTACCTAAGACGAGCTTGTTGTATGTGTTGCATTCATGCACTGCACCGGGACCTCCTTGCTCGCCAGCACAATCATTGAGGTAGAAGAGAGTCTGTGGAATGACGTTTTGTAAGTGCTGATGCCACAGCTCAGGGCAGTCTATGTCCTTCAAGTAAAGTCTCTGTCGCTTGGGATCTCTATAGTTCGCTGGGGTCCATTGCCTTGTAAGCTTCTCCAAAGCACCCAGATAATGTCCGATCGTCATTGGCATGTCGAGGCCGTTCACAATATCTCTCACTTTCTCCTCTGCAATGAATTAGTAATCAGGACTGAGGGTCACGCTGTTATGCACTTACGTTTCTTTCCTACATTGTCCTCTAGCCAAGTCTTGCTGAACAACCATGGTGGCAGACTTTTGTTCCATCCTTCGATCACTAGAGGCTTGCCACCAACTATGACATGTAAGAGAACAAGCTTCTCGAACTGCTCGAGACCTAGTTCACGGATCTGGTCAGCTGCGATCCGAACAACATAGTCGAAATTAGGCGTGTTCTCCACTAGCGCATTAAGATCGAGATCGGGAGGAATAGGATCGAATTTGGCTTGAGGATGGAGAGGGCTCGGCATGTTGGCGGCACACCCAGCTTCAGGGTTATGGCTGTGTTGTCCGCGCTTCTTCCTTCACGAAGTTGGATGTGCACCGCCGCGAACTCAAAAGGCCACTTCCCACAATGTGGTGACACCTTGTTCACCCTTACTGGAACATATGGTGTCCATTCGAGAAAAGTTGAATGTACAGAGTTGAGAGGTACTCTAGAGGTCCAGGTCGTGAAGCAGTGTGAATGTCGAAATCGCGTGAATCATAACTAAGAAGCTACAGAAGCGAGTGAATATGGAAGTTGTAATACTTTGGATTTTTCAAATGTATGTACTACTAACTCGCCGAGAGTTTATGGATCATCCATCGAGCTCCGCTCACGTTCCAGGGAGTTGCAAGACAAGGTGATAATCAGAAATGTGAGAAGTGGAATAAAGGAGCTTGGACCACTCTTTAAACGCGAAATTGTTCCGCGTTCTGAAGTGGCATTGACGAGAACTTTAGCACGAGAGGATATGAGGTAAACGACGGGATGGGGACCAATTGTAACCGACAAGAGAAGTAATACTGGTAGGTTCTGTAAGTTCTTTGCGTATGCTGACACGGCTTCTATTTTCTTCCTGTAGCACGAAAATCAGCCTAAGTCACTAGCTTCGTAACCGTATCAAGATACCGTGACACAAGAGGTCTGTCTGTAGTAAGACTGTACATCTTAGATAACATTTTTTAAGAAGCATCTCATGAGCCCTCGATGATGCTTTCGAGATCTTATCCCCAAAGATGTTCTCATTTATGAATGGTTATGCTGAATCTCTTTTATTGCAGTCGTACCACCATGGCCAGGCATGCTATTCTCAGCCTGTCGACAGGCTGCCGGAGTGTATTGTTGAGGACAGCATATGGGAAATATGCAATACCGTCGCTGTTGGTGTCATCAAGCACTCGGGTTTTTCGGTCACGAACTGTACCGTCTCCCGCATCTAACAATACTCCCTCTGTTTCCTATACTAGGATATTTCCTAGTACTGTAAAGCGTCATCAGCATTCAGTCTCTCCTGGTAGCCCATCTCTGAGCATCGCCAGCAAAGCGGAGGTTCAGGACTCTCCAGAACTATTGGCGCCATATTCACCGCCATCTACGGGTCTGCTATCAGTCCTACCTTCATCCTGGGTCCCCTACGCCGAGCTTATTCGCCTCGACAAGCCTACGGGAACTTACTACCTGTTCTTTCCATGCC
>Ga0335072_10013120_pt1 | contig 11815 bp, 9 predicted proteins | sample Lox_Sample_21_FD_206725 | JGI IMG/M metagenome (GOLD analysis project Ga0335072, IMG submission 206725) | Soil microbial communities from Loxahatchee National Wildlife Refuge, Florida, United States - Lox_Sample_2.1 | ecosystem: Environmental > Terrestrial > Soil > Wetlands | place: USA: Florida...
GAAGATGCCGATGGAGTAAATCTGGGTGTCGGCTTCCTTGACCGCGGAGCGGACTTCGTTCTCGGTATAGCGGCTGTTGTTGTCGCCGCCGTCGGAGACGATGAGGAGGGCCTTGCGCTGATACTTGGCCTGCTTCATCTTTTCGAGGCCGAAGTAAATGGCGTCAAGCAGGGCGGTGCGATGGCCGGGCTGGACGGTGGCCAGGCGCGCTTCCACGTCGTCGGTCGAGGAGGTGAAGTCGGTGATGAGTTCGGGGCGGTCGTTGAAGCCGATGACGAAGAACTCATCCTGGGGATTGGAGGTCTTCATAAACTGCAGGACGGCGCCGCGGGCACGGACCACTTTGTTGCTCATGCTGCCGCTGAGGTCGAGGATGACGCCGATGGAAACCGGGGCGTCATCGGAGGCGAAGGTCCGGATGTTTTCGGGGTGGTTATCCTCGTAAATCTGGAAGTTTTGCTTTTCGAGGCCGGTCACGAGGCGATCCATCGGATCGGTGACGGTGAGCGGGATGAGGACGAGGTTGGTGTCGACGCGAAACTCGATTCCACTGCGCAGCGAAGCGCCGGAGGCAATGGGGATAGCGGGGTCGGTTTTGACGGCGACAGGCGGAGCGGTGACATGGACTTCGTCGAGGGGATTGTCCTGAGCGAAAGCCGAACCGACAAGGAGGAGGGGAGCGAGCAGGAGCGACAGCAGGGGAATTCGCCAGGCGAAAAGCCTTGCCTGGAGCGACCCCGAGGATGACCTGGCAACCAGTTCGCGCCCGTAGGGGGACGCCATGGCCGAACCTCACGTGTGAAAAATACTGGCACGATTGAGAGACTTCTGCAATAGCCACTGGCGGTATTCGCAGGCCCGCGTCCCGGAAGTGCAGGAAAGAAGCGCAATCCATGCCCTTGGGAGCTTGGATGACAGCGATCCGGAGGGAGTAACGCGGGTTTCTGGCCGCCTCCCAGCCATCTCGCGCCAGGCAGCTGCGGCTGGGCCTCGCGATAGAATCGGGGGAACAGACGATGGCCAGAATTTATCCCTTTCGCGCACTGCGCTACAACCCATCGAAGGCCGCCCCGCAGGATGTGGTGACTCAGCCGTATGACACAATCACGCCGGCGATGCAGCAGGCGTACTACCAGCGGAGTCCCTGGAACCTGGCGCGGATCAACCTGAGGATGCCCGAACTGTTCGACCAGGAAGGCGATCTTTATGTCCACGCAGCCCGCGACTTCCGGGCGTGGCGGGAAGAGGGCGTGCTGGCGCAGGAGCGCCAGCCCTGCGTATTCGCTTACTCGCAGCGGTTTGCGGCGCCGGGGCAGTCCGGGACGATGCTGGAGCGAAGAGGCTTCATTGCCCTGGGCGAGCTTTATGAGTACGGCCAGGGGGTGGTTTTCCGGCACGAGCAGACGCTGTCGCAGCCCAGGAGCGATCGCCTGAACCTGCTGCGGGCGACGCGGGCGGAGTTCGGCCCCATCTTCATGCTGTATTCCGATCCGGCCCGGAGCGCGGAAGAACTGCTGTTCGGCAGCGACGGAATGGCTGCGACGCTCCCGGATATCGAAGTGACGGACGAATATGGCGTGCTCCACCGGGTGTGGAAGGTGAGCGATCCGGCGAAAATCAGCCTGCTGGCGACGACTCTCGAAGACAAGAAGCTGATCATCGCGGACGGCCACCACCGCTACGAAACGGCGCTGGAGTACAGGGAGGAGCGCGGGGGCGGGAAACCTGCGGAGGCTTGTGAACGAATGGCCGCGACGCTGCCGCAGCCGGCCTATCCGGAAACCGCGGCGATGATGACGTTTGTGAACATGGACTCCGAAGGATTGGTGATCCTGCCGACCCATCGGGTGGTGTTCGGTCTGCAGGGATTTGAGGCGTCGAAGCTGCTGGAAGGCGTGGCTGCGTGTTTTGACGTAGAGGAGCTGAAGGATCGCGATACGGCGACGGCCCTGGCGCGGCTCGCGGAGTTCCAGGGCAGTACCGCGTTCGTCGCCGTGACAGCGAAGGGCTGGTATTTGCTGGCGGCGAAGGCGGCGCCTGTGGCCGAGGCGCTGCACTCTGTTCCGGAGCGGCAGCGGCAGCTGGATGTCGTGCAACTGCAGCATCGGGTGCTGGAGCAGGTGCTGGGGATTTCAGCAGAAGCGATGCGGGAGGAGACGCACCTGCGATCTCTGCGCGATGCCGCCGAGGCGACGGATCAGGTGGCGCGTGGAGAAGCGAATCTCGCGTTTCTGATGAATCCGGTGACGCTGGAGCAGGTGCGGGAGGTTGCGTTCGCGGGTGGAGTGATGCCACAGAAGTCGACGGATTTTTATCCAAAACTGCTGAGCGGTCTGGCGATCTATGCGCTGGATTGAGGCAGCGCTGGCGCTGGGGCTGTTCGCGGGCATGGGGCAGGCGCCACGATCTTTGCAGTCAGGGCCGCCGCAGGCCGCCACTCTGCCGACGTCTCCGCAAAACCCGGTGCCTCCGGCATTGCCCGCACCGACCATGCAGCCGGTGCAACCGCGGTTTGTGGTGGTGCTGGACGCGGCGCATGGCGGGAGCGATCCCGGAGCCAAACTGGGCGACGCGGTTCCGGAGAAAGACATCACGCTGCAACTGGCGGGACGGCTGCGGTCGATGCTGCGGGCGCGCGGGATCGATGTGACGATGATCCGGCAGGGGGATGTCACAATGGCGCCGCTGGATCGTGCCGAGGCGGTGAATCACGCTCAGGCGGCTGCGTGCCTCGTGATTCACGCGACGGCGACGGGGAGCGGGGTGCATCTGTTTACGTCGTCGCTGGCTCCGGCGGCGAGGGCCCAGTTTCTGCCCTGGCAGACGGCGCAGGCGGCGTATGTGACGCAGAGCCTGAAGCTGGAGTCGGAGCTGGATACGGCGCTGGCCCACGCGGAGGTTCCGGTGACGCTGGGGCGAGCGTCGGTCGAGCCGATGGACAGTATGGCGTGTCCGGAGGTGGCGGTGGAGCTGGCTCCGCTGGTCGCCGGGCACGTGACGACGGCGAAGCCGATTACCGATATGGGGTATGAGACCTCCGTCGTGAACGCGATTGCAGCGGCGCTGGAATCGTGGCGCAGTGACTGGAAGCAATCATGATCTCGCAGGTGCAGAAATTCCTGTTTGCGGTGCTGCTGCTGGCCTGCGTGGCGATGGCGGCTTTTTTGCTGCGCCTGCGGAATCGCGCGCAGGATCGGCTGCAGGCGCAGAGCGCGATGGCTCCGGCAGAGATGACGGAATCCGCCGGAAACCCGGTGAAAACGGTGGCGCTGTATGTGCCGAACGATCTGGACGATTCTCTTACGGCCGTGGAGGCAAGCGTGCCGATGCCAGCCGATGAAAGCGCGCAGGCGCGCGTGCTGCTGCAAAAACTCATCGACGCATTCGGGGCTCCGTCATCGACGCACCCCATTCAGGTGGCGGCGGGCATCGACGACGTTTATTTTCTGCCGCTGACCCGGGAGAAAGGCGCAACGGGACCCGCTGGACAGCTCGCGGTGGTGGATTTGAGCGGCGCCCTGGCTGCAGCGGAGCCCTCGGGGATTGAGCCGGAGACGCTGACCCTGGAGTCGATGCTGGCGACGCTTCACGCGAATCTGCCGACGATTACGGAGGTGCATTTCCTGGTGGACGGGCAGCAGCGGGAGACCCTGGCGGGACATGCAGATCTGACGCGGACGTATCTGGCGTCGGACACGATGACGCAATCGCAACCCGCGGAGACAGGAATCGGGACCGGAGCCGGCCGATGAAGGTGGGCGTCTTCGATTCAGGATTTGGCGGGCTCACCGTGCTGCGCGCTCTGATGGAGCAGATTCCGGCTGCGGACTATGTGTATCTGGGCGATACCGCGCGGCTGCCGTATGGAGCCAAGTCGCGCGCGACGGTGGCGCGCTATGCCGTGTCCAGCGCCAGGTTCCTGGTGGAGCAGGGTGCGGAGTTTCTGGTGATCGCATGCAATACCGCCAGCGCGCTCGCGCTCGACGCGATCCGGGATGCGGTGCCGGTTCCGGTGCTGGGCGTGGTGGAAACGGGAGCGAACGCGGCGAAGGCGAATTCCGCCACGCGCGATGTTCTGGTGATGGCGACAGCGGCGACGGTGGAGAGCCACGCGTATGCAGCGGCATGTGCGGAGCGGGGACTGCGCGCTCTTGAAAAAGCTTGTCCTTTGTTGGTGCCGCTGGTCGAGGAAGGCTGGATCGAGCACCCGGTGACAGCCGAGGTTCTGCGTATTTATTTGTCCGAGCTGGCGGAACAGGCACAGGCGGGCGGATTACAGGCGGACACTCTGGTGCTGGGATGCACGCACTATCCGCTGCTCCGAGCGCAGATCGAGCGGATGGTGCCCGGTGCCCTGCCCGGTTCTGCATCAGGATCGCTGCGGGTGATCGATTCGGCCGAAGTCACGGCGGAGCAGGTGAGGCAGAAACTGGGCCCCGGAAACGGAGGCAGATCACCAGGCACGACGCGGTTCTTCGCGACGGATTCGGTCAGAAAGTTTCAGGCCCTGGGAAGCCGGTTTCTGGAAAGGACGATTACCGGGGTCGAGTTGGTGGATCTCGGAGGGTAGCCAGTTCCAGGCAGCGCTTATTGCGGCGCCCGTTGTTGCAGCGTGGGTATGTCGGGTTGCGGATTGGCCGGAGCCGGGGTGCCGACGAAGCGCGCCGGACTGACGGTGATCGGCGATTGCAGAGAGAAATTCAGCAGGGTTTCGGAGGGGATTTCGACCTGCTGACCGCGGGTTGCGCCCTGCACCGCTCCGCCAGCTCCCGCTCCGGCTATGGCTCCAATGGCCGCCCCCTTGCCGCCGCCTGCGAGTGCGCCGATCAGAGTCCCGAGCACGGCGCCGCCGCCGACTTTCGCCGCCGAGTTTTTACCGCGGGCTGCGCCCTGCTTCTCGTACGAATCGGTGACGATGGCGACGTGGTCGCCATGCAGATCGATACGGGTGAGCTCAATGGAAAGCAGTGAAGCGCCGCGGAAGTGCGCCGCGTCTTTGGCGTCGATGACGCGGCCGAGGATCGTCGTTCCCTGCGGGATGGCGATCACGTTGCCGATGACCAGGTTTTCGGCGAGCGTGGCGTGGAAGCCCATGTCCGGCGTTGCTGTCGCGCTCGTAAGATCTTCGACGATGCGGACAGAGATCGGCGTCCCGGCAGGAATCGTGACGCTGCGCGGCAGGGCAGGAGGCGGGGCCGGTGGCGGAGGCGTGGAAACGGGTGTGAAACCGGGAGCTGGCGCTGGCTGGGGGGCGATGTTCTGCGATGGCGGCGGCGGAGGCGGATTGTCCTGCGCCTCTTCAACGCGCCGTGGCCTCGGCTTGCGAGCCGGCGCAGCATTGGACGATCGGGGACGAAGGTCTGGTGAGGAAGCCCCTGCTGCCACGGATGCAGCGGGTGGCGTTGCACTCTGCGCGACGGTGAGATTGTTGACCACGGTGCGCACGCCCGGCACGGAGCCGGCATCGTTGCCGGCGAGTGCGCGCGACGCGGGATCGGCGGCCGATCCGCTGAGCGTCACCATGCCATTGGCGACGGAGACCTGAATGTTCTGTCCGGCAAGAGCGCTCTCGGCGTGCAGTTTCGCCTGGACGCCTGCGCTGATTTGCGGATCCGTGCTGACGGCGGGCGGGTGGCGGTTGCAGCTGGTGGCGAGGAAGAACAGCGCGACGAGGCCGAGGACAGGGTATCCACGGTATTTCATGGTCGATCCTTTCCGGCGCGCGTCGCCAGGATTCGAGTTTAACCCCGGGAGAGGCGTGGTGTGTTGTCGATTTCTGTGCGACAGAGGGCGTGGCAGCTTGATCCACTGCGCGGGCATCAGACTGACAGGCGGCGTTTTGAGCTGACACGCAGCCTCCTCACCAGATACCGAAGCGCGGCAAAGTTCGTTCAGCGGTATTTGACCCGGTTACAGAGCGGGGCCGAGAGGCTCATTTGCACGGGGCAAGGCTTCCCGGTACCATACAGTGTCCGGGAATCCAGTTCATCCCTAAGGAGATACAGGCAATGTCCGAAGAAAAATCATCCAGTGGATTCAGCTGGTTCCTCGCCGGTCTGGGGCTGGGAGCATTGATCGGCGTGTTATACGCGCCGAAGGCAGGACGCGAGACGCGCGAGGAACTGCTGAGCAGCGCCCGCGAGGGCACCGAATATTTGAAACAGAGAAGCCGCGACGCCGCCGATCAGGTCGGCGATCTGGTGGATCGCAGCAAGACCCAGGTGAACGACTACGTCGATCGGGGTAAGGAATACGTGGAGCGCGGCCGTGCGCAGTGGGACGAATTTGTGAACCAGAGCCGGCAGTTCGTGAACGAGCAGGGCGGCAAGGTCTCAGCCGCAGTGGAAGCGGGCCGTCAGGCGTACCAGAGCAACGCGTCGAATCCGAATGAGCCGTCCTGAATCGTGGCGCGCACGCGGCGCGCTGGATCCTGTGGCTAGACCGTGATGCGCGCCGCTCGCCCTGCGAGCGGCTGAGAGGGCACACTATGCAGACTGGTCCCGGAGGATGGGTTCAGATCACATTTACGATTGTTGCGGCAGTTGCCCTGCTGATGCAGGCGTTCGTTCTGCTGGGCATGCTGATCGCTGCGAGGCTCGCACTGCGCAGGGCGGAGGAACTGAGCACGAAAGCAGAGGAACATGCGCTGCCGGCGTTGCAGACAGCACGCCAGCTTCTGGATGACGTGGCGCCGAAGCTGAAGGTGGCGGCGCAAAATCTGATGGAAGTGAGCGCGACGCTCCGCACCAAATCCGTGACGGTGACCGATGCCGTGGACGATCTGGTGAAGAAAACTGAAGTACAGGTCGAGCGTGTGGATGAAATGGTTACCGGAACGCTGAATAGTATTGCGTACGCCACTGCAACCGTGCAGAAGGCCGTTGTGACTCCGGTAAGACAGGTGAGCGCGGTGCTGAGCGGATTGCGCGCGGGTTTCGATGTGCTGCGCAGCAGGGAGACTCAGGTGCACGCAACAGCGGACGGAGATCATTTCGTCTGAGAGATTTTTCTACAGGCAGCAGAAAACCCTCGCTCCGGCGAGGGTTTTCTGTTTTAGCCTGAAGCAGCCGCGCACGGCAGCGCAAACTCCTGTTGGGGTCAACTGCATCTAAAGGCGCGTGTCCCCCAAACAGAGGCAGTAAGCGTGACCATCGATGCAATGAAGGAGTGTATTGAGCAGAAGCCCGGTGCGAAGGTGCGCGCGCCGCTGTCGACTTACCGCGTGCAGCTGCATGCGGGGTTTACGTTCGCTGACGCTGAGGCGATCCTGCCGTATCTGAAGAAGCTGGGGATCGGCGATTTCTATGCATCGCCGATTTTCGAGGCGCGTCCCGGCAGCATGCACGGCTACGATGTGACGCGGCACGACCGGCTCAATCCGGAACTCGGCGGGGAAGAAGGATTCGCGCGGTTCGCAACCGGACTCAAGGATCACGGTCTGGGTCTGCTGCTCGATATCGTGCCGAACCACATGGGTGTGGGCAACGACTCGCTGTGGTGGCAGGACGTTCTTGAGAACGGGCGCGCCTCGCAGTACGCGAGCTACTTCGATATCGACTGGAACCCTCTGAACCCTGACATGAAGGACAAGCTGCTGCTGCCCATCCTGGGGGGTCAGTATGGCGATGAGCTGGAAGCGAAGCATATTCAGATCGTGCTTGTTGATGGGCAGCTGCGGGCGAAGTATTTCGAGCACCTGATTCCGATCGCGCCGCGATCGATTCCCACGATTTTCCCGGCCGCGGAGCTGGAGGAGCTGGCCGTGCCGCAGTCGTTCCGGGACATTCTGCGGGACACGGCGCATATTCCTCCCCACGAGACAACGGATCCTGCGCTCAGCGCGCAGCGGCGGCAGCAAATGGCGGAGCTGCGTCCGCGGCTGCGCGCCGGACTGCAGAGTGCGGAAATGCAGTCGGCGGTCGCGCGGGCGCTGGAGCGGATCAACGGAGTTGAAGGCGACCCGCGGGGCTTTGACCGGCTGCACGAACTGCTGGAGCAACAGCCGTGGAGGCTAGCATTCTGGCGCGTGTCGAGCGAGGAGATTAACTACCGGCGCTTTTTCGACATCAACGATCTGGTCGGCCTGCGGATGGAGAACCCGGAAGTCTTTGCCGAGACACATTGCCTGATTCGGCGGCTTCTGGCGCGCGGAACCGTGACGGGGTTGCGCATCGACCACTGCGACGGGCTCTTCAATCCGCGGCAATATCTCATCCGGCTGCAATTACTGTATGTGGCGAGCCAGTGCTGTGGTGAAGATCCGCAGCGGCCGCGGGGTGCGAACGGGATCGAGAACGACGTGCGCGATGCAATGCGCGGCTTCGACTGGGCCGCGTCGCAGGGGCCTCTGTATGTTGTGGTGGAAAAAATTCTGGAGCCGCGGGAATCGCTGCCGCCGGAGTGGCCGGTGCGGGGGACGTCGGGATACGACTTCGTCTACGCGGGCAACCAGGTCTTTATTCGCGGAGAGAATGAGCGGGCTTTCACGGACTTTTACGAGAGGCTTACGGGCGTCTCGGATCCGGCGGCGATCGTGTATCAGTCGAAGCTGAACGTGATGCGGAACGCCCTCTCGAGCGAAGTGTACGTGCTGACGACTCTGTTAAGCCGGCTGGCAGCGGCGAACCGCAAGGCGCGCGACTTCACCGACGATTTGCTGGAAGCGGCCATTCGAGAGACGATCGCCTGCTTCCCGGTCTATCGGACCTACATCGACGACCGCGGGCAGTATACCGAGCGGGATCGCGCGTTCATCGCGCGGGCCATCGCGCGGGCGAAGCTGCGTAATCGCGAGATGGAGGGATCGGTCTTCGACTTTCTGGAGAGGACGCTTTTGCTGCACGACAGAAGTGGCGCGGAGATCGATCAGGGCGAGCTGTATTTTGCGCTGAAGTTCCAGCAACTGAGCGGACCGGTGATGGCCAAGGGCGTTGAGGATACGACCTTCTATGTGTATAACCGCTTTCTTTCTTCCAATGACGTTGGGAGTTCTGCCGATGCATTCGGGATAACGCCGCAGGCGTTTCACGAGACGAACCGCCAGCGGATGGAAATATCTCCGGACGCGATGCTGGCGACCTCGACGCACGATACGAAGCGCAGCGAGGATGTGCGCAACCGGCTGAACGTGCTCTCGGAAATGACCTACATGTGGCCGTCGTATGTGCGGCGATGGATGAGGCTGAACGCTCGGCACAAGAGAACGATGGAAGACGGGCGCGTTGCGCCGAGCGCAAACGAGGAGTATTTCCTCTATCAGACGCTGGTGGGCGCCTGGCCGTGGAGGACGCGGAATCAGGAAGAGCGGGAGGAATTTGTCGCGCGCATCCAGCAGTACATGACGAAGGCGCTGAGCGAGGCCAAGGTCAACCTGAGCTGGACAAATCCGAACCCCGCGTATGTCGATGCCGTGCATGCGTTCGTTCGCGCGATCCTGACCAGGGACAGCCGGGGACGCGAACCGCGGTTCGTCGAAACGGTGGAGGAGATTCTGCCTGCGCTGCGGTTGTTTGGAGCAGTGAACTCGCTCGCCCAGGCGGTGCTGAAGATCGCGTCGCCCGGCGTTCCGGATTTTTACCAGGGAACGGAGATGTGGGATCTGAGCCTGGTGGATCCGGACAATCGCAGGCCGGTGGATTACGATCTGCGGCGGCGGTTTCTCGACGATCTGAACGAGAAGGCGGACAGCCAGGGCGAACTGGCGGTGTGTCGCGAGGTTCTGGGAACTCTCCAGGACGGACGCGTGAAACTGTGGACGATCCATCGCGCCCTGCAGCTGCGGAATCGGATGGCGCCGGTATTCCAGCGCGGCGAATATGTGCCGGTGGAAGTTACCAAGGACGAGGCCGAGTTCGTGGTGGCTTTCACGCGCGGAAAGAATGTGCTCGCGGCCGTGCCGCGGCTGGCCTACACGCGGATGGGCGGCAATGCACGCCTGCCGCTGGAGACCGCGTGGGGCCGCGGAGAACTGATCGTTCCGGAGATGGCGGGAGCAGCGTTGCAGAACGCCTTCACCGGGGAGCGGATCCGCGTGAGTCCGGATGGCCGGTTGCCGCTGTCGGTCGTGTTTGAGGAATTTCCGGTGGCGCTGCTGGCGCGAGAATGACACCGGGTCGCAGGGGACAGGTTCCGGGTTCCCGATGTGGTGGCTTGAGCTTCAGGACGGGCGATCGTGCTTGTCGCGGTCGGCGACTTCGGTGAGGGCGGCCAGCTTCTGCGCCAAAGCCGGGGTAAGAGCGCCCTCCGCATAACGCCAGCTCCAGTTGCCGGTGGGCCGCGAGGGGACATTCATCCGGGCGTTTCCTTCCAGTTCCAGAATGTCCTGGACAGGGAAGAGGCAGATGTCTGCGACGGAGGTGGCGACGGAGCGGATGAGCGCCCAGACGACCGTGTCGTCCACAGTCTGGACGTAAGCCTGCACAGCAGCGCGTTCTTTTTCACCGGCGGTCTTCCACCAGCCCAGGGTCGTGTCGTTGTCGTGGGTTCCGGTATACGCCACCGTGTTGGTCACGTATTGATGCGGCAGGTGGATGTGAGCGCCGCGGTCGGAGAATCCGAACTGCATGACTTTCATGCCGGGGAATCGAAAATGCTCGCGGAGGGCGTCGACCTCTTTGGTAATGAGGCCGAGGTCTTCGGCGATGAAGGGAAGATCGCCGAGGCGATCGTGCAGGGTCTGGAAGAGCGCCGCACCTGGCGCCTTGACCCACTGTCCGTTGACGGCGGTTTCATCCTGCGCGGGAATGGCCCAGAAAGCTTCGAAGCCGCGGAAGTGGTCGAGGCGGATGATGTCGTAGAGAAAAGTAGCCCGGCGGATGCGATCGGTCCACCACGGAAAGCCGCTTTGCTGGAGGGCATCCCATTTGTAAAGAGGGTTGCCCCAGCGTTGGCCGGTTTCGGAGAAGTAGTCGGGCGGAACGCCGGCGACGCGGATGGGCGAGAGGTCGGAGTTCAGCTCGAAGAGCTCGGGGTGGGTCCAGACATCGGCGCTGTCGTAGTTGACGAAGATGGCAATGTCCCCGATGAAGCGGATATCGCGAGCCGCGCAGTAATCGCGGAGGGCGCGCCATTGCTCGTCAAAGGCGAACTGGATGGCCTGCGCGACAACGAGCTCCTCGCCGTGCTCGCTGCGGATGCGTTCGAGCGCTTCGGGGGTGCGGTGCTTGATGCCCTCCGGCCAGTGGTTCCACGAAGCATAGTTGTACTTGCGGCGAAGGACCGTATAAAACCCCCAGTCATTGAGCCAGGTGGCGTTTTCCTGGCAGAAAGCGGTGAAGCGGGACCATTCCGCGTCGGAGTGGCGCTGCACGAAGTTGCGCGCGGCTTCTTCGATCAGCGGAAGCTTCTTCGCAATCACTTCCTCGTAGTCGATATTGCCAGTGCGGCCGGGAAGGTCGGCGAGGCGGTCATGTTCGATCCAGCCGCGGTCGGCTAAGAGCTCCGGGGAAAGAAGCAGCGGATTGCCGGCGAATGCTGAAAGCGAGGCGTACGGTGAGTTGCCGTAGCCGGTGGGTCCCAACGGAAGCACCTGCCACAGGCGCTGTCTGGACGCTGCAAGAAAGTCCGCGAAGGCATAGGCGGCGGGTCCGAGATCGCCGATACCGCCGTGAGAGGGCAGAGAACCAATGTGGAGAAGCAGTCCCGAAGAGCGCTCAAAAGGCATGGATCAGTCCTGTAAGCATGGATGCAGGAAAGTAGCTCGTAGCTGGCAGCCGGAAGCGGGTATAGAAAAAGCCCGCGGATTTCGAAGACATTCGAAAGCCGCGGGCTGGTGTTGTTCGAGCACGAGGGCAGTTACATGCCCTGGATCGGTTGC
>Ga0335072_10013121_pt1 | contig 11815 bp, 13 predicted proteins | sample Lox_Sample_21_FD_206725 | JGI IMG/M metagenome (GOLD analysis project Ga0335072, IMG submission 206725) | Soil microbial communities from Loxahatchee National Wildlife Refuge, Florida, United States - Lox_Sample_2.1 | ecosystem: Environmental > Terrestrial > Soil > Wetlands | place: USA...
GCGCGCCTTCCTCGAGACCAAATTCGAAGGCGGCCGGCACCTGCGCCGGGTCGCGAAAATGTCCTGATCCGAGCGAGACGAGAGCGAGCCATGACCAGCCAGAGCGTGAAATCGAGCCCGACGGCGAGCGCGAAAACCCCGCGCGCGACGGATCGCTTCTTCGCCGCCTCCCTCGCCGAGGCCGACCCCGAGCTCGCGGACGCCATCCGCGGCGAGCTCGGGCGCCAGCAATTGCAGATCGAGCTGATCGCGTCCGAGAACATCGTCTCGCGCGCCGTGCTCGAGGCGCAAGGCTCGGTGCTCACGAACAAATACGCCGAGGGCTACCCCGGCCGGCGCTATTACAATGGCTGCGAGTATGTCGACGTTGCCGAGACGCTCGCGATCGAGCGCGCGAAGCGCCTCTTCGGATGCGCCTTCGCGAACGTGCAGCCCCATTCGGGGGCGCAAGCCAACGCGGCCGTGTTCTTCGCGCTCCTCCAGCCGGGGGACGGCATCATGGGCCTCTCGCTCGCGGCGGGCGGCCATCTGACCCACGGCGCACCGCCCAACATCTCGGGGAAATGGTTCCGGCCGATCCCCTACGGCGTGTCGCGCGCGACGAGCCAGATCGACTACGACGAGGTCGAGCGTATCGCCCTCGAGCACAAGCCGAAGCTCGTCATCGCCGGCGGCTCGGCCTATCCGCGCTTCATCGACTTCGCGCGCTTCCGCGCGATCGCGGACAAGGTGGGCGCCTATTTCATGGTCGACATGGCGCACTTTGCCGGCTTGGTCGCGGGCGGCGTGCATCCGAGCCCGCTGCCCCACGCGCACGTCGTGACCACCACGACCCACAAGACGCTCAGGGGGACGCGCGGCGGCATGATCCTCGCGAACGACGAGGAGATCGGGAAGAAGATCAATTCGGCGATCTTCCCCGGGACCCAGGGCGGGCCGCTCATGCATTCGATCGCGGCCAAGGCGGTCGCGTTCGGCGAGGCGCTCGAGCCCGCGTTCAAGCTCTATGCGCGCCAGGTCGTCGACAACGCGAAGGCGCTCGCGGCCGCGCTCGTCGCGCGCGGCTACGGTATCGTGACCGGCGGCACCGACACGCACTTGATGCTGGTCGATCTGCGCTCGAAGCGCCTGACCGGCAAGCTCGCGGCCGAGCGGCTCGAGGCGGCGGCGATCACCTGCAACAAGAACGGCGTGCCGTTCGATCCCGAGAAGCCGACCGTGACCTCGGGCATCCGGCTCGGCTCGCCCGCGGGGACGACGCGCGGCTTCGGGGTCGCCGAGTTCCGCGCGGTCGGCGACATGGTCGCGGACGTGCTCGACGCGCTCGCGGCGGGCGCCAACGACACGGGCCGCGTCGAATCCGCGGTGCGCGCGCGCGCCGAGGATTTGTGCCGGCGCTTCCCGATCTATCCGGGGCTTTGATGCGCGCCGCGCGAAAAAACAGACGAGGGGAGTGACGAACCATGCGCTGCCCGTTCTGCGGTCACGAGGACACCCAGGTCAAGGATTCGCGGCCGACCGAGGACAACGCGGCGATCCGCCGACGGCGCTTCTGCCCCGCCTGCGGCTCGCGCTTCACGACCTTCGAGCGCGTGCAGCTGCGCGAGCTCATGGTGGTCAAGAAGAACGGCCAACGCGAGGCCTTCGACCGCGACAAGCTGGTGCGCTCGATCCAGGTCGCGTCCCGGAAGCGCCCGGTCGATCCCGAGCGCATCGAGCGCATCGTGAACGGCATCGTGCGCCGGCTCGAGAGCTCGGGCGAGAGCGACATCAAGTCGGACGCGATCGGCGAGATCGTGATGGACGCGCTGCGCGGCCTCGATCCCGTGGCCTATGTGCGCTTCGCCTCGGTGTACCGCAATTTCCGCGAGGCCAAGGACTTCGAGGACTTCCTCGAGAACGAGCAGCTCGCCGGCGAGCCCGAGTGAGTGCTGTGGGCGCGCCTTTGGGCGGCCCGGGCGATCGCGGTTCCATGAGCGCGGCGCTCGCGTTGGCGCGCCGCGGGCTCGGCAATGTCTGGCCCAATCCCGCCGTCGGCTGCGTGATCGTGAAGGAGGGCCGCGTGGTCGGGCGCGGCTGGACCCAGCCCGGCGGCCGGCCCCATGCCGAGACCGAGGCGCTCAGGCGCGCGGGCACGCTGGCCAAGGGGGCGACCGCCTACGTCACCCTCGAGCCCTGCAGCCATCACGGCAAGACGCCGCCTTGCGCCGACGCCCTCGCCGCGGCCGGCATCGCGCGCGTCGTGGCCGCGATCGAGGACCCCGATCCGCGCGTGAGCGGGGCGGGGCTCGCGAAGCTGCGCGCGGCGGGGGTCGCGGTCGAGCTCGGCCTCTGCAGGGAGGAGGCAGCCGAGCTCAATGCGGGATTCTTCATGGTGATGGCCGAAGGTCGTCCGCTCGTCACCTGGAAGACCGCGACCACGCTTGACGGCAAGATCGCGACCCATACGGGCGAGAGCCAGTGGATCACCGGCGAGCTCGCACGCGCGCGCGCCCATTACCTGCGCGCGACCCATGACGCGGTCGCGATCGGGGTCGGAACCGCGCTTGCCGACGATCCCGAGCTCACCTGCCGGCTTCCGGGGCTCGAGCCCGCGTCGCCCATTCGCATCGTGGTCGACGGGCGCTTGCGCACGCCGCTCACGAGCCGCCTGGTCTCGACCGCGGGCACGGTGCCGACCTGGTTCGTGACCCGCACCGACGCGCCCGAGGAGCGGCGCGACATGCTGCTGCGCGCGGGCGTCGACGTGATCATGATCGAGCCGGGCGAGGGCGATCGGCCGCGTCTCGGGCCGGCGCTGGCCGAGCTAGCCAAGCGCGGGGTCACGCGCCTCCTGGTCGAAGGCGGAAGCCAGCTCGCGGCCGCACTCTTGGGCGAGCGGCTTGTCGACCGCGTCGCCTGGTTCCGCGCGGCGCGCGTCTTCGGCGCCGACGGTCTCAATACGAGCGCTGCCTTCGGGGTCGAGCGCATCGAGGACGGACCGGCCTTCGTCCTAAAGGATATCCTCTCCTGCGGCCCCGACACGCTCGAGCGTTATACGCGCCCGGCGTAGGGCGGTGCCGCGGACCCTATAGCCAAGCGGCGGCCGGGACCCTAAGTTACGCGCCATGTTCACGGGCATCATCACCGATCTGGGCCGGGTTCTCGCGGCGGAGACGGCGCCAAGCGGCGATCTCGGCCTCAAGATCGCGTGCCATTACGACGTGGCCAAACTCGCGGCGGGGGCGTCCATCGCCTGCTCGGGCGTGTGCCTCACCTTGCGCGAGCGGCGCGCGACCGACGGCAAGGAGCCGAGCTGGCTCGCGTTCGAGGCCTCGGCCGAAACGCGCGCGCGGACCACGATCGCGCGCTGGCGCTCCGGCACGGCGGTCAATCTCGAGCAGGCGCTGCGCGTGGGCGACGAGCTCGGCGGCCATTTCGTCATGGGCCATGTGGACGGGATCGCGCGCGTCGTCGACGTCGCGCCCGAGGGCGGGAGCCTGCGCATGATTCTCGAGGCGCCCGCCGCGCTCATGCGGCTCGTCGCCGCCAAGGGCTCGGTGGCACTCGACGGCGTCTCGCTCACGGTCAACGAGATCGACGGCAACCGCTTCGGCGTCAACATCGTCGACCATACGCGGAACGCGACGACCCTCGGCTCGATCGCGGCGGGGGACGAGGTCAATCTCGAGGTCGACGCGCTCGCGCGTTACGTCGCGCGCGCGAACGAGGGAGCCTGAGCCGTGGCGGACGCGAAATTCCTCTCGCCCATCGAAGAGATCATCGCCGAGTGCCGCAACGGCCGGATGTTCATCCTGGTCGACGACGAGGGGCGCGAGAACGAGGGCGACCTCGTGATCCCGGCCCAGATGGCGACGCCCGACGCGATCAACTTCATGGCGAAGCACGGGCGCGGGCTCGTCTGCCTCTCGCTCACCAGGGCGCGTTGCGACGAGCTGGGCTTGAAGCTCATGCCCCAGCATCACGCGTCGCGCCACCAGACCGCCTTCACGGTCTCGATCGAGGCGCGCACGGGCGTTACCACCGGCATCTCCGCCCCCGACCGCGCGCGCACCATCGCGGTCGCGATCGATCCGACCAAGGGGAAGGACGACATCGTCACGCCCGGCCACATCTTCCCGCTGCTTGCGCGCGACGGCGGCACGCTCGTGCGCGCCGGCCACACCGAAGCCGCGGTGGACCTCGCGCGCCTCGCGGGACTTTCGCCCGCGGGCGTCATCTGCGAGATCATGAACGACGACGGCACCATGGCGCGCATGCCGGACCTCATCAAGTTCGCGCAGTTCCACGGCCTCAAGATCGCCAAGATCGCCGACCTCATCGCCTACCGCCTGAGATACGACCGCATCGTCCGGCGCGGCGCCGAGACCACGCTCGAGAGCCGCTACGGCGGCGCGTTCCGGATGCTGGTCTACATCAACCAGGTCGCCTATGCCGAGCACGTGGCGCTGGTGAAGGGCGATCTCTCGACGGGCGGCCCGCCGCTCGTGCGCATGCACGCGCTCGACGTGCTGCACGACGTGCTGGGCGAGCGCTCGAAGGGACGCGGCGGCGAGATCGCGGCCTCGATGCGCCTCATCGCCGAGGCCGGACGCGGCGCGCTCGTGCTCATCCGCGAGCCGAGCCCGACGCGCTTTTCCGACACCGTCGCGGCGCGCCTCGCGGGCGACGGGCATTCGCCGGGCCTGCGCGACTACGGCGTCGGCGCGCAGATTTTGCTCGATCTCGGCGTGCGCGATATGATCCTGCTCTCGAACACCAAGCGCACCATCGTGGGCCTCGAGGGCTACGGGCTCACCGTGGTCGAGCAGCGCCCGATCCCGACCGGCGAGGACTGACCATGGCCGCGCGCAAGAGGAAATCCCCGGCCCGCCCGCCGCTCAAGGTGCTCGTCGTCGAGGCGCGCTTCTATCCCGACATCGCCGACGAGCTCGCGCGCGGCGCCATCGCGGTACTCGAGCGGCTCGGCGTGCGCTACGACCGGATCGCGGTCCCGGGTGCGTTCGAGTTGCCGGCCGCGATCGAATTCGCGCGCCGCGGGCGCAAGGGACGCCGCGCGTTCGACGGCTATGTGGCGCTGGGCTGCGTGATCCGCGGCGAGACCAGCCATTACGACCTCGTCTGCAACGAATGCGCGCGCGGGCTCCAGGAGCTCGCGACCGCGCACGGGCTCGCGATCGGCTTCGGCGTCCTCACTTGCGAGAGCCGCGCGCAGGCCCTGAAGCGCGCGGCCGTCTCGCTCGGCGACAAGGGTGGCTCCGCGGCGCGCGCGTGCCTCGACATGATCGCGCTCAAACGCGCCTTCGGCGCGGGCTGAGGCGATGGAACCCGGCCGCCCGCGCGAGTCCGACGACGCGGCGGCGAATGCCCGTGCCCTCAGTGCCGCGCGCCTTGCCGCGGTCCAGGCGATCTACCAGATGGAAATGGGCGGCACCGCGCCCGATACGGTGATCGCCGAGTTCGTCCATGTACGCGGCGGCGCCGAGCTCGACGAGGGAGACCTCGCGGCGGGCGAGGGGCGCTACGAGGCGGACCGGGCGCTGCTCGGCGAGCTCGTGAAGGGCGTGGCCGCGCACCGCGCCGAGCTCGATGGCCTGATCTCGGCGCTTCTCGTCGCGGGCTGGCCCATCGAGCGCATCGAGAAGGTGATGGTCGCGATCCTGCGCGCGGGCGCCTTCGAGCTTCTATACCGGCCGGCCGTCCCGGCGCGGGTCGTGATCAACGAATATGTCGATCTCGCGCACGCCTTCTTCGACGCCAAGGAGGCGGGCATGGTCAACGGCGTGCTCGATCGCATGGCGCGCAACCTGCGCGCGCCGGAGATGGACGGCGATGGACGGGCGGCGAAAGCGGTCGAGTAGGCCCAAGCGCCGCAAGGCGCTCCCGGACGAGTTCGCGCTCATCGCGCGGCTCTTCAAGCCGCTTGCGCGCGGCTTCGCGGGCGCTTACGGGCTCGAGGACGATCTCGCCTATCTCACCCCCGGCGGCGATCTCTTGCGCGCCGGCGAGGAACTCGTGGTCAAGACCGATGCGCTGGTCGCGGGCGTGCATTTTCGCCTCTCCGATCCGGCCGACCTCGTCGCGCGCAAGCTGTTGCGCGTCAATCTCTCCGATCTCGCGGCCAAGGGGGCGCGGCCGCTCGTCTACACGCTGGCGCTCTTCGTGCCGCCGACCCTCGATCTCGATTGGCTCGAGCGTTTCGCGCGCGGCCTCGCCCGCGACCAGGAGGAATTCGCCATCGCGCTCGCGGGCGGCGACACGGACCGCACGCCGGGCCCCTTGGCCTTCTCGCTCACCGCGTTGGGTGCCATCCCGGCCGGCGCGCGGTCGCTCCGCGCCCAGGCCGAGCCGGGCGACGGCATCTTTGTGAGCGGCACGATCGGCGATGGCGCGCTCGGCTTGCTCGCGCTCGAGGGCAAGCTCGGCGCGCTCGGCGCAAATCATCGCCGGCATCTCGCGCGGCGCTACCGGCTGCCCGAGCCGCGCCTGGCCCTGGGCGCTCGTCTCCGCGGCCTTGCCCACGCGACCATCGACGTCTCCGACGGGCTCGTGGCCGATCTCCAGCATATTTCTGACGCGTCCAGCCTCGGTGCGCGCCTCGAGGCCGCGCGCGTGCCGCTTTCCGCCGCGGGACGCGCGGCCCTCGCGCGACGCCCCAAGCTCGTCGAGCGGGTGCTCGCGGGCGGCGACGATTACGAAATCCTGCTCACCGCACCCGTTGCGCGCGAGGCGGCGCTGGTCGCGTTGGGCCAGGAGCTCGGCGTGCCCGTGACGAGGATCGGGACCATGGAGGAGGCACGAAGTCCTCGCCCCAAGGTCGCGTTGCGCGACGCCGAGGGCCGCGTCATCGCCCTCGCGACGACGGGCTACCGGCATTTCTGAGCGCGCGAGTCGGGCGGAATTCCGCCTTGGGTCAATGATTTGACATCGCCCGCGTCGGGGCGGCGCCGGTCTGCCCAATCGCGCGCCATCCGGGTTGCGCGGGCGCGGGCTTTCTGGCATGGTCCGCGCCGCTCAAGGGCCGCCGCGGGCGGCCGTTCCCTCGGGAGTGCGGCACCCCAGCGGGCCGCCGGTCCCGAACGCGCGGCCGCCGCGAACGCTCGCCTCCCGGCGCCAACGAAACCCAAGGAACCCGTCTCATGAACCTCGCCTTTCCGTTCGTCATCGCCTGCGGCGTCTTGGCCCTGCTCTACGGCGCCTACGCGGCGCGCGCGGTGCTCGCGGCCGATCCGGGCAATGCGCGCATGCAGGAGATCGCCCAGGCGATCCAGGAAGGGGCGCGCGCCTATCTCAACCGCCAATACACGACCGTCGCCATGGTGGGCGTCGTGATCGGCATCATTTTGGGCCTGGTTCTCGGCATCCACGTCGCGATCGGCTATTTCATCGGCGCGATCCTCTCCGGGGCTGCAGGCTATATCGGCATGAACGTCTCGGTGCGCGCCAACGTGCGCACCGCCGAGGCGGCGCGCCGGGGCCTGGCGCCGGCGCTCGCGATCGCGTTCAAGTCGGGCGCCGTCACGGGCCTGCTCGTGGTCGGGCTCGGGCTCCTGGGTGTCGCGGGCTACTACATCGTGCTGCGCGAGGTGCTCCATCTCGAGACGCGGCCGATCATCGAGGCGTTGGTGGCGCTTTCCTTCGGCGCGTCGCTGATCTCGATCTTCGCGCGCCTCGGCGGCGGCATCTTCACCAAGGGTGCGGACGTGGGCGCCGACCTCGTGGGCAAGATCGAGGCCGGCATTCCCGAGGACGACCCGCGCAACCCGGCCGTGATCGCCGACAATGTGGGCGACAATGTGGGCGACTGCGCCGGCATGGCGGCGGACCTGTTCGAGACCTACGCGGTCACCACGGTCGCGACCATGCTGCTTGCCGCGATCTTCTTCACCGGAGCCCAGCAGCTCGAGATGATGAACCTGCCGCTCGTGATCGGCGGGGCGTGCATCGTCGCGACCGTGATCGGCACCTTCTTCGTGCGCCTGGGCGCGAGCCAGAACATCATGGGCGCGCTTTACAAGGGCCTGATCGTCGCCGGCCTGATCTCGGCGCTGCTGATCGCGCTCATCATCCAGCACATGTTCGGCTTCGATGCGCCCCTAAGCGCGGGCGGCCGGAGCTTCCTCGCGATCGACCTGTTCTATTGCGCGCTCGTGGGCCTCGCGGTCACCGGGCTCCTGGTCTGGATCACCGAATACTACACCGGCACCGGCCATCGCCCGGTCACCAGCATCGCGAGCGCCTCCAAGACCGGCCACGCCACCAACATCATCCAGGGCCTCGCGATCTCGATGGAGGCGACGGCGCTGCCGGTCCTGGTGATCTCGGCGGGCATCATCATCGCGTCCCTGTTCGCCGGCCTGTTCGGGATCGGCATCGCGGTGACCACCATGCTCGCACTCGCCGGCATCATCGTGGCGATCGACGCCTACGGCCCGGTGACCGACAATGCGGGCGGCATCGCCGAGATGGCGGACCTGCCCAAGGACGTGCGCAAGATCACCGACGCGCTCGATGCGGTCGGCAACACGACCAAGGCGGTGACCAAGGGCTACGCGATCGGCTCGGCCGGCCTCGCTGCCCTGATCCTGTTCGCCGCCTACACCCAGGACCTGAACCATTTCTTTCCCGCCCTCAACGTCGAGTTCCGGCTCCAGGATCCCTACGTGGTGATCGGCCTCTTCATCGGCGGCTTGTTGCCCTATCTCTTCGGCTCGCTCGGCATGCAGGCGGTCGGGCGCGCGGGCGGCCAGGTGGTGGTCGAGGTGCGGCGCCAGTTCAAGGAGATCAAGGGCATCATGGAGGGGACGGCGAAGCCGGAATACGGCGTCGCGGTCGACATGCTCACCAAGGCCGCGATCCGCGAGATGATCGTGCCCTCGCTCCTGCCGGTGCTCGCCCCCATCGTGCTGTGGATCGTGATCTGGGCGACCGCGGGGCGCGCGGCCGCCTTCACCGCGCTGGGTGCGATGCTGCTCGGGACGATCGTCACGGGTCTGTTCGTCGCCATCTCGATGACCTCGGGCGGCGGCGGTTGGGACAACGCCAAGAAGTACATCGAGGAAGGCCATTTCGGCGGCAAGGGCTCGGATGCCCATAAGGCGGCCGTCACCGGCGACACGGTCGGCGATCCCTACAAGGACACGGCCGGCCCCGCGATCAACCCGATGATCAAGATCATCAACATCGTGGCCCTCCTGCTGCTCGCGGTGCTCGCGGCCCATTGACCGGGGCGCGCGCCGCAAAAACGAAAAGCCCCGGGTTCCGAGCCCGGGGCTTTTTCGTGGCACCGCACTTCGGCGCCGTCTGACGGCCGAGCGCCGCCTAGCGCTCCATGTAGGGATCGGGATGGCCCGCGGTGGCGGCGCCGTTGCCGAACTGCTTCAGCATGGTGAGCCAGAGCTGGTCGACGACGCCCAGCGACTTCCCGCGCGTGGGCGTCGTGCGCGACACCATCTCGACATCGTGCATGTCGTTCCGGCCAAAGGTGTGGATCGCGAGCACCTTGTTGCTCTTGTCGAAGTCGATCTCGATCACCTTCTCCTCGATGAGCTCGGGATCGAGGAAGCCGTAGCGCTTCGTTTCCTTGCTGATGTAGTACCAGGTGTCTGGATCGAAGGTGCTCACCGAGGAGGGCGTGCCGATCAGGTTGCGCACCTGCTGCTTGGTGGAATTGCCCGGCTTGATCTGGGACAAGAGGTCGGGATCGACCACGTTGCCCTGAATGTAGGGCGTGGCGCAGGCGGAAAGGCCGAGGGCGACGGCGAGGGCGAGGGCGAGATACGCCGGTCGCGTGCGGCGGCTCGGGGCCGGATCGCCTGGTTGCTGCATGAGCCTTCCTGCGCCATAAAGTCGGGGCCACGCGGAGCCGGGCCGAAGCCAGTCCGGGCGCTGGGTCGAGGATTACAAGCCGCCCTCGCGCCTGTCAACCGGAGACGGTTCCGGCGCGGGGCGGGGATCGCACAGGGGATGGACGGCACATGCTCTCGTTCGGCTGGGGAAAGATACGCGTGGCGGCGCGCCGCTTGTACGAACGCGCGGTCGCCCAGGCGCGCGATCCCGTCTTCTACCGCGACCTCGGCGTGCCCGACACGCTCGACGGCCGCTTCGACATGATAGCCCTCCACGTCTTTCTCCTGCTCCGGCGTCTACGTACAGAAGGGGTGCCGGCGAAGCGCTTCGCCCAGGCCCTGTTCGACACCATGTTCGACGACATGGACGATTCCCTGCGCGAGATCGGCGTCGGCGATCTGAGCGTGGGGAAGCGCGTGAAGGCGATGGCGAAGGCGCTTTACGGGCGCATCGCCGCCTATGAGGCGGGGCTCGGCGCGGATGACGAGTCGCTCGCGGCAGCACTCCGACGCAACCTCTATCGCAACGCGGCGCCGAGCCCGGACCAGCTCGCCTCGCTCGCGGCCTATTTGCGGCGCGAGGCGGCGTCCCTCGCGCGGATTCCCTACGAGTCCTTGGCGGCGGGCGAGGTCGCGTTCGGACCGGCGCCGGAGCCTCGACCGGCACCCGAGGCCGAGCACCCGCGTTGACCGGCCGCGGCGGCGCTCCTATTTTGGTGCCATGGTCAGGCCGACCCCCAAAGCGCCGCCGAAGCTCCCCGCCGCGTCACCCTTGAATGCGCCGCGCGCGGCTGAATTCTCGCGCCCGATCGCGGTCGCGCGCCTCGAGCCCGGCGAGCTCACCGAGCGCATCGTCGCGCGCGCCGACGAGCTCAAGGCGCTCGCCGCGCGCTTCGGGCTCGTGGCGCTCGAGAGCCTGAGTGCCGAGGTGACGCTGCGCCGCATCGGGCGCGGGCGCACGATCGAGGTCGAGGGACGGCTCATGGCCGAGGTGGTGCAGAGCTGCGTCGTCACCCTCGAGCCGCTCAAGAGCCGCATCGAGGAAACCTTCCTTCTTGCCTACGCGCCCGCGCGCGAGGTGCGCCCGTTGCGCGAGCGCGTCGCGGCGGACGGTGCCGCGAAGCCGGGGGGCAAGCTCGGCGCGCGCAAGCCCGTCCCCGAGGACGCCGACGACGAGATCGAGGACGAGTTGGGATTCGGGTCCGAGCCGCCCGAGCCGCTCGCGGGCGGCATCGTCGACATCGGCGAGGCGGTCGCCCAGCAATTCGCCCTCGCCCTCGACCCCTATCCGAGGAAGCCCCAGGCCCGTCTCGAGGACGTGCTGGGGCCCCGCGAGGGGGTTACGATCGGCCCGGGCGAGCGCGGCGCCGGGCGGCCCTTCGAGGCGCTCGGGCGCCTCGCGCGCCGCAAGCCTTGAGGCGCCTCAGGTTCAGCTTGCCGCCCCAGCGGATTTCCGATATTTAGGCGGACTTCCGACATCATCCTGTCATTGCCGAAGGTCATCGACCATGGCCGTTCCGAAGAAGAAAACGTCCAAATCCAGACGCAACATGCGCCGCTCGCACCACGCGCTCGGCAAGGCATCCTACGTCGAATGCTCGAACTGCGGAGAGCTGATGCGCCCGCACCACGTGTGCCCCTCCTGCGGCCAATACCGCGGCCGGGAGGTGGTCGAGGCGAAGTCGGCGTGACGCGCTCCGGGGTTCCTTTGGAAAGGAAGCCCGCGTGACCGAGCCGGTGACGATTGCCCTCGACGTCATGGGCGGCGACAACGCGCCGCGTGCCGTGATCAAGGGCGCGTCGATCGCGCGCATCCGCCATCCCGACGTCCGCTTCCTCATGTTCGGCGACGAAGCCAAGGTGGCACCGCTCCTGAAGCGCCGCGTCAAGCTGCGCAAGGTCGTGACCCTGGTGCCGTGCGAGAAGTCGATCCCGAACGACATGAAGCCGTCGATCGCCTTGCGCCA
>Ga0335072_10013122_pt1 | contig 11815 bp, 12 predicted proteins | sample Lox_Sample_21_FD_206725 | JGI IMG/M metagenome (GOLD analysis project Ga0335072, IMG submission 206725) | Soil microbial communities from Loxahatchee National Wildlife Refuge, Florida, United States - Lox_Sample_2.1 | ecosystem: Environmental > Terrestrial > Soil > Wetlands | place: USA...
TTCATATGGTCTTACCTCTCTACTTGGCAACCATTACGGCTCGTGTCCCAACATTGCACCAGAGTTTCGCCTTTTACGTCAGTTGTTATCAGCCTTCAATATTTGCTACTGGAGATCTCCTGGGTTACTATCGAGAGAACTATTTAGCAAAAAAAAAGAAAAAAAAGAAGAAGTATCTATCGAAATTCCCAACAAAGTGGGTCTTGGAATTATGATGAAACGCGCGTGGCTGCAGCAGCTTAAAATTCAGAATGGTTCATGCCACATAACGATAATATTGCGATAGGCTGAAGTGGAGCAGCCACTAACGAGCCCCGCGCTAGGGGTAGATTTTGCTGCACATGTCGTAGCTCCAACGAAGACGAGTCCTGATGCCCACCACCACCATAATCTACGGCAAAGCTTGGTGGGGTAATTCTGAAACGCTCTTGCTGCACTCTGAACCCCGGGTCACGCTCTAAGCCGCGCTTGAATTGGTTGCGCGGCCAACATCCCTAAGGACGGAGTAGTGGCATGATGGCAACGATGAAACGCAGAGGCGCTCGTATTCGACCGCCACCTTTCGCCACTAGGCTGTTTCACCGACAGGGCTGTAGGGCTAAAACAAAACCGAAGCACATATTCGAAGGTAGCTTTTAGTTTACATCATAAAGGCAGTGTGTGGCAGCACCGGATCGCTGATTGTGGATTGTCGCATGATCCACATTGCTGAAGATATGTTTATTTCCTAAGTTTGTTTCTGCCGGTCATCTGACATATGGTGTTTCTTTTGCTGCGCCCTTCAAAGTGGAGTCATAAGTCTGGAAGATGTGATTGGCTTAAGAGAGGTCCAAATCACAAAAGTACCTTGCTTGAAGGAGCAGTAATCGGATCGAGACGGCTCGTGATGGTGATATGCGGTGGGTTACTTGGTAGGCGAAAGTGGGAGGAATTTTAAGGGTATATCTGGGTTTGCCTAAAGATAGGAAAGTGCCATTCTTGGCAGTGGGTGAGAACCTACTTCGGTCGTTCTGGCTGGAAGTTTCCAAGCTGAAATGCAGTACGTGGCGATCAAGCCGCCGAGAAAGGGAAGAGGTGGATGGAATTTGTGATATGTGGTTTGGCAAGTGCTGACCCGACTCGAGTCAATCAATAACCCTTAATCATTAGTTTTCCACCGTGGCACTCCTCCCTCTTGCTCTTATGCCCAGCCTCGTGGCCCGCTCAGCTAAAGAGCCGCTGCAGTCCTCGAAACATCCTGCCTTATCTTCAAATTCACCCTGCTGTTCACCGCCAGCGTTAACTTAGCAAAAGCTATTCTTTGCCTGTCTTGGAGGACTCTAGTGACTCTTATAGAGTATTCCACGGCCCCTTCCGAAAGAGTGACTAGAGGTAATTACGGACTATAAAGGACATGTGAAAAATGCTTTGTGAGACTCTGGCTCTGGCTCTTCTTCAAGCGCTTCGTTAGTAATTATATGATCTTGGGTTACTAGGTTTAACTCACGAGGTAGTTAAGGCTGCCTGCTCTCTTGTGACAGTTGCGGTGACAGCGCCTTTTAGAGTCGCTACAACCTTTCCATATCTAGGGTCTTCCGCAATCTTAAATCTAGCCATTCCTACATGATCTACAACCAACGTGTCCACATTCTCAACTAGAACTCCAATCCTCGAAGACGTAGAATCAACCAACCCGCTATTAATACCAAAACTCAAAACATTCCCCTATCTCCTTGAAGCGAGTGTACCTGGAAGTCTGGCTGAACTAATAGTTCCATTGCGTCCATTCGGTCCAGAATATCACTCTTTCGATCCCGTGGTGTAGCTCCAAGTTTGGCGATGGGGAGCAAATTCCTTTGTAGTTCTTTTTCGAGCTTATTAACCTCCTCTTTCTGGAATAACTATGTAATCTTGCGCCAATTCCACACAACAGCCCTTCCCCGCTCTTTGAAGAATGCATCGGTATAAGACTACAATGATTTGAGGAAGTTCTCCATCAGCTGCTTGTATTTTTGCTGCTCGAAGAGCATGCCCTTTTTCATCGCCGTGTATGCCAGACTCACAGTTTGCGTATTCCATTATAATAGATATGTTCAGAAGCTGCGGGGCACCTGTTGAGCGAGATCAGGGTCTAGAAGAGGACTGCTAGTCGGGACGCAGATCCTTTCGAGTTGCTCAGCGCCTCAGCGATTTCGCGGATCAACTGTGACATACGATGAAATTGCCAACCGAAACCCAAATGTCGCTACTGTTAATTGCCCGTCCTAGGCGTAGATCGATCGGGCAAGGCAGGCTTCCTTAAAGAGCCAAAGGCTTTGGTTAATCTTCTTGATATTGTAATGCTCCTTCCGCCAAATGGTAACTAGAAATCATCGCAATTGCAAGGTAACGGCCTTGCACAAAGGAGTTCGTCACGGTTGTTCCAGGTTGCCAAAGTGAGGGGACTTCAAATTTCCCCACTACTGCGGCGCTGTCGCTTCAGCGTCGCGATCGACTGGAAAAGGCAACCCGAGCTTTTTGTTACGCTTCATATCGCCCTTCCCCATTTCGTCTCGGTACTTCTCATATTACAGTCATGATTCCATATTTTGCATGTACCAAGTAAACTCGTATAACTCGTCATCATTGCAACATTACTTCACAGCTCAGAGAAGTGAGATTTGAGAGCTCATTATACAGACTCGTTATACTAAGGTCAGCTCGGCAAAACGATTGCGCCGAGTACTTGCATATAAAGCGGAGAGGTTTCCTCTCCCTCATTTTCAGACTCTACTGGACTTATCACCAAATAATGGCCCGCCATGGAGAACAGGCTTTTGACCTATCTAGCCTCCTATCCACCCCGATTCAAAGTCGCATATCCTCAACAATCGTAACGGCGATGCTTTCCCAACATCCATTTCTTCCCATCCCTGGTGCTCTCAACATTCGTGACATTTCTGTTCCTCCATACATTCGCAAAGGCTTGATTTATCGCTCCGGCGCGCTTGAACATATTACGCCAGCTGGAAAGTCAAGCCTTATAGAACAGTACGGCATTAGGACAATCTATGACCTTCGCACTCGTGCTGAGCGAAATAACGGCCCAAGTCCAGATTTCGAAGGCGCAAAAACGTTGTGGATCCCGAGCACGGCTGATTCCGGGACTGGGGTGCGGGTTATGAACAACATCGAGCCCAAAAACTTCATTGAAGAAGATGGCAAAATGGGTTTTCTAAAGATGTATACGAGTATCTTAGAAAGCCATAAGGATGCCTTCAGGGCAGTTCTGCTCCACTTGAGAGACAGAGAGGAAGGTGGAGTATTGTTCCATTGCAAAGGTACTGCCGTTCCGAAATCCTAGAATTTGATAAGAGCTAAATACAGAGGGGCGAAATAGCCGGGAAAGATCGCACTGGTGTTCTCACAGCTCTAATTCTTGGTGTTGCTGGTGCACCTCCCCGGGCAATTGCAAATGATTATGCATTAACGCGCATCGGAATCGAACCAGCTTACGAACAACTGTTGGCCATTTTCCAAGCACAGACCGGCTTTTCCATTGATCAACCTGGATTTGCAGAGATGTGTGGTATTCAGGCGAAGACAATCTCAAACTTTCTGGAGATGTTGGACGAGAAATGGGGAGGAGTGGAGGGGTATGTTAAAGAAGAGTTGGGGCTAGTAGATAGGGATATTGACCTCATTAGAGAGAATTTGAGAGGAAACTGAGTGATGCTAGACATGCGGTAATAACCTGGATTATAACACAGTCATTATTTTGAGCTTCTTTGGTTCAAGGGCCCGGAAAATAAACTTCTAGATTAGACTGTCAAGACCAAAACCGTTTGTGCGACTTCCGTTGCTAGGGAATGCTAGCGTCAGACTCTTTTGCGCTTGAGGCGAGCAACCAGAATCTCTCACCGTACCCCACTCTCATTTTCATCGAACTGATCTGAACACCCTCGTTATTCGCGACGTATCTTTCTAGAACGAAATGTTGGTTGGTATGGGCGCATGTTCAAAGCGTGACAGGCGTACGAAGACGATCTCGGCAATAAAACGATTCCTCTCTCGACCTATGCGACATTCACTTTGGTCAACCTTGAAATTGGGGTTCGCACTTCGGAGGGGCCATTACTCTCTGAAGAAAGGTGCGTTAGTATAATACTCCGAATGCGTCCCGCTATTGAGTCGATCTCGTATCGCCGCATATGGAAGGTTCTTTGTTCCGCCGGATCATTTGGTCTCTTCTTTAACATACCGAACATGGCGTATGAAGATACTTTCAACTGAAGAAAATTCTCACGTAAAAGCTCTGGGCAATGGCGAGTACCTATAGCATGTTCTAAAGGCTTCTCATTCGCTGACACCGGAACAGCATACATGATTGCGTACTCTTTGTCATCGCAAATCTCCACCTAATCCATACATCTAGTCCTCCTTTGTTGCCCCAAATGCAAAGAGACATGCTTTAACCAATTCAATTGGACATTTCAATCATATCTTTGAATTCAACTTCCCCAGGAAAACCACATAGTACTTCGAAATGTCCTCTGCAAGCCCGGCAACGGGACCACAAATGTCACAAAAGGGCAAATCCTAGAAAGAGAGGTCGGATAATGGCGCCTCAACCGCGACAAATGGTACCGGAACTCGGCCAGAGAGTTCTGCCCCGACAGTAAACTCTTCAGGAGACGCAGCATCTCCTTAAACAAATCATCCTGATCCGGCCATAGGGGCCATCGCGCAAGCGGTGTCTAAGATCCTAAAACGAACTGCAGCATTAAAAGTCGAAGTAATAGCCATTAACACTCGCCTGATAGAAGTCTCAGCTACACTAGAAGCTGTTAAGAAAACTGCAAAAGAACGGCTCATGGCGGTGCTTGTTATGCGAACCCTTTTTGATACGCACGAGGCGATGATAAGGGACCAGCAGCTAGTTTTAGACATGATTTGTACGAAGGTGGTGGCTGTTGACAATGTGGTGGCAAATACTGGGACGACTGGGACTATTAATACTGATAGGTATGCAAGGATATATGTGTACATCGAGATATGGCTTGAGTGAGGAGAGGGCTGGCTCGTGCAAGGAGAGAGTGATATAAGCAGAGGATGGAACGGCTTAAGCAAGAAAAAGAGTTGTTTGAGCAGAGGAAAATAGTTCTAGTCGTGAGATCTTGAAAACACCGATCTATTTCTTTATAACTGACACTACATTTACGCAGACTCTGACGGTGCAATTCGTTCAATATTTCGTCATCATAGCCTTTGCGGCATCGCTGGTATTCTGTTTTCTCTTCCAGGTGTTTAGTATCGCTCAGCCGTGGGCATCTCAGTTCTTGCGTCTCGACTTCCCTTTTTGGGAAAATTTTTCGCTAAATTACACTGCCCCACTACATATCACTGCACTGATCATTGAAGGTCCTATAACAAAGATAGAATAGGCAGGTACGATGACGGATTTGGCATGGGTGATGACGACGGAAGCATAGGCAAGTGCAAAATCGACACTAACAATGGATGACTTTAGGAACAATACAGAAGCCGTAATTCAAATAGCTAAAGTATCTACGAAGGAGTATTGATGGAGGAGTATTCGGAGCCGCTGCTATATATACGCTTTTTAAAATGCTAAAACGCGTCTAGGCTGTATAACTACATGCAGATTACTCTATTAATTTTACAGAGAATGAAGGGAAGTTGTAATCCCCTTTGCATTGAGTGACAGGTCTAGCGCATGGCCTTGAGATTGAAATATGGTGTTCGTCATGCGCTGCAGATTAGGTTGATGGACAGACACTAGAAGTTCGTTATAGGAAGGGAACTTCAAATAACTAGATTGGAGCAGCAGGGTTTGGATTTCTAACACTATACAATTGTTGGAATTACAGCTTCGCGGACCGTAAACCCTGTCCAGCTGGGAAGCGTGGCAATTACGGACCATCAAAGCTGAGTGTTCAGCAGACATTGTACGGGGGGGCAAAGTCGTCTTACGGATGGCAAACAAGCTTTCGGGCGGTGGCAATGGAAGGATAGATAAATACGGACCGTAGCAGGCCCGTAAACTAGAGACAACTAAAGCAATTTAATCTATTCTATGCTGCGCATATATCACTATTCTACGTGTGATTTCAACAACAATTACAAGTATCGTGATCATGCATGACATGAGCCTGACTACTGCTTTCTATCCTTAACTGCTCTTCTCCTCTGACACAACATCACTTGTCTTCACGCTCTTCTAACCCATCCCCTAACAAATATAAACGTTGCTACCGTCGCTCCAGCTGCAAGATAGAAGGTGTGCGAAGTGGCCTGATTGTAAGCCAGTAAAACCCCGGCCTGTGAGCTCTCCGGCACCACATCCCGGAAAGCCGCAGCACCTGCGTTAATGACTGTCTCGGCACTGATCTCAGGCGCATAAACAGCTAATTCTTTAACGAGGCCATTCTTGAAGGCTATCTCTGCAAAAGTCAGGAAAAGTGCGCCGCCGAGAGTTTGGGCGAAGATTACGAGGGATTGGCCGATTGCGATCTTTTCTTGAGGGAGGAAGTTTTGGATAGCTACAATAGGCTGTGTGATTTAAGTGTCTTAGCAAAATTGTAAAGGGACAGCAAGGGGATGTACGCGGGACAAAACTTGCCATTTGTATTCCGCATCCACGGCCGGCGCCTACAACGATTTGGTAATTAATCCATACAGCCGTCGATGTTTGTGGAGTGTATGGTGAGACGAGACCGAGGCCGACGGAAGATAGGATGCCGCTAAGAGCGCTCCAGGGGATATAATAGCCAAGTTTTGAAACTGGTATTATAAGTGCGTGCCAAAGTATGGGATGAAAAGAGAAATTCGGACGCAACTGAATATCCAGACAGAATGGCAAACGCCATCTGACTCAAAACCCCACTCAACGTTGGTGTCACGCCCCTTACCGCCTGGAAATATATCGGTAGATAGTAGGAAAATGTCAATATACCGCCAAAGAGGAAGAAAACTACCGCACAGCTGGATGCAACGACTTTATGTCCTACCATGGACAACGGGATCATGGCTGTTTCTCCTTTCCGATGTTCCCAGCCTATAAATATCGCGAAGGTTCCCGTGGCACCACAGAACAGGCCTATAACAGTCGCACTACCCCAGGGATACTTCGTTCCGCCCCATTCAATAGCAAGCAAGAATTGGATGGCAGCGGGGACGAAGAGCGCGAATCCGAGGAGGTCAAGCTTAGCGAGCGTGGTAACGAGGGTGGGTTTGTGAGCACTGGCGTCTTTGGTGGTGCGATCTGGGATAGCATGAGAAGGAGGAGGATTGCAACGGCGGCACCGATGGGGAGGTTGATGTAGAAGCCTGGAATTGGTCAGGGTCGAGAGTTTAAGAGACGCGGAGAGACGCCAAAGGAGTCTTACATCACCTCCAAGTTGTATATTGGGTTAGCGCGCCTCCGACCAGCGGCCCCAGTACTATTCCAATCTGTGACACTGTCCCAAATACTACAATCAACCATCTACAAGACTACTAAGTTGTCAAAATGGTCATGATAATTTCTGCAGTGCTCACCAGAAAGCATAATTCCTATATGAACTATTGGAAAGTTCTAACATCAGCACTCCTCTGAGTCAAGAACGGTTGTTTAAGAGAGATATAAACATACAAGGCTTCCGCCTCAATGGCACAAAAGCGCTTACAATCGTCAACGCTCCATTCAGCAACCCTGAACTCCGTAGGCCCGCAACGGCCCGGCCGACGATCAGCATGTTGCTCGAGACAGCGACGCCGCAGAGAAGAGAACCGAATTCAAAGACGGCGAAGAAAACAAGGAATGTGTACTGAAAAGATAGGAAAGAGTTAGCATTGGTTTGTGGTTTTGTAGCTGGATAAGAGAATGGACTAAGATTCGTGACGGACCTTGGAGCTGAAATAAGTGTAGAATTTTCCTTTAGGGGTTGGACGGGGAAAATTAGTTATTGAGCAGCTGCCTCGCGAGGGAAGGACTGAAAAGACAGGTTTAAAACTTGACAAACGAACCTAGCTAGGAGATAGGCGCTGCCGTACCAGCCTACGTCGGGGAGGGAGTGGAAGTCACTTGTAGTGCGCGGGATAGCCTACATAAGCAAACTGGCAGCGATTCCAATAGTAGTCGACAGATATAACAGCAGAAACCGCGGCGCGAGAAAATTACGAGTGTGTGGTATACTACAGCATGGACTAAGACAAACCGTAGAAACGATGGAAGTATCCAGCATGATCAGAAATGCTATGGGCGTCACTGATATCATGACGATGGTCAGCTTGAAGCCAGTTACATTTTTGTATTCTTCATCGCCCGCGGTAGTTGTCTCTATTCTGGAACCTGAAGGTTGGTTTAGAATCGTGGTCTCTTCGATTCCTTGGAGGTCGTTTATGTCAAAGGCACTGTGGCTCGGTGGGTTGTTACATGATAGAGATTGTTTCTCCATAGCATTTATTAACTGGTAAACAACGCGAGTCGAGAAGGGACTCGCGTGGTGGTATGGGGGTTGCGTTTGTGATTACGAATTTACATACGAGATCACAGTGAGTTGCCGATATACTGGCAACAGAGTATTGTCTTTGCAAAGCTCTAAAAGATCTCTTGGTTTTAAAATAAAAATACAGCTGCGGTGACAACTTTGATCTCAATCCGGAACGGGCCATCCCTCTATTTCCCGTTCCCGAATTCCCGACTATGTGCCGCATCAGGATCCACAATACCACAAAAGACACAAATTCTATTAAATACTTACAAGTACCGCTTTCTTTTTACATTCAAAACTGATAATCCCGCAACCCAAGTATATCCAACCACGAATCGTCCCAAAACTCAACCTCGACCTCCCCGAACCCCTCGTCGCCCCACCCTCCCACCCCACTATTCGTCCTACCCTCCTACCCCGCCACCCTCATCAACCACCAGCTCCGAACACCCCTCAATCTCCTCTCCGTCAAGCACCAAACGTTATTCTCCTCCCCGCCATCATCCAACAAGCTCGCTGCGCCCCTGACCTGCACCATGCGCTGCACCAGCGTGTGGTCCCACTCTGCGTCGTCGAACGTCGAGAGCCGGTACGGCATGATCACGCAGTGTGCCATCTGCATTAGGATTGCGGTTGAGAAGCCGATGTAGGCGCCGGCAGGGATGGAGAGGAAGAGGTCGAACCAGGATTTTGTGGCATGCAGGCAGGCATACAGGGAGTCGAGACGGGGGAAGGCCGGGCTGGTAGTTAGGAGGAGGGGGGTGCGCGAGAGGGCGATCTCGTAGATGGTGAGCTCTGTGCTGTGGAGATAGAGGAGGAGGGTTTCTGAATTTGTTGTATAAGCATGTTGTAATGGAATGGGATGTGCAAATGAAAGGGACGTACCGTCTTGCTGGAGCTCGGGTTGGATGGTTCGCTTGCAGTCTTGCAGCTGCGTTTCAAGCGCCTTTAGACAGAAGGTTGCTGGCGCTCTTGAGGCAAGGGGCTCGGCTGATCTATCATGCCAAGGGGCTTGGGCGACCTTCTCGGCAATGAGCTGTAATCGCACGAGACTTGCTAGAAGGTTGTCGTTTGGGCTTTCTTTATTTTTGGTGAGTATTTGCAGACAATTTTCCAAGTAGGGGGTCCAGCTTGGAGCATCAAGCCTCTGAAAGTATGACGATATTCTGACCTAAATTAGCTCTATCCTCTAGGAGACAGAGAGGTAATAATCTGACGTTGAACTCAGCAGGAAACAAGCAATTGCAGCTCTTCGCTCCTCCATACTTCGCGGCTTAGGGTTAAAGAGTTTAGGACATCCTCGCGCATCATAATTCAGCATCAGATGTGGTGACTCTTTGGGAGGTGGTTTGTTCAGGCCAAAATCGCTCAACAGGGAGACTGCAAGCTGTATGAGACTGCTCACAATAGGGTTGATGTCGTGATAGCTTTGGCCCCTGTGGGATTATTTAAAGCCCCAATGAGTATTCGTAGGAGAATGCAGATGGATATACATACCATGCGATATAAGTCAGCAGCCCCTGAAGTAAGTCTAGATTTTTTTGCCCTCAAGCAGTACCTGGCGTCCTAAAATTGTTCTGACCTCTCTTCCCAGTGTTACCTGTTGCACCAAAGATTTTGAAGAAACAGCCATGATACAGAACCACAAGAACGGGCGTTCTTGACAGAGGCCTTGGGATGATACTGATCCAGGCAGATCTAGGAAGGGAAAACGCTTCAAATTGTAAGTCAGGAAAGTCTTCAGATTCTCGTCTGCCTCCGCCAGAGACATATCAAAGTCGCTGGGGATAGAACTATGAGCGACCGGCAAATTGTGGGACACGGACTTCAAGGCCACGTTTGATGTAGCCCTCATGGGTATCACTGGATGCAGGCCAAGATCATTCACAGGATAGCAAATGCCTTGACCAGGTATATGCGTTGCTTCAGAGAGATTGTTTCTCTCATCTCTCTGGTCTGAACGCGAGGATTGCAAGGATTCAGGAGATAGTTTCACCTGTGCCGCAGGAATAGCATAGCCAGGCTGTCTCGGGGCAGTCCCCTCCGGAGAGGGAAAAAGGACTGCCCGCAATTTGAGTGCGGTATACTGCGCAGTTGGTTATGTTCCACTTGGTGTTGTGAGGTTCTTAGGTTCCTGCTTTGTGGTTCGTTGGTTCGTGGGTTCGTGGGCTGGAGAATAGCGGTGTGTACACCGCTACTCGACGTCGCCGTCAACACAGCGACTTCGGCCTTCGATGCCGCTGTCTACCTCTGTATATATCGCCCTGTACGTAGTAGTTAGCTGTCATTCAATTGAATTCTTCATCATGGAGCCTACCTTCTCTTCTGCTGCTTCGGTGACCACTGTGACTCCAGTCCTCGCAGCCCAGATCCAGGCTACAACTGCTGCACTACCTGCAGCACACCGAGCAGCTCCTTAAGAGCGAGAGATAGTCGAGTCCAGGTAGTTGCTGGACGGCCTAGCAGTGCTTTATGAGAACTGGGTAATAACTTGAGACGAAGCCCAGCAACCAGCCCTAGAGCCCACAGACAGGCATACAGGTGACAGGTTCGTCAACTGTGGCCAGGATCTTATTCGTGAAGCAGCACTTGCTGCTCTTAAGCAGCATAGTTCTCTGCCTCCTAGAGAAGCTGAGAACTTTGCCGCAAAGTTTGCGCTTGGCACAGGTAAACTAGCTGCTTGACAAGAGGAAAGGCTGGTTAGTCTGGCGCAAGTGCTACTGGCAATGCCAGAGCCTCTTGTGGAGCCTAGCCTCCGACACTTCCCAAGCAGCAGAAAAAGGGCTATGACAGGCCTTGAGGCTGCAGAAGAAGAAGAGGCAGATAAACGACGACAGCGACGGCTTGCTGCTCACGCAGCAGAAGCAGACAGACTTCAAGACGAACGCGAAGAGAGAGAAAAAGAGAGAACTGCGATAATTGCAGAACACTGGCACCAAAGTCAGAGTCAGAGCCAACTTCCTTCTCTTGAAGAGAGTCCTAAAGAGAGCTTCTCCTCGAACCCCTCTTCCGAAGACGCCTCGTCCAAATACGAAAGCTCCTCCTCCTCCGAAGCCGACAACACTAAGGCACCAGATCACGACATCTTCGATGAAGACGGAGAACCTCGTCGCTCTAGCCGCGTGCGACGTCCCACTCGAGATGTTGCTTCGCAGATGTCGCAGGACGCAAAACTGGCAAAGGCGAAAGAAATGAAGAAGCAGGCAAAGAGGAAAGGGAAGGTAAAGGCAAGGAGCACATCACAGCTGATAGAAGAATTCAATCTGGAGTCTGAATAGCTTCTTATATATATAACAATAGAATATACTACATGCAGTGCTGCAACCCGCTCACTCAAATTGCGGGCAGTCCTTTTTCCCTCT
>Ga0335072_10013124_pt1 | contig 11815 bp, 11 predicted proteins | sample Lox_Sample_21_FD_206725 | JGI IMG/M metagenome (GOLD analysis project Ga0335072, IMG submission 206725) | Soil microbial communities from Loxahatchee National Wildlife Refuge, Florida, United States - Lox_Sample_2.1 | ecosystem: Environmental > Terrestrial > Soil > Wetlands | place: USA...
AGAAGGCTTGCCGCAGTGACAAGGAGGAAGCTTCCAATATGCAACCTTAAGTGCGGCCTGATTCGAGGAAACAACCAGCGAAGCTCAGGCGGGATTGAATGCGCCATGCGTGCGACCGGTTTGGCTTCCAATACGGCAGCGTGATCAACGTAGAGCAGAAAATGACGAAGGGCCACTCGACAGCCTAATCGTTCGCAGAAAGCACAGTCTCATTTGACACCGATGGACTTGTGGTCGGATTCGACGGCCGCTAATTAGCAGCTCTTGTTCGCAGTTGAGACAATCTGTCAGCCAATCCTTCTTAGAATCGTCGTGACTTGTCCGACGACCTCTGCATCAATGCCATCCCTAAAACTGTGCGATGGCACATGTCCTCTTGGATAGCCATGGACTGTGAGATTGCCTCCTTCAAGCGTGCACCGGCCACAGACATATGTGCCGTCTCGCCTGAGAATAAGATAAAGAGAGTCCCGATAAACATTGTCATCACCTGGCGAGTTTGGTTTCTTTGCTCTCCGATTGACCGCAACGAACGCGGCATCTTTTAGCAGCGGATGGAGTTGCAATTTGTCGCCCCCGACCCAGAACATATCACCGAGAGACAAATCCTTCAGACCTGTGATTTCACCGAGTGCGAATCGAAGAAAAAGAGGGATTTCCTCCCACTCAGCTATGAGGCTGTTGAGGAAGCCTTCTCGATTCGGGGCCATGTTCTGAACGGCGTTCCGCGATGTGTGATTTGCTGTGGGAGCCGGGCGACCGATGATTTCGTCTGACATCGGCTCCAGTCCTTCGGTTTCAAGCGGTAGCCCGGACAGTCGAAGAAGGCGGTCAAACCTAATCGCGTAAATCAGCGACAGCGTTAGTATTTTCGGAATATGACGAGGGGGTTCACGCAGCGTCTCGTAGTCCGAAAGTGTGCCTGGAGCGATGAAATAGTGTTTGTTGGAGAGCGAGTTGGCAATCGCACGGCTGGTTGAAGATGCTTCGCGAAAGGAGAGGCCCGCGTTCGTGCGAGACTTGACCAGTAAGTCCCCGAATCCTGTCGGCTGGCGAAGGAATTCTTCGGGTCGCACCTTCTCTGCATACTGCGTTTGTCTCGTCAAGGAATGGATCGACGGTTGCTGTGCTTCTGGCCGAATTTCGGCATCAACTGCTCCAAGAATCCTGGCGTTTGTCCCGATCTGCAGCTCCCTCTCTGCGCAGGGCTGCTGCGGACAACGCAGAAGGATTCGATTATCGCCAAGCGCAATTAGCCTCGAGCATATCCAACCGCTGTTGTGCTCCACTAAGAAGAAGTGGTCATCGCGGGCCAATTGATCGCTCACGAGCCCCTTGGCACGGTCCGTGTCCACCCGAACTATACTTCCCGGAACGAAATGCGGCAGCGCATACACATCCCATTGACCGATAACGGCGTATAGGAACTTTCGCTCATTAAGAGCGAGCAAATCTGCTGCTCTTCGCGCCCCCGCCCATTTCACGATGAGGCCGAGAGGAGCAATGGCAGGGACGGGGCGAGTGAACTCTCTGTCGGCAAACCAGGGGATCCAGTCCGAAGTGGCGTGGAACGTCGAATCGAGAATCGTTGTCCATCTTCTAGGAATTCCCAACTGGAGCGCGAAAATCCGATCTAAGTCATAACCAAACAGTGTCAGCCAATCGGAGAACCGAAAGTTTGTGAGACGACTCAAGGCGAATATCTGTTGGACAGTAACGATCGATTGGCTACGGGCCAGCCGGCGATACCAGTTGTGGGGAATATAGAAGGGCGAATATCGGCCGAAGAGCTCCGCAGTTTTGCGGGAAACACCGTGGAGCGTCAAGCCGCGATACGCGAAGCTTTCTCGAAGCTGTTCGATCCTGTCCACGAAGTACGCACCAGTTGAGCCTGGTATATCGGCGGCTGAGCCGCAAAATGGGAAGAATCGAGCTATTGGCCGCAATTGCGACCAATTACTTCATTGTTCGCACAAAAGAGCGAAATGGGTGTATGAGTGAGCGAAGGCTTACGTAGCTGGACATGCAACGGCTACGAGCGTAGGATTCCCGCCAATGGCGGCTCGCAAGCCCAGTCCGAGTGCCGGAGAGAAGCTGAGGGAGTACCGCGAACGCTTGGGTCTAACGACACGTGACGTGGAGACTCGAAGTCAACAAATCGCCGAGGACCGGCACAACCGGGAATACTATCTTTCGCACGCTTGGGTAACGGACATCGAGAACGGTAGGTTCAAACCAAGCATCTATAAGATCTACAGTCTCAGCGCCATCTACCACGTTGGCTATACCGAGGTCTTATCCTGTTTTGGACTGCCAATAAGCGAACTCGGCCGTTACCGCGCCTCAATCGGCGTACCGAAAACACATTTGCTAGGAGGCGAGTCTGATCTGCAAGCCGAGAGCGTATCGCTGCCGGTGCGGTTTAAGCCCGAATTCCAACTAGAGAAAACGAACCTTCTTGCGCGTGTTGTGGAGAAGTGGGACCAGATACCTGTGGGCTTTTTGCAGCATCTGGACCTCCACAAATCCGTTTACGGCTATATCGGTCTTGAGGACTACACGCTTTACCCGCTGATCCGTCCGGGATCTCTGGTGCAAATCGATGCCGGCCAAAGGAAGATCGGCGCCGAAAAGTGGACAACCGAATTTGACCGGCCGATTTATTTTGTTGAACTTCACGCCGGATACGTTTGCAGTTGGTGCCAAGTAGACCGAGGCCAACTGATCATTATCCCTCACCCGCATTCGCACCAGGATATACGGCGGTTCGACTATCCTTCTCAGGCGGAGATCGTAGGCAGGGTGACCGGCGTGGCCATGCGCATCGTCGGTCCAGAATCCTCTGAGCCTCGACAGCCAATTCGCGCCGTTCAAGGATGATCCGCCCTCGATTCGTTGGATTTATTGAAAGCCGTCAACAGGCCACCTGAGTTAAGTAGGTGTATCGAAACGACTGGAAAAACCCAAAATGCGAACGTGGCGAGAGGCGAGGAGATTCGTCAAACTCCAAAAACCTACCTGAACGACCTTTCTGCCGTGGCTGACCGACCTATTCATCTGACGTAGAGCGCACTCGCGCCGAACCGTGTCGTATTCTTTGACTGTTTACACAAGCGATACGATCAAAGAGCGTTCTAGCATTTGTCACCATGATGGTGTATTGTGGTGAAAATCCAATGGAACGTAAGGTCCGTCATTCCAAGAAGATAACAACACCGAGGCGTATCCGGGCTTCAATTAGCTTCCCGCCGGAGATGTATAAGACGCTCGAAGGGATTGCTGCGGAAAAGAAGGTTTCGCTTGCATGGGTAGTGCGGGAAGCCGTGGAAAAGTATATGGCGGATAAATGGCCGCTCTTCGGCAAAAAACAGGACTAGCGATGCGAGCCCAGCAAACGAATGCTGGAAAAAACGGTCATGGTGAGGGGCTTCGCTTCATTGATTTGTTTGCGGGGCTGGGAGGATTTCATTTGGCCTTGCGATCGCTCGGTCACAAATGTGTGTTCGCGTGCGAGATCAACGGAAGCTTGGCGTCGCTTTATGAAAAGAACTTCGGCCTGCGTCCGCACGGCGACATTAGGACCCTGAAGATCGCCAAGCTGCCGGCGCATGACGTATTGTGTGCGGGCTTCCCGTGTCAGCCGTTTTCGAAGGCCGGCGGGCAGGAGGGGTTTGAGTGCCCGCAATGGGGCGACCTTATCGACTACATCGTTAACATTTTGCGCTGGCATGAACCCCAGTATTTCATCATCGAGAATGTCCCAAACCTTGTGTACCACCGGCAAGGAAAAACGTGGCGCACGATCGAGCGTCGGCTGCGGCTCGCCGGATACAGCATCAGCGACAAACTATTCTCGCCGCATCAATTTGGGGTTCCTCAAATCAGAGAGCGCGCCTTTATCGTTGGGAAGCGCGGTGGACTCGATGGATTCACATGGCCGGAGCCCATAAAAGATGCCGAACTGTCGATTAATTCCGTGCTCGACGAAAACCCGGCTGAAGCGAGACCGCTTCGAAAGCACTTTGTCACTTACCTGCGAGCGTGGCAGAAATTCTTGGATCGATTCCCCCAGGACGAGCAGTTGCCCTCTTTTCCGATTTGGGGAATGGAGTTTGGCGCGACGTACCCTTACGAAACCGACTCTCCAATAGGCGTGGGACTCACGAAACTCGGCTCGTTTAGGGGTAGTTTCGGGATACCGCTCCGGAAGTTGTCGAAGGATGAGGTGCTTGCAGCATTGCCGCCCTACGCGCGCGGGCGAACTCGTGTGTTCCCGAAATGGAAAGTCGATTTTATTCGCCAGAACCGTGAGCTTTATCGACGCCACCGAAAATGGATTGACCAGTGGCTGCCATCGATTCAGAGCTTTGCTCCAAGCTTTCAGAAATTCGAGTGGAACTGCAAAGGCTGCGAGAGGAATGTGTGGAACTATGTTATCCAATTCCGGGCTTCTGGTATTCGTCTGAAGCGACCAACGACTGCGCCGTCGCTCGTGGCTATGACGACGAGCCAGGTTCCCGTTATTGGCTGGGAGCGCCGGTACATGACAATCCGCGAGTGCAGCCGACTGCAAAGCATGGGCCAACTCAAGTATTTGCCCGAAACGCGGGACGGTGCATTTAAGGCTCTCGGAAATGCGGTCAATGTCGAAGTCGTGAAAAGGATCGCGGAATGCTTGCTGGCGTGCACCTCAGAGAAACCACAGGATGAAAAAAACAGAGGTTGCGCGGAGAAGAACAATCGGGCGGCGGCCTGAAAATGTAGGTGATGTAGTGTTCGGCGAGAATCGTTTATCGTGTTATTGAAAAAAGTTGATATACGGCCAGGTGTGAGTGTGCTGGCAGTCTTGCGGCACCTCAATTACAGGCCGTGGTTTGCTTTGGGCGAGTTTGTCGATAACGCCGTCGAAAGCTTCATTGAGCACCGGGACGCTCTCGAAAAAATAGAGGGAAAGGGTTTGAAGCTACGTGTGGACATCGACATAGATACAACAGCACCGGCACGAATATCCATTCGGGACAATGCGGCTGGAATCTTTGAGTCCGAATACGCACGCGCCTTCCGACCTGCCGCGATTCCGCCCGATCGCTCAGGGCTAGCTGAGTTCGGCATGGGCATGAAGAGTGCCGCGTGCTGGTTTGCCCCCCGCTGGAGTGTGAGGACCTCGGCCCTAGGTGAGCCAGTGTCGCGAACCATTCAATTCAACATCGAGGACATCATCAACGACGACATCGAGGAATTAACGATCAAGGAGAAGGCGGAGAAGCCAAACGCGCACTACACGGAAGTCGTCCTTGAGGACATTTTTCACGTGCCGTTAGGACGGACGGTCGCCAAGCTCAAAGAGCATCTCACAGATATTTATAGGGGATTTATTCGGGATGGCCTCCTTGAATTGCGCTTCGGTGGCGAGTGTCTTGTTTACAGAGAGCCGAAGATTTTCAAGGCATCTTATTACAAGGACAAAAGCGGGCCGGACCGTCTGTGGCGAAAGGAAATCGAGTTCGATTTTGGGGATGGCCTCGCGGTGCATGGGTTTGCCGCGCTGCGGGAGACGGCGAGCGTAGCGCGAGCTGGATTTTCTCTCTTTCGGCGCGGGCGGGTCATTCAAGGAACGGGCGACGAGGGATATCGGCCGGCTTATATTTTTGGCAACCCAAACAGTTATCGGTATCAGAGGCTCTTTGGCGAGCTGCATCTGGAGGGGTTCGAGGTTAGCCACACGAAAGACGGATTTCGGTGGGATGAAAATGAGCAGCCATTTTTAGAGCTCTTGCGCGAGCATCTCGATAGTGACGATCTGCCGCTCCTAAAGCAGGCGGAAAATTATCGCGTGCGGGCCGCGCGTACGCACCTTGCCAATATGGCAAAAAGTGCGGTCTCAAATACAGCCCAGGCGATGGAGACGAAGCTGCCCGAAGTCTTGCCGAAAGTGGCGAGTGCGCCACAGGCCGATACGCCGGAGGAAGAAGCGCCGCATAAGTCCACATTGGCGAATCGACGGTTTGAGATCACGTTTCGTGGCAAGCCGTGGTCGATCAATGTTGAGATTTCGGATGACCCAAGCGAGAGCCAGTGGCTTGCTGTGAGTGACACGCCCGAGACGCGCAAAGAGCCGCGCAAGCTTGACATCCGGGTCTCGATGGCACATCCGTTCATGGTACGCTTTGCGCAAACGGACACAGAAGACGTTGAGGCGTTGCTGCGAGTAGCGGCGGCCCTTGGACTTGCTGAGATACTGGCGCGGGATTCAGGCGTGCGTAAGGCGGGCACGGTGCGCCGTAATGTGAACGATATTCTGAGAGAAGCACTCTCGGAGCCGTGAGAAGAGAAACGGGCTATGGGCGACGACGAGCGAATGATTGTGGAGCCGGACCCGAATGAGGCTGGGCAGGGGCGCTGGGTCCCCAACGTCGGCCCGGAGGGCCTAGAATTTTTGGAGTTGGTTGTGCCGGAGCCGAGCCGTGAGGATGTGCGCGATGCGGCCGTCTCGATCATGTCGAGGGCTGTTGCGCCCAATGGCGCCGACGGACAAGAAACAGGATTGGTTGTCGGCTATGTCCAGAGCGGCAAGACCATGTCTTTTGAGACGGTCGCGGCTTTGGCGCGCGACAATGGCTTCCACATGGTTATCGTTGTTGCTGGCACGTCTAATCCACTTTTTGAGCAATCTACGGGGCGTCTGCGGCGTGATCTGCGCCTTGATGAGCCAGGAAGGGAGAGACGCTGGATTCACTTTGCCAATCCAGACGATGGCGATGCGACGGTGCAAGCCATACGGGATGTGCTCGATGACTGGCGGGATGCCGGCACGCCCGAAGAGTTCAAGAAGACCATTCTTATCACCGTCCTGAAAAATCATAGGCGATTGCAAAACCTCCGAGACCTCATCCAAGCGGTCGGCATAGAAGGCTCACCCGTGCTCATCATTGATGATGAGGCGGACCAGGCAAGCCTGAATAACGAAGTGGCCCAAGGGCAGGAGAGCACAACATACCGCTGCCTTATGGAACTCCGTCAGGCACTTCCAAGCCATACCTACCTGCAATACACGGCGACGCCGCAAGCGCCACTCCTCATCAGCATTATTGACTCGCTGTCGCCAAATTTTGTGCAAGTGCTCGATCCTGGCGAAGATTATGTCGGCGGTCAGGATTTTTTTGGGGGGAACGGTGGGCTCGCGCGTGTGATCCCACCTCAGGATGTGCCCACCAATGCCAACCCACTCAATGAGCCTCCCGAGTCACTTCTCGAAGCGCTCAAAGTGTTCATGGTGGGCGTGACGGCCGGAATACAAGAAGGTCGAAACCGCGGCAACCGCTCGATGCTGGTCCATCCGTCGCATAGAACAGCGCAGCATCGGGAATACTACAACTGGGTCCGGGACATCTTCGAGGAGTGGAAGCGGATACTGAACCTGCCCGACAACGATGCGGATAAGCAGGAGCTGATCGAAGAATTCCGAGAAGCGTACAACGAACTAGACCGCACGGTGGAAGAGGGCCTTCCCCCTTTTGATGAGCTCGTGCCGTCGTTTCGGTTCGCATTCAGAAACACGCGGCTCTTAGAGGTCAATGCTGTAGGCGGCAGAACTCCTGAAGTGGATTGGAGGAGTGCTTACGGCTGGATATTGGTTGGCGGACAAGCCATGGATCGTGGGTTCACGATCGAGGGCCTAACCGTGACCTATATGCCTCGCGGCATAGGTGTGGGCAATGCCGATACGGTTCAGCAGCGTGCGCGCTTCTTTGGGTATAAGAGATCGTACCTGGGGTTTTGCCGCGTTTATCTAGAGCAGGGGACGCTGACGGCTTTTCAGAACTACGTCGAGCACGAAGAGGATATCCGGGGGCAGTTGGGCGCGTTTCAAGAAGAGGGGCGACCTCTGAACGACTGGAAGCGGGCGTTTATATTGGATGTCGCCCTTCGGCCGTGCCGAAACAACGTTCTTCAGTTTGACTTCATGCGGGGCCGGTTTTCGGATGACTGGGTTGCTCCCCGCGTCGTTTTGTCGGCTCCCACTGTGGTGCAGGCGAACAGAGATGTCGTGACGAGCTTCATCCGCGATCTTGAGTTTGCTGATAACGAGGGGCATCGGGACCGCACGGATGTTCAGAGACATGAAGTCTGCAGAGGTGTGCCGCTGCGTGAGGCTATCGAGCGTCTATTGGTGCCATTTCGAATAACGGGCACCACGGACTCTCAGCGCCACACCGGTATGCTTCTTCAGTTGAGCAAGGCACTTGAGGACAACCCGGATGAGGTCTGCACGGTTGTCCGGATGAGCCCGGCCGCAAGAAGACGCCGTGGCATTGATGAAAACGGAGAAGTCACAAACCTTTTCCAAGGTGCCGCGCCCGTTCAGCCGCGCGAGCGACGTGGCGAGATTTATCCTGGTGACCAAGCCATTCGGGAGGATGGCGAGGTCACAATTCAGATTCACACGCTCGATCTAAGCCGCGAAGAAGGGGGTGCGCAGCGGGAGGTCATGCGGGATGTTCCAGTGATCGCTGTGTGGGTTCCGGCGAGGCTCGCCCGAGGATGGCTGGATCAAGAGCAGCCAGGGCAGGGCTAAGAGATGCCCGCGCGTCTTGAGGGCATCTTCGAGAGTATCGCTCCACTAAAAGATCTGAACCCCGACAAGCCGATTTATGGCGTCGCACCCATTCCCGGCTATGACAGCTATTTTGTCGGCAAGGATCAAGGCAAGTATGCGTGTCTCCTGATCAAAACCGGCGATGAGCCGAGCCGCTTGGCTCCGCCCATCAGGCTCGAAAAGCTTGACGTGCAGTTTGATCTGCGCTGCCATGTGACGCAACCGCGCGAGCCGGAGAGGGCCGAGATCTTCACCGTCATTCGATGCCGCTCTCTTGAGGTGGAGACGACCCGGTATTTCCTTTCCGTCTGTGACACGATCATAGGGATGATCGGGGATCGGCCTGCGCGGCGAGAAGTATCCTCGGCTGTGCATCGGCTCGCTGCGATCTTTCAGAAGATGCAGAAGCCTCCCGCGCGGCCGCTCAACGGTCTCTTTGGAGAGCTTTTTGTAATCTCGCGAAGCTCGAGTCCGCCGAAGGCAATCGCGGCTTGGCGTGTGGATGAGATGGGACGATTTGATTTTGCGGATGGAAACGCACGGATGGATGTGAAGACGACAACGGGACGCACTCGGTCCCATACATTTTCATACGATCAGTGCACTCCGCCGCCTGGAACAGATGCGATTGCCGCATCGCTCTTTGTCGAGCGCTCAGCGGGAGGGCTAACACTTCGAGCGCTTGTGGCCGACATTGAGACAAGCATCGCCGCCTATCCCGATCATGTCCTCAAGCTTCATGAGACGATCATGGGTACTTTGGGCGACAGCTTCAATGAGGCGCTCGGGGTGGGATTTGATGTAAGGGTCTCAGAGTCGTCGGTTCGTCTCTATGACTTGCGCGAGGTTCCCGCGGTGCGCGGTCCCCTGCCTCCGGGGGTAACGGATGTACACTTTCGATCAGATTTGTCGGCCCTCGACCCATTATCCATCCAAGCGCTGATTGGGCGGGATGCTGTCTTCGGACACTTACTGCCTCGGGAGTCCTGGGCTTCAGTATCGAGTTGGCTGAGGCCTAAGAAACTGTTATGAGAGCCCCGCACGCGGTGGGGGACAGAGCGACGCATGGCGGAAAAAGGAACAGCATGACTTGGGGCGAATGCGTCCACTCCGCTACGTCTCGATCGATTAACCTTTAGCTTCCCGCCGCCGGACAATCCTTTGAACGTAGCGAGCAAGTCGGTCAGGGTTGGCGCGTATGTCCCCTTCCCATAATCGGATCACACGCCAGTTCTCGTTCTGCAGGGCCCGCGTCGTGCGGCGGTCGCGAGCGATGTTTGCCTTTATCTTCTGGCACCAATAAGGTGCATTCGCTCCGTCCCGGAGCTTGCGCGACAGACGCCGCCAGTTTCTGCCATGCCAAAAATCTCCATCGCAAAACACTACGACCCGAGCGCGGGGAAAAACTATGTCGGGCTTCCCTGGTAGCGTTGTAACATTCTTTCGAAAGCGCAGTCCCCTTCGCCAGAGAGCCTTTCGGATCAGCTTTTCGTGCACGGTGTCCGCGGCACGGTTCATCCGCTTTGCCAAGGATGCCGTTTGGGAAGCTGGCTTTAAACCAGCAAAAGAAGGCGTCTTCATGAGTATTCGGCGTGACAGATGAAAGCACTATGGTAGCAAGCAGGGCCAAAGGGTAGCTGCGAAGAAGAGAAGAATGGCAGATCAGGCCAAAATCGGGACCGACTGGCAGCATGACGAGCTCGATGCGATCGTTGCGGATTATTTCGCAATGCTCGAATCCGATCTTCATGGACGGCCCTATGTTAAGGCCCAACACAGCAAGCGGTTGATGGCAGAGATCGGCCGCACGCACCGCTCTGTTGAGTTTAAGCACCAAAATATCTCGGCCGTCCTCGATGAACTGGGGATGCCCTGGATTCCAGGCTATAAGCCCAAGCGAAACTATCAGAGTGCGATCTTCGATGCGATTGATCGCTATCTTACGAGGCATCCGAATGCCGCTGATGGGGCGGATGTGGTAGGCGCTGGACCGAAGGAAGCCATGGATGTCTTTGTATCTCCGCCGCACCTAGCGGCGGCGCAAGCACGCATTCCAGAACGGCTGCAAAGACTTGTCCGAAAGTTCGATCCGGTTGAGCGCGACCATCGGAATCGATCGCTTGGCCGGGCGGGGGAGGAGTTTGTGATTAATGTGGAGCGCCGTCGCCTAAGTGAAGCCGATCGAAAGGAACTCGCTCGAAAGATTCGCTGGATCTCCGAGGAGGAGGGTGATGGTGCGGGCTACGATGTTCTGTCGTTCGATCTGACTGGTCGGGAGCGATTGTTAGAGGTGAAGACGACAAACGGAGCCGCGAGGACGCCCTTCTTTCTGACACGCAACGAGTGCAGTTTGGCCGAGGAGCGGCCATCGGATTGGTGTATTTATCGCGTGCATCTCTTTTCAAAGGACCCAAAAATCTTTACGATCAACCCGCCGCTCAAGCAAAAGGTGCAACTGAGCGTGGAGGCGTGGCGCGCCGCTTTTTGGAGGCACGACCAGGAAGACTCGCTGAGCGACTTCGAGCCGAGGCAACAGTGAGCATTAGGCGCTACGCTGCGGGGGACTATGTGAAGGTGGAACTGCCAGATGAGGCTACTGGCGTAGCTGAGTGGGTGTGGATTCAAGTCACAGACTGTGACGTGGAGCGCGAATTGATCATGGGAAATCTGGACAACGAGCCCTTGAACGATTTTGGAGACAGATTAAGACTGGGCTCAAGTATGGCTGTCAGCTACGCGCAAATTCGGGAGCATCGGAAAGCCAGTGATTTCACGAAGCACTGAGGCGGTGGCTTCTACTGGACCTGAGTTCTCTATCAAACCCCTGATGATTTCATCTGCGGAAAACAAGACGGTCAACCCCTCGTCGAATCTATAGCCTGTAAATAGTAAGCGCTCGCTCGACTCGAGCAAGATCGAAATTGTGAACACGAAGAATCTCGATGTATCCGAGCTTATCGCCCAAGCAGAGTTTATGGTCCGCTTGCAGTTTGTGCCCATGGCACGTTCCACATATGCATTCGAGGTTTTCTGGACGATTTGGACTACCAAGTCTCAGTCGTCGGATGAGTCGTGCCGGCACGATGTGGTCCACATGACGCCGTACTCCGGGTTGCGTGAAGTCAGCTCCGCATAGCTCGACCTCACACCTCGCTCGTAGCGCGGCGGTCCTCTGTCTGCTCCAGCCTTTCCGGTCTGGCTGCGGCCCTGGCCACTTGA
>Ga0335072_10013125_pt1 | contig 11814 bp, 9 predicted proteins | sample Lox_Sample_21_FD_206725 | JGI IMG/M metagenome (GOLD analysis project Ga0335072, IMG submission 206725) | Soil microbial communities from Loxahatchee National Wildlife Refuge, Florida, United States - Lox_Sample_2.1 | ecosystem: Environmental > Terrestrial > Soil > Wetlands | place: USA: Florida...
CGTCATCCTGGTCGCCTTGCAGTTGAGCAACTATATGGTTACATGGCTCGAAACACCAAAGTATTCGGTATTCTCACGACTTTACGTGGATGGTGTTTCGCATTTAGAAGGGATGGCGGTGAATTGTCCTTAACTCGGATGTTTGGCTTTGGTCCGCAGGCACCCGTCGGATATTATCCATGTCGCGTTCCAATCATGAGTGCGATTTATTATCTTTCTCGAGCTGCACATGATCAACCTGATATACCTGAGACCACTCAGGGTCAACCGGGTTACATCTATTTACCACCTGCAGATCCAGACCAGACATCTGCAGCGCCATATCGTCAAAGGCTGCTTCCGCCAGGTCAGCAAGTGTTACAGCCCGCACGACCCCGAATCCAAGGATACCAAGGATTCGGAGATGGTGTTTACAGTCTTGGGCCATTCGAACCCTGGAAAAAGGAGAATCAACTTGGAGTGAAGAGCTGGATTGTCGAACTTCTTCCGGCGGGAGTCAAAGCGGTTTTGAAATTATGGATGGAGGATGGTGATGATGAAAAAAGCCAGAATGAGAGCAAAAGTTACGAAAAGCTTAAGCCACTATGGGGAAAGTGTGTGCCACCGTTAATATGTGTCGATATTTTCGAACATTGCAATTCAATCGTTTTGCAGTATATCGAGGTATAACCGTTTCTAAGTGCATGCTGACGAGAGGCGAGTCGTTTGTCTCAAAGTAACTTGACGACCAACACTGAACAGAAAATTTTCAAGGCCTTCGACGAAATTCACCACCATGGCGTTGTTCACAATGACGTGAGACCTGATAACATTTTGATATCACCTGACGAGACGATTTGGGTCATTGATTTTGAATGTGCAGCGGAAGGGAATGACACGAAGTTCGAACTTGAACGCGGCGTAGTTACGAGCATGTTTGAATACGTGAAGAAAGGAGAGCCGGTGCCATGGTGAGCATCGATGTGATGGAAATCTATCGTTAGGTATTTCTATGACATGACATATTTAATATTCCTACTCTATATTATACCTGTCATTACACCCTGCAGTGACAGCAAGTTGCTAGTAAATTTGGTGGTGCTAGTGGTGCTGGCTGTGGCACCACCTGACCCCACCATTTGTGTGTCACTGCAGGGTATAACGAGGGTGTAATATAGAATAGGATATAGAGTAGGCTCTCGAAGATGATGATGTGGATCTCAAAGGTATTCATAGTAGTGGAATGGAATATTAAGATATTACATATAGATTAGCTTTGAAGATTCGACGATATATTATACAGTTTCAAACGGTGACTTAGATGACAGTCACTGATTAATGGATTGGAGAATTGTTTAAAGTGAAAGTCATCGGAGGCTCAAGTTTGTGGCCTTCCTCTCGTTCTCTGACAGATCCTCACCAAATGCGTTCATTTTCATCTGCCACGTCCGTGAAAATTCTTCCAATGCCTCCCTGTACTTGCCCTGGCTGACGTAAGTGCAGCCGAGGTTGTCCATCATTTTGGCCGTGTTGATGTGATCCTTGCCAAATGTGTTCTCATAGATCTGCAACGCCCGTTGATATTGCATGATTGCCTCATCGTATTTGCGCTGATGTTGATATGTAAAGCCAATGTTGTTGATCGTGTCAGCTGTGTTGATATGATCCTCACCGAATGTGTTCTCTTTGATCCGCAACGATTGTTGATATTGCACGATTGCCTCATCATACTTGCCCTGGCTGTGGTAAGTGTGGCCAAGGTTGTTGATTGTGTTGGCTGTGTTGATGTGGTCCTTGCCAAATGCGTTCTCTTTGATCTGCAATGCCCATTGATATTGCGTGATCGCCTCATCATACTTTCCCTGGCTGTGGTAAGTGAGGCCAAGGTTGTTGATTGTGTCGGCTGTGTTGATGTGACCCTTGCCAAATGTGTTCTCATAGATCTGCAATGCCTGTTGATATTGCATGATCGCCTCATCATATTTGCCCTGGCTGTGGTAACTGAGTCCAAGGTTGTTGATTGTGTCAGCTGTATTGATATGATCCCCGCCGAATGCGTCCTTATAGATTTGCAACGCAAAATCCCAAATCCTTATCTCCCCTCCTCCACAGAAAACTAATAATCTTTGATCTGCTTGTACGCAATTTATGCTATAGATATCAGCCGACGCAAATGTAAATCATATACCGCGAGTTATGACATGCTGAATATACTTTGAGTATATTTCCAGTCTTTAAATTCCAAAATCTGATCGACTTATCGTACCCCCCGCTAATGATAATTTCATTGCGGATGTATAGTGTACGCACCATGTCTGTATGATCTACGAGGGTTTTCAGCTCCGTTCCCTTTTGGAGATCGAAAATTTTGATGGAATTATCATGACTTCCTGTCACCACCAATCGACCAGTTATGTTGATAGTCGCTATTCCTCTGGTATGAGCACGGATCCTGCGCAATAATAATCCAGTCTCGACTTCCCAGATCCCGATTGTTCCATCTCCCGAAGCTGTCACAGCATAGATGCCATCGGAATGCACCGAATTTACTGCGCAATCGTGTCCCTTTAGCACGCTAAAAGATACAAAATGTGGGATGAGTTCCGGATCTCCGGATTCTGCGCTAGTCATGGTCGAGAGCCTTTCTACGCTTGACGTCTCCTGCAGCGTCCAAATTCGGGCAGTGGTATCATGAGAACCCGATATGAGTAACTTCTCATGGAAGTGAAGACTTGCAACATGTTTCAAGTGTCCAATCAAAGTTTGGCTAACAGTCTTGGTTCGCATGTTCCAAATTATAATTGATGAGTCTGATGAACCTGAAACAATGATGTCCCTTTTCGAATCAAGTTGCAAGCAAAGTACACTCCCAGTGTGTGCCTCAAGCTTTCCACAATAGTTGAGATCATTCATGTTCCATATTCGGATTGAGTTATCGCTGCACCCGGCAGCGAGCGTGTTCGCGTCAAAGCATATGCAATATATTTTAGAACTCTCAGAGAGATCAATATTGGATCTGACATCGACCACGGTTTCACGATACCTGCCGGTTCTCCAGTTATATTCCAAGATCTCTTTCTGCACAGCTTTGAATTGGTTTGGGTTTGGTAGAGGGGACGGAGATGCCTGTTGCCGCGGCGTGCTGACTGAACCAAGAAGGGTCAATTTGGGTGGCATCGGAATGACACCATCTCCCTCAGAAGTTTGTGGACACAACTCTTCTACACGTGCAACGATTTCCGGAGGGGCCAGGGTGGGATTTATGGATGTTTGTGCTATGCGGTCGCCGTCGGCAGTTCTATATAGAGTTAGACAAGGTATGCTGAAGGGAATACAGTGGTCGATTCCAGGTTGTCGTTCGGGTGTTGTGGTCGACATAGTATGTTCTACCGTGCTTGTCTACTCCGCAGTCCCAGCCGGGTGGCAGTCGTCGATCTTCAAAGGTATTTGGAGGTTTCGCGGCTTCGAAAACGCTCAAAGTTAGAGTATCATTGCCATTCTTATTGGATTTGGTCTCCTCAAATCGAGCCTCAAGCGCCCGTTCTAGGCAGCCGTATACAGGGGCAAGGATCTTATTTTTCGGGTTGTCCTCCGGGAATAATGTACGAAAGGCACGCATTATTAATTTAATCGCCCGACCCAGATCTTTTATAGAACCAGTAAGATCAATTTGCTTTTGATACGCGTATCCCAAGCTGCGATAATACTCTGCGATCTCAGGATTGTCATCAAGCGCACGTTCAATTGTCTCTGCTCTGATTTCGAGCAGCCTGTCCAAGTCCTTCAACGATTGCGTTCGCTCAAATCGCAACTGGAGTGCGTCCCCCAATGAATCCAGAAACTCGGCTAGATCAGGATCGTCTTCTGAGATGTACCGGATCATTTTCTCGAACACAGGCAGTAAACTGTTCAGATCATCGATTGATCTTGTTCTTGAGAATTTTTGGGTCAAAGCCGTGCATAACGTGGGGAGGTAAATAATATTCTCCTGTGGATTCAACTCAATAGCATAACGCTCGGAGATAATTGCACGATCGAGGTCCCCCAGCGATCCGGTCGTCTCGAACTCTTCAAGCGAATGTAGGGAAACTAAGTGGCATAGCTCTCCCCATGATGATTGAGCTATGTGCGAAAGGACACGTTCGACGTACTCTGGACTCTCCAACAAAAGATCCAAATCTATCCTGTCTAATGCATACTCTGCTTCATCTGGATCGTCGACGTTTTCCTCTCGGTTGTAATTTTGGTCGTCTTCATCATTGATAACATCTTCGTTTTCTTCGTCGCCTTCACGGTGGTCTTTGTCATTGTCCTCGTTCTCATCCACTCCGTCATCGTATTCGACGTCTTCGATCTCATCCTTGCTTATATGTAAATAGTTCCACGGATTATTCCCGGCATTATCTTGGGCGAAAAAATCTGCCCCGAGTGAGGACAATGCTAGAAATGTCTTGTGGTTTCCGCGCTTTGCAGCTACGTGCAGCGGCGACCATCCATGTTCGCTCTCGTGGGACGATACCGTCCCACCAACCTCATTCAATGCTTGGAGAGACCCGGCTTCACCCTCGTAAGCGGCACTGTGTGCAGGTGTCCAACCTACGTCGTTCTGAACGGAGGGATCTGCACCGGCATCTGCCAGTGCCCTGATTGCTTTTAGTGCTCCATTTTCTGCCGCAACATGCATCGGGGTGCGACCGGCACTGTCAAATGGCGACATATCAGCACCAGCGTCCCTCAATATCCAGATGATCTCTGCTTGATCGGAGGCTGCCGCATAAAATATAGGGGTTGAGTTGTTCTTGTCTCGATGCGAGATATCTGCGTTTGCATCTATTAATGCGCGAAGAGCAGTAACGCGACCCGCTCCAGCCGCATAGCATAACGGAGTAAGTCCATTGTTATCTTGGCATGACACATCAGCTCCTGACTTAATGAGAATATCGACTACATCATCGATCGTGTTTGAAGACAAAGCATTAGTCCCGAGGCTTTTCTTTCCAGATTTCAACCAAACGAATAAATTCTCCCATGGCAATGACGATTTGGAGCATATAGCAAAATCCAGGGCCGTGCGTCCTTCAACATCACGTGCCGAAATATCAGCTCCGTGGTCGATTAACCATTTAACTGCTTCCGGCTGGCCAAAAGCCGCCGCAGTATGCAACGCTGTCATGAGTTCTTCGGTCAACAAATGACTTGAAATTTGAACCCCGGCAGTTTGCAACAGCTCCAGGCAGTCTACATCACCTGCGGTGGCTGCGGCATGTAGCAGCAGCGCCTGCTTCTCAGGATCCAAACCGTGAATATCAACCCCCAATTGAGTCAACTCAACTAGAGCTTGAGTGTTTCCCTGCAACACCGCACGCTCTAGTAAGGATATCTTGTCCTGAAGCGAGCCGCAGACACCCCCATTGAACAGCAAATACATCACTCGAATGTCGTCATTTCCGACAGCGAAGTCTATAGGTGCAAAATCATCCTTGTTCTTAATATGGATGATGCTGGGATCAACATCGATAAGAACGTTGATCACGTCCCAGTGCATGTTGAATACAGCCAGGTGAAAGGCTGTCAACCCGCTGCTGTCTTGCATTCTGAGGTTTGCCCCATCACGAATGTGTGATTCTACTGCGAGTTTATCTCCCGTCCATGCGGCAAAATGTATACTCTTGCGGCACTTTTGTAGCCAAGGAGCCCGTTTGCTCACCAATGGTTTCATGGCAGTGATAAACCCTGACAGATTCTTAGATTGATGTGGAGACTCTTGACTATTCGGAAACGTTTCAAAGTGATCTGGATTTAAATATTCGACGAAGTCGCAACGTGATTCTTCCCAACTTCGCCTTCCTCTGGAGGTCAGCCTGAACAGCGTGAAAGCGAATATAGCCGAATTGTAATGTTCTTTGGCCGCGCATAAATTCATGAAAGCGAAAAGCGGGGCGGGGTTTCGGGGATATCTTTCGATAAAACCATCTCTGCATGCGGCAATGGCCCCTTCAAGGTCGTCTTTGGCCAAAAAGCACTCGGAAAGTTCGTACCACTTCCAAAAATCCTCGGGCGCTTTCTCAATTTCAACTTCACAAGCATTGCGCTTCCATTGGTCCCCGCCTCTCTCGAGACAGACTTCATTGCGACAGTTCTCAAGGGATGTGTTAATTCCTATTGCGATTTTTCCCTCGTATCTCAGAGTGGCTTCATGATCTATCAACGCTGTCCTCAATCGAGCCGCAGCACCGTGTTGCAAATTCTTCTCATACGCATCTGCCACAGAATATAACATGAGATTTTCTTGACAAGGGTAATTTTGCACCAGTCCTCTCCATTGTGAAAATGATAAATATTGCGGATCTCCAACCAGTTCTTGGGCAGTGGACAGCTGAAACAAGTAACAATATGTGCTAAAAATCTGACACACCTCAGAGGCAGTGGGCCGTTGATTCATTTGTCTTCTCAAGAGTTCGTTGATATTCTCGTAAAAATGATGTTGTAGAAAACCTGATAGGCCTGAGACTGAAATTTCTAGAGCCGCATCGGACTCCACAAAATAATATAGCGTACCCAAATCATCTTGAAAAGCAGGTTTGTGAGTTGCTGCTTCGAATAACATGCAACCGAGTGCCCATATGTCTACTTTTTCCGTAAATGATGGATCTTCTCCCAGCAACTCGGGGGCACGATAGCCTACACTACCCCTTGCAAATTGGGTAGTCTGCATCTTCTTGGAGGAGAATTCGGCAGAAAATCCGAAATCAGTGAGTTTCCACAGGTTATCTTTGAGCGAATAGAGCACTAAGGTAAGTAATTGAGAATAACACATAATACCATTCGCCGGCTTTAGATCCCTATGAACCTGGCGTTGAGCATGCATAAACTGCAGCCCACTAGCCACTTGAACACCGATAGTGAACACGTTTTGCATTTTAATCCGACAGGAAGAAGTACTTGGAACAATCACCGGTGATCGCGATTGCATAGTGACTTCGTCAAGATTCAAGGAAGGAATTAAACCTGCCGAATATTGGATGTAATCCCTTAAGGTCATGTTGCACAATTCCATGTCAATGAAGTAATAATCGAACGAGTCCATCCAACCGTGGGTCAGGACGTCGATGATATTTGGATGTCCTCCATTTCTACACAGGGAGGAAATTACATGAGCTTCTTTTTCGATTTCTGATTTGGTAACAAATCCAGTACAGCTGATTATTTTCCGCGCAAATTCCTTAGGTCAGGGAAGCGATAACATTAACATACCTTGCCATCGATACGGAATGCCATCTGTCCACTTTATCAGCAAACTTAGCAGGGTTCTACCGCATGAACGTCGCCATGAGCCCCACGACCAATGAGTCGACGATGTACAATATTTGAATCACTTCCAGTAGTCCACAAGACTCCGTCATTTTTTTGATCCGACATACTAGATATGTGCTGGAATCAATGATTTCGAAACCTGAAGAAGGGCGCAGGAAATGATGATATCAGCGGAATCAAAATATTTGTTGGAACAATCAGGACTATTGGGAGTTGCTGCTTCTCTGGGTGGAGTGAATCCAGGATGTCTTTTCCATATATTTTTTATATATAATATAATTAATACAATTTGTCCACGTGTATGCTCCAGTGTTCTTTTATATTTGTGATATTGCCATTTTTAAATGTGTTTGCATGATTGGTGTGGGCAATAATAGCCGGCAGCAAAAGATTACCCAAATTCAAATTAAACTTTTCAAGTCGATTTCAATGAAATGCTTTTTTAATTGCGTTGAAGCAGAATCAAATCAAACGGGATGAATTTATCAGCGTCAATACGCTCGCCTTTCCTTCAACCGCAGATCCGCGGAAGATGAAGCAGATCATACGACTTGTCCATTTTCGTAAGGCGGGATGCCTTGGGATTAGTTGGCAAGTCTCATGCAACCATGATTGGCCCCAATAACGTGGGGGGTTTCGATCATGTGGCCATTACCCACGAAAATTCAGTCTCACTCGAAACTCTATTTTCCTGCGGTAGAATTACATTTTACTTTTAGAAAATTTACACGTGTCCGAATATTTTTGCTTACACTTGTACTCGTCCGCCGCCACGGAAAATTTCCTCAAACTCCTAAAAGCCCACACAAATTTACCACAGGCTTTGATTCATCCTGACATCGGACCTTTCTTTTCCTCAGTTGTGGCAATAAATCATTCCAAACCTCTGACGGGTGTCTTTCATTTCTTGTGTCACCGTTTGAAAATCTGTAAGAATGGTCCATAAGCTTTTGATGATCTCCTAATTCTGTAGCGTATCTTTACGCAAAAGCGCAAAACCCATTCTGAAAACTCGCAACCAGCCGACTCTGCGAACAGAAGGTCAATAGTGGTCAGCACTTCAACGTCCGCCTCACCTGAACATCTTGGATTAAAGGTTCGCCATGAGCCTAACGGAGAAACAAATGTTAAAACCGTTAGTATTGTTTTCATTCATGGACTAGGCGGCTCAGCGAGCGAGACCTGGACTCACAGCAGCTCACGAGTGTTTTGGCCAACTCTACTTCATGGAGATGACAGATTCGCAAACGCTCGGATTTCAACTTTTGGCTATGATGCCAATTTCAAAAACATCTTTGCACCAAATAATGTTCTCGGTATTCCAGATTTTGCTAAGCAACTCCTCGATGCCCTTGATTTACACTATGATAAATATGATGATGTTAGTATCACGGACAGCGTTCAACTAATTTAGACTCCCACAATATTCGTGGCGCATAGTATGGGCGGGCTAGTTGTAAAGAAGGTCATTTCTATCATGGGTCTGGACTCAATCAATATAGGCTGTTGTCGATGCTTACAATGATCAATCTTATATCAGAATTCTCCAGAATGTCAAAGCAATTGTCTTCCTTGGGACACCTCATCGCGGTGCAAATCTTGCGAGCTTATTGAGTAATTTGCTTTCTGCTTCATTCTCTGAGAGAATTTTTGTCGACCAACTCTGTATAAATAGCGAACTGATCCGCGGGATCAACGAACAATTTCGCGATCATTCAAAATTATTGGAACTAGTCTCCTTTTATGAGAGTCAAGAGATACGAGGTGTTGGGGTATTGTCATTCAATCGCCTTCTTTAATTAAGTAGATCATTGTTCCCAAAGATTCCGGGACGTTGGGTCTTCCGGGTGAGAGATGTTCTCCATTAAATGGGAATCATGTGGAAATTGTGAAATTTGCTTCAAACAAAGATGATAATTATGTCAGAGTTGTGGGAAATATTTCAAAGCTCAATGAAGGAATTATTCTTGCTTGGAAGAATCAAAACAGAATTGGTCAAATGAGAATGGACGAAACCCGTCAACAAATCATTGACTGGCTTTTGCCGTGTGATCCATCCACAAATCACGATGCAGCCAAGGAAAAATATGTGGAAGGAACTGGACGTTGGTTCATTGAGTCGAGCCAATTCAATCACTGGAAGGAAGGCACGAAGCGATCTCTGTGGCTTCATGGAATCCCAGGGTCAGGGAAAACTATTCTATGCTCTACCGTTATCGAAAAGATCAAATTTGCCTGCCACACACAATCCAATACCGATTGTGTGTACTTTTATTTTGACTTTAACGATATGCGGAAGCAAACAATTCACGGTTTTTTACGCTCAGTATTAGTACAGCTTTGTACTTGTCGGCAAGACTTTATAACCAATATTCAAACCCTTTTCGATAAGTGTAATCGGGGCCGTCGACAACCAAATAAGAACGAACTTGTCCAAATTCTCTTTGCACTGTTGAAGGGCCCTCGTCAAACATATTTACTCCTAGATGCCCTCGATGAGTGCACGGAACGAGGGCCGATGGCACAGATAGTGAAGAAGCTAATCAGCTCATTTACCAATCTGAATATGTTGATCACGAGTCGACTGGAGCAAGACATCAATACAGAGCTACAAGATTACGTCGATATTGTCATATCTATTCAAAGTTCCGAGGTTAAGGGGGACGTAGAGATCTACGTGCGCAAACTCATTGATGAAGATTCCAATCTAAAGCGCTTCCGTCGAATAAGAGAAGAAGTATTAACGACACTAGTGATGGGTGCTGACGGAATGTATATCATTTTTCAGTTTTTCCGCTGATAGTCTTTGCAGGTTTCGGTGGGTTGAATGCCAATTGGAGATACTACGTAAATGTCGGACTCTGGAACATATGCGAAAAACGCTTCGAGAGCTGCCGGTGACGTTGGATGATACTTATTTTCGGATTCTTCAGAGTGTGGACAAGAATTATGAATCACAAATTCGAGAGATTTTAACACTTATCGCTTTGTCCAAACGCCCTCTTAGATTGGGAGAGATCTTGGAATTCATCGCTTTCAACACAGAAACCAAATCCTTTGACGAGGAAAAGAGATTTATCGAGCCCCTTGACATTTTGGATATCTGCTCCAGCCTGGTTATTTTTGTTAATCAGAGCTCTGAAGACAGTGGACATGACACCGGGGATGCAGGAAATGGAGTCGATAAAGAGGATGACGGTGATGAGGACTTTAAGGTCCTAAGGAAGGAGTTACAATTCGCACATTATTCCGTCAAGGAGTTTCTAATCTCCGAGCGCACGTCAACAAATCCATTTCACATTTCAGAGTCATATGCACATACACTGATTGCCGAGCGATGCGTCCGTTATCTACTCTCTCACTTGGCTGTATCTATGGAACTGACACGAAAATCTTTGGAGATGTTTCCATTCCTGGAATATGCTGGCGTTGAATGGTATAACCATGCTTATGCCGCCTCATTGGCGGCTGACAGCGAAGAGTTAAATACCTTGATAATCAAATTTTTCGATTCTTCCTCTCATTGCTGTTTTCACAACTGGCTGAAGATTTGGGATCCAGACAAGGAGCAGAAGAGTGATCCGGCAGAGCATCAACTGTACTATCCACAGCCCTTATACTACTCCTCTTTACTAGGACTTTTCCGTGCAACGAATGACCTTGTCACTAAAGGTGTGGATGTCAGCCTTCAAGGTGGGTACTTTGGCAATGCCTTACAGGCGGCGTCGCATTGCGGTTATGAGGCTATTGTGCAATTGCTGTTGGCCAACGGCGCGGATGTCAACATGCAGGGAGGATACTTCGGCAATGCCCTACAGGCCGCCTCGGAGGGGGGTCACCAAGCCACCGTCCAAGTGCTCTTAGAGAATGGCGCGGATGTCAACGCCCACGGGGGATTGCTTGGAACTGCACTTCTGGCCGCTTCGTCTCGTTGTCACGAGGCTACTGTACTATTGCTACTAGCCAAGGGGGCAGATATCAATGCAATGGGCAGTGTATTCAATCCACTCGCGTACGCTTCGTTTTTTGGTGACGAAGCCATGGTCCGATTGCTGCTGGACAAGGGTGCAGATGTCTATAACGATGGAGGAGGTTATCGCAGCGCCATTGGAGCTGCCAGAGAGGGCGGGTTAACCCTTCGTCATGATCATGAGAGCATTGTACAATTGCTTTCAGACTATCGGATCAACGAGATCAACAGAGCCTGGGACCCTGAGACCGCTTCTCTTGAAGTTCACTGTGGCGATAATTGTTGCTGTGATTGTGAAGTAGGCTTTGAAGAAACAACTTGAATTCTTACCGGGAACTAGCTGTTGAAGTGTCTCGTACGGCCCATTCTAAAATTAGCGTAGGCGATGATGAAGGCGGTGACAGGGCTATGTTGGTATATTTATAGCCTAACTACTAATCGCCCCAGTAATCATGATGATTACTGAGCTTGTCCACACAAAATTCCCTGGGTTAGGTTCCCGACAAAAGATAACGACGGATGATTTCTCACACAAAATTGGGCGACAACTC
>Ga0335072_10013127_pt1 | contig 11813 bp, 12 predicted proteins | sample Lox_Sample_21_FD_206725 | JGI IMG/M metagenome (GOLD analysis project Ga0335072, IMG submission 206725) | Soil microbial communities from Loxahatchee National Wildlife Refuge, Florida, United States - Lox_Sample_2.1 | ecosystem: Environmental > Terrestrial > Soil > Wetlands | place: USA...
TTTTAACCAGCTTTCAAGGAATAACCATTTATCCTCGAGTTGTCAGAAGGGAAGGTATGGAAAGTGTCGACGTGCTTGAGCCTGATGAGAAACCTAAAAGCTTCCTGGATCAAGCTGGAAAGTTTGTTGGAGAATGGAAGAGCAAGCTCTTTGGAGGTGCTCCTTCGGTGGAGAAACCCCAATCGAACCAAGCTGAAATCAACATTTTCACTCTAGCCAGTGGACATCTTTATGAGCGTTTCATTTACATCATGGTTCAAAGTGTTCTGAAACACACTCACAGCACCGTCAAATTCTGGTTTATCGAGAACTTCCTATCCCCGTCGTTCAAGGTAGACTCCGTCTCTAAGAAATTGCTGATGTTAAGAAATTTATTCCACTACTAGCTCAGGAGCTGGGCTTTGAATATGAGTTGGTCACCTATAAATGGCCGTATTGGCTCCGTCATCAACGAGAAAAGCAACGTGAGATATGGGGATATAAGATTCTCTTCCTCGACTTGCTATTTCCACTTGATCTCGATAAAGTGATTTTCGTCGACGCCGATCAGATTGTTCGTACAGATCTCAAGAAACTTGTCGATTTGGATTTACATGGTGCTCCGTATGGATATACTCCCATGTGCGACTCACGTCCCGAAGTCGAAGGTTTCCGTTTCTGGAAACAAGGATTCTGGAAAGACTGGCTTAAAGGTCTTCCCTACCATATCAGTGCCTTGTATGTTGTCGATCTGAAGAGATTTAGGCAGCTTGCCGCTGGAGATCGTCTGCGGGGGACATATCAAAGTCTAAGTGCCGACAAAAATTCTCTGGCAAACCTCGATCAAGATCTTCCTAACTATGCTCAACATCATATTCCGATATTTTCGTTGCCTCAGGAATGGCTGTGGTGTGAAACATGGTGTAGTCTGAATACGCTGGAGACTGCAAAGACGATTGACTTGGTATGTCTGAATCCAGTAGCTTATTGACCTTTAGTGCAACGATCCATTAACAAAGACACCAAAACTAGTTCGGGCGAAGAACATCCCGGAATGGACGACGTATGACAGGCAGGTGGCTGAGATGGCTCAGCGACTTCTGAAGAAGGATGCGGCTGGAAAGGGCGGGGCCAATGAGACTGTGGATGAATCAATGTTTGTTCAAATTGATTCCTCTCCCGCCAAAGATCCGGTGGTCAGTAACGAAGAAGAGAAGACTGAAGAGAGAGTTAAAGATGAATTATAATAGATGGCTGGAGTTATTTTTGAGTCATAGGGTAGGTTGGATCTGGGAAGAAAAGCAGTATATTTAGAGCCAATTGCATAAGTTTATGATACAATTCGATTATGAGCACTTTTGCCAATCCATCTGTTATCACTCTAAGGGAGATGTTATCTATCAACTCGGTCTGTCTATTATTCCACCTCCCAAGCAACGATCATGGAGCCAGATCGCCACAGCTTGTCCCGGCGTCACACCATAAACTCCTTCTTCATTCTCGAACGTTATTCTCACATTATCCTCCGAGACATATTCAACGGTGCAGCCTACTGGCTCTGCCCTGTGTCTAACTTGAGCAACCAGTCCACTTACTGTCCAATTTTCATCTTTATCAATCCATCTCCAACCTCGAGCAATCAATGATCTACAATACAAGTTCGGATGATCCCTTCCAGGAACAATAGTATATGAAGGTGGTTCAACAGACTTTGACGCGACGTACCACTGTCCGCCGGGATTCCGTATCTGACTCAATCGAAAATTAAGACGAGATCGTTCGCCAATGGTGGCTAGCCATATAGAAGGATGCTCCCCTACCACCTCGCCAGTCTCAAGTCTAACAATTGCAGGTTTTGGTTCAGGAAGATAGTCCTTCAAGAAGGTCGAAAAATGTCGCCCGTTTGAGGGTTCCACAAAGCATAATCCTTGAGAATCCGGTTTCTCCGCAATATGTCTTGGAAGCATTGATTTAGCGAGTTGTCGAACTTGAGATTTTGTGAATGGCGCAAGTGGGAATATTGTTCTTGCCAGAGATTCTTGAGATATTTGTGATAAGTAGAACGTCTGATCTTTACCAGGGTCTTCTGAACGCAGTAACACAGGTTTTCTGTTTGTCGCCATTCTTGCACTTCTTGCGTAATGGCCTGTTGCGAGCCACCAGGGGAACTTTGGTTGCTGTTGCTTTAATCGCTCGAACAATTTGCCGAACTTGATTTCTCTGTTGCATGCGACGTCTGGATTTGGGGTATTTCCGCAAGCATAAACGTCGAGAGCCGGTTGGAAAACTTGAATCCAATATTCCCTACTTAAATCGACCTGTGTCAATGAACGCTTGGCAGAAGATGTACTCTTTCACAAGGGATCTTTAGATGATCGCAAACATCTTGCACATCTTGCCAATCTTTCTCCGAACGGCATGGTGTGTTGGAATCGTCGTCCGTCCAGTTCCTCATGAACACGCCAGATATTTTGTGACCCTATGATTAACTTCCGATGGAAGATAGACTACCTTTTGTTTCAGAAGAGCAGCGGCCATACTCGAGTCCACACCCCCCGACATGGCAACATAGACTGCTTGTCAATTCTGCGAAAAGGAGTTGACATTACTTCTGTCCCCCAGCCCAGGAGCATTATCAACATACAGGGAACTCGGATTGACGGAGATCAAAGAAGATTCAGTATTAACTGCTTGTCGAATGAAGTCTATGCTTGAAAACCGTCTAGATTGGAGGCTGTTACATCTCCAAACAATCCTCCGCATCGATGCCCCCCGGCCGGAACTTTTCTTTTCGCGGCACGATTCAAAAGTTTAGAGCAGATCGCTCGGAAAATCCGCTTCAAATTCAGGCCAACACAAGATTTCGTATTTTCTCGCCATCTTCGGATCAGCAGAGGACACAAAGACGCAGGCCGAGCGCAGAATGTTCTTCTCTGCTCGAACAATTGTGTCCACTCGACCATTATTCTTTTCTCTTCTGATACCGGAGGCCCGTCAATTCGCCATACCAAACATCAGTGCCTCATATCAAGTTCGACATGGCTCGATGAAAGTCAAACGAATTCAAAAGAAACAGCCGACAGAGAAGAATCGAATCTGGAAGTCAATTCGAGGAACAAAGCTACAACCGAAATTCAAAAAGAAGAAAGTCAAAATTAGAGGAGATGCAGACCCTAATAAGTATATCGATGTCAAGGAGGTGGAGTTCGATCCTTGGGATATAACAGGACGGACAACTCTCAAAGTACTCCTTAAGCTTTCGTCACGCTAAGTTGCTAGATTCGTCGATATATGCCTGTTTCACCAGGTAGACGACATCATCAACGGCCAATTCACGAACATCTGTGGAAGGGAAAACCAGTGTGGAGATTAACAATTGCGAAACGGAAAACAGGTGGGCGTAATCATTCTGGCAGAATAACGGTTCGACATCGAGGCGGAGGTCATAAACGACGAATACGGCTCATCGATTATCAAAGAAGAGAACCTGGTCCTCAAACTGTACAGAGAATCGAACGCGATCCAGGACGAACAGGACACATTGCTTTGATAAAGCATGACGAGACGGGTGTAGAAACTTATATTCTTGCTGCGGAGGGTTTACGAGCTGGCGATAAAGTGGAAAGCTATCGTGCTGGGATTCCGGAAACATTGATGGAGAGAATGGGAGGGAAAATGGATCCTGGTATTTTCACTACAGAGACAATTGTTAAAGGGAACTGTATGCCTTTGGGTATGATTCCGGAGAATACTGTTGTGTTCGGTCTGGGGATTAGACCTTCGGATGGCGCAAAGTTGTGTCGTGCTGCAGGGGCTCATGCCAGAGTTCTTCATGCCGAAGGTGATTGGGTAGTCTGCAAGCTTCAAAGTGGAGAAATTCGAAAGTTCAAAAGTAACATTTGTGCAACAGTTGGTGTGATGAGCAATGAGGCTCATCAGCATTTCAAGTATGGTAAGGCTGGTCGTAAGAGATGGTTTGGAATACGTCCTACCGTACGAGGTGTGGCCATGAACGCTGTTGATCATCCTCATGGAGGTGGAAAGGGAAAATCCAAGGGAAATAAACATACTCGAAGTATAATCCTGTGCTTTTTGCTACTGACGTTTTAGGTGTATATGGATGGCTTACCAAGGGTAAGAAGACGAGATCTCAAGTTAGTCCGTTTGTCATTCGTAGCCGTCCAAGAGGCAAGCAAGACCGTGGCCAGTTACTACAGGATTCGGGAGGATTGTTTTAGACCGGCAGGCTCCTCTTCACTGTCATCAAATATAGCACATACTTTCGCCAGCAATCAAATCAAAATTGTGCTAGCACAGATGATATATTACCCTACTGTCTTGTATCAATTTCTTAAGCTTATCTCAACCGCTTTAGTTCCATGCATATGCACCTTCCAATTCCCAAAAATTCGCAAAAAAGAATACGTTTTAATCATCGTCAAACCAACTTGTTCCAGGACGCCGTCCTTTGTTATATCCGCCTTGAGATCTATTATCCCTTCGACTACCCCATCTTGAAAACCACCCTCTATGTCTATTTTCTTCCTCGCGATTAATGACAGATGGATGCCATTGTCCGTCATCGACTCCTCCAGGCAATGCCGCCGACTGAGTCAGGGAATTCTGTTCTCCGTAGACAGGATAGGGTCCATTATGATTATTCTCGAACGGATAATTCTCTCCTTGACCCGTATAACCAGCGCGATTGGTAAAGGCGTTGTCTGGTAATGAAGGAAGTAGCACGGATTGTCCGCCATTACGGGGATTGTAATGGTGAGAATAGTCGTCGAGAGATGTTTGGCTCGCATTGAGGGTAAATGAACTGAAGGCTGGAGAAGGTGCATAATATCCATCCTCATCGACATCGAGAGCATGACTAGGAGGAGGTGGGGAGATGACACCAGCCAAATGTGATTCCCGTCCAGGCGTACTCGTCAGATATTGTGGTGGAATTGGAGGTACTGCAGTAGAAGCTCGCCCGTTCGCATTGGTACGTAAGGTTCCATCGTCGCCCGCAGGATAAAATTTACTTCCGTACTGACTTGGAGCGGCGATAGCTAATTCTCGTACGCGTGCTGTTTCTCGCTTGATCCGTTGTTGTGAGATCTTTTCCCAATCTTCCCAACGTTTGAGAGGGACTGTGCTTGCTAAAGATTCGCCCACTACATCGACTACTTCGCCATGTCCATGCCCTTTCTTTCCGTCTCCTACAACTTTGCGGGTGTCTCCCCAGGAGAAATCGTCCATTTTAGTGAGGGCATATAGTGGAAGGAGGAAGTTCCAGATAGGTAAAGCAAGAAGGTATATCATCATCCAGAATACATATACCAACTTCCTCGTTGTGATTAGGATCAGAAATCCAGGTAGGCCGAGGACCAGAGCTAACATCAACAGTGGAATTGCATCAGCAAAATCTTTCGGAGGTGACATGATTGCTTTCACAATGAGTACCCCCGTGAGAGTAATAGCGGCAGGTAGTACGACTGTTCCGATGAGATCTGTCAATACCACAAACTGCATACTGAAACAGAATGTTCCACACAAGTTTCGTACTCGAACGAGTTCCATCAGGTTATGTAACGTTGAATTAATCCAGCGTCGTCTCTGGGAGAGGAGAACTCTCATTGAAGATGGGATGACTGTTTTACAGACTGCTTGAGGACAAAACATCATCTTACGATGTGGGAAATTTCGTAACATCAAGGTACTCAAGAATCGATCTTCTCCTAAGAGAAGAAGGTTCTTTTGGTGGAGTGTGTCCACTACGGATTCGCTGTATTCTTGCATGATCTCGGGCTTGAGAAGAACAGGAACCCATTTTTCAGCACCATCTGGATCGGGCTTTAGAGATTTCAGGCGGTACATTGAGAAACTATGTTAGTTGGCATTGAATAGGATAGTACCATCCTGGTAGACAGGTGACACCACCAAACACACTTTCAAATCCTTTTCCAAGATGATGTGAGATGTAGTACTCGAATACTAACGTCAGATGGGCCAAATGTATGTCGAACCTTGAATCATAGTAACCCATGAGTCTCGCTTATTTGCGATTTTCGTCTCACCACAGAGGCCCATTGTCAAGGGATCGTTTTGCATACAATTGACCATCATCCTCAAGCTGTCAGGGTAAACTCTTGTATCCGCATCAACCTAATATCAGTAAATTCTCCCGACATTCCGTACCATGAGTAGTAACTCGAAACAGTCAGGGGTGATTCCCATCAATTCCTTTGCCTTTCCGAAGATGTCATAATCCAATGGACTCATACGTTCATTGTACATGACCCGATTCAACCATCCTGCCACAATCATCTGACTATCTCTTTTTCCACGATTTCCCTTTTTCCCAGTCTCTCCATCAATACCGGTTTTGACAATACACATCATTGGAGTTCTGCGGCCACGGTTCCCGCGAGGAGTGAAGTAGCCTGCATATACTTTTGCCTTGTTAATTGCTTTTTCACCTGCTCCAACCGAAAGATATAATTGTTCTTGTGGCTCACCAAAAGTATCGTAATCGTGTTCCATGAGAGATACCACAATATCAGGAGTCGCTCTATCTTCACCATGTCCTTTAACCAATCCATCGCAGACAACAATGATCAATTTGCGATCATCCGAGTACTGAGTTTCAGATAACGAGGAAATAGTTCCCAACAACCCAGCTTCTCCCTCAGAATACGCCGTAACCATCAAAACAGTATACAACTGAGTCGCAATAGCCGACGGAGAAGACCAATCATCATTCTCCTTGAGATTAAAAGCAGGTGGAGATTTCTTCAAAGTATTTCTCTTTGGAGTCTTTACAGGAGTGTTCCCATTGGAATGAGTCTCCCATCGATCCAAAAACGGATCTACATCTCTCATTTCAACCATCTCAACAGCCTTCCTCGGACTCCGTTTGATTGGTTTCGGCTTTGTAGGTGTTAAATTTTGGGGATCTAGGTAAGGTGACCATCTTTTTCCACTAATTTTAGGAGTACGTGCTAGTTTCCAGGAAATAAACCAGCTGAAGACACATGCCATTGCGAAACGTACTAGGACTAGTGCAAAGATGACGACGAGGGTTATGTAGAGGAGCACTTCGGAGAAGAAACAGCCTGCTGTTTCTCGGTCGATGATGCCTTGGGTGTATTTGTCGTAGAGACATGGGATTACGTTTTTCAAGTCGGACCGGGATTCGAACATGTGTGTTGCGTCTCTGCCCCCGATAGAGTATTCTGGGGAGCGGAGGATGGCTCGGATAGCTGCGTCTACAGAGTCGTTTGTTAGAGCGTTGGGGTTGGCATTCATGTATGTATCGAGATTGAGGACAATGCCGTTGATGACCATTGCGTTGGTGAGAAGACTGATTTGGTCCCAGCTGAAGCCCACATATTTAGATGTGTTGTAGACTTGTAGAGTATTGAGGGTCGTGGAGTTTAAGTCACCTAAAGGACATCCGCCAAATCCGTTTGTTGAGTAACATTGTTCCTGCACAGCGACTTGGGCGCTGAGGCCTTCACATGAGAGTGGTTGTGCAACGGAGAAGAAGGGAGTTATGTCTTGTCCCGAATGATCCGAAGAGAGTTTATAAAAGTTTGGTCCTGTTTGGGGGACCAGTGCAGTCGAGATATTGAATTGCCATCCCTGTATTCCCAACGTAGCAACTTCTGTCAACATCCCAAAACTCAAGGAAGCGTACCTTCGCTAGAATCAAAAGCAATCTGATTAGAACCTTGATTGGCATCAGAAGGAGGACACATAATCGGTCTCATAAACAAAGTGTAAAAAGCAACAAATCCCCAAAGCACTGCCGCAATACTTAACAAGGCAATTTTCTCTCTCCAAGCTTGTCTGACAACAGCACTTTTCATCCGTCCTCCACATCCTTTTAATATGAAATCTGGGGCCCAGAATGTGACGATATGAGAGTAAATGACCCAGGGATCAAGTTTGGATACCTTCCGAGGGGGATGGACAAGTGGTGATTGAGGTTGGGCTAGATGAGGACGGTTGAGAGTTTTGTACCGGCGGAGGCCGGATTGAGAGCGTGGTATTGTTGCACGGTAGCCTAGGAGAGGAGAAGGGATGTGGTGATCATTCCCTGAGGCGTGGACACCCATCGGAGTAGAGCTCGTTTGTAGAGCGCGACTTCTCGGAGTTGTATGAAACAGAGGGTATAAAAGACTATGACTTCATGAACGATGTAATGAGGTATCAAGTGATTTGTGAGGGAAGTAACACAAGATCGGGAATCACCGCTTCACAAAAAGCTTCGGTTTGTGTTCCTGACCGACGTTGATGGAAGAGGATACAAGGATTTTCGCAGTGCTACTCTTTTTTGACAGGGGATGTGAGGAAGCACAGAGCGAAGTAAGGGAGAAAGAGAAAATTGAGTGTTGATTAGCTGAAACAGGAGGATGGCAGCAAGTTCGTTCCATCAGTAGGGCCATATCAAAGGGGGTGGTCAGGAATGTAAATGAAAATCGCGACTTTTTCATTCGCTAAACGCGACCACCAGCGTAGCGCATCTGCAGAGAAATCAGCCAATCACAAACCCCAGAGATCTTTCGACGCGATCTCACTATCTATTACAATACAATTCAATGTTAGATTGAACTTAGTGGCCTGACTAGCCAAACGTAGCATCATAGTGTCTCCCTTCACAAGTTGAGACCGGTCCGTGTTGCATCTTTAAACTCTAGTGTAGCATTTGATCTCTGTTCCTTCTGCTCGCCGTAACGTAATTAAGCCGAAATCGAGTCGATTCCGAGGTGGCTCGGATGTCAGTTGGGAGTTGGATTTACCTTAGAGAATCAAGCGGGATAAATGTACAGCGCAACTGATGACAAAATGTTGGTTGCAGGACACTTAGCCTTTTTTTGGTCTGAGCCTCGTGAAGTGTCATGAATCGCGGGATCGACGTTGAGTTTTGACATTTTGACATCACGTGGAATAGCGCCATACGAGCCTCAGCAGAAAACGTGGGGTTTGACTGAAATAGCAGCACCACACTCCACTCAACCCGAAAAAGAGCTCAGATCCGTCTGTGATTGCGTGCCATTTACCCCTTCTACTCATATCGCTTCAGACTCTTCTTTACCAACTCTCTGATATCTATCAATACTGAACCAACTCTTGATCTTGCGTCATGGCTGATTCTACCCATTTTGAAACTTTGCAATTGCATGCCGGTATTTCCTTTCTTCGGGAGACACAACTAACACAATTTACAGGACAAACCCCTGATCCTGCGACCAATGCAAGAGCAGTGCCGATCTACGCCAGTACTTCATTCGTCTTCAATGACTCTGCTCATGGTGCTCGTCTGTAACTCTCCTTCTTGTCTCATTGTTAACAAAAGTTTCGGTCTCCAAGAATTCGGGAATATCTATTCCCGTATCATGAATCCTACCAATGACGTTTTCGAGAAGGTATGCAAACCGATAAGCGATGTCTAATGATTAGCGCATGGCAGCGTTGGAAGGGGGTGTCGCTGCTGTTGCGGCGTCGTCGGGACAATCCGCCCAATTCATGGCCATCGCAGCCCTTGCAAGTGCAGGTGACAACATCGTCTCCACATCCTACCTCTACGGCGGAACCTACAACCAATTCAAAGTCTTCCTCCCCAACTTTGGCATCCATACCAAATTTGTCAACAGTGACGATCCAGAAGCTCTCGGCAAAGCAATCGACTCCAAAACCAAAGCAGTCTATGTCGAGTCCATCGGTAATCCTCAATACAACGTTCCCGATTTAGCCAAAATAACCGAGATTGCTCATAAACACGGTGTTCCCGTAATTGTTGATAACACATTTGGAGCTGCAGGATATTTGATTCGTCCGATTGAATATGGAGCTGATATTGTTGTTCATTCGGCTACTAAATGGATTGGCGGACATGGAACTACAATTGGTGGTGTTGTGGTGGATTCAGGAAAGTTCCCTTGGGGAGACTATCCGGAAAAATTTCCACAATTGACACAGCCTTCCGCTGGGTATCATGGATTGAAGTTGTGGGAAACATTCGGTCCAATTACTTTTATTATTGCTGTCAGAGTTCTTGTGTTGAGAGATTTGGGAAGTTCTTTAAATCCGTTCGGAGCCTTCCTTTTGATACAAGGATTGGAAACTTTGTCACTTAGAGTGCAGAGGCATTGCGACAATGCCATTGAGATTGCCAAGTGGCTGGATGCTAATCCTGCCGTCAGCTGGGTTTCGTATCCCGGATTGGAGAAACATCCTTCCCATCAGTTGGCTAAGAAGTATCTACGTAACGGATTCGGGTCTGTGCTCTCTTTTGGTGTTAAAGGTGGTGCTGAAGCTGCTACCGGTCTTGTCGACAACCTCAAGATGATCAGCCATCTCGCAAACGTTGGAGATGCAAAGACTGTATTTTGCTTCTTTATGCTGCTCTAACCGTAGTTGATCATTGCACCTGCAGCTACTACTCATCAACAGCTCAGCGATGAAGAACAACTCGCCTCTGGTGTAACCAAAGATCTCATTCGGTTGAGTGTTGGAATTGAACATGTCGATGATATCAAGGCAGATCTACAACAAGCCTTCGACAAGATTGCTCATCTTGCCCACAGCGAAGGAAAAGCACCACCTCCTGTAAAACCCAAATCCGAACCAGGCCAACCAGGAGTCTAGACTAAGAAACGATCAAGACGCTGGATGTATATTTATTTTGAGTGTCAGATGTTTGAAGGCATGTAAGGTGGGAAAGCACAAATGTAGTCAATATAGGCGGATTGGTGTTCCTCAAGTACTATTCATGAGTATTGGAAATGCTAGTTCAATTCTCAGATCCATGCTGTTGTCCTTCATCCAAAACTACATATAATCCCCCGATGAGATGCAAACTCCCGGTTACAAAAACTTCCTTGTCTCCTGGCCATGATCGGATTGTCTCGACTGCTTCTTCTATAGTTGGTATCACGAATGTTTCAGAATGTTTAGATAATGCTTCCCATTCCTGTTTGAGTTGGTGTTGGACTCTCAATGAGCCTACGTCTGCGGCTGAAGTGTTTATGCTCACAAGGTCTCATTAGCAACCTTCATTCGGAGGTCGTACCATCTTTATAGCCTTCCTTTTTGAAAGTTATGTTGGTACAGAAAATTACTTTGTCAAATGGTGTAGAAGTGTTACTGAAGAGACACCGCACCAGCTGTGCCGCATTACGAGTTTGCTGATTAAACAATAAGACCCGTACTGCATTCGACTTTCGTGGTCTCAGGTCAGATCTCACTATTTTGGGAAGTCAATACAATGACGAATACCACTGAGTAGCAGCTGAAATACTTTCAGCTGTATGTGCTCCATCGCAATACCATGTAATCTCCTTTTCTACTCGAGTCTCACAGCGACCCGGCCATCGTGCATTCTCTAATCCAGATATAATTTCCGGTGGTAGCGTTGAATCTGTAATATCAGGTACCGGACGCTTGAGTGCCTTGAGATGTTCTTGAACGACTGCCACGGCAAGAGATGCATTGCTCTGCTGGACATCACCCGCAATACCTAGCCGCACTTTCCTAATCACTGGGTGAATCGGAACTACCCGAAACGGTGCCTCTTGTAAGCATTAATCCACAGACAAGTGTACCTCTCGTTCCAGGGCTCGTTGTCGCAGAACTTCGAGTGCACCAGCAGGTTGTTCAACAGTCAATGCAGGCACACCTTTCTTATAAATTCCTCCTTTATGCCAAGCAATACTCTCTAGCGTATTCCCCAAGACAGTAACATGGTCAATGCCCAAACTCGTAACACCCGTACAAGTCGGGTTTTCAACCACATTTGTTGAATCATATTCCCCGCCAACACCTACTTCCACAACCGCAGT
>Ga0335072_10013129_pt1 | contig 11811 bp, 14 predicted proteins | sample Lox_Sample_21_FD_206725 | JGI IMG/M metagenome (GOLD analysis project Ga0335072, IMG submission 206725) | Soil microbial communities from Loxahatchee National Wildlife Refuge, Florida, United States - Lox_Sample_2.1 | ecosystem: Environmental > Terrestrial > Soil > Wetlands | place: USA...
CGAACTGACACAGCCGTTTGGCCAACAACGACAATTCGTCGCACGAACGGGCAGCGAACATTTTCTTTTGCTCGATGACGCCGCTGGGGGCACGGGCCCGAAGCCGATCGAGCTGGTCGCAGCCGGAGTCGCCGGATGCACCGCTTTCGACGTAATTACGATTCTTCGCCAGAAATATCATCAGAAGGTCACAGGTTACGAGGTGCGCGTCGAAGCGGATCAGGCCGAGCGTCCGCCTCAGGTGTTCACCAACGTCCGCATTCACCACGTCGTCCGTGGATTCGATATCGACGCATCTGCAATCGAACAGGCAATTCATCTTTCTGAGGAGAAGTATTGCTCTGTCGGGGCCATGGTGCAAAAGACAGCTGCTCTCCACACCACGTTTGAGATCGTCGCCGACAAAACGGAATGGATCAATCCGATGGAGGTGGTGGAGACCGGTGCGTGAGACTTCAGCAGTTCATAGTTCCATCAAAGAGATGAAGCACCATCCTATGGAGGTGTGGTCATGACAGTAGAACGTGGACTCCGATTAATGGCAGGAACTTTTATCCTGCTTTCGCTGGCGCTGGGCCATTGGGTGAATCCCAGCTGGTATCTTTTCACCGCATTCGTTGGTTTAAATCTTCTCCAGTCGGGGATCACGAACTGGTGCCCGGCAATGTTCTTGCTGAAAAAAATGGGATTGCGCCCAGCCTGAACAATTGTGGCGACGATATCCCGCAGTGTTGCTTCTTAGCGACCAGCCGGCCGTATCTATTTTGCTCAGGAGAATCCACGCGCGCCCGATCCGCCGCATCCGCCTGCAGCAAATGTGGAGTACAGGCGCTCAACATCCGTGGATCTACACTTTAGATATTCCAAAGCGCAGTCGTCGCTGATATGGCGCAGTAACTCAAGAACATCTCCGCAGTGGCGGCAACGATATTCATACAGTGGTGGACTTTCACCCGATCGCGAGAGTTGTGAGGCCAGAACCCAAATTCTAAAACGGTCGCTACCGCTCGCCCCCACGGCTCGACAGACCCGAATTACTGACAGTGACAGCGGGCAACTGGATTCTCATTCAGCTTTGAGGAAAGAGTGGTGGAGGCGGCGTGCGTCGAACTATTCAGCATGTTGACAGCACGTAAGTTATTAATTCTTCATTAGTATTAGCCAGAATGGCAAAAAAGGTCCCATTGCCGAATCCACTGTACGTTTAGTGTACGAAAATCTGTTCGCGTCTCCATAGCGCAGAGGCCCCATCAACAGCGGAGTATTCCACACTTTCCTGCTACTGCCAAAGCATATTTCAACTTCCGATCCCGCTTTTCAGGGTTCCGGAATCTGCCTGATTGTGAACAGCACGTCTAGCGCGAGAGATGTTCGAATGTCAGGCGCAGTGGATATTTGCCTCGAGCCTGCCCGGAAGCCGCACATCGAGCCCCTCGGCGCTGCTGGCAGAGGCGAACACTCAAGCCGAACCCGCTTACTGGCCCGACGTGCTAGGATCACTTAGTTTCTTGTTACTTGCCCTCTGCTGCACTTTTCAAGATGACAACCGCCTCTTCCACGCGGGGAAACGCCCCGAAAAAGCTATGCAGGACAACGAAGTGAATGACACAATTCCACACGACGTAGATTCAGAGCAGGAAGTAGACGACTTGCTCACTACCCTTCGCACCCAGGGCCTGGACGTGCTTGAAGGGCCGGACCTGCTGACTGATACAGCTCGGGACCAAAGGCTTGGGGAAGCCGCAGAGAAAATCGACGTCAGCCCATCGCCGAGTGCCGAGGAGGCGGACAAGGACCCAGTGCGCGTTTACCTACGCGAGATGGGTGCCTCACCTCTGCTCACCCGCGAAGGAGAGGTAGAGCTTGCCAAGCGCATCGAGCGGGGACAACTCTCCATGCTGAAAGCACTCTCACGCTCACCCATTGTGATCCGTGAGGTTTTGGCGATGGGCGTGGATTTGAAACGGGGCCAGCGGTCCATCAAAGAAATAGTCGTCTTCAATGAAGAAGAAATCAGCGAGGAGATTCTGCAGGACCGTGTCAAAGAGGTTGCGCGCCGCATCGATCAGGTCCACAAGCATTACACGGCAGCCCTCCGGCTGGCAGCACAGATGGCGGCCGTCCCAGCGGAGAAGAAGCCACGCGAGTACCGTCGCTGCCGGGGGCGACTGAGTCGCGAGATGGTTCGGACTTCGCTCATCATTCGCAACCTAGGTCTTATCAATTCGGAGCGCAAGTGCCTTGCCGATCGGGTAAGCAAAACGGTCGAAATCATGCGCTCGCTGGACCGCCAGATCAGTGACCTCCAAAAGAAGATTTCGTGTACACGCACCGAGGAACTGAAGAAAAACTACCGCATCAGACACCGACAGCATCGTGCCGACCTGAGGCGACTGGAAAACGAAGCCGGCATGACGTTCCAGGAACTGCAACGCGCGCAGCGTCGAATCATTAAGGGTGAGATGGAAGCGGAGCAGGCAAAGCGCGAGCTCATCGAGGCCAACCTGCGCCTCGTTGTGTCCATCGCTAAGAAGTATGGCAATCGCGGGCTTCAGTTCCTCGACCTGATCCAGGAGGGAAACGTCGGCTTGATGAAAGCAGTGGACAAGTTCGATTACCGTCGCGGCTACAAATTTTCCACCTATGCCACGTGGTGGATTCGACAGGCAGTGAGCCGAGCCATTGCCGATCAAGCACGCACGATCCGGCTCCCAGTGCACATGATCGAAATTGTCAACAAGCTGGTTCGTACCACGCGGCAAATGGTCCAGACGCTGGGCCGCGAACCTACCTCGGCAGAGATTGCCCAGCAGATGGACATCCCTGAGTCAAAGGTGCGTAAGGTTCGCAAGATCATGCGAGTGCCGATCTCATTGGAAACGCCAATTGGCGAAGAGGGGGATTCCCACCTTAGCGACCTTATCGAGGACCGAGCACAAATCTCGCCGGCCGAAGCAGTCATAAGCGTCAACGTTCGGGAGCGGACTGCGCACGTTTTGCGAACTCTCAGTCCGCGGGAAGAAAAGATCATCAGGATGCGCTTCGGTATGGAGGACGGCTCGGAGCGGACACTCGAGGAAGTTGGCCATTCATTCGGAGTCACCCGAGAACGCATTCGCCAGATCGAAGCCAAGGCACTGCGCAAATTACGCCATCACTCGCGCTCCCGCGAACTCAAGGCCCTCTTCGAAGACGCATGCGAATGAGCGGGAATAGTAGGACCCGAATCAGCAATGCCAATCTATGCTGAAGGGCTCATTTCTGAGGATGTGGCGGAGGGATGGCCGGAGTCTTTGACTCCCGCATAGCCTTCGATTCTCGCGCTTCCAGTTCTGCTTGGCGATGCCGAGTAGCCTCAGCCGGGTCTGTTCCGGCTTTTACGTCCGTTCTATCGATGAGGTAGCGCCAGCCCTCATGGCGATCTGAGGAGTCTTGAGAGTCCTCAAATTTCTTCAATTCTGACTCGGCATTGTGCCTGCCACTAACAACAGAAACCACTCCGGCGGACCGGTAGGTCCGACTGTTATAGCGGATGATGACATAGGAAGACGTGAGATCGTCGCGTGTCAGAGAGAGCTCATTTCATTACGTGCTGAGAATCGATTGAGGGATAGTTGACGAGTTCGCAATTCACATCCTGTGTCGCCGATGATCCCTTCGATCCGAATCGCGCATGGGATCTCGATGAAGCTTCGGGCGAGCTTCGTTCACGTTCATCGGGCGGCCGTTAAGCATCTTTCCGTTCAGTGCGGAAATGGCGCCCCGGGCTTCAGTCGCTTGCGTCATCTCCACGAACGCGATGCCACGAGGTTCGCCCGTATCCCTGTCCTTGACGATGGTAATGGTTTCGACGGCACCGTGGGCTGCAAACAGTTCCCGCAGTTGCTGCTCCGTCACAGTAATATCCAAGTTTCCGACAAAAACGTTAATCACGAGTCCATTCTCTTGTTGATTTGCCTGAAAGCTCGCGATCAGGAACGAACGCGGAATTTTCAAAAGGCGATCTTGATGCAGATCGCCTTTGCGCTCTCAGAGAGGCTGTACGTTTTCAGCTTGCCAGCCCTTGGGGCCCTTCGTAACATCGAACTGCACGGTTTGACCCTCCTGCAAGCTCTTGAAGCTGCCTGCCTGGATTGCTGAGAAATGCACAAAAACGTCCTCGCCAGTTTGGCGGCTGATGAAACCATAGCCTTTGGCCTCGTTGAACCACTTCACTGTTCCTTGTTCTGCCATATGGATACTCGTGTTCCTTTTGATTGATTTACGCTGGAGAGATTCGGAGGTACTGAAGGCAGGTTACTAGCTTATTGGGCGAGAGCTGCTCACGACCGATTCGGTCAAACGCACTGCTTACCCTACGCTCCAGACTCGCAACTGGCAAGATCAAACGCAAACAGAGTCCGCTGCGTTCCGGCGCTGCGATTCGAAACGCGATATACTGTTAGTGCTTAACCTCGAAGACACGCCTAAACACCTTGCGCCCTTCGCGATTGAGAGATCGAGAGGCGTGATCCTTACATCCGTTGTTTCTGTCCGTGGGCATTCCACCGTTGCCTTTAATCGGATCCGCGCGATCGACCGTCGATTGTACAGATCCACAGCTGGCTAACCCTCTCATATCAGGAGTTCACTATGTCCGCACGGAACGGAGACAAGTCCAGATTCAACCGTGAGCGAAAACAAAAGATCGCTCGACGGAAGCGTATCCACGAAATGTTGGGGCGCGCAGCAAATGGAAGCAAGGCAGCGGATACCACCGTACGCGCACAGCCACGGTCGGTGTCGGCATGAATACTCCGCTGCTCTCGTTACCGGTCTCCGCGCCAATTCCCGATGCAGTCAAAAAGAAGCGAGTGTTGCTGATCGACACGTCGCACGCGAAGCGCGATTTACGTGCCGAGGTCCTGCGGAAGCTCGGGATCGACGTCGATAGCGCCGCTGACATCGTGGAAGCCCGTGTATGGTGGAAACCCGCCCTGTACGACCTCGTGTTGATCAATATGGAAAAGGGGCGGGGCCAACGCGATAAGTTTTGTGATGACGTGAGAAGCGCAACTCCCCCGCAGAGATTGGCTTTCCTGGTTGGCCGGCCGGAATATCTCGCCGATTTACCGAGCGAAGATCAGGAATCGGCACTGGAGAACAGTGACCAGCAGGCCGCCATTAGCAAAGCGAACGGCACCTTTCCCGTTGTTCCGGGGGAGGCGGCCCAGCGGTGGGGCATTCTCGAAGCTTCGCGGCGAATCTCCGCTGTCCGCTCGGCGTCCATTGCTCGCACGCAAGCGATGCGCGCCCTGCCTCCTCCGCCTCGGGACTCCGAAGGACGACCTGAAAAATCAACTGCGATACGGACCAGCCTAGACGATTTGCTGAAAGAGGAATTGCGATGAAGAACCTTTATGTTGGAAATCTACCCCACAGCACAACCGAAGCCGAGTTGCGAAACCTCTTCGAAGCGCACGGAGCCGTGGAAAAGATCACACTCGTAACCGACCGGGATACAGGCCGTTCTCGTGGGTTCGGCTTTGTGGAAATGGCGAACGCCAGTGAAGCCGACAAGGCTATCGCGATGCTCAATGGGTCCGACCTAGGCGGACGCACTTTGACCATCAACGAGGCCAAACCTAAAGCCGAACGTCCTCGGGGTGGAGGCCATCGTTTTGGCGGTGGAGGCGGCCGTGGGCGCGACGACTATCGCGGCCATCCGCGGCAGCCGCGCGAACCGCGCTGGTAGCTTTTTCGAGTGGACGAAATGCGTCCGGCCAGGGCAGTCAAATGCCTGTCGGCGATGAATAAGAGATTCCGGGGGGGTACGTATGCCAAGAGGCCGATCAACATTCACAAAGCGCCAGAAGGAACACACGCGCCAACAGAGACAACGGGACAAAGCAGAGCGCAGGAATCAGCGAAAACAAGAAGAAACTGTTGCAGGCACTATCGACGAGATGGCCGAACTGCGCAAACACGCCGCAGAGCAGGCAGCGCTCTTCAATCTCGGCGCAGAAGACGAGGACACCGCGGAGCCCTCCACGCAGGATGACCAAGTGAGCGAGTAACTCGAGTTCCAAGTTTGCGAGGCTGATGCCCTGTAGAAACAAGTTGTGCGTCTAGCGTCGGCTATAAGATCCGTATCGCACTAATTTAGGAGAATGAGCATGGCAGAAATCCGATTGCAAGAGGGCGAATCCTTGGAGAATGCCCTCCGTAGATTCAAACGTAAGGTTCAATCCGAAGACATTATCAAAGAGGTGAAGCGTCATTCCTACTACTTAAAGCCGGGCGAGAAACGTCGGGTGAAAAGCGCCTTGGCAAGGAAGCGCGCGCGTAAAAAGGTCCGCAGAGAGGGTTCGTCTGCGACCGACTCGCGTCGGAATGACAAGTAATTTCAGAGAGTAACATGACGCTTGCAAGTTGCCGGAGCTTGACGCCCCGGCAGCAGGACTTGGTGCCTCTACACAAATACCTCGCCAGGCAGAGCCGTGAGAGTCCGCGAAACCAGCGTGTTTTGAATCATTCGGCGCGATGGCCCCGCCGGCGCCGTGTCCGACTGCAGGCGTTCCATCTTCAGCTTCAGAGTGCGTTCGATCTGGCGCAGTTCCAGCACTTCGGCTCCTGCCGCCAACGTCGAGGCGCGCCCTTGGAGCCCCGCCCTCCCAGTCCTGCCAACTCGGTGGATGAAGTCCTCGGCCATTTTGGGCACATCGTAGTTAATGACATGGGCCACGTCGTCCACGTGCAGACCCCGCGATGCAATGTCCGTCGCCACCAGCACCTGGAAACGGCCTTCCTGAAACCCGTTCAAGGCTCCGTTGCGCTGCGACTGCGAGCGATCGCCATGAATCATGGCGGCCGCAAAACCGTCACGTACCAGTTCCTTCGTCAGTCGTTCGGTGCCTCTCTTGGTGCGGGTAAAGACCAGCGTTTGACCCGTTTCTGCATAGAGCAGTTGACGCAGAACGTCGAGTTTCTCTCCTGGCCGCACTTCGTAGGCCCTGAGTTGTACGCTTTCAGCAGGCTTGAGCACTGAGCCTAGAGCGACCCGCACCGGATTCTGCATGTAGTCATCGATGAGGCCGGCAACCGACTGCTCCATCGTGGCTGAGAAACATAGCGTCTGACGCCGCCTGGGCAGCGTGGACAAGATTCGTCGGATCGCGGGCAGAAATCCCATATCCAGCATGCGATCCGCTTCATCGAGTACGAGCAGTTTGACTTGGCGCAAGTCAGCGAAATTGCGGTTGACCAGATCCTGCAGTCGTCCGGGAGTGGCAATTACCAGTTCGGACCCAGCGCGCAAACTTTGGATTTGCGGCTTTTCGGAGACGCCACCGATAACGAGCGCAGCCCTGGGCATGGTTTTCGTGCGCAGTTGCTCGTACTGCTCGTGCACTTGCATCGCGAGCTCCCGCGTTGGCAGCAGCACTAGCGCGACCGTACGACGTGCGGGCTCGTGGTTCAGCGTCTCAATGACGGGAATGAGAAACGCCAGTGTCTTGCCAGTTCCTGTGTCTGCGGTCCCGATGACATCGCGGCCTGCGAGAGCTGGCGGAATCGCACGTTCCTGGATGGGTGTGAGGTTGATGAATTGGGCTGCCGCTAGTTTCCGCTGTAGAGCAGAGGCCAGGGGCAGTTCTGAAAATGTTGTCATTCGACTTTGTTTCTTTCTTGAGGGGCTAGTTGTCGCGCACACTCAGACACACGTCGAAAGCCGCGAAGCCGCCCATTTGATTTTGGATTCACGCAAATAAACGGCGGGCAGGAAAGGCGGAGATGAAGCTGGTCTAAAGAAGTGACCACCGCGTGACGAGCAAACCGTAGCAAAAGCGTTGCAAATAGTATAGCAGGCTTAACTACAAGCAAATGCGTATGGTGTCACGGCAGTAGCGATTATTGGTACCAAGCAGAGCAATATCGTCGCGGAACGAACATTGTCCGACGAGAAAAAGGGGGCTGAATTCTACGAAACAAAAGACGTCAGCCAAAGCCGCTGATCGCAAAGAAGTTGAGAGAGGCGGGCAGGAACCCGCCCAAAACTACCGTAAACAATAGATAACAAAATAGATACTGGTGGAGGCGGCGGGAGTCGAACTATTCAGGGTGTTGACAGCACGTAAGTTATTGATTCTTCGTAGGGCCAGAGGGGCAAAAAAGGCACCATTGCCGATTCCATTGTACGTTTATTGTACGAAAATCTTTTCGAGTTCTTGCCCCCAACTCACTCATCACAGGCCGAGTATCCCACATTTGTGCTCTGAGTGAGAAGAGAATTTTGCTCGCGCAAACGACCCCTTATCCAAAAAGCTGACCCTGCGGCGCTGATTTCAGCTCGACAGGTTTCGCGCAATCCGCGTCATCGTTCTGCACTTGATTCACACGACTGCTTACCGGATAGGCGCGCATCTGGAGCGCATCGTAAGGTTTCAGCATTTCCAAAGCGTCCGCTGTATCCTTCAAACCAGGATCAAGCCATAAGTCGTAGTCACTTGCGTTCAAGATCACAGGCATCCGATCGTGCACGCCAGACGTGACTGCGTTGGGCGTGGTTGTAAGGATCGTGCAAGTCTTAATCCAGTCACCGCTCGGAGCCTTCCACCTCTCCCATAATCCGGCAAACGCGAAGAGCTGGCCTCCGTTCACTTCAAAGCAGTATGGTTGCTTGGTCTTTCCGGCCCGCTTCCACTCGTAGAATCCATCGGCTGGCACCAGACATCTTCGGTGCTTCAGTGCGTCGCGAAATGCGGGAAGAATATGAGCCGTCTCAGACCGTGCATTGATCATTCGCGAAGCGCCGGACATATCTTTCGACCACGAAGGTATCAATCCCCAGCGGATTTGCGACATGTTTCTAGTTGGATCGGCAGGATTCTGTCGAATCACAAGTACGGGTTGCGTTGGCGCGACATTGTACCGGGGTGCCCAATCTTCCTCGTCAGAGATCACATCGAAGTGCTCTTCGATGATCTGCTTTCTTCGCGATAGCCGGTACCGACCGCACATGGAACGTAATTATTGCAGATCTAGTCGCGAGCGACCGATGTTGAATCAATGCAGATTTCCATCAGCAACCGCGCAGTTTTGTGGGAAGTTCAGTGCGTTATAACCACACGGAATAGCGTCCCATCGAAAAGTTATTGGACAGAGGGAATTGATCAGCCTTACGGTGTGCGAATAGCGGCGATTTGAATTCGCAGCTGGAGGTCACGATGTACCGCCTGAAGGCCCTCAAGAAACTTCCTGCAAAAGAATTCCAGTCCCACAACCGATTCGGAGGTTCGGCTCTGGTGATCCTTGCCAGTCTGCTGCTTGCTTCCACCTCCGCTCATGCTCAAGGAAGCCCGTTCGACACAGGTTTCAATGCACTTCAGACACTATTCACTGGGACCATCGCGAAAGTCGCAAGCCTGATTGCTATCGTCATCGGCGGCTACGGCTTTGCTCATGGCGAACCAGGCGCGAAGAAGGCGCTCGCGGGAGTTGCTGCGGGAACGGGCATTGCCGTCCTCGCCGTCAATGTTCTGAGTTGGTTGTGGGGTGTGTAGCGATCCCACCAGGTTTCGATTTCGTCGAGTCTCCTATGAAGAGAAGTGAAACGACATGACCCACAAAGCACAACAGAAACGTCGCACAAATCGGGTTTTCAAGAGCCTGCACAAGCCGCTCACTTATCTAGGCGTTGAGCGGACACTCTTTTACTTCGTCTGCGTAGGCGCTGTCGGTGCCTTCAATCTGTTCAATTCCATCCTTGCCGGTGTCGCGGTCTTCATTGGAGGCTTCGCATTCGGTCATTGGGTCACCAACAGTGACCCGGCGTTCCTCAGAATTCTGGCGAAGTCCGAGCGCTACAAACTCCGGTATGACGCAGCTAAGCAAGAAATCCCTCGCGTGGAGGTAGTGTGATGTTGCGGCTCGACAGGGTCATCAAGCCATGGAAGGAGAGCGCGGCTCTGAATGCGCACATCAACCTCTATGGTTTTTGGAATGACACGACGTTCCTTACCAAAAGCGGCGATGTCGGCATGGTCCTCCGCGTTACCGGCGTGGACTACGAAAGTCTTGACCGCTCAGAGCAGGAATACGCAGTAAAGCGGCTGGAATCCGCACTCAAAGCCTTTGGGCCGGGCTTCCATGTTTACCAGTATTTGTTCAAATCGAATCGCCCCGACATACCCTTCGCCAAATACAACGATCCGGTCGTAGACGCGGCGATGGACCAACGCCGGAAGTTCTTCGAAGCCAAACGTGATCACCTCTATCAGATTGAAATCTTCTACTGCATCTTGCTCGAAGGTCCTCGCTCGAAGACAGGTGTAGGCGCGGCACTTAACCGACTCTTCCATGACCCGTCCGGCGGCGTTGGCGAATTGAAAGCGCAGTTCACAAACGACAGCATGAAGACGCTGCTGCGTACCCAGATCGAACAAGCTGTGCGGCAGCTTGACCAGCAGGTACTTGCTTTCTGCCGGCAGCTAGCAGACCTCATGCAGATCGAAGTTCTGAACCAGGAGAAGCAGTTCACATTCTTTCGCCGCTTACTGAACTACGACGGCTGGCGTATCGCTGGCCGTCCGAAGTCAACGCAGTTTCTCGACTATCAGGTTGTCAATTCCGATATCGAGGCGGAACGCGACCACCTTCGTGTAGGCGATCACATCGTCCGTGTCCTGACGATGAAAGAAGCCATTACGGAAACCAGACCCTTGGTTCTCGACTCATTATTGAAAATTCCCGGCAACTTCCAGGTCATCACAGAGTGGACGCCGATTCCCGCAGATAAGGCGCGCAAAGAAGTGAACAAGCGCCGTCGCCATTTCAATGTGTCGAAGACGGGCTTCGTCTCGCAAATGGGCAACGACGCGACCAAGACAAACCCGCGCGATGTGCTGGTGGATGAATCGAAGCAAGCCGATATCGAAAATCTCGGGGATTGCCTTCGCGTTCTCGGTGAGGGCCAATCGCTTGGCGATTTCTCATTGACGATCGTGCTCTATGGGCATTCCAAAGCGGACTTGGAGCGACTCGTAGCCGAGTTCACGGGTGTCTTCACCAATGCTGACGGCAATCTGTTTGCCGAAACGTACAACCAACTGAACGCCTATTTCGCCATCGTCCCGGGCAACTATGCTCTGAACCTTCGCCAGTTGTATCTGCTGAACACCAACTACGCGGACCTGTCCTTCCTGTTCACAATCCTCGCTGGCGAAAAGACGAACGCGTTTCTTGGCACGGAGTGCCTGGCAGTGGTCGAAACCGACAACGACACACCCTACTTCTTGAATCTGCATGTCGGCGATGTTGCCCACACGCTCATTCTTGGGATGACCGGGAGCGGTAATGCCTTTCTGAAAAAGTACGCTCCTCAGCGTTTGCCGGCGCGTCAAATGGATTTGCCACTGCCCGCCTGAATTTGTGTGCTTGACGAAATGGCAGGTTGGCCTTTGGGCTAGCAGCTAGCGACCGCCTACTTTGCCCTAAGTTGAGCGCGTGCCGCCGCGTCCTCAATTGCTGCAGCGACCTCTTTCGGATGAGAGACGTAAATCGCATGGCTCGCGCCCGGTACCTCGATCGTGTGACTATTGGCCCGCTTCGCATACCATCGTTCGAGTTCAGGATTGATGGTTCGATCGGCCCCTGCGACCAGCATCCAACTGGGCTTCGTCTTCCAGGCGGCAGCACTGATGACGGCCTTGAAGTTCTCAGCGAAATTTAGCACTTGCGACCGAGCCATGAATGCGGCTTGATCGACAGGAATATCGGCGGCGAAATATTCGTGGAATTGGGCTGGGTCAAGGAAGGTAAAGCCGTCGGGCGTCT
>Ga0335072_10013130_pt1 | contig 11811 bp, 5 predicted proteins | sample Lox_Sample_21_FD_206725 | JGI IMG/M metagenome (GOLD analysis project Ga0335072, IMG submission 206725) | Soil microbial communities from Loxahatchee National Wildlife Refuge, Florida, United States - Lox_Sample_2.1 | ecosystem: Environmental > Terrestrial > Soil > Wetlands | place: USA: Florida...
TACCTGCCGAGTGATCTGTGGCCAGGCTTGGTGGCTAACGCGCCGAGATTTGATATCACGATCGTGGGTGAGGAGATCGAGGGTGAAGGTGATGCGGAGCAGAAGGAGAGTCAGAGATGAGATGACGAGGGATACTGAGAAATGGTAAAGCGAACAGGTCTCCAAGCGCAGGTCAGCGCTCTCTTTATTCAGCATCAAATGCATCGTCACGCCTTCACAGCGAGAACGGCGTTTCTTCATCCCCAGTATAGCTCGATAAATGGAGGTTTCTCGTGGAAACACGGCCGCTTGATGGAGCAGTGGAGTATTGAGTTCATCATTCGAGCGCTTGGAGTTTGGGACCAGGATAGGAGTTTTAGGATTTGGAAGGCGTAATATAGAGGAATTGACTTTACGTACCTTATTTACAGGATACCATGCTTTCATAATCTTGATACAGTGATAGTCAGACAGTACCATCACAAACAGTAGCCCCTTGATCAGAAAAAACTTCTTCTAGCCAAGATCTATTTCTTATGCCTGGTTGAAGAACTAACAAGCTTCTTCTTGATATGCTTCGGCAGTTTCTCTTTGCGCTTCTCCCGCTTTTCTTCCTTGACGGCTTTCTTATGCTCCCGCTTAGCATCTTTATTCTCAAAACGCTTCCCTCGTGGCGTACCCTTCTCAAAACGGCTTTCGTCACCGCTATCTTCTGAGCTGCCGCTGCCGTCTTCATGCTCGTCTCCGGACAACGGACCAGAGCTATGTGGTGCATTTGCATTGGTACTATCGCTTGCGGGAGCCACAATCTTATCTGCGAGGAGGTTCTTATAGACAAGCGAGTCTTGGCCGCCTTTGGACACCTTCTCGGCGTCGCGCTCGATGTCGTAGACTTGTTCTAGGGTCTGTGGGATATACTGGTTGCGGAAGACTTCGTTGTCGACTTCTTGTCGCGCGGCCGCTTCCTCTGCTTGCTCAAGCGATACTCCACCGTCCTCGTTCTGCTCCTTGACATCATACAGCGCTTGAATGGTTGCTTCAATGTGAGCCTCATCGTAGGGTCCTGGGCTCGTCACGAAGCCGAAGATGGCTTGCTCGGAGAGGACTTGGATCCCTTTTCTCCGGAAGAAGTCTGATATGTTCTTGATGTCCATCCGCAGGAACTCTAGACTTCGGGGATGGTCATGCTCGACGCTTTGGCTAACATCGATGATGAATAGCTTCTTCTCGTGATACAAGATGTTATATTCGCTTAGATCTGCATGAACGAGCTTGCAGACCTTATACATCTTTTGCATCAGGCCGAGCAGCTGTATGTATAACGTTCGCCACTGTTCCTCCACCTCTTCCACTGAGCCTGGGAGCTCCACATCGCGCAGCCGTGGTGCCGGCCAGCCTTTCTTGTCACCCAAGAAGCCCATCACGAGGACATGAAGGCGTAAATAGATTGGCTCGGGACAGGGTATCTTCGCTGCGTACAGGCGCTTAAGATTCCGCATTTCTTTCTCTGCCCATACCTTCACCATAGCCCGATTTGACGATTTATTGTAGCCTGTACGGAAGCGATGTTCACCCGTAACGTATCGATCGCGATCCTTGAAGACGAGGATGCTAGTCTTATAAACCTTTATTGCTCGATGGAGGGGTTGTGGTTCAGGATTTTCTGCCGTCGCTGCTGGTATTGAGACCGCACCATAGACATTTGCTTCCTTCCCTGTACTTAAACATCCGCTAATCTCGCTCACAACACCGCGGTTGATCATCTGCAGTAATATCATCCGAGTCCGAGGATCGAGAACTTGTTCACTTGTTGCTCTGTCCGATTTATCTTTCTCATGATCACGACCTTCCTTACCTACTCCATCGAGTTTGATCTTCGACGCAAGTTTTGAGAGACTTGATATTTGATCATCAATGCTGGCTCTTGTATTCGCTGCCGGTTTCTGTGGGTTGATTCGAGGGGCGGATTGCGTCGTAGAATGCAGTGCGCGCTGGCGGTTGTATGATTTCGTGAGGTCATTGCCTGTTGTATCCCATTCTAAATCATCCATCTCTTCCTCCTCATCGTCAAATATATCGTCATATGTCTCATCTTCATCGATTTGCTCTTCCTGCTCAGTAGAGGTGGGGTGTGGCGGGGCATCTTCAGCGTGTGTAGCGACTATGGCGTAGCCGCTGTTTGGGATATATTTGTGGGTTGGAACCTGAGCAGCTGCAAGGCTACTTGTAGTGCTTTGGTCTTCCATATTGAGGCTGTAATATCTAAATCTTCTCGTACTTCGATTTGTACAAGGAAGTTCCCAAATATTTTGGACATTTTAGGAATTGTGGGCGGTGAGGGGCAGAACTATTTCGCGCTAACAACGGCGCAACTTTAAACGCGTCCCTCGAATCATAATCTACGCGTATCAACTTCGATATATCAAGAAAACTTCATGATTTTCGCGGCCTTTCTCTATTCGACCCGATAAGTCAGAACTCTCTGGTCCTAGGGAGCACTGAGCGATTGTACTTTGATCACAGGGATATCCTCCGCGCCAGTCGCGAACCGCAAGGATGCATATCAAGCAGATAATCATCCAAGGTTTCAAGAGGTAAATCTTAGAAAGAATCATTGCAATAATGGGACTAATTATGCCCAGTTACAAGGAACAAACAGTCATTGAACCCTTCTCACCAAAACATAATGTTATCGTTGGGCGCAATGGATCCGGGAAGAGCAACTTTTTTGCCGCCATCAGATTCGTACTTAGCGATGCTTACACTCAAATGGGTCGCGAGGAGCGACAGGCTCTGTTACATGAAGGCTCCGGTTCTGCTGTCATGTCCGCATACGTTGAGATTATCTTCGATAATACAGATGGCCGATTCCCGACAGGCAAAGACGAATTAATCCTGCGACGTACGATCGGCCTAAAGAAAGACGAGTATTCTCTCGATCGCAAGAATGCTACGAAGACTGATGTCATGAATCTACTTGAATCTGCAGGCTTCTCGAGATCAAATCCTTATTACATTGTCCCTCAAGGGCGCGTGACAACTTTGACCAACATGAAGGATGCAGAGCGCCTGACACTTCTCAAGGAAGTCGCGGGTACTCAAGTTTATGAAGCGCGTCGTACAGAATCACTTAAGATCATGACGGAAACTAATAACAAGCGTGCCAAGATTGACGAGCTGCTGGACTATATCAAAGAACGTTTGGAGGAGTTAGAGGAAGAGAAGAACGAATTGCGCGGCTACCAAGAGAAGGACAAGGAGCGAAGATGCCTCGAGTATACATTCTTTCATCGCGAGCAAGTCCATATCGCGGGTTTACTGGATGAGCTTGAAGGTGCACGACAGGATGGTATCGAGTCAACAGATGAAAATAGACAGCGTTTCACTCAAGGCGAAGCCGAGATTGCCGAACTTGAGGTCGAAATATCAAAATTGAACCGTCAAATGGAGCTCCTCAAGATTGATCGACGTCAGCTTGAGGAAGACCGGAAAGAGTCTGCAAAGGCTCAGGCGAAGATTGAGCTGGAGGTTAAATCATTCATGGAAGGCCAGTCAGCGTCAGAACAGGCGAGACAACGTCATCAATCGGAACTTAAGGCGGTTAAGGAGAGCATAGCAACAAAGGACGCAGATCTTGCCAAAATTATCCCGCAGTATAACGAAGTCAAAGCTCGCGAGACAGAGGTTAAAACCAATCTCGATAACTCGGAAGCCATCAGACAGCGACTTTATGCTAAGCAAGGTCGCAACGCACAGTTCAAGAGTAAAGCCGAGCGCGATAAGTGGCTGAAGAATGAAATCGCTGAACTCAATAATATGCTTGCTACGCAAAAGGCGAACCGTATGGATGCGGTTGAGGAGGTCAACGCCGTCCAATCCGAGATTCAGGACCTAGAAGGAGAGATTGCCGGTCTTCGAGAAAGACTTGAAGGCTGGGGTGGCACCAGACAGGCACTGTCCGAAGAAGTCACAAGCGCGAAAGACGCCCTCGAACGATTATCAGATGAGAGAAAAGTCCTTCGCCGCGAAGATGATAAGCTCGAATCAATCACTGAAAACGCTCGTCATGAGAGGGACAGAGCAGAACGAGAGCTTTCCAACTCTATGGATGGTGCTACAGCAAAAGGGTTAGCGACTGTGAGACGTCTTAAGGCGCAGGGCAACATCCCAGGAGCCTATGGGACCATCGCGGAGCTTCTTGAAGTCAATGAGCATTATCGTACGGCAGTTGAACAAACTGCTGGTAACAGCTTATTCCATTATGTCGTTGACAACGAAAAAACTGCTACCCTTCTTGTCAATGCTCTCTATGAACAGAAAGGTGGCAGAGTGACATTCATACCTTTATCTCAAGTTCGACCAACACGACCCCCAAACTTTCCAAAAGCTAACGATGCTGTTCCTATGATTGAAAAGATTCAGTTTGACCCGAAATATGAGAAAGCTTTCGCTCAAGTCTTTGGCAAAACAATCATATGCCCAAATCTCACCATTGCTGGTCAATATGCCCGAAGTCACGGCATTAATGCCATTACACCAGATGGTGACACGACGAATAAGAAAGGTGCCATGACTGGTGGCTATATTGATCCGCGAAAGTCACGTCTTGAAGCTGTTCGTGCTGTCAACAAGTGGCGAGATGAGTACGATGGATATAGAGTGCGTCAACGCGAGATCAAATCAGAGATCGAGCGGAAAGACCAGGAAATTACCGCAGCGATGAGTGAGCAACGAAAAGTTGAGCAGAATCTTCGGCAACTAGACGATAGTTTCGACCCTTTGAAAGCAGAACTGCGGGGCAAGTTGACACACCTTGATAGGAGAAAGGATGACCTAGATGCCAAGTTAAAGAGGAGAGAGAATGTCGATGCCATGCTGAAGCAGTACGCCGAGTCAATCAGTGCTAACCAGGCAGAGCTCTCATCAGAGTTCAAGAAGGCGTTAAGTCGGGAAGAAGAGCAACAGCTTGAACAATTGAACCCCACAGTTCAAAATCTTAAGGTACAGTGGAATGAGATTGTCAAGAGTCGAAGAGAGCTTGAGAATCGAAAGAATCTCCTGGAAGTGGACCTCAGAGAGAACCTCCGACTTAAGCTGGATCAACTGAACAGCGAAGAGATAGATAACACGGCCAATGGCAGCTTACACAACCTTAAGGAGGCACAAAGGGAGCTAAAACGTGCGACGAAGGCTGCTGCGGCTATTGAGGCGAAGCTTGTGGAGAATGAGCAGGAGATTGAGGCTTCTGAGACGAAAACCACCAAACTCTACCAAGAGAAGAGCATGAAGGAGCAGAAACAACAAGAGATTGCGAAAGCGATTGAGGGCTTCCAGAGACGAATGGAGAAGAGCATTGCCAGAAAAGCAGCGTTGACAAATGAAGCTGCTGAGTGTACAAGAGCCATTCGTGACCTTGGTGTCCTGCCTGAGGAGGCCTTTGAGAAGTATGAGCGCTTGGATAGCAAAGCTGTAAGTTCGATGCGTACTTTTTAATGATCGCAACTCACATCTCTAGGTCGTCGCGCGTATCAAAAAGGTCAACGAAGCTCTCAAAAAGTACAAGCACGTGAACAAGAAGGCCTTCGAGCAGTACAATAATTTCACTAACCAGCGGGAGACTCTCACCAAGCGGCGGCAAGAACTCGATTCATCTCAGGCATCAATCGAAGAATTAGTCAGCGTTCTCGATCAACGCAAAGACGAGGCGATAGAACGTACGTTCAAGCAAGTCTCTAAAGAATTTGCTTCTATCTTCGAGCGCCTTGTTCCCGCTGGTCGTGGCCGTCTCGTCATCCAACGAAAGACAGATCAGCGCGCCCCTGATGATGACGATGACGAGCCTCGGGAAACGGTGGAGAACTATACTGGCGTTGGCATCAGTGTGTCCTTCAACAGCAAGCATGACGAGCAACAGCGTATCCAACAGCTAAGCGGTGGTCAAAAGAGTTAGTTCATCCCATTCTCAATCTTAGTTCTTCCACTAACATCGCCTAGGTCTCTGCGCCCTCGCCCTCGTCTTCGCTATCCAACAATGCGATCCCGCGCCGTTCTACCTCTTTGACGAGATTGACGCTAATCTCGACGCCCAATATCGTACTGCTGTCGCCCAAATGCTTCAGTCGATCTCCGAGCAAGGTAGTCAAAGCGCTGAGAATGGTGGCGGCATGTCTGGACAGTTCATTTGCACGACATTCCGGCCAGAGATGGTGCTTGTGGCGGATAAATGCTATGGCGTCATGTTTGGGGCTAACAAGACAAGTAGCATTGATGTTGTGAGTAGGGAGAAGGCGCTAGAGTTTGTAGAGGGGCAGAAGCCTTGATAAGGATCTGAGGTATGGGATGGGAGGTAATAATGGAGGTGTTAGGGCGTACCTAGAAACGAACTAAATGATTTTTTGACGAGCATCGATGTATATTGTGGTTTGTAGATCGCTTTGCACATGAGCTAATGTATCACTCGTATTTATATGGCACGGCAGTGTATTTGAATTGCAATAGCATTGAATTGAGTTAGTAAGGCACAAAGAGGTGCTCTCCGCGGCCGTCGCATCTAATCTCATCGCACGTGTCCGCAGGAGCCTGCTTGGAAAATCAATACTCTCTATCCTGCTACAAAAGAAATGAAAAGTATTGTAGTGAGGGTGTCTCCGTGCCCTGCAACAAAGGAAAGGGAAAGCGTTGGGATGAAAAAAAAAATACTAGCGTGCGGGCAGACGAAGAGTTTAGCACACGCATGACCGTCACCCTTCCCACTTTCAACGCAATTGAGTCAATTGAGCGGTCCCACAACAGGATTCTCAGAGATAGAAATGGTAAAGTCCCTCTCGGTGTCTGGAATCCTTCCTTCAAACTCCATAGTCACATCCTTAGCTTCAGCTTCCGCGAGCTTCATACGCACTAATGGGATCACTGTCTCGTTGTAATACATCATGGAGTCCATTCTGGGCCGAGAAGGCCTGGAGAGCGCAAGGCAAAGATCTGCAGCTTTCTTGTTGGCGAGGGCTTTAATAGATGCAGTAACGACGACGCTCCCAGTAAGGTTGCCATCTCCGTCCTGCATGACTTGCAAGACATTGTAAACCGTAGCGGCAATGATTGTCTTTATATCGCCACGCTTAACGTTCGCAGTATCGCCGATATAGACAATTTCACGTGTTACCCAAACAGTTTCAGAGTGGCCCTTACTCTTGTTGGTGATGACTTGACCGACGTAGAGATTATCGTCATTATGGGTCTCGCTCTTGCCGGTGGAAGGTCCTAGATAGAACTCGGAGAGTTTCTGCCGCGCGAACGCATTAGCCTCTTCAAGACTGTGAAAGCTTCCAAGCACAACACTGTCGTACACATTGCTACCCCTCTCAGCTCGATGCCTAACGCTATAAGAGTGCATTATATCTTCTTCCTTGGGATTAACAATGTCGGGTAGAAAGGCGGTCTTTGATTTGGGGGGCTCCAGAATCTCAGGGAGTGAAGGTATGATCGAAGCATCCAACGCGGCAGGATTGAGGGTTTCATCAATCTCTGCATCAACCATCTCTTCTGATGTTTCGAATGTTGGCTGATTGACTGGGACTGCTGGCTCTTCAGGCTCATCATCCGAATCTTCCTCTGATTCATCGCTTTCGAAGTCTTGGATCCGAAATTTCGAAGCGGCCTTCGTAAAGTCACTGTTTGCCTTATTCTGAGATGCAAGGAACTCAACACCTGCTCGTATGGTTTGAGCTCTCACACTTTCCTTCCGAGCCTCTGCATCTTTGACTCCCTCATCGTCCGTGTTTTGAAGGGTTGGTAGAGAAGTGGGGTTTTGTTCCACATCAGATGTGGGCGCGCCATCTGGGTGGCTGAGAGAGGCAAATAGGGTTTTGCCTCCAGACTCTCTGCGTTCCCTTTTGCGACGATTCTCCTACAACAGCATTAGCACACAAGCATGAGATATCGCAAATTGACTTACCTCCCATACTACCATCTTCTCTTCTACTTGTTTCGATATCTTCTCATCATCAAGCTCTATACCTTGTCCAGTAAGAACAATCCGTATTTCCCTATCGTATCTCTTTCTACAAGTCGCTTTGTCTCTCATATACTTCGCAATCCTGGCCGCTTCAGCTTTCTGCTTCTCTCTTACTTGTGATTTAATTTGAGAGACAAATTCAATCTTGGAAGATGGCAGCGACTGACCGTGTTTGCCTACCTCGGATGTCACATTCTGTTTTTTTCCAGAGCTGGTACGTTGGCAGCCAGCAGCTATGTCCTCTCTGTCTTGAGGAATAAGAAATGCACCAAGCTGTTTCATACGAGCATCCCACTCCTTACTACGCTGCACTTCTTCGGCCTGTGCTTTAGCCTTCAGATCCTCTAAATCTTTGAGCGACTTCTGTAGCTTTAATTCAAGTCCGTTCGCATGATTTATATTCTTATTTTGGGACTTTTTGCGGACATCAGACATGGAGGCGTTGGTTGTCTGATTAGAATCTTGAACCTTCTGTGAGGTTGAACGGCCGCCGCTTGTAAAGCGTATCGAATCTGGTGAAATATGACGGCTAACTCTTAGTTTTGGTAATTCAGGCAGCCGTCGTCTGCCATCACTCGCAACCACTAAGATCGATGCGCAACTAATAGTCGCGGCAGCGGTCTGAGTCTGCTTGACACTTTGAGCACTTGTCTTTGACGCGCTAGAAGGTGTATCGACCACGATCTCCGGCTTCTCCACGGTCGAAATAGTTCTAGTTGCTGGGTTCTCTTCTTTTGCTGCCAGGGTGTCAGGTTTCTGAACGACTGAGAGCGCTGCGGGTGATAGGCCTTCGGATTTACCTGTGATCGTGTCAGGCAGTTGTATGTCTGCAGTCTCTACTGGTAAAATGATGTCTGCGTTCTTGGCGATATCATCTGGCTTCTGTCCACTTTCTGGCTTATCATCGACGGTAACGGCCTCCGGATCTTGTACGTTCGCCGGCTGTTCGATTACTTCTTTATCTATGCCATTGATGGGCTGCTCTTTCGGAGTTCCATTGCTCAGAGGAACAACCTCATCGGGGACGAACATGCCTCCATCAGACAAATTTCCAGATTCTCCCACCGGCTGTGGTTCCATTCGCTGGATTGCGCTAGCTTTGCTATGTTCTTTCTTGAAAGATTGTAACGTTGCCATGCGTTTTTTGGTCGCCTGCCTTTCGGCTTCTAGCTTTCCAAGTCCCTCGAGACGTGTCTCCTCCTCCATTACGGTCTTCCGTCTAAAAATTTCGGCAGCCGACTTGCGCCTCGCCATCAGCCTCTCTTCATCTCGCATCGCGTCCTGTTGTCTCTTCTCTTCTATTCGCTGCTTCTTCTCCACCTGCTTTTCTCCCTCCTCCTCTGCCGCCTTCTTCTTAGAGAGAGCTGCCAGCTTCTCCTGCGTTATCTTATCGCTTTCCTTAACGATTTTAGCTTTCTCAGCGGCGTACCTCCTTTCCTTATCGAGCTCCTTAGACCTTTTGATACGAGCCAACGCTCTTTCATCGATGGGCGGCTCTTCAAAAAGGTCATCGATATCTTTCGATCTCTGAGCCTCTTTTTGTCGATGGGCAATTGTTTCCTCCGCCAACTTTTGTCTCTGCAACTCTGCTTTTTCCTTTTCCAACGCTGTAGCTTTTTGTGCGGTTGTTTGCTTAGTAACAATGTGCCGGGTTATATTGCCATCAACCATGCTCACATCATTGAGGTTAGAATGTCTATTCGTCTTTGAAGAATCAGGACCGCGGATCCTTGCCAAAATACTCTCCTGGTGCTCTTCTCGAGCCTTCACATTTGCTTCGACTTCTTGGCTTGAATGTCCTGATGTACTGCGTCGACCACTACCAAAATTAATGTTTTTAGACAATATCTTCCGTGACGAAGGTTTTCTAGCGGCTTTGACCTTCTTTTTCCATGCCTCTTTTCGCATTGTTTCCTCAATTGTATCATTTTCATCGGACACTGGGTCTTGTTCGACGTCCATTTTTCGTTGGACAGTTTGGCCTCTAGATTGATGAAGGCTGTTAGGAGCTGGCTGATGCGGAGGTTCTCGAAGTTGAGTGTTCTGTTGATTAGTTTCATCAGGCTTGAGGGCTGGACCAAACGCAGTGAATTGCTGACTGCGAAACGAGCCGAATGCTTGACTGTTACGAAGACGTCCATCATTGAAAGACTGCCGAATTCGAGATGTATATGCATTTCCACTGCCAGGCATAACACTCTGTCCTCGAAGTCTAGAACCAGAGCTGATTATGCTGTTATGGGTGACGCCGCCTACTGGGACATAGGATTGAAACCGAGCACTCTTATAGTCTTTAATATCAGAATCCCAGTCTTCTCCATCTAAGTCCGTTGGCTCAGTTTCTGTGACTTTTCTGAGTTCAGACGAACCAGAATTCGTCGAGGTTTGAGCACCGTGTCTCTGCCGAGGAACGCTTTCTGGGGTTACAAGGTCAACTATCGACTGCGCTCGATAACCTTGGCGACCATCTTTTGCCACCGCCATGCGAGGAGAATCCCGGAAGACATCTGGCATCACAGTCTGCCCTCGCCGGAAGTTTGAACTACTGCCGCCACTAATAATGATAGGTTCATTGTGCTCAAGAGTTTGTTGCACGTGGAAATCAAGTTGCTGGAGAGGCATTTTGGGTGGAAATATCTGGCTAAAACCGCCGCTTTCAGCGCTTCCCCATCTTTTGCTGTTCGCGATGTCTAAGCCCATCCATGCATAACTTCTGGGTTTAGTCTCAAAAGGCGGCGGCAGTTGAAATTCAGTATGAGAGTACCGTCCTAAAGAATTCTGTTGTTTATACTGCTGGATACTGTGGCCGTTGAGCCCTCTGTCCACGAATAGTGCATTGCTTTGAGTCGAATGTGGAACCCGTTGACGCTGAGGCGTCAAAAATTCACTCCTGTTCAGCCCACCTTGCACGCGTTTTGATGGACGACTATTTTCCCATTGTGGACTTCCATTCCTCTTTCTGTTCAGAGATGCAGCCGATTCAATATCAGCCGCCGGCCATTCATCGCCGTCATAGTCTGACGGAGCTTGTTCCCGAATCCTTTGGTAGTGCAACTGATTGTCTTTATTAAGAGGACTCAAGCCATTCCAGTTTGAACCCTGAAAGGAAGTTTGCGAATTATTGCCAAAGCCTTGGCTTCCAGGTCCATGCCCCGATCTTCCAGCTTCATCCGACATCTGCGCTTGCTGGCGGCCCTCGCACGGATTGAAGAAGTTGCTGTACATTTGGAATGATCATGAATGAATCGACAAGTGATTCGCTTTATGCGCGAGAATAAAGTTGGTTGGTGCGTATGGAACGTTTTGTGCAAGGTGTGAATAGCGGATATGTAATTGAGCTCAGTAGTAGAGATAAACTCGAGACACTAAGCTACTGTTATGATGATGAGGGAAGATCTTCTTTCAGTCGTCAAGAGTTGGCGTAGGAAAGCGAGTAGGCTGGCTTCGGGTAGTAAATTAGATGTGGAGAGGTGGTAGTGGTAGTGATAGTGTTTCGGCCTATAAAATGTAAATTAAGTAGAATATTGTGGATTGAGAAGCATTGAAGTACCTGTCTCGTAGTTGTCGAGATATGTGTTATGTCGGAAGATGTGTCGTAGAGATGGTCGAGACTAACGGTTGATTTTCTCAAAGAAAATAGACTCGGCAGAACTTTGAGCGTTGCGAAGTCTCGAGATTGATATTGAACAACTATTGGTTGTGAAGAGGTGGTTGTGGCATTGGTTGCGGCGGTGATTTCGTCTGAAGGGTGTTAAGTTTAGATGTACTAGAGTATGACGTTTAACAGCTGATGAGATGTTAAGCGTTGGGAACGGAAATGA
>Ga0335072_10013131_pt1 | contig 11811 bp, 10 predicted proteins | sample Lox_Sample_21_FD_206725 | JGI IMG/M metagenome (GOLD analysis project Ga0335072, IMG submission 206725) | Soil microbial communities from Loxahatchee National Wildlife Refuge, Florida, United States - Lox_Sample_2.1 | ecosystem: Environmental > Terrestrial > Soil > Wetlands | place: USA...
TTCGTGCAGGGCGCGGACCATGGTCTTGAATTCCTGCACCTGACCGCCGGGTGTGGTGCTAGAGCTGTATTTGAAGTCGGGGGCGAGGAAGCCAATCGTGTTGTAGCCCCAGTAATTTGACAGCCCCTTGTCAACCAGCGTGGAGTCGTTCGCGAAATGATGCACCGGCATCAGCTCGATCGCGGTGACGCCCAGGTTTTTTAGGTGCTCGATGATCACCGGGTGCGCTATGCCGGCGTAGGTGCCCCGCACCCGCTCGGGGATGTCCGGGTGCAGCTGGGTCAGGCCTTTGACGTGCGCCTCGTAAATGATCGTGTCGGCGTATTCGTGGTCGGGCGGGCGGTCGTTGCCCCAGTCGAAGAACGGGTTGATCACCACCGATTTCGGCATCCGAGGCGCCGAGTCGTCGTCGTTGCGGCTGTCGGGGTCGCCGAAGTTGTAGCTGAACAACGCCTGGTGCCACTCGAACGTGCCGTCGATGGCCTTCGCATACGGATCGATCAGCAACTTGTTCGGATTACATCGCTGACCGGCGGTCGGGTCGTAGGGGCCGTGCACCCGGTAGCCATAGCGCTGACCGGGCTCTATCGCCGGCAGGAAGCCGTGCCAGACGAACCCGTCGACCTCGTTCAGCTTCACCCTGGACTCGGTGCCGTCGGCGTCGAAAAGGCAGAGCTCCACCTTCTCGGCGACCTCGCTGAACACCGCGAAGTTGGTGCCCGAGCCGTCGTAGGTCGCGCCCAGCGGATAGGCCTTTCCCGGCCATTGCTCGAGGTGAACCGGCACGGTTTCCGTCACAGCGCCCTCTTTCGCCTGCAGCGCCGCCTGGGTACGGCCCGACGCTGGGGGATACCCGCCGAGCGGCGGGCCACACATATTGTGAACCGCGGCACAATGGCGACCATGACGCCGTGGCCTAAGCCCGATCCCGTCGGCCCCGGACAGGAGTCGGTGTGGGACTACCCTCGCCCGCCGCGACTGGAGGAGTTCACCGGCTCGATCACCATCGAGTTGAGTGGCCAGACCATCGCGTCGACAACAACCGGCTGGCGGGTGCTGGAGACCAGCCACCCGCCGACCTACTACCTGCCCCGGGCCGCGTTCGCCGAAGGCGTGCTGCGTCCCGCAGACGGCTCTTCCTGGTGCGAATGGAAAGGGCAGGCGAGCTACTGCGACCTGGTGACCGACAAACGTGTGGCGCCCAAAGCGGCGTGGACGTATCCGACGCCCAGCCCCGGCTTCGCGCCGCTGGCGGGCGCGCTGGCGGTGATGGCCGCCGAGGTGGATCGCTGCACGGTCAACGGCGAGGAGGTGGTCCCCCAGCCGGGTGGTTTCTACGGCGGCTGGATCACCAGCTGGATTGTCGGGCCATTCAAGGGAATTCCGGGCTCTATGGGCTGGTGAGCATCGCATCGATGCGATGCAAGGCGATCGAGCACACGGCCAGATAGCCAGGCGCCCACCACGGAACCGCGATGCTCACCCGCGCACGATCGCCCACCGGCTCCACCCGGTGCTGGGTCGCTGGAACGCCGGCCACCTTCCACGCCCACTGCCGGCCCGCCTCGAACTCGGTGACGACGAACGGGACGCTGAAACCCAGCGACGTCCGCACGGTGCCGGTCGCGTCCAAGGCCAGTTCGATGTGCGGCGGATCCAGCCGCGCGCCGCTGACCGACGGGCCCCACTTCGGCCAGGCCTCCAAGTCGACCAAGACGTCCCACGCCGCCGACGGCGCCGCTGCGATCACCCTGTCGACGGCCAGCATTACGGCGCCCGCCCGCCGAGTTGCCGCTGCTGCTCGACGACGTCGTCGAGATCCCTGAGCCGCCGCATCCCGGCCAACGGCCGTGTCATCCGCCGGTTGTTCGCAAGCTCTTTGGCGTTGCGGTCCAGAAACCACCAATACCCGCCGGTGAACGGGCAGGCCCGCTCGCCCACTCGTTCGTTGGGCCGATACCGGCAGTCGCCGCAGTAGTCGCTCATCCGGTTGATGTAGGCGCCGCCGGAGGTGTAGGGCTTGGTCGCCATCAATCCGCCGTCGGCGTGCTGCGACATGCCCACCACGTTGGCGACCATCACCCATTCGTAGCCATCGACGAAGCAGCGGTGGAACCAGTCGGTGACCGCGGCGGGATTCCACCCGCGCTGCAGGGCGTAGCTCGACAACACCATCAGCCGCGGAATGTGGTGAACCCAGCCGTGATCGCGCACCTGCGCCAGTACGTCTTTGAGGCAGTGCGCTTCGACGGCGTCGGCATCCAGGTCGGCGAACCACTTCGGCACGCGGGCGTGGGCGCCCAGCGCGTTGCGGCGACGGTAACCCCTGCCGAAATGCCAATAGACATGCCAGATGTAGTCGCGCCATCCGATCAGTTGCCGAATGTAGCCCTCCACGCTAGCGATTGGCGCCTTGCCGGATCGGTAGGCGTCCTCGGCGGCGCACGCGCAGTCCAGCGGGTCGAGCAGACCGAGGTTCATCGGGGCGGACAACAGGCTGTGCGCCATGAAGCGATCGCCGCTGAGCATGGCGTCTTCGTGGGGGCCGAAGTGCGGCAACCGATCTCGCACGAATACTTTCAGCGCGGCTTGCGCTTCGACTGCGGTGACGGCGAATTCGCGCGGGCCGTCACGGCCGACGAAGGCGATGTCGCCGTCGCGTTCCCAGCGATCCAGGTCCGCGCGGACCTGCTCGTCGATGTCGTCCTCGTCGGGTCGCCACGGCGGTTTGACGCCGAGATCCTCGGAGGCGGGCGCGGGCTCGCGGTTGTCGGCGTCGAAGTTCCACCGGCCCTCGGCGGGCCGGTTGCCGTCCATCAGCAGGTCGAAACGGCGGCGCGCGTCGCGGTAGAAATTCTCCAGCATCAGCGTCCGATGACCCTGCGCCCATTCGCCGAACTCTTCGCGGCCGGTGCAGAATCCGCGGGCGGGCAACACCTCAAGGGTTGGGATCGACCGCACAAATCGGTCGGCCGCCCAGGACGTGGGTTGGCAGACGCTGATCGGTTCGTCGAGCTGGTCCAGCGCCTCGCGGTAGGTGCGGGTCTGCAGGAACGTGGCCTGGTCGCCGAGTTCGGCGGCGCGGTGACGCAACGCCGACAGCACCAGGTGCGCCTTGCGGCGGTGGAAGCGGCGGCGCGCGAACGCCGCCCGCGACTCGACGAGAAGTGCCGGCTGGTCGGGTCGGTCCAGGAAATGCGGCCCGAGCTGGTCGGCGAAACACCATCGCCGAGTTTTTTCCTGAGCGTTATGGCTCATGCCTGAATCCGAATCGGTTTCGTTGAGCGGATTACCCCGAATGACGTCTGCTTAGCCGCGGTGGTATTTCTTTAATAAACTTAAAGAAATCAGCGCGGTTGTCAATCATTGCGATGATCGACCGCGAGCTGCGGAGCTCGCGCGCAGCAGGCGCGGGGATGACTCGAGCGCGCGGCGGGTCGCCGACGCGGATTCGCGGGTCGCCGACGCCGACTCGCAGCATTGCAATCGACCCGCAGCCATAAGGGCATGTTAGGGCTAACCGTAACGCGCAGCACCGTTCTATGCAGCGGAGCGAGGAATGAAACCTCCCTGCTGGCTGGGGGATAATATGGCATACTGCAACGAGACTGGCTTGTACGCAAATGATTGGCCATTTGCGAATTGTCAGAATTGGTCGGGTAATGAGTGATGTGGGTAAACCCACTTTTGGGTTGCGCCGTCCGGACTATCTGAGCCGGATGCACGAGCAACTCGATGAGTTGGTCGCTGACCGCGAGCAGATGGGTCAACTGCTGCAAGTTGCCATCGAGATCGGGTCTGATCTCGAGTTGGATGCGACACTGGATCGCATCGTTGTCGCCGCGTTGAGCATGACCGGAGCTCGATATGGAGCGCTGGGCGTGTGGGCGCCCGACGGAACCCTGGCCTCATTCCTCCACAGTGGGATGGATCCCGACACCGTACGACGGGTCGGTCATCTGCCGGTGGGCAAAGGCGTGCTGGGTGCGCTTCGTGACCGCTCCGAGCCGCTGCGCCTGACGAACCTGAGCGAACATCCGACCGCCGCCGGATTCCCCGAAGACCATCCACCGATGCGGGCCTTTCTGGGCATGCCGATCGTCATCCGTGGTGCGGTGTTCGGCAGCCTGTACGTCACCGACGACCGTTCGGAGCGAGCCTTCAGCGAGGGCGATGAGGTCGCTGTGCGCGCGCTCGCGTCGGCGGCAGCGGTGGCCATCGACAACGCCCGCCTGTTTCAGCGGGTTCGCGCTGCCGCCAAGTGGACCAGCGCCAGCCGCGAGATCACCGCTGCTCTGTTGGCTGAGGACCCTCACGTGCGGCCGCTGCAGCTGATCGTCGACAGCGCGGCAGAATTGACCGACGCAGAGCAGGCGATCGTGTTGGTGCCGGCCGATCCCGAGCTGCCCAGCGCCGAAACCGAGACGTTAGTGGTGGCCGCCGCGACCGGTCTGCATGCCGATGAGGTATTGGGTCAAGAAGTTCCGGTGGAAGGCTCGACCACCGGCGAGGTGTTCCGGACCGGCGACCCGATGATCACCGAGCGGTTTCGCCGCCCGATTCTGGCGTTCACCGATGTCGCCGAGCGGCCCGCGATTGTGGTGCCGCTGCGATCTGAACATCAGGCTGTGGGTGTTATCGCGGTGGCGCGCAACAGTTCGGCGCCGCCCTTTGACAGCGAATACTCGGAGCTGGTAAAGGATTTCGCCGATCACGCCGCCATCGCGCTGACGCTGGCCACTGCACGACGGTACGCGCGCGAGCGAAGCGTCCTGGCGGATCGGGAGCGCATCGCACGCGACATGCATGATCAAATCATCCAACGCGTCTTTGCCGTTGGCCTGAACCTCGATGGCGTGGTACCCCGGCTGCGGTCGCCGGAACTCGCCGCGCGCGTCAGCCAGTCGGTGGACGAATTGCAGGCCGTCGTTGACGATATCCGCCGCACTATCTTCGACCTGCAGCATCCGCTGGCCGGGGGCCGCAACTTCGCTCAGCGAATCCGGGATGCGATCGCACGTATCGGCGATAACTGCGACGAGGCCATCACACTGCAAGTGACGGGACCGATGAGCGTCGTGAGTGAAGAGCTCGCCGATCACGCCGAAGCCGTTGTAGTCGAAGCGCTTAGCAACGCCTTACGACATTCCGGGGCAGCGATAATCACCGTCAAGATCAGTATTGCCGACGAACTGCTGGTCGAGGTGATCGACGACGGATGTGGAATCCCCAGCGGCAACCAGCGCCGCAGCGGTCTGGCCAACATGGTTCAGCGCGCTCAGGAACTGGGCGGCCAGTGCACCATCAGTAGTCAACCGACCGGCGGTACCGCGGTGCGGTGGAGCGCACCGTTACAAGTCTGATTGCCATACCCTCGCTTGGGGATCCCCATCAAGGAGCGCAATGATAGACCCTGCGTCAGCACTGGGCGCCGAGAAATTCGTATCGCTGACAACGTTCAAGAAGGACGGCAGCGCGGTCGCGGCGCCGATGTGGATCGGCCGCGACGGCGACCATCTCTTCTTCTGGACACCGGTCGACAGCTGGAAGGCCAAGCGGGCCAAGAACAATTCCCGGGTCATGCTGGTGCCGTGCAGCCGCAGCGGCAAAGTCCGCGAGGGCGCTGAGCCGGTCAACGGGGTCGCCGAGGTGATCACCGAGCCGGCGACGGTTCAGCGGCTCACCGACGTGATCCGCGATAAGTACGGCTTGGGGTTCATCCTGGTGACGTTCGTCGAGCGACTGCTGCGCGGAGCACAGCCGCGGCTGATTCTGCGGATCGCGCTGTCTTAGCTGATCCGGTCGGATGTCGCCTGCCGAATCTCGAGCCCGTCGAGCGTGCCGGTCGTCCGCCACGCCTCGAGGATGTCGCCGTATTCGGTTGGGCTGCCGAAGAAGAAGCTGTCCTGGTTGAGCTGTGCGTCGGCGCGACCCTCGCGGTTGTAGTAGCCCGGGGTGCATGACTCGCGTCGGCCGGCGATGACGCTGGAGCGCTGCACGACGTTGTCGACCCAGCCGGCTTCGGCGTCGGCGGTGGCTTCCACCTCGGTTGCGCCGCGCTGCAACGCGTGCGCGATCACCCAGGCGATGTGACGGGATTGGGTGTCGATCAGATACGGGAAGTTCACGGTGAAACCGGACTGCGCGATGCTTTCGATGAAGCAGTTGGGAAAGCCGTTGACGTGCAACCCATGCAACGTACGCACGCCGTGGTCCCACTTGTCGGTGAGGGTCAGCCCGTCGCGGCCGATGATCTCGAAGCCGGTGCGCTGCGAGTAGCTGGTGCCGACCTCGAAGCCGGTGGCGAAAATCAAGCAGTCCAACGGATACTCGACGCCGTCCACGACGACACCGTTGGCGGTGATCTGCTCGACGCCCAGGCCATGGGTGTCCACGAGCGTGACGTTGTCGCGGTTGAAGGCCTGCAGGTACTCGTCGTGAAAGCAGGGCCGCTTGCAGTAGTAGCCGTACCACGGCTTGAGTGCTTCGGCGGTGGCCGTGTCGGTCACGATCGCGTCGACACGGGCCCGGATCTCTTCCATCTTGGCAAAGTCGGCGAATTCGGCCGCGTGCGGGCCGCCCTCGTTCACGATCGGCAGCTTTTTGATCAGGCTGGTCCACGCGTCGTCGACCAGGTCCTCATCGGATGTGCCACCGGCAGTGAGGATTTGGAAGTTCTCCATGCGCCGCTGCTGCCAGCCAGGTTCCAGCGATGCGGCCCAATCCGGTTCGGTCGGCCGGTTCGCACGCACGTCGACGGTCGACGGGGTGCGCTGGAAAACCAAAAGCTGATGGACGGATTCGGCCAGTCGCGGCACGCATTGGATGGCCGTCGCCCCGGTGCCGATGATCCCGACACGCTTATCTGACAGCGCGGCCAAGTCGGCACCGGTGTAGGAGTAGTCCCAGCGGCTGGTGTGAAACGCGTGCCCGGTGAAGTTTGTAATGCCGTCGATGCCAGGGAGTTTGGGCTTCTGCAGATAGCCGTTCGCCATCGCCACGAACCGTGCACGGATCTCGTCGCCGCGGTCGGTGGAGATCACCCACCGGGAACTCTCAGGCTCCCAACGGATCTCCTGCACCTCGGTTTGCAGGCAGGCGTCGCGGTACAAGTCGTAGTGTTCGGCGATGCGGCGGCAGTGGGCCCAGATTTCGGCACCCTTGGCGTACTTCTCGGTCGGGATGTAGCCGAGCTCTTCCAGCAACGGCATGTAGACGTAGGACTCGACGTCGCAGGCGATTCCGGGGTAGCGATTCCAGTACCACGTTCCGCCGACGTCGGCGGCCTTGTCGATCAGCCGGACATTGTCGACGCCGAGTTGTTTGCACCGTGCCCCGATCAGCAAGCCACCGAAGCCGGCACCGACCACCGCGACGTCAACCTCGTCGGCGATCGGCTCGCGGGTGAACTCCGGATCGGCCCACGGGTCGTCGCCGAACCGGCTGAATGCGCCAGCGATTTCCACGTACTGGGAGATTCCGTCGCAACGTAGGCGCCGCTCGCGTTCTTCGGCGTATTTGGCGCGCAGCGCGTCGGGATCGAACGGTCCTGTGCTGCTGCTAGACGCCACGGCTGAATAGTGGACCAATTTTGTGAGCTAGGCAACGCCGAAAAGCAGCCCTTCGTCATCTTCTGTGCACGGACACGTTACGGCTTCGATGCCAATTAGCAGATCAATTTCGCAACTGTGGTGGCGTGAGCATTGAGTCGGTCCTCATACCCGCCGGCAAGCCGGCCCCGGGTACGGCAACCTCGGCCGAGCCGCGCTATTCGCTGCTGCTATCGACAGATCCGGTGCAGGTCGAGGCCGCGCAACGGCTGCGCTACGACGTGTTCAGCAGCGAGCCCGGTTTCGCGCTGAGTGGTCAGGACACCGGCCTGGACGCCGACCGCTTCGACGAACACTGCGACCACTTACTCGTTCGCGAGGACAACTCCGGAGAATTGGTGGGCTGCTACCGCATGCTGACGCCAACCGGCGCCATCGCGGCCGGCGGGCTTTACACCGCAACGGAATTCGACATCAGGTCGCTGGATGCGCTGCGGCCTTCACTGGTCGAAATGGGACGCGCGGTGGTCCGCAACGATCACCGCAACGGAGCTGTCGTGCTGCTGATGTGGGCCGGGATCCTCGCCTACCTCGACCAGTGCGACTACGACTACGTCACCGGGTGCGTATCGGTGCCGGTAGTCGTGGAGGGTGAACCACCGGGCACCCAGATTCGCGGGGTGCGCGACTTCGTGCTGCGACGCCACGCGGCACCGCCCGACTACCAGGTGCACCCGCACCGGCCGGTCGTCATCGACGGACGCACGCTCGACGAGATCGAACCGCCCGCGCGGCCGGTAATACCACCGCTGATGCGTGGCTACCTGCGGTTGGGTGCCCGGGTCTGCGGTGAGCCGGCCCACGACCCCGACTTCGGCGTGGGTGATTTCCCCGCCCTACTGGACAAACGCCAGGCCGACACCCGCTACCTGCGCCGACTGCGGTCGATATCGGCGGCCACCGAGGCTGCGAGCAGGGTGGCTTGATGACCACGCAGGAGTCGCGCGACCACGCCTGGCTACCCCGGGCCTCCTGCGATTCGGAATGCCTGCGGGCCGGGGGCGCGGACGCATCTCGACGCGTGATCGTGGCGCTGCGGGCTGCCCGACGGCTCAGTGTGACGCTGCTGCTGGCGCCGGTGCTGCCGGTCCTGGTACTGGTTCTGCCGGGCTGGTCGAAATCCAGGCAGATCTACTGCCGACTGCTGCTGTGGTGCCTCGGGGTCCGGATCACGTTGTCGGGCGGGCCGATTCGCAACCTGCCCGGCGTGCTGGTGGTCAGCGACCACATGTCCTGGCTGGACATCGTGACGATCGGCGCCGTGCTGCCCGCCAACCGGTGGCGGCGCGTGCCACTGTCGTTCGTCGCCCGCGCCGACGTGGCGGGCAACCTCATGGTGCGGATGATGGCGAACATCGTCCGGGCCATCCCGATCGAGCGCAACAGCCTGCGCCAGCTGCCCGACGTCGTGGCGACCGTCGCCGCCCGGTTGTACGCCGGCCACACGGTGGTGGCCTTTCCGGAGGGCACCACCTGGTGCGGCCTGCCCGGCAGCATCGGAGCCCGGCACGCGCACCCCGGCTCCGGGCCGTTCTATCCCGCGATGTTCCAGGCCGCCGTCGACACCGGTCGACCCGTCCAGCCACTACGGCTCCGCTACTTCCACAAGGATGGCCGCGTCTCGACCGTCCCGGCCTACATCGGCGACGACACCCTGCTGCAGTCGATCGGCCGGCTGATGGTCGCCCGCCACACCGTGGCCCGGATTTACGTCGAATCACTGGAGTTGCCCGGCAACGACCGCCGCGAGCTGGCCCGTCGCTGCCAGGCGGCGATCCGCGTCACACCGGCGTCGTACCCGGACCACGGGCAGCGCCCTTCAGTCCTGGCCTCCTAGGCGGTTCAGGGGCCTCGGTATCCTGGGCAGGTCATGGTCTACCTGGATCACGCCGCCACCTCCCCGATGCACCCAGCTGCCGTCGAGGCGATGACGGCCATCCTGAGCACCGTCGGCAATGCCTCGTCGCTGCACACCACCGGCCGGGCCGCCCGCCGCCGGATGGAGGAATCGCGCGAGCTGATCGCGGCCAAGCTCGGCGCCCGCCCGTCCGAGGTGATCTTCACCGCCGGCGGCACCGAGAGCGACAACCTGGCCGTCAAGGGCATCTACTGGTCACGCCGCGACGCCGAGCCGCGCCACCGGCGCATCATCACCACCGAGGTGGAACACCACGCCGTGCTGGACGCGGTGAACTGGCTGGCCGAACACGAAGGCGCCGAGGTGACCTGGCTGCCCACGGCCGCGGACGGATCGGTGTCCGCCGCCGCGCTGCGTGACGCGCTGCAGCGCCACGACGACGTCGCACTGGTGTCGGTGATGTGGGCCAACAACGAGGTCGGCACGGTCATGCCGATCGCCGAACTCGCCGCTGTTGCCGCCGAATTCGACGTCCCGATGCACAGCGACGCGGTCCAGGCGATAGGGCAGCTGCCCGTCGACTTTGGCGCCAGCCAGCTGTCCGCGACGAGCGTGGCCGCCCACAAGTTCGGCGGCCCGCCCGGCGCGGGCGCGTTGCTGCTGCGCCGCGACGTCGGCTGTGTGCCGTTGTCGCACGGCGGCGGTCAGGAACGCGATATCCGTTCGGGCACACCCGATGTCGCCGGTGCGGTCGGCATGGCCACCGCGATCCGGGTTGCGGTGGACGGACTGGACGCCAATGCCGCGCGGCTGCGGCTGTTGCGCGACCGTCTCATCGACGGTGTGCTGAGCGGGGTCGAGGACACCCGGCTCAACGGCGCCACCGGCTCCCGGCGGCTGCCGGGCAACGCGCACTTCACTTTCGACGGCTGCGAAGGCGACGCGCTGCTGATGTTGCTGGACGCCAACGGAATCGAGTGCTCCACCGGGTCGGCATGCACAGCCGGGGTGGCGCAGCCGTCGCACGTGTTGATCGCGATGGGCGCCGACCCGGCCAGCGCCCGCGGATCGCTGCGACTGTCGTTGGGGCACACCAGCGTCGAGGCGGACGTCGACGCGGCGCTGAGGGTGCTGCCGGCCGCGGTGGCCCGCGCGCGCCAAGCGGCACTTGCCGCCGCGGGGGTGTCCCGATGAGGGTGCTGGCCGCGATGAGCGGCGGCGTCGACTCGTCGGTCGCCGCCGCCCGCATGGTCGACGCCGGGCACGACGTGGTCGGCGTGCACCTGGCGCTGTCGCACGCCCCGGGCACGTTGCGGACCGGCTCGCGGGGCTGCTGCTCCAAGGAGGACGCCGGGGATGCGCGGCGGGTCGCCGACGTGCTCGGAATTCCGTTCTACGTATGGGATTTCGCGGACAAGTTCAAGGAAGACGTGATCGACGACTTCGTGTCGTCCTACGCCCGCGGCGAAACCCCGAACCCGTGTGTGCGGTGCAACGAGAGGATCAAGTTCTCCGCGCTGGCCGCCCGCGCGCTGGCGTTGGGATTCGACGCGGTGGCCACCGGCCACTACGCCCGGCTGTCCGGCGGGCGGCTGCGTCGCGCCGTCGACATCGACAAGGACCAGTCCTACGTGCTCGCGGTGCTCACCGCCGATCAACTGCGGCACGCCGCGTTCCCGGTCGGGGACACCCCCAAGTCGGCGATCCGCGCCGAGGCGGCGCGCCGCGGCCTGGCCGTCGCGGACAAGCCGGATAGCCACGACATCTGCTTCATCCCGTCGGGTGATACCCGCACGTTCCTGGGCGAGCGGATCGGGGTGCGTTCCGGATCGGTCGTCGACCGTGACGGTGCGGTGCTGGCCACCCACGACGGGGTGCACGGCTTCACCATCGGCCAGCGCAAGGGACTGGGCATCGCCGGGCCGGGCCCGGACGGCCAGCCCCGCTACGTCACCGCCATCGACGCCGACAGCGGCACCGTTCACGTCGGTTCAGCCGCCGACCTCGATGTCTGGCAGCTGACCGGGCACCAGCCGGTGTTCACCGCGGGCACAGCGCCGGCGGGGCCGGTCGAGTGCGCGGTGCAGGTGCGGGCGCACGGCGAGGCCGTCGAGGCGGTCGCCGAACTGGCCGGCGACGAGCTTGCGGTGCGGCTGCGCACCCCGCAGCGGGGCGTGGCGCCGGGACAGACGCTGGTGCTGTACCGCCCCGACCCGGACGGCGACGAGGTGATCGGCAGCGCCACCATCGCCGCCGCGTCGGCCTAACCCGGAACGTTGGCCGCGATGTTCGTGATCACGATCGTGGACACCGAGTCCGGAAAGCCGCAGTACGTGACCTCCA
>Ga0335072_10013132_pt1 | contig 11810 bp, 11 predicted proteins | sample Lox_Sample_21_FD_206725 | JGI IMG/M metagenome (GOLD analysis project Ga0335072, IMG submission 206725) | Soil microbial communities from Loxahatchee National Wildlife Refuge, Florida, United States - Lox_Sample_2.1 | ecosystem: Environmental > Terrestrial > Soil > Wetlands | place: USA...
GCCCGCCGCGGCCGCGGGTGCGCTAAACGGCGCCGCCCCGATCGCCGCCGACTCGGGGACCCGCCGGGCGCCGCGGCGCAGCGACCGCGCCCAGGCCGGCGGCGGGGGAGGGGGCGACACGCTGGCCTCGCCGCTCCAGGGGACCGTGCTGAAGGTCGCGGTCGAGCAGGGCGCCACCGTGCAGGAGGGGGCGCTCGTGGCGGTGATCGAAGCGATGAAGATGGAGAACGAGATCACCGCGCACAAGGCCGGCGTCGTGTCCGAGTTGCCGATCGCCGTCGGCGCATCGGTGGCCACCGGCGACACGCTCGCGGTGATCAGCTCCGCGAAATAGCCGACGGCTGATCAGCGGCGTGCGGGCGCAAACTCGGGGCGGTGAAGGCGGGGGATCGTCACCCCGCGGTCGGGCCAGGCAAGCGTCGCGAACAGCATGACCAGCAGCAGATCGCGGCCGATCACCGTCCACGACTCGAGCGCCTCGAAGCTCTTCAGCGGCGCGAAGTGCAGCGGGTAGTAGATCTGGGTCATCGCCATCGAGCACGCGAGCAGCGCCATCGCCGCCAGCCCGCGCCGGCCGCCCGTCATCGCCACCAGCGGCGCCAGCCAGATCAGGTACTGGGGCGAGAGCACCCGGTCGAACACGATGAACGCACACACCGCCGCCGCGGTCGCGGTCAGCAACCGCTCGCGGGTGGCCGGTCCGAACGCGTAGAGGCCCCACACCACCAGCAACGACACGAGCTGAAGCACGCTCATCACGCCGGCGAAGGCGAGCGTCACGTGACCGTCGAGGTTGTCCGAGCTGTGCGTGAAGTAGTAGGACAGATGGACGCCGACCAGTTGATGCGCGGCGAGGAACAGCGCGGCGCCGACGCTCTCGAGCTGGAGCGGCCGGTTCTCCTGGCCGTGGATCGCCCACCAGATCCCGTGCGGTGCGATCACCAGGAACGGCACGAAACAAACGAGCAGGACGGCCGCGAACGCGGCCAGGCAGATCAGCGCCTCGCGCCGGCCGTACCGCCGCCACAGATACACGGTCGCGATCGGAACCGCCACCACCGGGAACGCCTTGGCGGCGGTCCCGAGGGCGAGCAGCACGAATCCGCTCCGGTTCCAGCCGAAGTAGATCGCCGCCAGCGCCGCGACCGTGAGCATCGTCGGGAACAGGTCGTAGCGTGACCACAGCACGGCTCCGAGCAGCAGCGGCGAGAGCGCGAGCAGCGCCACGCCGCAGACCAGTTGGCGCGTGGAGACCCGCTGCGCCGCGAGCACGAGCGCGGCCAGGCCGGCCGAGATCACTCCGCACACGGCCATCATCAGCCCGAAGACCTCCATGTAGCCCGAGAACCGGCTCCCGCCGAGCAGCCGCGGAAGCACGAACACGGGGAGGGCCAGCGGTGGGTACTCGACCGAGAAGTCGCGGTACGGCACGAGCCCTCGCAGCACGATGTTGCGGGCGTATTTCGCGTACTCGGTGGTGTCCCATTGGGTGTCGAGCCGGTACCAGCCGTGGTGGATCAGGTACCAAGCGATCGCGAAACCGATCGCCGCGCAGGCGACCGCAGCGATCGTGCGCTGGCGGTTCGAGGCGAGATAGCGGGCCGGGCGCCATGGCACGGCCGCGGGCGAACCCGCCATTTCCAAAACGGGATCTTGTCGCTGTCCGTCAGGCATTGCTCGTCGTCGCGGTTCCAGGAACGGCCCCGTCGAAGGCTCGCGAATCGCTTCCCGTGGACCGATTATGTCCGCTTTCGCGGGCGCGGGCGGCGCGGCTCACGGCCCGCTCTTGATCTTGGAGGCGAGATCGTACGGATACGTGTACATCGTGAGGCGGCCGATCCGGTACACCGCGGTCGGGCGCCCGAGGTCACGCGGGCGAATCCACACGTTCTGGAGCGAGTGATCGGTCAACAGGAAGCTCCCGGTGTGCGCGCGGGGCGAGTACCAGCTACTGATGAAGTGCAGGTCGAAACGACACAGGTGCTGCCGCTGGTCACACACCGAAACCGGGTACACCTTGATCCGGAATCCGGTGGCCCAGGTGACGGGAGACGCGTCCCAGTAACCCGCGTAGCCGACGGTCAGGTGATGGCGGGCGGCGACTCGCTCGATCTGTCTCGCCACCGGCGTCGTCACCGCGGTGTTGGCCGCCGGCGCGGGCACCGGGCCATGCCCGGCGATCGACACCACCGCGCCGAGCGCGAACACGCAGGTTCCGGCCAGCGCGATCGCCCTGGTCCAGACGCGGCCGGCTGCCGCGGCCGGGACCACCGCGGCGGCCGCATACAACAGGCCGACCAGGTAGCGCCCGGAATGGATGTCGACGGGATACGCGCTGAACAGGAAGGCGAGCGAGAGCAGGACCGCCGACAAGCACCAAAACACGTAGAACGCGGTCCTGGCCGGGCCGGCCGACGAGCGCAGTTGCCGCCAGCTCAGCCAGGGGATCGAGACCACCGCGGCGATGCTGATCGCGGCGCAAACGCCCGCAAGGACGGTCGCGGGCGAGAGCGCGCGCCCGAAGTAGTCGCCGTTGCCGAGCGTCGCGAACGATTTCCACCACAAAGTGAAGTTATGGAGGTTCTTGTGCCCGACGACGACCCTCGTCGTGTGCAGCCCGGGCTCGCGCGCGACCGCCAGCGCCGACATCGCGACCGCGGTGATCGCCCCGGTGACGCCGGTGACGGCGAGCGTGGCGAGCCCGCTCCACATCGCGCGGGCGCTGTCACGTCCCGGAACGAGCACCCGCGTGGCGATCAGCGCCAGCCCGAACGGCGCCAGTCCGGCGATGTCGAGCAGCGGATCGGACGCGGCGTTGACGCCGACGATCGTCCCGACCGCGAGCACCAACGCGATCAGGACCGGCCGGCGCGGGACACGCCGCCGCTCGAGCCAGACCGCGAACGCCCCGAGCAACGCCAGGCAGAACCACGTGGGAGCGTGCTGCGTGGTCGCGAGCTCGACGCGCAACGTCGTCGGCGAGGTTGAGATCAACAGCACCGCGGTCAGCCCGGCCGCCCATCTGCTCGCGACCTGCGACACCGACCACGCCGTGAGCGCGGCCCCGGCCAGGGCCATCGCGTACGGCGCCGCCTCCCAGATCGTGCGGTGGTACGGAAGCCACTTCGTGGCGAGGTCGAACAGCAGCGTCGAGTACCACGCGAACGTGCCGAGCACGACGTTGGCGTGCGCCGGCGCCGCGCCGAACAGCTCGCCGATGACCGGTCCGGAGGCGGCATCGGCGTCGAGATTCGTGATCCGGATCGCGGTGTCCAGCTGGTGCACGAGCAGGATCAGGTAGAGCAGGCCGAACGGCAGCGCTGCCCACCACGTCCAGCGCAGAAAGCGGCGGGGCCCTCGCTCGTCGGTCCGCGATCCAGCCGGGGCGGGCTCGGCCGGGCCCCGCAGACGGGGGGAAATCCCGGCGCCGGCGCCGGCGGTGCTCACGTCGGACGCCGCTCCGACGTGGCGAGCACCAGCCCCCGCCGGGACGGCGCTCGCGCTCCTCGCGCGGACACGGGTTCGAGCCGGCCGTCGGGCTGCAGCGTCGCCTGGGCGTGGGTTCCGGGCCCGGCCGAAACCCACAGCGTGACGTCGCCGCGGCCCGGGCCCCTCCTGACCCGCACGATCGGCTCGTTGATCTTCACATCGGCCGCGAACGCAGGATTGACCTTCTCGAGGCGGAACACCGACATCGTGTAACGCCCCGTCCGGGTTAGCTCGGTTCGCTCGGCCGCCGACGCGAGCGCGAGCGTCCGCTGCGCGTGCGACCGAAGGTCGTTCTCGCTCGTCGCGACGGCGGCGAACGTGACCACGATCACACACGCGAGCAGGCCGAGGAACACCGGCAGCGCTTTCTCGGCCAGGCGCCGGCGTCTGAGGCACACCAGAACCCCGGCGGTCAGGGCGACGACCGCGGCGGACAGGGCGAGCACGATCGCGACGCTGGTCAGGATCGAGTAGCTCATGACGGCCGTAGCGTAGATGGCCGCTGCGCGTTTTCGGCGTGAATCCGGCGTTGGGCGTCGGTTCGCCGTCCTGGAGGCAGCGGCGCGTCAAGGCCGGCCGCGCGGAGCGCCTCGAGGTATGCGACGTCCTCGTCGAGAAGCCTGATGGCCTGCTCCGGGTCCAGCGGTCGACCATGCCCGGGAACGATCGTCTGCGCTCGTGCGACGAGGCCGCGGAGACGCTCGAGCGTCGCCAGATACCCGTCCACCGACCCATCCGGCGAGATCCAGGGAATCTCGACGGGGGACAGGTAGTCGCCGCACACCAGGACTTCCAGCCACGGGATCAGGAAGGCGGTGCCGTCCGCCGTGTGCCCGTCCGCCGGATGCAACTCGAGCTCGCGATCGCCGGGTCCGACCGACAGGCGTCCCGGAACCGGCAGCGCCTGGACGCCGGCCAGCGCGAGCGGGCCGCGGTCGTCGACGTACTGGTCCTCGTCGAACGCCCGCAACTTGCGCTGGGCGTCACCCGGCTCCGCGGCCAGACGCTCGGCGGTGCTCTCGCCGCACCCGAGCGACGCTTGCGGGAACGCGATCCGCCCCAGCAGGTGGTCCCAGTCGGCGTGGGTGACGAGCAGTCCCGATACCGGGAAGCCCGCCTGCTCGAGCACGCTTCCGAGCGCCTCCAGCTCGTCGGGATACACCGGCGAGTCGATCACGAACCCCTCCTCGCCGGCGCGAACGGCCGTGCACGTGGTCTGCCAGAAACGGCTGATCACGACGATCAGGTCGGCGTTTACCGCCAGGACCTTCATCGCGTCCGCCGCAGCCCCGTCAGGAGATCCCGAGCAACTTCATCGCCTCGCGCAGGCTGGCGACCTCAGCGTCCGGCTTCTTCTGGTTGGACTCGAGGGTCTCCTTGTCGCGGTTGACCCACACCACGGGAATCTTGCGCTTGATGCACGGCTCGACGTCGTAGTAGTAGCTCGCGGCGACGTGGATCCAGCCCTTCTTGCCGCCGATGCGGCGCTCGCACTCGGCGAAGTGCGCCGGGTCGGGCTTGTAGGAGCGAACCTGCTGGGCGGTGACGACCAGATCGAAGTCGAGCGGGATATGGCGGCGGGTCTGACCGAGCAGCTTGTCATCGATGTTCGAAATCAACCCGACCTTGTACTTCTTGGCGATCTTCTGCAAAACGGGGTTGGTTTCCTTGAACGCCGGCCAGCGCTGCACCGAGTCGGGCAGGAACCCGGCGCGGGACGGTTCGAGCGGCCAGCCGAGCGTCTTCGCGATCTGCACCGCGGTACGCCGCAGGACCTCGGCGTACAGCTCGTACGAGCCCGCCTGGATCTGTTTCTGAACTTCGTAGAAGAGCGGGATCAGCTCGTCCCGCTCGATCGTGAATCCGTCTCGCTCGGCCTCGGTCTTGAACGCGTCGTACGCGCCCTGCTCCCAGTCGATCAGGGTTCCGTAGACGTCGAACGTGACGAACGTGATTTCCTTCGGGATCGCCATCGCGCGGGCCATGATGCCATGGCGACAAGGCTCCGCGCTGCCTGGTCCCGCAACCCGAGCGCTCGGCCCATTCACTAGAGTGCACCCGCGGATGGACCTCCTCGAGTATCAGGGAAAGCAGGTGTTCGCCCGGCACGGCGTACCCGTGCCCTCGGGCAGGCACGCGCAGACCGTCGACGAGGCCGCCTCGGCGGCCGACGACATCGGGTACCCCTGCGTCATCAAGGCCCAGGTGCAGATCGGCGGCCGGGGCAAGGCCGGCGGCATCAAGGTCGCGAACAGCCACGACGAGGCTCGCGAGCACGCCGGCGCGATCCTCGGGATGGACATCCGCGGGCTGACCGTGCACGAGCTGTGGGTCGAGGGCGCCTCGGAGATCGAGTCCGAGTACTACGCGTCGGTCGTGTTCGATCGCTCGGCCAAGGCGCCACTCGTGATGCTCTCGACCAAGGGCGGAATGGACATCGAGGAGGTCGCAGACTCCGATCCGGACGCGATTGCCCGGCTGCACGTCGATCCGCTGCTCGGCTTCCAGGAGTTCCACGGCCGGCGGCTCGCGTTCGAGGCGCGTGTCGACCCCGACGTGGTGCGGCCGGTCGGCGCGATGCTGTCGAAGCTCTACGACGTGTTCGTGTCCGAAGAGGCCACGCTGGTCGAGGTCAACCCGTTGATCGTCACGCCCGAGCGTGCCGTCCGCGCGTTGGACGCGAAGGTGACTCTGGACGACAACGCGCTGTTCAGACATGCGGACAACGCCGAGTTGCGCGACCCCTCGGCCGAGGACCCGCAGGAGCGGATGGCCAAGGAGCGCGGGCTCACGTTCGTCAAGCTCGACGGCAATATCGGGATCCTGGGCAACGGCGCAGGCCTGGTGATGTCGACGCTCGACGTCGTCGCCTTGGCGGGCGGCTCGCCCGCGAACTTCCTCGACGCCGGCGGCGGCTCGAAGGCGGAGGCGATCACGAGCGCGGTCGAGGTGATCCTCTCGAACCCGAACGTCAACGCCGTGCTGTTCAACATCTTCGGCGGTATCACCCGCTGCGACGAGGTCGCGCGCGGGCTGATCGAGGCGTTCAACCAGATCAGCCCGACGGTGCCGTTCGTGGTCCGCTTGGACGGGACCAACGACGTCGAGGGGCGGGCGTTGCTGGCCGAGGCGAACCTGCCCAACGTGTACGCCGAGTCGACGATGGACGCCGCGGCAGCCAAGGTCGTCGAACTGGCGGCGGCATCGTGAGCATCCTCATCGACGCCTCGACAAAGCTGGTCGTGTCCGGAATCACCGGGCGAGAGGGAACGTTCCATTCGCTGCGCAACCGCGAGTACGGCACCCAGGTCGTCGGCGGCGTCACCCCCGGCAAGGGCGGCCAGGACGTCGAGGGCATCCCGGTGTTCAACACGTTCCACTCGGCGGTCTCGGAGACCGGCGCCAACACGGCGATGATCTTCGTCCCGCCCCGGTTCGCCGCCGACTCGATCCTCGAGGCCGAGGACGCCGGCATCGAGTTGATCATCGCGATCACCGAGGGGATCCCCGCCCACGACGAGTTGCGGACATACACGAAGATCAAGCAGGGCGGGCGCTCGCGCCTGATCGGGCCGAACTGCCCCGGGATCCTGTCGCCGGGCAAGGCCAACGTCGGGATCATTCCCGCCGCGTTCTTCAAACAGGGCAACGTCGGCGTCGTGTCGCGATCGGGGACGCTCACGTACCAGATCGGCAACGTGCTCGCCCAGAGCGGCTTCGGCAACTCGACGATCGTCGGCATCGGCGGCGACCCGGTGCCGGGCACCGACTTCATCGACGTGATCGGCCTGTTCGAGAACGACCCCGAGACCGAGTTGATCGTGATGTGCGGCGAGATCGGCGGCGACAACGAGGAGCGCGCGGCCGAGTTCATCGCCGACAACGTGACCAAGCCGGTGGTCGCCTACATCGCGGGGTTCACCGCCCCGCCCGGCAAGACCATGGGCCACGCCGGCGCGATCGTGTCCGGCTCGCGCGGCACCGCCAAGGCCAAGGCCGAGGCGCTCGAGGGCAAGGGCGTGCGCGTCGGGCGCACCCCGACCGAGGTGGCGGAGATCGCGGTCTCGCTGCTCGGCGCGGCCGCGTAGCGCCACCTCCGTCACGGATTCACCGGTAACTCGCCCCGCCGACCCTGTCGCTAGGCTGCGGATCGTTCGTGTCGAGCCAAGAAGCGACCACCCTGGGCACGCATCTCGCCGAGATGGACCGGCTCCTGCACGACATCCAGGTCGAGTTGGCGCCCGAGCGGCGGCCGCGGCCGGTGCTTGTGTCCGACGAGGCGCTGGCCGTCCCCGACCCGCCGGCGCCGTCGCCGGCCCCGCCACCCCCAGCGCCGCCACCGCCGGGCCCGCTCCCCGAGCCGCCGCCACAGCCGCCCACTCCCGAGCCGCCGCCCGCCGCGCCACCGCCGGAGCCGCTGCCCGTCCCCGAGCCCCCGCCGATCCCCGCGCCAGCGCTCGAATCGGGGCTTGGATCGGGCTACCCGGCCGAGGCGCTCGCCGAGCTGAGCGAGCGGCTGGTGGCGTCGATGCGCGAACTGCTCGCAGGCTACGAGCGCGTGCTCGCGCCGGCATCGCGCCGGCGCCCGGAGCCCGCCCCGGCGGCGAGCGCGCACGTGACGCTGCTCGCCGGACCGTTCGCGAGCACCGAGGCGCTGCGCGAGTTCGAGACGGCCCTGTCGCACCTGCGCGGCGTCCGCGAGGTCCTCGTGCGCGGCTACGAGGGGACCGACCGCGCGATCATCGACGTGCGGCTCGACGGCGCGAGTCCGTAGTCTTCAGAACATGGCCAAGTCGATCTCATTCGCCCGGGGCGCGCCGTCGCTCGACATCGTCGACGTGGAGGACCTACGCGCCTCCGCAGAGCAGGCATTCGCCGCCGATCCGGGCGGCATGACCGGCTACGGGACGGCGATCGGCTACCCGCCGTTGCGGGATTGGATCGCCGAGCGCCACCAGGTCGCGCCCGAGCAGGTGATGGTCACGAACGGCTCGATGCAGGCCGACGCGTTCCTGTTCGACGCGCTGGTGCAGGCCGGCGACTCGGTGATCGTCGAGCGGCCGACGTACGACCGGACGCTGCTGTCGCTGCGCAATCGCGGCGCCGACGTGCGGATGGTCGAGCTCGAGCCCGACGGCATCGACGTCGCCGCGCTCGAGCGCGTGCTCGCGGCCGGCGCGAGGCCGAAGCTCGCCCACATCATCCCGAACTTCCAGAACCCCGCCGGCTACACGCTGTCGGCCGAGAAGCGCGAGCGGCTGCTCGAGCTCGCCCAGGCCCACGAGTTCACGATCTTCGAGGACGATCCGTACGTGGCGCTGCGGTTCGAGGGCGCGCCGCTCCCGACGATGCTCTCGATGGACCCGGGCGAGAGCGTCGTCTACGCGTCGTCGTTCTCCAAGACCGTCTGCCCGGGGATCCGGGTCGGCTACCTCGTCGGGTCCACCGAGCTGATCGCGAAGGTGGTCAAGATCGCCACCCAGACCTACATCTCGCCGAACATGGTCGCGCAGGGAATCGTCCATCAGTTCTGCGTCTCGGGGGCGATCGACAAGTCGATCGAGGTCGTCCGCAAGGCTCTGCACGAACGCGCCGACACGCTGTGCGCGGCCCTCGAGCGCGAGCTTCCGGACGCGCGCTTCGTCAGGCCTATGGGCGGCTACTTCCTGTGGGTCGACCTGCCGCGCGGCACCGACGTCGGGGCCCTGTTCGAGGCGGCATCTCAGCGCGGGGTGCAGTTCGTCAAGGGGTCGGACTTCGTGCTCGAGGGCGGGGACTCGAGCCTGCGGCTCGCGTACTCGGGCGTCACCCCGGAGGAGATCGAGGAAGGGGTCAAGCGCCTCGCCGAGGCGTACCACGAGCTGACGGGCGTCGCCGACGAGCATGCGGCCTGACGAGCTCGCCGCTCTGGGTGACCTCGCGAGCGAGGCGGCCGCCGGCGCCGCCAAGCAGATCCATGAAGTGCACACCGGTATTGCCGGCCGGGTGTGGCGGCGCGTCGGACCCGCGTCGCTTCCGGTGCGGCTGATCCATGACCGGATCGCGGAGGGCGCGTACACGGTGGCGGCCGAGCTGACCCGGACGGTCGTCCGCGCCGGCGCGCACGCGGCGAGCGCGGCGCGGCCCGCCGATGCCCCGTCGATGCAGCGGAGCCCGGCCGGCCGGGCCGTCGTGAGCGCACTCAACGGCGCGTTCGGCGACACGCTCGAGCGCCGCGGGAACCCGCTGGCGCTGGGGATGACGTTCCGGCGCCGCGGCCGCGACGTCGAGGTCAGCCCGGAGTCGCTGGCCGAGGCCTACCCGAACGCCAAGCCGCGGCTCGCGGTGTTCATCCACGGCCTGTGCGAGACCGACGACGCGTGGAAGCTCGGGGCCGCGCGGCATGTGCCCTACGGACACCGGATGGAGATCGAGCTCGGCTACAGCCCGCTGTACCTGCGCTACAACACCGGCCGCCACATCTCCGAGAGCGGCCGCGAGCTCGCGGAGCACCTCGACCGCCTGATTTCCGCCTGGCCCACGGAGGTCGACGAGGTGGTGCTGATCGGCCACTCGATGGGCGGCCTGGTCGCGCGGAGCGCGTGCCACTACGGTGCCCGCAGCGACTGCGTGGCCAAGGTCCGCCACGTGGTCACGCTCGGGACGCCGCATCGCGGGGCCCCGCTCGAGCAGGTCACGAACGCCGCCACCCACGCGCTCGCGCGCCTCCCCGAGACCCGGCCGCTCGCGAAGGCGCTCAACCTCCGCAGCTCCGGGATCAAGGACCTCCGCTACGGCTACCTCGTCGACGAGTGCTGGCTGGATCAGGACTGCGATGCGTTCCTGCTGAACACCTCGCGCGAGATCCCGTTTCTCCCGACCGCGCGTCACTACTTCATCTGCGCCACGCTGTCCCGCGAGGTCGACGCCCCCGTCGGGCGCATCATCGGCGACCTGCTCGTGCTCCAGCCGAGCGCGTGGGCGCATCCGGGGCGAGGCAAGCGCCTGCAGTTCGCGGTCGAGAACTACTACCACCTCGGTGGGGCGAACCATTTCGACCTCCTGAACCACCCGGCGATCTACGCGCAGATGCGCCGCTGCCTCACCAGCCAGCGTGCGCTGCCGCCGCCGGCCGGCGTCTGAGCTGGACCCGGCTCAGCGGCCGTAGCGCTCGCGCCCGAGCACTAGCTGCTCGGGGAGCGCTGTGCGCGGCGGCGGCGAGGGGTCGGCGAGCACGGACACGGTCTCGGCGACGCTCGCGGTGACGGTGGCGAGCGTGCCGTCCGAGCGCACCGACACGTTCTCGCCGTCGTTGGAAGCCACCTCGCCCTCCAGACCGGGTGCGATCCCCGCGTCCTTGAGGTAGTGCAGGAGGTCCTCGGCCTCGTTCTCCAGCCGCAGGATCGTCACCTGGGCCCCGACCGAGCAGTCCGCCAGCGGGACCCCGTCAACCCGCTCGTGGACCTTGATCGGGTGGCCGTGCGGGCACGTCTTGGCGTCGCCGACCGACGCGCGGACATACGCCTCGAACCGCGGCGTCATCGCGTGCTCGAGCTTCTCGGCCTCCTCGTGAACGTCGTCCCAGGGAACCCCCACCGTGTCCGTGAGGAACCGCTCGATCATCCGGTGGCGGCTAACGATGCTTTCGGCGTGCTCGCGTCCGGAGGGCGTGAACTCGATCGTCCGCTCGGCGTTGCGGGCGATGTAGCCGTCCCGCTCGAGCCGGCCGAGCATCTCGTGGACGGTCGGGGCCGACAGCTGCATAGCCCGAGCCAGGTTGGCCCCGGTCATCGGCAGGCCGGCCTCGAACAGCCAGAAAAGCATCTCGAGGTACTCCTGTTCGGCGACTGTCCCGCGCGTTGAGGCCACGTATTGGATCGTACCGGCCGCGCATCGCATAGCATCGCGGCCTTGCCGAGCCTCCCTCTGAAGCCACCCATCGAGCCACAGCTCGCGCGCTCGCGCGCCGGCCTTCCGGTCGGCGAGCAGTGGTCCTACGAGCCCAAATACGACGGCTTCCGGGCGATCGTGTTCGTCGACGGCGAGCCGACGATGATCCAGTCGCGAAGCGGCAAGCCGCTCGGGCGCTACTTCCCCGAGCTGTCGTTTCCACCCGGCCGCTACGTGGTCGACGGCGAGATCGTGATCGACGACCCCGAGGGCGGCCAGGACTTCGGCGCGCTCCAGCAGCGGATCCACCCCGCGAAGTCGCGGATCGACATGCTCGCGGAGGAGACCCCGTCACGGTACGTCGCGTTCGACCTGCTCGCGCTCGACGACGAGTCGTGGCTGGAGAAGCCGTTCTCCGAGCGCCGGACGGGGCTCGAGGAGCTGTGCACCAC